>Ga0102591_1002314_pt1 | contig 21241 bp, 20 predicted proteins | sample AraplaCol_mCL_r2_2_FD_76860 | JGI IMG/M metagenome (GOLD analysis project Ga0102591, IMG submission 76860) | Arabidopsis root microbial communities from North Carolina, USA - plate scrape MF_Col_mCL_r2 (SPADES assembly) (version 2) | ecosystem: Host-associated > Plants > Roots > Endosphere... | reverse complement strand
TCGCTCCAGCGGTACAGGGAATTCAGCGGCTCCATCCGGCGGAGGGTAACCGATGGGGGTGAGAAGGCGCTGCTTGCGAACCACAGGTTCGCGCGCCTTCGAACGCCCGAACGCTGCGCGTTCGGGCCGGGACGGGGTCACGGAGCCGCACCTTTGAGGCTCCCAGGCCCCCCAGTGCTGTCGTCTCCTACCCGCTCCCTCTATCCTTCCCGTCCAGATAGGAGGACGCGATGCCCGAGATCCTGGTGCTCTATTACAGCCGCGGCGGTTCGGTGGCGCGGTTGGCGCGGCAGATCGCGCGCGGCATCGGCGAGGTCGAAGGCATGTCGGCGCGCATCCGCACGGTACCGCCGGTGTCGGCGGTCACGCAGTCCGCCGCGCCGCCCGTGCCGGAAGACGGCGCGCCCTACGTCGAACCGCGCGACCTGGTCGAATGCGCCGGCCTGGCGCTCGGCAGTCCAACGCGCTTCGGCAACATGGCCGCGCCGGTGAAGTACTGGCTCGATGGCCTGGTCGGCGAATGGACCAGCGGCACGCTGGTCGGCAAGCCGGCGGCGGTGTTCACCTCCACCGCGACGATGCACGGCGGCCAGGAATCCACGCTGCTGACGATGATGGTCCCGCTGCTGCACCACGGCTGCGTGCTGATGGGCATCCCGTATACCGAGCCCGCGCTGAGCACCACGCGCAGCGGCGGCACGCCGTACGGCGCCTCGCACGTGGCCGGCAATTCCGACGACCCGCAGCCGACCGACGAGGAAGCGCAGCTCGCGCGCGCCCTCGGCCGCCGTCTGGCGACGCTGGTCGCGAAGGTGTCGGCATGAACGCGCGGCACGTGCTCGTGATCGCGCTGCTGGCGCTGGCGGCGTTGTTCATCGCCTGGTTTTCGCCGGATCCCTCGCCGGTCGCGGAGCTGCTGGTGTTCGCATTCCCGCCGCTGGCGCTCGCCATGGGCGTGCCGCGCCGGATGCGGACGGCCCCGTTCTGGGCCGGCGTTCTGGGGCTGGCGTGGTTCAGCCACGGCGTCATGGTCGCCTGGTCCCGCCCGGCCGAGCGCGGTTTCGCCCTGGCCGAAGTGGCGCTGGCGCTGGTGATCGTGTTCGCCGCGAGCCTGCCCGGCCTGCGGGCACGGTTCGCGAAGAAGAAGGCGTAGCCCTACAATTGCGCCGAATTCACAGCGCGCGCACTACGATGGATCAGCTCTGCATCGTCACCACCGGCGGCACGATCGACAAGATCTACTTCGACGACAAGTCGGATTACCAGATCGGGGAGCCGCAGATCGGCGGCATCCTGCGCGAACTGGGCGTGGCGTTCCGGTTCAACGTGATCCCGATCCTGCGCAAGGATTCGCTGCACATCACCGCCGAGGATCGCGAGTTGATCCGCGCGACCATCGCCGCGCAGCCGGCCCGGCACGTGCTGCTGACGCACGGCACCGACACCATGGTCGAAACGGCCAAGGTGCTGTCGAGCCTCACCGACAAGATCATCGTCCTGACCGGCGCGTTGAGCCCGGCCCGCTTCCGCGGTTCGGATGCCGAGTTCAACGTCGGTTGCGCTGTGGGCGCCGTGCAGTCGCTGCCGCCGGGCGTGTATATCGCGATGAACGGCCGCATCTGGGACCCGATGAAGGTCCGCAAGAACGTCGACGCCAATCGTTTCGAGCCGAGCGTCTGACGCATCGGAGCTGCGGGCCGGCGATCACCGGCCGACCCGCGCATCACCATCAGAACGTGATCGACCACTGCCGTAGGCGGCCCGTGTCCCCGCGCGCGCCGTCATACACGCGCAGCTTCCAAATGCCGTTGAGCGGTTCGCCGGAGAGATCGAGTTCCGTCGTTTTCACCAGATCGTCTGCGCTTCCGCCAGTTCGGTTGTGCAGGTTGAACAGCGTGCCGTCGGGTGCGATGAGATCGACTTTCAGATCGCCACGGTAGGTGTGGGCGATGTCGATCGAAACCGACGCGTTGGCCGGCGCGTTTCCGCCGCGACCCGAAATCGCGATGGGGCTTTCGACCGTGCGCAGGTCCGCGATCGGGAACACGGTCGTGTTTGCGTACGCCTGTCGCGCGCTCGTCGCCGCCGTGAAGCTGCCGGTGATCGACAGCCCGGTGTAGGCCGAATACCCGCGAACCAGCACGTAGTAGGTTCCTGCCTGCGCGGTGGTGATGCTGCACGTCTCCGCATTGCCGGTCCTGAAGGAACGGCACGAATAGCTCGACGTCGTCGGCGCGCCGCCGAACTTCACGTAGAGATCCGCGTCGCCGGCTCCTCCGCTGGTGGTGAACTTCAATCCGGTCGCGCCGGCAGGCACCGTGAGCGAGAACAGGCGTTCACTTTGCTTCGCGCCTGACAGACCGGCGACCGCAACGCCATTCACCAGCGCCACCGGCAACGGCGGCAGTACGGCGGCGACTGCGGCGTTCGCATCGACGATGCCCGCACCGATCGGTTGCGACGGCGTGGCCGGGAACGGCATCGCCGTGGCTTTCAGCAGTGCCTTGATCTGCGCCGGCGTCTTCGGTGTGGCCGTCGCCGACTGCATCAGTGCGACCACGCCGGCCACATGCGGCGCGGCCATCGACGTGCCGTCCTTCCGGGAATAGCCCTCGCCCACCGGCGTGGTTGCGCCGGTGTCGACGACCGACAGAATTGAGAAGCCCGGCGCGGCGATGTCTACCAGAGAACCATAGTTCGAGAAGTCCGCTCGTGCACCCGATGATGTGGTCGCGCCAACCGCGATGACATTCTGGCAATTGGCGGGCATGGAGACCGATGCGTCGGCGTAGTTGTTGCCCGCCGCCACGACGACCGTCGCACCTCGGCTCACAGACGTGTTGATCGCGTTCTGCAATGTTGCAGCGCATGCCATCGGCGCGCCCAGGCTGACGTTGATGACCTCGGCCTGGTTCGCGTTCGCTGGCGCGCCTGGCACGGATCCGCCGGACGCCCAGATGATGCCGTCGGCAACGTCGGACATGTATCCGCCGCAGTACCCCAGCACGCGCACAGGCAGGATTTTGGCCGCTGGCGCGACACTGGCGACGCCCTTCCCGTTGTTGGTAACCGCGGCAATCGTGCCTGCGACGTGCATGCCGTGCCATTGTGACACTTGCTCGCTCTCGCACGTGCCGTCGTCCCAGTCGCCTTCGTCGCGCGGATTCCCATCGCGTCCATCGCCGTCGCGCGACATATAGGGTTCGCTGATGAAGTCGTAACCGGGAAGCAGATTGGCCGCGAGGTCGCTGTGTTGCGTGACACCGGAATCGACGACCGCGACGACGACGCCGGCGCCGGTGGCGCGGTCCCAGGCTTGGTTCGCCTTGATGCCGAAGGGTGCCGAATATCCCCACTGCTGCGGATAGCCCGGATCGTTGGGCGTCATCGCGGCGTGGAGCCGCGCGTCGACTTCCACATATTCAACGTCGGGATTGGCCGCCAGCCCGCGCATCAACGACTCGGCTTCGACGCGGTGGAGCTTGCGACTGGCACGGACGACGTCGGCGCCATTGGCCATGCGACGCAACGCCTGCAGCTGCGTGCCGCGGCCTGCGCCGCTCGCGGCCGCGCCGAGCCTCGAACGCAATGCCGTGGCATCACCCCGCGGCGCCGAGCCATCGCGATAGCGCACGATGAAACGGTCGTTCCCGCCACGTTCGTCCAGGCCGGACAGATGGAGCCGCGCGTCCTGCGCGAATGCCGGTAGAGCGGCGGAGAGTGTCAACGCGGCGAGCGGCAAGGCCCACAGGCGTTGGAAGCGCGCGTTGGCGCCGGAGGTAGCAGACTTCATGTCGAAGGATCCGTAGAACGCGCGGTGTGCGCGCCACGCGATGCTCGACGAGCCTTCTGTCGACGTTCAATGCGAAGAAGCCGCGGAAGCGGTCGTGCGACCACTCCGCGGCTTCTCGCCCGTGGATCACGGTTCGTTGGTCAGAACGTGATCGACCAGCTGTTGATGTAGCCGGTGTCGCCGGCCGCGTTGTCGTTCACGCGCAGCTTCCAGGTGCCGTTGAGCGGCTCGGTCGTCAGGCTCTTCGTGTACGTGCCGACGAGGTTGTCCGCGCTGCCGCCGGTGCGGTTGTGGATGTTGTAGAGCGTGCCGTCGGGCGCGACGAGATCGACCTTCAGATCGCCGCGATACGTGTGGACGATGTTGACGTTGATCGACGCGTTACCCGGCGCGTTGCCGGTGCGGCCGGACACGGTGATCGGGCTGTCGACGGTCGCGTTGTCGCTGATCGTGTAATCGGCGGCGTTGCTGTAGGTCTGCGTGCCACCGCCGCTGCTGCCGCCACGGAACGCCGCGACGGTCGCCTTGGTGTTTACCAGCACGCGCTGGTTGTGGCTCGTGGCCGCGGTGCCCATCGCCACGCCGCTGTAGGTCACGTCGGGATTGGACCAGTAGTTCAGGCGCGGACAGCCGCTGGTGCAGTCGTAGGCCATGATCGTGCGCCAGGCGTTGTTCGGCGCGCGATAGCCGTGGCCGTACGCGTAGGGCGACGTGCTCGGGTCTGTCGCCGGATCGTGGCGTGCCGATTGCAGATGGCCGATCTCATGCGCGAAGGAGTAGTAGCCCGTCGCGCAATCCCAGTACGCCGTGGCGAACGCGGTGGTGGCGGTGGAACCGATGCCGGAGGCCAGGCCGCACGCGGAACTGTCGTTGCCGATCAGCACCGCGACGTCGGCGCCGGTGCTGTCGCGCAGCGCGTGGATGGTGTCCATGTAGCCGTCGCTGGTGCCGCGGAATCGCGACAGGTCGGTGCTCATGCCCAGCTCGCTGTAGGTGACCGCGGTGTAGCCGGCCAGCTCCATGTTGATGCCGACGTTGGAGTTCACGTAGCCCTGGTTCGATTCGGCCACGGCGAGCTGCGCCAGCGCCTGCATGTCGCCGCCGTATGCGGAGACGGCCGCGTTGGTCGCCACGACGAGCACGCGGATGGTCGCGGTCGCGCCGGGATCGATCGCCTGCGCGGTCAGCATTCCCGACGGCGCCGCCATGTTGATCTGCGGCAGGTCGCGGTACGCGGCCGGATGATCCGGCGGCATCGCGCGTTCGTTGACTTCGATCACCGCGTGGCTGCCATCGGGCAACGGGCGGATGCGGTACAGCTGGCCGTTCACGCGCACGTTGCCGGTGACGCCCTGCCCGTGCCGGACGAGGATCACCGAATTGTTTTCGTCATGGCGCACTTCGCGCGCGGTCATCGTGCGGGACTTCGCGGTCTCGCGAACGTGGCCGATCCAGGTGAGGCTGCCGTCGGGATTGGCCGTGGCGTTTTCCAGCACGGCGGTGACGTTCTTCAGGCCCAGGTCGAGGCCGATTTCCGCGTTCTGTGCCGACACCGCGTTCGGATCGGCGCGCAGCGCGCGCAGCGACGTGGTGGCGGGTCGCGCGGCTAGTTTGCCGGCGGCGCTGGCGGATTCGGCCTGCACCTGCGCCGGGCCGAGGAACAACGGCTGCGCGGCGAAAGCTGCGCCCGATACGACGAATGCGCCGGCCGCAATCAGCAGCCGTGCGCGAAGCGATACGTTGCGATTCATGGATGCGTTCTCCTGCGTGGATGGGTTTCCTTTCCCGCGGCGCGTTCGAAGGCTTCGCTGGGTGCGAGCGTCGACACGTCGCCGACCCTCACCCCAACCCCTCTCCCGGAGGGAGAGGGGCTCACGCTGAAAGCGCTGCGGCAGGCAGACCGCTCCCGGGATCCCGGGAGCGGATGTCGCACTGGCTTCAATGCGCTCGATCAGAACAAGCGATCAGAACGTCACCGACCAACTGTTGATGTAGCCGGTGTCGCCGGCCGCGTTGTCGTTCACGCGCAGATTCCACGTGCCGTTGAGCGCTTCGGTCGACAGGTTGAACGTCACCGTCTTGTTGACGTTGTCCGCGCTGCCGCCGGTGCGGTTGTGCACGTTGTAGAGGCTGCCGTCCGGCGCGACGAGGTCCACCTTCAGGTCGCCCTGGTAGGTGTGCACGATGGCAACGGTGACCGACGCGTTGGTCGGCGCGTTGCCGGTGCGGCCGGACACCGTGATCGGGCTGTTGACGGTGGCGTTGTCGCTGATCGTGTAGTCGGCGGCGTTGGTGTACGTCTGCGTGCCGCCGCCACCGCCAGTGGTGTAGCTGCCGGTGAGGCTCAGGCCGGAGAACGTCGAGTAGCCGCGAACCAGCACGTGGTACGTACCCGCCTGCGCGGTGGCGATGTTGCAGGTCTCGGCGTTGGTGCTGCCTTCGGACTTGCAGTCGTAGCTGGTCGTGGTCGGCGCGCTGCCGAACTTCACGAACAGGTCGGCATCGCCGCTGCCGCTGGCGGTGACGAACTTCAGGCCGGTGGCGCCGGCGGGAACGACCAGCGTGTAACGCAGTTCGGTGCCCGCGCTGCCCGACAGCCCGGTCACCGGCGTGCCGTTGGTGAGCACGCCGGTCGGCGGCGGCGTGGTGCCGTTGGCGGCATCGACCACCGCCTTCGCGTTGAGGATGCCCGGTCCGATCGTCTGCGAAGGCGTCGACGGGAAGGCCGTCACGTTCGCCTTGATGATCGATTCCACCTGCGCCGGCGTCTTCGGCGTCGTCGCCGCCGCCTGCAGCAACGCGACCACGCCCGCTACGTGCGGCGTCGCCATCGAGGTGCCGTTGTAGGACGCGTAGGTCTCGGCGCCCGGCGTGGTCGAACCGCTGTTGAGCGTGGACAGGATGTTCGAGCCCGGCGCGGCGATGTCGATCAGCGCACCGTAGTTGGAGAAGCTCGAACGTGCACCGGTGCTGGTGATCGACGCCACGGCGATGACGTTGTTGCAGTTCGCCGGCGAGGCGTTCGACACGTTGGTGTTGTCGTTGCCGGCCGCGATGACCAGCGTGGTGCCGCGCGAAACGGCGCCGTTGATCGCGGTCTGCGTGGTGGTGCCGCACGCGCCGCTGCCGCCGAGGCTGAGGTTGATGACTTCGGCCGGGTTAGCGTTCGCGGGAACGCCACTGACCGTGCCGCCGGACGCCCAGATGATCGCGTCGGCGATGTCGGAGTCGTAACCGCCGCACGTGCCAAGCACGCGCACCGGCACGATCTTCGCGCCGTACGCCACGCCGGCCACGCCCTTGGCGTTGTTGGTCACGGCAGCAATCGTGCCGGCCACGTGCGTGCCGTGCCAGCTCGACGCCTGCGCGGCATGCGTGCCGCCGCACTGGTTCGCGCTGACCCAGTCGCCCGGATCGCTCGGATCGCTGTCGCGGCCGTTGCCGTCGTTGGAGACGGTGGTGTCGATGATGAAGTCGTAACCCGGCAGCACGTTCGCCGACAGGTCGCTGTGGCTGGTGATGCCCGTGTCGAGCACGGCGACGACCGAGCCCGCGCCGTTGGTCACGTCCCAGGCCTGGTTGGCCTTGATGCCGTAGGTGCCCGAATAGCCCCACTGCTCGGAGTAACGCGTGTCGTTGGGCGTGAGGTAGGCCTTGTTGAGCTTGTCGACCTCGACGTACTCGACGTTCGGATCGCTTGCGATCTGGCGCATCAGGCTTTCCGCCTCGACGCGGTCCAACTTGCGGTCGGCGCGTACGACGTCGGCGCCGGTCGCGATGCGGCGCACGTGCCGCACGCCGAGCGCCTTGCCCGCGCCCGCGGTCTTCGCCGCGCTGCTCAGGGCACTCTGCAAGGTGACGGTGCTGGCGCGTTCGGCGCTGCCGTCCTTGTATTTCACGATGAAGCGATCGGTGCCCGACTGGACATCCAGCCCGGACAGGTTGACCCGCGCCTGCTGCGCGAGCGCCGGCGCGGCAAGCGCGGACGACAGGGCGATGGCGGTGGCGATCGAAAGCGCATGTGCGCGGATACGACGGCTGCTACGACGGTCATTCGTCGACATCTGATGGAACCCCCGAAGTGGGACTGCGTGATGGAAGACCCGCCTACCGGCGCGCGAAGGCGCCGTGCGACCGGCCTTGTGTGCGGTCGCCGCATCGAGGCGATCGACCGTTCTTCCAGCTGACACCCCCGGTGCCGCAGACACTGCGACAGCCCGGCGTCACGCAATCCGGGGCCTCGGCGGTTGCCCGCCCCCTGTTCCGCGACCCTGCCTGCGCAGCTGCCGGGACTTCCACCCCGCGACGGCCCGGTACCGGGCGGGGTACGCCCCTCCGGAAACCGACGGGCGTCTCAACACAACGCGAGGTGTACCCGTCCCCCCACCATTCATCGAAGCGACAAATTGCGCAAAGTCGGCATCTGTGGACGGGGTCACCGTTCAGCGGCGGCGATGTGAAGGGTGTCACCGGTGGACACCCCAAACGCGAACGCCCCGCGGTGCGGGGCGTTTTGCGGTGCAACAGGAAAACCGGGGCGGCGCGGCCTCAGAACATCCCGGTTTCCAGGCGCGCGGCCTCGGACATCATCGTCCGGTTCCACGGCGGGTCGAAAACCAGCTCGACGTCGGCATCGGACACGGTCGGGATCATCTCCAGCTTGTCGCGCACATCGGCGACCAGGATGTCGCCCATGCCGCAGGCCGGCGCGGTCAGCGTCATGCGTACTTCGACGCGGCGCTGCCCGGCGTTTTCCGGGTGCGGCTGGATGCGCGCCTCGTACACCAGCCCCAGGTCGACGACGTTGATCGGGATCTCCGGGTCGAAGCAGGTGCGCAGCTGGCGCCACACCATCTGCTCGACGGCGTCGTCGTCGGCGCCTTCGGGGAGTTCCAGGGGTTCGGGCACTTCCTTGCCGATGGCGTCGGCATCGCGGCCGGCCACGCGGAAGAGGTTGCCTTCGACGAACACGGTGTAGCTGCCGCCAAGGCCCTGCGTGATGTAGCCGACGCTACCGGCGGGCAAGGTGACCTGTTCGCCCTGGGGGACCATGACGACGGCGCAATCGCGCTCGAATCGGACGGGTTCGCTGCTGCGGGAATACATGCCGGAAAGATTGGGGTGCCGGACCCCGGCACAAGAGCGCGCATTCTACCGGCAGCGCGCGTGCGAAGACCGGCCGGCGACGTGACGCTGCGTGTCGTGTGCGGTTCTCGTCGCCGCGCGCGGTGCCTGGCGGCCTCGCCGGCTATGCTGTGCGCCCCGCCGATCCCCGAGTGTTCGATGACCCCAGCCGCCCCGCCCGCCCGCCGCGCCACCTGGCTGTCGTGGCTGTTGTTGCTGCTGGGCGCCTTCGGTTTCACTGCGGTCTGGGTCCTCGCGAGCCTCTATACCGGCCGCCAGCTGGGCTGGATGGCCGTGCTCGGCGCGCTCGACATCGCCTGGATGCTGCGCCTGGGCGGCTGGCATCGGGGCTGGGGACGCGTGCTCGCCGGCGTGGGCGCAACCGCCGCGATGGTCGTCGCATCGAACTGGTTCATCACCGCCACGCAGTTGGGCGGGATGCTCGGACTGGATCCGTGGGACTCCGCGCTGCGCCTGGGCTGGCACCACGCGTGGGTCCTGATTTCGCTGGCGAACCACGCGATGGATGCGGTGTGGATCGCGGTCGGCTTGCTCGTGGCGGCCTGGCTGTCGCGCTAAGGTCTCGCAGGCATCACGCCGCGTCGAATTCATCCAGGCATTGCTCGAACAGCGCCACCGCCTGTTCGATTTCCCCCACCGACAGCCCGCAGTACCCCAGCAGCAGGCCCGCGCGGTCCGGCGGCGCGAGGTAATACGGCGCGATCGGATACAGCCCCAGCCCCAGGCTGCGCGCGCGCGCGATGAACGCCTCGCCGTCGGCGGCGCTGCGATCGGTCAGCCACACGACCAGATGCATGCCCGCGTGTGAGTCGTTGATCTGCAAACGCCCGCGACTGCAACGCCGCAACCCCTCCAGCAGCGCGTCGCGACGCTCCTTCAGTGTCTTCCACGCGCGTCGCAGGTGGCGTTCGAAACCGCCGTCGACGATGAAACGCGCCAGCGCCGCCTGTTCGATGCCGCAGGAACCGAAATCGTCCTGCCACTTCGCGTTGACGTAATCGCCGCGCAGTCCCGCCGGCACGACGAGGTAACCCAGTCGGAGCGACGGGAACATCGCCTTGGAGAACGAGCCGACGTAGATCACCCGATCGCCTTCGTCGAGTGAACGCAGCGCGGCGAGCGGGCGCGCGTCATAACGGAATTCACCGTCGTAGTCGTCTTCCAGGATCCAGCTGCCGTGCTCGCGCGCGTAGTCGAGCAGTTGCAGGCGCCGCGGAAGCGAAAGCACGGCGCCACTGGGGAACTGATGCGACGGCGTCACGCAGATCAGTTTGGGCGGCGTGGACGGCAGCTCGTCTACTTTCAGCCCGTGCTCGTCGACATCGAGCGTCGCCACCTTCGCGCCGTGGATCAGCAGCGCTTCGCGCATCGCCGAATAGTGCGGTTCCTCCAGCAACGCCTCGTCGCCCTGGTCCAGCAGCACGCGGGCGGTCAGCGCGATGGCCTGCTGCGTTCCGTCGACGATGACGACGTCCTGCGGTTCAGCCTGGATGCCGCGCCGCCGCCCGAGGTAATCGCATACGGCCTCGCGCAGCGCGGGGACGCCCTGGGAGGCGGGATAGTTCGGCGAGGTGTACGCGGCGGCGTGGGCGAGTTCGCGCGCCCACGCACTCGTCAGCGCCGGATTGGTCAGCGGCACGCCGTACTGGAAGGCGTAACGCACGCCGGGAATCGCGCGGCCGGGAATGCGCAGGTGGTCGTGCACGATGCGCGCGCGCCGGGCGAACTGCGATTGCGGCGGCAGCGGCGAATCGACCGCGTGCAGCGGGCGTGCATCGTGCAGCGGCGGCGTCACGTAGCTGCCGGAACCGACGCGTCCATCGACGAAGCCTTCGGCGCGCAGTTGTTCGTACGCCGCCAGCACGGTGTTGCGGGACAGGCCGAGTTCGCGCGCAAGCTGGCGCGTCGCCGGCAGGCGCGCGCCCTCGCTGACGCGGCCGGCGAAGACGGCGCTCTTCAACGCACGGGTCAGTTGCGCGTGGAGGGGGCCGCGGCCGTCGAGCTGGAGGTGCATGGCGGGCTCTCCCTGTGAATGCGCCGCTAGCGATTGGCCCCATTCAACCCCCCTGAATTGGACCTTGCCAGTGCCAATTCCGGGCGGCCTCATAGGGCCATTCCCCGCCGCCGGAGTGCGTCGATGAAGGCCGCCGCCCGCCCGTTCGCCCTGCCCCCCGTCCACGCGACGCGCTCGCGCCCCGCCCAGTGGGCCTGGATCGCCCTCGGCGGATTGGCTGTCGGCAGCGCGGACATGCTGTTCGCGATGGCCTGGTGGGCGCAGTCCGGCACGCCGCCGGTGCGCATCCTGCAATCGATCTGGGCGTGGATCGTCGGTCGCGAAGCCGCCTTCGCCGGTGGCGCGCTCACCGCGTTCGCCGGCGCCGCGCTGTACTTCGTCGTGATGTCGACGATCGTGGCGATCTACCACGCCGCCGCGCGCGACTACCGCGTTCTGCGGGAACGCCCGCTGCTGCTGGGCGCGCTGTACGGCGCGGCGTGGTTCGTGCTGCTGCACGTGATCATCGTGCCGCTGTTCTCCGCCGCACCGCCCAAGCGCTTCCTGCCCGACTGGAACCTCGCCTGCCTGCTCGCGCACATGGTGCTGATCGGCATTCCGACCGCGTGGATGTCGCGGCGCTGGTATGGCGGCATGCGCTGAAGGGACGTAGCCGTCCACCGCTTCTGAATCGCGCCGGCCGTGGCTCACGGCCGGCGTTTTCGTTTGCGCACGGCCCGACGCGAATGGCTCCTGCATGCGGCTCCGGATTGGTTCTCCAAACCTCGCGTCCGCGCGACTAGCGTGGAGCCAATGGCGCGATTCGCCCAACCGATTCCGGATATGGCTCTCGACATGACGCTGCATCGTTACGTCCCGCCGTTCTCGCTTCCCCCCAACGGCGAGGCATTCACTCCCGACGGCTGGCACTTCATCGCCGGGCGCGGCGGCGCAACGCTGCAACTGCCGGCGAACTGGCCGTCGCTGTGGCTGGCGATGCGTGGGCGATTGACGATGCAGGCGCAGGACGCGCACTGGACGGTTACCGGCGGGCAGGCGCAGTTGTGGCGCGCGGGTGCGTTGAACGTTCAGGCGTCGCACGAATCGCGCTGGTTTGCCCTGGTCGCCGCGCCGGCGATGTGGAATCGCGCATTCGACGAAGCCGGCATCGACGAAGAGCCGCTGCCGTGGCGCGGCGATCCGGGCGACTGCGTGCACGAAGCGATGGAACGTCTCGCGCACGACGACACCGCGCTTGCGTTGCTGTTTCCCGCGCTGATCGAACGCCAGCGCGATGTCGCCGCCTGCCTGCCTCGCTGTCGCGGTCGCACGCTCCCGCACCGTCGCCAGGCGCTGCTGCGGCTGCTGCATCTTCGTCACCTGATGCAGTGCCACGTCGAAGCCGACGACGACGCGAGCATCGACGTGCCCTGGCTCGCCGAACGTGCGCATTACTCGCCCGGGCATCTCATTCGCCTTCACCGCGCCGTGTTCGGCGAAACGCCGAGCGATTACTTCACCCGGCTCCGCCACGCGCGCGCATGGGAACTCGTTCGCGAAACCGACATGCCTGTGGCGACGATTACGCATCGGCTCGGCTTCGAAAGCCAGAGCGCGTTCTGCCGCGCGTTCAAGCACGCCTTCGGCATGACCGCGACGCAGGCACGCCGGGAGGCCGACGCATGCGCGGCATGACGTCACGCGCACTGGCGTGGGGCGTGTTTGGCGGCCTGCTCGCCGGGACGCTCGACATCCTTTACGCGACCAGCTTCTGGGCGCTGCGCGACGTGCCGGCGCAACGCATCTTCCAGAGCATCGCTGCCGGCGCGCTCGGGCGTGCGGCGTTCACGGGAGGCTGGCAGTCGGCGCTGCTCGGACTGTCGCTGCACTACCTCATCGCCGGCGCGATGGGCCTGGCTTACGCCTATGCGGCGCGTGACGTTGCGGCGCTGCGCGATCGACCGTGGCGCTACGGCGCGCTGTACGGCCTGGTGCTGTATGCGTTCATGAACTTCGTCGTGGTGCCACTTTCGGCCTCGCCGCGCGGCGGATCGCTGCCGATGTCGTGGACGGTGTGCAGCGTGATCGCGCACGTCGTGTTCGTCGGCTGGCCGTGCGCATGGTTCGCACGGCGCGGCTGGGACGGGCGATGGTCACGATCGCCTCCCCTGCCCGCGTTCGTCGCGGGCGCCTGACCCGCCCATTCGCTCTCCGCTTCACCCCACTCGCGCGCCTATCGAGTCGCGCGGTGCCGTCGCGCGCGCAGGCGGCCCGCACCGCATGGAGCAATGCAGATGAAGCGCAACATGAACCTCGCTAAGCCGTCCTTCCTCAAGCCCGCGTTGGCGCTGCTGCTGGGTGCCGCGGTCCTTCCGGCGATGGCCGGCGACCGCTGCAAGGAAATCCACGCAGACCTCGATGAAATCCAGTCCACGACGGGCTGTAACGCCGGCCTGACGTCGTGCTTCCTCGGCGAAGTGCAAGGCGGCCACGGCTTCCGCGGCGTGACGCATTTCGCCGCCGACAGCGCCGTGTCGACCAGCCCCGCCACGTCGCCGAACATGCTGATCTACAGCGGCCCGTTCGAATACCGCACGCGTCGCGGCAACATCGTCGCCCGCGAGACCGGCGTGACCACGCGCGGGTCGGAAGGCGTGGTGACGGCGTATCAGGAGATCGTGTCCGGCACCGGTGAATACGCGGGCGCGACGGGATATTTCTTCGTCAGCGGCCACAAGACCGGCGGCACGGTGGAGACGTTCGTCAACGGCGAGATCTGCAAGACGCACTGATTCCTGGTGCGCGATGTGGTTCCAGTAGCACCGCCATGAGTAACCCGTCATCCCGGCGCAGGCCGGGATCCAGGCCCGACGCATAGCGAGTCGCTGCTGCCTGCTTTCGTCAGGCATGTCAGCCTGGATCCCGGCCTGCGCCGGGATGACGATGTGTTGGCACGCCGCCTTGCTGGAGATGAAGCGACGCGAGCGACGCGCCTCAATGCCCGCCACCATCCAGCGCCTTCAACTCGCTCACCAGCGCGCTCGCCATCTCCGCGCCATCGCCATAGAGCATCCGCGTGTTCTCCTGATAGAACAGCGCATTCTCGATGCCCGCGAAGCCCGTGCCCTTGCCGCGCTTGATGACGATGGTGTTCTTCGAGTTGGCGACATCGAGGATCGGCATGCCGTAGATCGGCGACGCCGGATCGGTCTTCGCCACCGGGTTCACCACGTCGTTCGCGCCGATCACCAGCGAGACATCGGTGTTGGGGAACTCGGGGTTGATGTCGTCCATGTCGGCGATGAGGTCGTACGGCACGCCAGCTTCGGCGAGCAGCACGTTCATGTGGCCGGGCATGCGTCCGGCGACCGGATGGATCGCGAACTTCACCTTGACGCCGCGCTCCATCAGCCGCTGCGCGAGTTCCCAGATCTTGTGCTGCGCCTGCGCGACGGCCATGCCGTAGCCGGGGACGATCACCACGCGTTCGGCGTAGGCCATCATCGCGGCGACGTCGCCGGCTTCGATGGGCTTCTGCGTTCCGCTGATTTCCTGCGCCTGCCCACCGCCGCCGAAGCTGGAGAACAGCACGCCGTGGATCGGGCGGTTCATCGCCTTCGCCATCAGCTGCGTGAGCAACGTGCCCGCCGCGCCGACCATGGTGCCGGCGATGATCAGCGCCTCGTTGCCCAGCACGTAACCTTCGAACGCCACGGCCAAACCGGTGAGCGCGTTGTACAGCGAGATCACCACCGGCATGTCGGCGCCGCCGATGGGCAGCGTCATCAGCACGCCCAGCGCGAGCGCCAGCACGAAGAAACCGATGATCGCCGGCACCGACAGCGAATGCACGACCACGCCGCCCAGCACGATCATCGCCACGAACACTGCGAGGTTGAACAGCTGTTGCCCCGGGAACACGACGCGCTTGTCGAGTCGGCCGTCGAGCTTCGCCCACGCGATGATCGAACCCGAGAGCGAGATCGCGCCGATGGCCGCGCCGATCACCGCCAGCACGAGCGCGGTCGGCGAAGGCGCCTGGCCGAGCGAGGAAAACCTCAACAGTTCGACCGCGCCGATCGCCGCCGCCGAGCCGCCGCCCATGCCGTTGTAGAGCGCGACCATCTGCGGCATGTCGGTGATGGCGACCTTCTTGCCGGAGATCCACGCGGCCGCCGTGCCGATGACCAGCGCGGTCACGATCAGCGGCAGGTTGTGCAGTCCCGGCAGCAGGAACGTGGCGACGGTGGCGATCACCATGCCCAGTCCCGCCCACCGGATGCCGCTGCGCGCGGTCACCGGCGAGGCCATGCGTTGCAGGCCGAGGAGGAACAGCGTGGCGGCGACGAAATAGCTGGCCGAAGCGACCCAGACGAGGGCGCTCATGCCTTGTCTCCGGGCTTGTTGTTTCCGGGCTTCCGGCTGGCCTTGAACATTTCCAGCATCCGCTCGGTGACGACGTAACCGCCGGCCGCGTTGCCTGCGCCCAGCAGCACGGCGAGGAAGCCGATGACCTTCTCCAGCGTGGTGTCGGCGTGGCCGAGCACCACCATCGCGCCGATGAGCACGATGCCGTGGATGAAGTTGGAACCCGACATCAGCGGCGTATGCAGGATCACCGGCACGCGGGAGATGATCACGTGGCCGGCGATCGCGGCCAGCATGAAGATGTACAAAGCCACGAACCCGTCGCCCATCAGCCATCCCCATCGAATTGTCTTCCGCATCATAACCGCGGATGAATACGGCGCCAGTCGTGTCAACCGACCTGCGTACGGGGCGTTCTCCTCCCCGCACGGCCCACCCGGGCCGACCGGAGGAAACCGGATGAACCACGCACCACGCAGTCGTCTGCTGATGGCGGTATTGGGCCTGTTCGCGCTGGGCGCAGTTTCCGCGGCCAGTGCCGGGGATTTCGGGGATCGCGTCGATCGCCGCTTCGACCATCGGGGCGATCGCATCGACGCCCGCCTGGATCGCAAGGGCGATCGCATCGATCACCGCCTCGACCTGCGCGCCAACCGCCAGGCCGCGCTCGGGCATTGGAACAACGCCATGCGCCTGGACCGGAAAGGCGATCGAATCGAACGGCGCCTGGATCGCCGCGGCGACCTCGCCGACGCGCGCTGGGACCGTCGCGGCGACCGCTTCGATCGCCGCTGGGACCGTTCGCACGGGCATTGACCGGGACCCCGTATGCTCCGACGCGTGAATCGCGAGATCGAAGACGACGTGCCGACCGCTACGGCCGCCGACGCGCATGCCCGTGCCGCCGCCGAGCGCGCCGCTCCGGAGCACGAGGCGGCGCCGGTGCGGTTGCCGGCATCGCTGGAGGAATTCCTGGCGGGCCTCGGCACGCGCGCGTTCCGTTTCGCCGAACTGGGCCTGCGCAATCGCGACGATGCGCTCGATGCGGTGCAGGACGCGATGATGAAGATGCTCGCCTATCGCGAGCGTCCGGCGGCGGAATGGACGCCGCTGTTCTGGAGCATCCTGCGCAGCCGCATCGTCGACGTGCAGCGCCGCCGCACCTTCCGCCTGCGCTGGCTGACGCCCGCGCCGGAACGCGAGGACACCGCGCTGGACTGGGCCGACGACGCACCCGATCCCTCGCGCGCGCATGAAGGCCGCGAGGCCTACGGCAAGCTCGCCGATGCGCTGGGCACGCTCCCGGCCCGGCAGCGCGAAGCGTTCACGCTGCGTGTGCTGGAAGAACTCGATGTCGCCACGACCGCGCGGGCGATGGGTTGCAGCGAAGGCGCGGTGAAGACCCATCTGTCGCGCGCACGCGAAGCGCTGCAGCGGCAACTGGAGGACTGGCGATGACACCCCGCAGGCACTACACGACGGACACGACCCGATGAGCACCCAAGACGATCGCTTCGACAACGCCATGCGCGAACTGCACGCGCAGGCGGTCTCGCAGGTGTCCTCCGCGACCCGCGCGCGGCTGCGCGTGGCCCGTCACGCAGCCGCGCGTCCGGACGAACAGCGCGAATCGCGACGCGGCTTCAACTGGGTGCTGGGCAGCGGACTGGCGGCGGTGTTCGCCATCGCCATCGGCCTGCAACTGCGGCCCGCGCAGACGCCGGTACCGGCGACCTCCGCACCCGCCGCGATCGCAAGCGCGGTCACGCCTGCGACTCCGACCGCTTTCGATGCCGACACGGCGGTTGCCGCGCTCGACGAGAACCCCGACCTGTACCTGTGGCTGGCGTCCAATGGCGACGCCGTGCCCTCCCTGGAGCCGTGACATGCGCAACACCCTGACTTCGCTCGCCTTCGCATTGATGATCGCCAGCGCGCCGGTGCTGGCGGCCGATCCGCCTGCGCCCACGGCGCCCGCCGGCACTCCATTGCCGGCATGGGAACAACTGACGCCCGCACAGCGCGAGACGCTGCTGGCGCCGATCCGCGACCGCTGGAACACGCAGCCCGACGAACGCGCGCGCATGCTCGAACGCGCGCAGCGCTGGCAGCAGATGACGCCCGAACAGCGCCAGCGCGCGCGTCACGGCATGCAACGCTGGGAAAACATGAGCCCCGAACAGCGCGAGCAGACCCGCGCCCTGTTCGCGAAGATGCGCACGCTGGACGAACCGCAGCGCAAGGCGTTGAAGGACAAGTGGCGCGCGATGTCGCCCGAAGAGCGCCGCACCTGGGTGCAGGCCAACCCGGCGCCCGCCGACATGCCGCCGGGGCCGCCGCCGCGGGATCGATGACGGAACCCAGGCCCGCAACGCGCGGGCACTCCCTTCGCGACGAACCACCTTCATCGTCATTCCAGCGAAAGCTGGAACCCATCTCGATCTCGCCTCTTTGCTGCCCAGCCCCCGCGCCGGGCAGCGCCGAACCCACACCCGCCTACGCCTTCCGCTACGATGCGGAAAAAACCGGGACGGGGAGCAGCGATGGCGGGCATCACCATTGGCGTGGCAAGCGAAACCGCAAGCGGCGAGCGCCGCGTCGCACTGACGCCCGAAACCTGCAAGAAACTCGTCGCCCGTGGCGCGAAGGTACGCGTCCAGCGCGGCGCGGGAAGCGCGTCCTCCTTCACCGATGACGCCTACGTCGAAGCCGGCGCCGAACTCGTCGCCGATGCCAATGCCGCCCTGCGCGAAGCCGACCTCGTCCTGTGCGTGCAGCCGCCGTCCCCATCGACGCTGATGGGCCTGCGCGATGGCGCGGCGCTCGTCGGCCTGCTCGCGCCGCAGGCCGATGCCGCCCGCGGCGAAGCGATCAACGCGCGCCACCTCCTCGCCTTCCCGCTCGAACGCCTCCCGCGCACCACGCGTGCGCAGGCGATGGACGTGCTCAGCTCGCAGGCTGGCATGGCCGGCTACAAGGCGGTGCTGATCGCCGCGCAGCTCGCGCCGCGTTTCTTCCCGATGCTCACCACCGCCGCCGGCACGATCCGCCCCTCGAAGGTGCTGATCGTCGGCGCCGGCGTCGCGGGCCTGCAGGCGATCGCCACCGCCAAGCGCCTGGGCGCACAGGTGGAAGGTTTCGACGTGCGCCCGGAAACGCGCGAGCAGATCGAATCGCTCGGCGGACGCTTCCTCGACCTGGGTGTCAGCGCCGCGGGCGAAGGCGGTTACGCGCGCGCGCTCACCGACGAGGAACGCGCCGAACAGCAGCGGCGTCTGGCCGAGCACCTGAAGAACGTCGACGTGATCGTCTGCACCGCGGCGGTGCCGGGTCGTCCCGCGCCGAAGATCATTACCGCCGCGATGGTCGCGGGCATGCGCCCGGGCAGCGTGATCGTGGACCTCGCCGCGGAAACCGGCGGCAACTGCGAACTCACGCGTCCGGGCGAGAACATCGAAAGCGGTGGCGTCGTGATCGCCGGCCCACTCAACCTCGCCAGCATGGGCGCGGTGCACGCCAGCGAGATGTACGCACGCAACGTGTTCAATTTCGTCAGCCTGTTCGTTACCGAAGCCGCCTCGGGCGAAGGCAGGCTGGCGCTCGACTGGGACGATGAGTTGCTGGCGAAGACGGTGTGGCCGGAGCGCGTGGTGGCTGCGGTTGCCGCAACGGCGGCGACGTAAGGCGTTCGTGTAGCCCGGGTAAGCGAAGCGCCCCCGGGGTGAACGTGACAGCTCCCGGGTGCGCTTCGCTTACCCGGGCTACGGAAGCAATGGCATCGTAGGAAGTGCACCGGTTTCGCTACGCGAAACCCATCCTACGTTGCGTGGCCGCGAGAGAGCGCCGACGCGGATCCAGCGTTCGCTGGAACGGCAGGCTTCAGCGTGTCGCCGAAGCCCGATCCAGATGGCGCTTCACCTGTCGCATCGCCTCGTCGAACGCGGTCCGTTCGGCGCCGATGGTCAGGCGTCCCGCGCCGGCCAGAGCGGCCAGCTCTTCGGCCGAAGCGACCAGCACGCGTAGGCCGCGGCGGTTCACCAGGAGGTATCGCGAACTCAGCGGGCTCAGCCAGGCGACCTTCACCGCCGTGCTTTCGCCCTCCGGATTGGTCAGGCGCAGCCAGTCGCCCACGTCCAGCGTGCGCATGCGCTCGGCCAGCAGCGGATCGTGGCGGACCGAGTCGGTGTCGGTGTCGCCGCCAAGCCAGGCGCGACGCTCGGTTTCACCGGCATCGTCTTCCGGCATCGCCAGCGGTTCGGCCGGCGCATGGCGGCGCGGCGTGTCCGGTGTGGACAGCGCGCGCACCAGTCCGGCCATGCCGTGCTGCGCGGCGCTGTCGTCCAGGCCCGAACTGGCGAGGCAGTCGATGATCGCCGGCTGCAGGGCCAGCAACTGGTCGGCCAGTTCGCGACCACGGCCTTCCTCGGCCAGGCGGTCGGCCATCACCAGTGCATCGCCGAGCGCGATCGCTTCGGCGTGGCGGCGCTGGTCGGTGTTCTCGCGCAGCAAGGTCTGCACGACGTGGTGGCGCCACGGCATCGCGAGGAAATCCGCGACTGCCTGCGTCAGCGTCGAATCGGTCAGGCGCTCTTCCAGGGCCGACTCGGCCTGCGCGCGCGCGGCGCCGAGGCGTTCGCGACCATAGGTGGCCTTGGCGGCGCGCTGTTCCTGCAACTCGAAACGTCGGCGCTGCTGCGCCAGCACAGCGTCGAGTTCGGCATGCGCCATCTCGAATACCGCGAGGTCTTCGTTGTAGTCGGCGACGATGCGCTGCGAAATCTCGGTGGCGCGATCGAGCAGCTCGCGATCCTGCGGCGTCTCGCCATCGTTGCCTTCGCAGGCTTCGGTGATGGCGTCGAGCAGGCGACGCGCCGGATGCTCGCGCTTCACGAACACGGCGTTGTCGGTCAGCGCGACCTTCACGTACGGCAGCACGAGGCGCGCGTACAGGCGGCGCGCACGATCCTGCAGCGCGTTGTGGTGGAACAGCGAGTCGAACAGCATCGCGACCAGGTCGATCGCGTCTTCCTCTTCGGGACTGAAGCACGCCTGGTCGGGGTTGAGCCCGAGTCGGCGCGCGCCGTCCTGCAGATGGTCGCGAATGGTTTCGCCGAGGCGGCCGGTGACGGCCAGCGCGCGCGCGAATGCATCCGGCGGTTCGGCCTGGAGCAGCGAGGCGACGCTGAGGATCTCGTCCACGCGCATCTCGCGACGCTGCATGACCGGGCGATCGCTCGCGTGCATGCCGGTGCCGCTGGAGGCGACGTCGCCGCGCGAGATCGATTCGCGCCACGCATGAAGCTGGCCGCGAAGCTGCGCCAGTTCCTGCGCCATCGCCGCGATGTCCTGCTGCGACATCGGCGGACCGGACGGACGCGCGCCCGGCTCGCCGACCATGCCCGGGCCAGGACCGTAACCGCCGCCGGGGCCACCGAAGCCCTCCGGCGTCGCGTAGCCGCCGCCGTAGCCACCCACGGGTGCGGTGCCGCCGCCATCGCCACCGCGGCGGACTTCTTCCTGCGGACGCGGCGCGACCGGTGCGCCGTAACCGGAGCTGCCCAGCAGCGCGTTCACGCGCGCGTAGAGGTCGCCGAGCAGGCGGATCAGGTCGGTTTCGTAATGACGGAACAGCCGGCCGCGCAGCGTGTCCGGCACCTGTGCGTCCTGCAGCGTCTGCGAGAACGCGGTGACCAGGCGCTCCGGGCCGATCGGGTTCATTCCCGCCGGCACGCGCAGCGATTCGGACAGCGCCTCCAGACGGCCCTGCAACGTGTCCAGCGGGCGGGCGAAGCGCGCCACCAGCGACTCGTTCAGGCGGCCGCTGGCCAGTTCGTATTCCAGCTGCTGTTCATCGAGCAGGCGCAGCGGGACGTCGCCGCCGCTGCGGATGCGCAGGGCGCGGAAATCGTCGAAGGCCTGCGCGATCTGCTGGCGGAACTTCA
>Ga0102591_1002313_pt1 | contig 21251 bp, 21 predicted proteins | sample AraplaCol_mCL_r2_2_FD_76860 | JGI IMG/M metagenome (GOLD analysis project Ga0102591, IMG submission 76860) | Arabidopsis root microbial communities from North Carolina, USA - plate scrape MF_Col_mCL_r2 (SPADES assembly) (version 2) | ecosystem: Host-associated > Plants > Roots > Endosphere... | reverse complement strand
GGCCAGGCCAGCGAGCGCGCTAGCGAATAATCTTCCGGCAGATAATGCAGATAACCGTCTTCATGGCGGGTTTTATGGCGCGCCAACGGGGTTTGGTCAAGGGGGTGAGGAGCGGTCTGGCGCCAGTCCGAGCAATCGATCCAGTGAATCGATTGCAGCGCCGAACGCCCGAAGCGGAAGCGAAGGGCCGGGCCGGTGCCAATCGCACGAGCCCCACAAAATTCTGCTACAACGCGCCAGGACGTGCGGAAGACCCCAGACGTGAAAACCCTCTATCGAACAATCCTCGGGCTGGTGATTCTGGCTGTCGCGGTCGTATTGTATCTGGCATACGATCGCGGCATGGCACCGTTCACTTCTCCGACGCTTGCGGACTATCCGATACAGGGTATCGACATCAGCCATCATCAGGGTGCCATAGACTGGGAAGTCCTGGCGCGCCAGGCGAACGTCCGTTTCGTGATCATGAAGGCGACCGAGGGTGGCGACCATCGTGACAAGCGCTTTGCCGAGAACTGGAAGGCAGCAAAGGACGCCGGCATTGTGCGCGGTGCCTATCACTTCTTCACCTTCTGCCGCCCCGGCCGCGAGCAGGCGCGCAATCTGATCGAAACGGTGCCGGTCGAAGCGGATGCGCTGCCGATCGCGATTGATCTCGAATTCACCGGCAATTGCGGCAAGGTGCCGACGCTCGACGAACTGAGCCTGGAAATCAAAGCCTTCTTCGACGAACTGAATGGCGCCTATCCAGGCAAGCCGATCTTCTATCTGAACCAGCAGTTCTTCGAGCAGTACATCAAGGGAAACGAGACGCGCTTCCCCGATCACTATCTCTGGCTGCGCAGTATCGCGCAGGAGCCCCACCAGAACGATTGCGGTGATTGGTCAATCTGGCAGTTCGCCGACAACGGCAGGCTCGAGGGCATTCAAGGCCCCGTTGACCTCAACGCGTTGTGCCCGTCGGAAACGGGCTTCGCGCACCTGTTCCCGATTGTGACAGCCGACTGACGCAGGCTACTCCGGCAGGCGGTAGTCGACCAGCTTGTGCTCGCGCACGATGAAGAGCTTACCGGTCTCGGTCACATCAGGGCCGACCAGAGGCAGGATCGCCTTAGCGACTTCGGAGGGATGCGGCAGCGTTTCGGGATCTTCACCCGGAACGGCCTGGGCCCGCATGGCAGTGCGGGTCGCGCCCGGATCGACGCTGGTGATGCGGAGCGGCGTGCGCTGCGTTTCGCCGGCCCAGGTGCGAGCAAGCGCCTCGACGGCAGCTTTGGAGGCGGAGTAGGGGCCCCAGAACGGGCGACACTTGTGCGCCGCGCCCGACGAGAGAATGACGGCGCGGCCGGCATCCGAGCGCGACAGCAGCGGATCGACCGAGCGGATCAGCCGCCACGTCGCGGTCACGTTGATATTCATCACCTTCTCGAAGGTCTTTGCTTCGACATGGCCGATCGGCGAGATCACGCCGAGTACGCCGGCATTGGCGACGAGAATGTCGAGCTTGCCCCAGCGCTCGAAGATCGAGGCGCCCAGCGCATCGATCGCGTTCATGTCGGCAAGGTCGAAAGGAACGAGGGTTGCCGAGCCCCCGACCGCCTTGATGGCATCATCGAGATCCTCAAGGCCGCCAACCGTGCGGGCGCAGGCAATCACATGCGCCCCGGCCTTTGCCAGTTCCAGCGCGGTGAAATAGCCGATGCCGCGGGAGGCGCCAGTGACGAGCGCGATCTTGCCTTCAAGGTTCAGTGTCATGGTCCCCGGTTCCCCCCGTAGCTGAAAAAGCAAGGGGCGCAATAAGCGCCCCTTGGTCAAATGTCAAAGCCAATGGCAATCAGCCGTTGGTCGCGAGCAAGGAAACCTTGCGGCCCATCGTTTCGCCGTCCTTGTCGAGGAGGCGGGTCGGATAGTCGCCGGTGAAGTAGTGGTCGGTGAACTGCGGACGGGCATCGTTGCGATCCTCGCCGCCGACGGCGCGATAAAGGCCGTTGATCGACAGGAACTCCAGGGAGTCCGCGCCGATGTATTTGCACATGGCTTCGAGGCTGTCGTACTGGTTGGCCAGCAGCTTCTCGCGATCCGGCGTGTCGATACCGTAGAAGTCAGGATAGTAGATCATCGGGCTTGCGACGCGCAGGTGCACTTCCTTGGCGCCGGCATCGCGGATCATCTGCACGATCTTCAGTGAGGTTGTGCCGCGCACGACCGAATCGTCGACGAGCACGACGCGCTTGCCTTCGATCATTGCCCGGTTGGCGGAGTGCTTGAGCTTGACGCCGAATGCACGGATCTGCTGCGTCGGCTCGATGAAGGTGCGGCCGACATAGTGGTTGCGGATGATGCCGTATTCGAAGGGAATGCCGCTCTGCTGGGCATAGCCAAGGGCGGCCGGCGTTCCGCCGTCCGGTACCGGAACCACCACATCGGCTTCGACGGGCGCCTCCTTGGCGAGATTGATGCCCATGTTCTTGCGCGACACGTAAATGCTGCGGCCGCCGACGACCGAATCCGGGCGGGCGAAATAGACATATTCGAACAGGCAGAGGCGTTCCGGCTGCGATACCTCCGGCTTGCGAGAATCGATCGAGATCGATCCGTCGGGCTGGATCTCGCAGATGATCACCTCGCCGTTCTCGACATCGCGGACGTAAGTTGCGCCGATGATGTCAAGCGCGCAGGTCTCGGAGCAGAAGATCGGCTTGCCGTCGAGTTCGCCCATGACGAGCGGTCGGATGCCGATCGGGTCACGCGCGGCGATCAGCTTGGTGCGCGTCATCGCCAGCATCGAGTAGCCGCCTTCCATCTGTCGGATGGCGTCGATGAAGCGGTCGGACGAGGAGGCCTGCTTGGAACGGGCGATCAGGTGCAGGACGACTTCGGTGTCGGAGGTCGACTGACAGATGGCGCCATCGGCGATCAACTGACGGCGAAGGGTGAGGCCGTTGGTGAAGTTGCCGTTGTGAGCGATCGCGATGCCGCCGACTTCAAGTTCGGCAAAGAGCGGCTGGACGTTGCGCAGCGCCACTTCGCCCGTCGTCGAGTAGCGGGTGTGGCCGATGGACATGAAGCCGGGGAGCTTTGCCAGCGTCGCCGGGTCGGTGTAGTGGTCGCCGACGAGGCCCATGCGCTTTTCGGTGCAGAACTGCTTGCCGTCGAAGGTGACGATGCCGGCGGCTTCCTGGCCGCGATGCTGGAGCGCATGCAGGCCGAGCGCCGTCAGCGCCGCCGCGTCCGAGTGCCCCAATATGCCGAAGACGCCGCACTCTTCGTGCAGTTCATCGCCTTCGAGTTCATCGTGGATTTCCATGGATCTCAGATCGGTCATCACTGTCGCCTTTGCTCCGTACCGGTGCGCATATCGTGATCAGGCCCGCCATCTTCAAGCGATCTTAGCTGAAAACGGCTGCAAGCGTTATTCCCCAAAAGGACAAAGCCCGCGGGGCGGGCTTTGTCGGCAAATCGTTCCTGTCTCAGCCGTTGGTGGCCGGTGCGTCGTCGGCGGGCGCCTGCTCCGGCGTCGTCGACGGTGTCTGGCCGGGGGTCGCCGCCGGCGCTTCGCCTTCACCTTCGCCGGTGGTGTCCTTGCCGCGCAGGCGGTCGAGAATGGTGGCGTCGGCTTCTTCAGGCAGAAGCGCGATCAGCTTGTTGCCGAGATTGTCGAGCAGCGGCTTCGATTTCGCCTGGGTGACCCAGGTCGGCTGCTGCTGCGGCGCGACGAGCCAGTTGAAGAACAGCATGGCGACGACGACCAAAAGAATGCCGCGGGCGGCGCCGAACAGGAAGCCGAGGGTGCGGTCGAGCGCGCCGATGCGGCTGTCGATGATGAAATCGGCAATCCGCATGGTGATGAAGGAAATGATGATCAGCGCGACCAGGAAAATCACCGCCGCCGATCCGATCAGCGCGACAGTATCGCTGTTGGTGTACTGCTTGGCGTAGGGCAGAAGCTGCGGGTAGAGGAAATAGGCGGCCGCGGCCGCACCCACCCAGCTCGCGACCGAGAGCACCTCGCGCGAGAAGCCTCGAACCATGGCTATGATTGCGAAAAACAGGGCACCGCCGAGAACGATACCGTCGAGAATTGTAATGGGCATTTTGTCCTTACTCCGGACCCGGTTCGTCCGGGTCTCCTCAAGCCTATCCGCCATCGGCCCTGCTTGACGTTCAGGGCATTTTCAGCCTCTTCGCGGCCCCTACAGCGCCGCGCGTCCTTTCGGGCGCGCAAAGGTCGCTGTAGCGCTCAGACCTGCTGCATAACTTTGTCCTTAAATCGATCCCGATTTAAGGAATTATGCAGTAGTGGACGGTCTGCGGCATCCGCAACTTCAATCTTCGTCCTCCACCGGTCTCAGCGCGTTTCGCGATCCCGCGATGCGCGCCACCAGATCCGGCAGGCTTTCCATTTCGCTCCATCGGCCATTGCCGTTTTTTGGCAATTCGGTGGACGCGGACGGCAGGACCGCCTGCGAGAACCCGAGTTTCTCGGCTTCCTTAAGGCGTTGTGCGGTATGCGCAACCGGCCGGATGGCGCCCGACAAGCTGACTTCGCCGAAATAGACGCAATCCGCCGGAAGGGCAAGCCCGGCAAGCGATGAAACCAGTGCGGAAGCCACAGCTAGATCGGCGGCCGGCTCGGAAATGCGGTAACCGCCGGCGATATTGAGATAAACGTCGTGCTGGCCGAGGCGTACGCCGCAATGGGCTTCGAGCACAGCGAGGATCATCGACAGGCGGGCCGAGTCCCAGCCGACGATAGCGCGCCGCGGCGTACCGAGTGAGGTCGGCGCGACGAGCGCCTGCACTTCGACAAGAATGGGGCGGGTGCCTTCCATGCCGGCAAAGACGGCGGCACCCGGCGATTTTTCGTTGCGTTCTCCGAGGAACAGTTCCGACGGGTTGGCGACTTCGCGCAGACCCTTGTCCGACATTTCGAAAACGCCGATCTCGTCGGTCGGGCCGAAGCGGTTCTTGACGGTGCGCAGGATGCGGTAGTGGTGGCCGCGGTCGCCTTCGAAGTAAAGCACCGCATCGACCATGTGTTCGACGACGCGAGGGCCGGCGATCTGGCCCTCCTTGGTGACATGACCGACGAGCACGACGGCGGTTCCCGTCTGCTTGGCGAAGCGGATCATCGCCTGCACGCCGGTGCGCACCTGGGTGACCGTGCCGGGCGCCGAATCGACGATGTCGCTCCAGAGTGTCTGGATCGAATCGATGATCACCAGATCGGGGCGCTTGCCTTCCGAAAGCGTTGCCAGGATGTCCTCGACATTGGTCTCTGCGGCCAGCAGCACGTCGCTATCGGCAGCACCCAGGCGCTGCGCACGCAGACGCACCTGAGCAACGGCCTCTTCACCGGAGACATAGATGACGCGGTGCTTGCGGCGCGAAAGTGCGGCGGCCGCCTGCATCAGCACCGTCGATTTGCCGATGCCGGGATCGCCGCCGACGAGCAGTGCGGAGCCGCGCACGAAGCCGCCGCCAGTCACCCGATCCAATTCCGAAATGCCGGTCTGGATACGCGGCGCGTCCTCGATCTCGCCGGAAAGCGTGGTGAGCGCCACCGGGCGGCCCTTCTTCGGAGCGCGCGTCGGACCGCCGCCGATGCCCGCTGTCGGATCGTCTTCGATGATCGTGTTCCATTCGCCGCAGCCTTCGCATTTGCCCGCCCAGCGGGTGTGGACGGTGCCGCAGTTCTGGCAGATGAATTGGGTACGGGCTTTCGCCATCAGGATCGGACTTTCGAAATCTGGGAGCCGCCGGCACACATGCGAGGCGATGCCGCCGACGACAGAAGAATCACCTTCGTCGTCACATAATGCCGCGGAACGCGGAACAAAAGGTGAATTTTAGCGAAGGCCGCAAGGAAAATGCAGGAAAGCCACGTCAGACGGCGCCGACATAGTTCCTGATGTAACGATGCCCGAGGCTGGTCAGCAGCTCATAGCCGATGGTTCCGCCGGCGCGCGCCACGTCGTCAATGGCGATGTTTCGGCCGAAAAGCTCGATGTAATCGCCCGGCCGCGCTGCACCGGCCGGCAGGTCGGTGACGTCGAACAGGCTGAGGTCCATGGTGACGCGCCCCACATGCGGCACGCGCTTGCCGTGCAGGAAGCCGAATGCCCCTGACGGGGCTGCCTGCCGTAGAGTCACGCCGCCGCCGGAGACCGAACGATGGTAGCCGTCGGCGTAGCCGACCGCGACGGTGGCGATGCGACTGTCTCTGTCGAAGCGGGCGGAGGCGCCGTAGCTCGCCGTGCCTCCGGCCGCGACCTCGCGGATCTGGATGATCCTGGCTTCGGCGGTTACCACTGGGGTCATCGGGTTGATGGCATCGTTGACCGCCTCGCCGCCATAGACGGCGATGCCCGGCCGGGTGAGCTCGAAATGATAGTCGGCGCCCAGGAAGACACCGCCGGAATTGGCAAGGCTTGCATCGACACCCTCATAGGCAGCAGTCGCTTCGCGGAAGCGCCCGAGCTGGTAGGCGTTCAACGGGTGCTGCGGTTCGTCGGCACAGGCGAGGTGGCTCATGATCAGGACTGGCGAGAAGCTTGCGGGTCGCGCCGGGTCATTGGCAAGCGCCACGGCGGCCTCGACCGAGAGACCCAACCGGTTCATGCCGGTATCGATATGCAGCACGCAGGGGTGGTCGCCGCGCTCGGAAAGAGCCGCCATGAACACCGCAAGCTGCTCGTCGGAATTGATGATCGGCACCAGGTCATTGTCGAAGAAGAGCTCTTCGTTGCCCGGCCACATGCCCGCGAGAATGTAGATGCGGCCCTCCGGAACGAGGGGGCGCAGTTCCGCACCTTCCTCGGCATTGGCGACGAAGAAGTCGCGCGCACCGGCGGCATAGAGGGCAGGGGCTGCATCATCGATGCCGAGGCCATAGGCGTCCGCTTTCAGGACCGCTGCCGCCCGCGCCTTGCCGGAGCGGGCATTCATCGTCCGCCAATTGTCGGCAAGCGCACCGAGATCGATCGTGAGGCGGTTGGAGGCGGAAAGAAATTCTGGGGGGAGCATGCCGGACACTCTTCGTGGACGATACGAAGAGCAATACAGCCAACGGCCCATGGTCGCAAATGCTCGCCTGTCGCATCGCCGTCACGCGGGCCCTGAAGGAAGGATGAGCACTTTTGTGCAAGACGGGATCGCCTCGGGTCACTATGGTTGCCCAATGCAGACGATTTCGCAGGAAGAAGCCATAGAGGTCATGCCGATTGAAGGCGGTGAGCGCACGCGCTTCTGGCGCGATCCTCGCTTTATGGGCATGGAATGTCTGACGGCGACCTTCATTACCCATGAATTCGCGCCGCATGCACATGAGACGTTCAGCATCGGCGCGATCGAGGCCGGCTCGCAGATCAGCAAGATCAAGGGCGAACGTTCGGAGGCGGGCCCTGGGTTCTTCTACCTGATCAACCCCGACGAAATCCACGACGGCCACCCCGGCGGCAGCGGCTATCGTTATCGCATGGTCTATCCGAGCGCCGATCTGCTGGTGAACATCATCGAGGACGTGACCGGTCGCGCTTTCAAGGGAACGCCGTCCTTCTCGAGGCGGGTGCTGCAGGATCCGGACCTCGCCTTGTCCTTTCATCAAGCGCACCGAACGCTTGAGCTGGCAGGCGGCACGCTCGAGGCCGAAGAAAGAATGTTCGGCGTGCTTGCGGCGATGTTCGAGAGGCACGGCAGTACGATCATCACCCCGATCGAGACGCGCGAGCAGTCCCCTGTGCATCGGGCGCGGGACTATCTGATCGAGAATTATGCTGAAGACGTCGGGCTCGAGGAACTCGCCAAGGTCGCAGGGCTCAGCCGCGCGCACCTGATCCGCGCCTTCCGCAAGGAATTCCATATCACTCCACATGCCTTTCTGACCGACAAGCGCGTGCGCACCGCCAAGACCTTGCTCAGGCATGGCTGGTCGGCGGTGGATGCGGCCTATCAGTGCGGCTTCGCCGATCAGGCGCATTTCAGCCGCCACTTCAAGGCGCGCACCGGCGTGACACCCGGCGCCTTCCGCGCCGGCTGATCACTTTCGTTCAATACGGGACCCGCTTCCGCCTATAGACGTTCTCCGTTTCGTGTGAATGGAGACAGGGACGTTGCAGGTAAGAAATGCGTTGCAGGAATTTCGAGCCGCGGCGATCGCGATGATGCCGCTGATCGTAGCCGTCATGCCGATCGGCCTGGTGTTCGGTGCCGTGGCGGCGGCCAAGGGGCTGACGCCGGCCGAGGTGACGCTAATGAGCGCACTGGTCTTTGCCGGTGGGTCGCAATTCGTCGCCATGGATATCTGGACACATCCGGCGTCCTGGGCCGCACTCGGCTTCTCGGCTCTGCTCGTCAACATCCGCCATGTGCTGATGAGCGCCTCGATCGGCAGCAAGCTTGACGGTTTCTCCGGGCCGGCGCGCTATGCCTCGATGCTGCTTCTCGCCGATGAAATCTGGGCCATGGCCGAGATGCGCGCGAGCAATGGCAAACTCACGCCCGCCTGGTATGCCGGCCTCGCCGTGCCCTTCTACTGCGCCTGGGTCCTGACGAGCCTGACGGGCGCGATGGTTGGCGCCCTGCTGGGCGATCCCAAGGTCATCGGCCTCGACTTCGCATTCCCTGCCGTTTTCATCATCCTGGTCATGGGTTTCTGGAAGGGGCGCGAAACGGGTGCCGTTCTGGCCGCGAGCGCTTGTGCGGCGGTGGTCACGCATCAATTGCTGCCGGGCGTCTGGTACATTGCGGCGGGTGCTGCAGCCGGCGTCGTCGTGGCTATGCTTTCAGGCGGACACAAGGAGGCCCACGCATGAGCGTCGATCTCAACACTTTGCTTGCGATCCTGGCCATGGCAGTCGCGACGGTCGCGACCCGCATCGGCGGTCTCGTGCTGATCCGCTATGTGACGATCGGAGAAAACCAGAAGCGCGCCCTGGAGGCCATTCCGCCAGCGGTTCTGATGGCGGTCATCGCTCCGACGGCAGTGGTCACCGGCCCGGCCGAAACGATTGCCGCTGCCTTGACGGCGGTTGCTGCAACCAGGCTGCCGCTCTTGGCATCCGTTGCCGTCGGCGTGGTTTCGGTGGCGCTGTTGCGTCAGGTTCTAGGCGGCGCCTGGTAAAAGGCGGTGCCGGTTGAGCCCATCACGCTTGGGCGGCTCGTTGTGAAGTAGAGCGGGCTGGGAAACCGCAAACATTTTTCCCAGCCCGCTCCGGCCGCCCCCACGGAACTCTAGTGTTCTTCGTACTGGGTGAAGGAGGGATCGGCGAGATCGGTGAAGCGCGTGAATTCCGACTGGAAGGCGAGCTTCACGGTGCCGGTCGGTCCGTGACGCTGCTTGGCGATGATCACGTCCGCCGTGCCCTTCACCTGCTCCATCTTCATCTTCCACTCTTCGTACTTCGGGTCGAACTCGTCGCGCGGCTCCAGGTTCTTCACGTAGTATTCCTCGCGGAACACGAAGAGCACGACGTCGGCGTCCTGCTCGATCGAGCCCGATTCACGAAGGTCGGAGAGCTGCGGCCGCTTGTCTTCGCGGCTCTCCACCTGACGGGAGAGCTGCGACAACGCGATGATCGGAACATTCAGTTCCTTGCCGAGCGCCTTGAGGCCGGTGGTGATCTGGGTGATTTCCTGCACGCGGTTGTCGCTCGATTTGCCCGAGCCGGTCATGAGCTGGATATAGTCCACCACCAGGCAGTCGAGGCCACGCTGGCGCTTCAGGCGCCGGGCGCGTGCGGAAAGCTGGGCGATCGAGATACCACCGGTCTGGTCGATATAGAGCGGCACCTTCTGCATCATCTGCGAGCAGGCAACGAGCTTTTCGAAGTCGGCCTCGGAAATGTCACCGCGGCGGATCTTCGACGAGGAGACCTCGGTCTGTTCGGAGATGATACGGGTGGCGAGCTGTTCGGACGACATTTCGAGCGAATAGAAGCCGACGACGCCGCCGTTCCTGGCCTTGAACGAACCATCCGCCTGGACTTCCGGTTCGTAGGCGGCGGCGATGTTGTAGGCGATGTTGGTGGCAAGCGAGGTCTTGCCCATGCCGGGACGCCCTGCAAGCACGATCAAGTCCGAGCGCTGCAGGCCGCCCATGCGGGCGTCGAGGGATAGGATGCCGGTGGAAATGCCGGAGAGGCTGCCGTCGCGCTCGAAGGCCGCACCCGCCATGTCGATCGCGAGCGCGACGGCATCGTTGAACGACTGGAAGCCGCCGTCGTAGCGGCCGGTCTCGGCGAGTTCGAACAGGCGACGCTCGGCATCTTCGATCTGGCCCTGCGGCGGCATGTCGAGTGGCGCGTCATAGGCGATATTGACCATGTCCTCGCCGATCGTGATCAGCGAACGGCGAAGAGCGAGGTCGTAGATCGCGCGGCCGTAGTCTTCCGCGTTGATGATCGACACGGCTTCGGCAGCGAGACGCGCAAGGTACTGCGCGACGGTCAGGTCACCGACCTTCTCGTCGGCCTTGAGGAAGGTCTTGATGGTGACGGGGTTCGCGGTCTTGCCCATGCGGATGATATCACCGGCAACCTCGAAGATCTTGCGGTGCAGCGGCTCGTGCAGATGCACGGGCTTCAGGAAGTCCGAGACACGATAGAAGGCGTCGTTGTTGACGAGGATCGCGCCGAGCAAAGCCTGTTCGGCTTCAAGGTTGTTCGGCGCCTCGCGATAGTGCTGGTCCGCCTGATCCTTGCCGATAGGGGATAGCTTTCGCGCCGCGTCATTCATGTCGTTTTATCTCTGCCTTTGTCTGGTGTGGCACCGGTTTGCGATCTACCGCGAGCCGGGTCAAGTGCAGGGGGGACACACTCGCAAAGCGTCTCATCGCAGCCTCGCGCTTTTCCCGTTGTTCGACTGATCCACAGGTCAGGTTCACAAAAGCGTAGAATCTCGCCTTGCCACAAAATTGGCCGTTGACGCGACGAATCACCCGAGCCTTCCGGGGCATGGGGAAGTCTAGCGCCGTCCTCCCCCGCCTCAAAATCCTGATCTTGAAAATCCCCCGCATTTGGATTAGATAGAGCGAAAATAATTAGCATGCTAGTAATATGGAAAAGATACCAATGTATCAGCCCACCGTGAACCGCGAACTGTTCGATGCCCTGTCGCTGGTCAATCGCAAGCTGCGGGCCGTGTTCGATGCTCGAGTGAAGGAGAGAGGCCTCACGCTGTCGCGGGCCCGAGCGCTCTTCGCCTTGACCCGGAAGGATGGTTTGAACCAGCGCGAGCTGGCCGATGAGCTCGATATTGAAACGCCGACACTGGTGCGTCTGCTCGATGGCATGGAGAAGCAAGGTTTCATCGAACGGCGGGTCGAGGCCTCCGACCGGCGCGCCAAGCAGATCCATATGACTGAGTTCGGTCGCTCCGTCGCTGACGAAATCCTGCGGCTTGCCGACGAGATTCGGGCGGAAGTGCTGCAAGGTATCGATGCCGCCGAACTTGCCGTGACGCAGCGAGTGGTGCGGGCGATCGCCGACAACGTCCAGTCGCTGGCGCGGGAGTGACGGCGATGAGCGCAGTCGCGACCGCTGCTGCAAACGACAATCGCAACGCCGCTCCCCTGGAGACAGGCGCGGTCGGCGACGACCAGGAGGAAATGTCTACTGCACCGGTCTCGGCCCCGATGCCGGCGCCCGCCCCGGTCGACAAAAGCCTGGCACTTTCGGCGATCTATGTCTTGGGCTCCGTTCTCCTGTTCCTGACGCAGGGCCTGGGTATGAACCTGGCGCTTGCCAATCTGACGCAGATCCAGGGTTCGCTCTCGGCGACCTCTGTCGAGGCCGGTTGGCTGTCGGCGGCTTACATGGCGCCCAATGTCAGCCTGTCGATCGCGCTGGTGAAGATTCGCGCTCAATACGGGCTGCGCCGCTTTGCCGAAATCAGCATCGTCGGCTTCGTCATCGTATCGCTGATGAACGTCTTCGTTTCCGACCTGCATTCGGCCATCGTCGTCCGCTTCATCAGCGGCATTGCTGCTGCGCCGATGTCGACGCTCGGCTTTCTCTACATGCTCGAAGCCTTTCCGCCGGCGCGCAAGCTGACGGTCGGTCTGGCACTGGCGCTCACCTGCACGACGATCTCCGCGCCGATTACCCGTCTCATCTCGCCGACCCTGATCGAATACGGCCAGTGGCATGCGCTCTACACGCTCGAAATGGCGTTGGCACTGATCGTGCTGCCGATCATCTATCTGCTGCCTCTGACGCCGGTGCCGCATGCCAAGGTCATCCAGCGCATGGATATCCTGAGCTATCTGCTCGTTGCCGTTGCCTTCGGCTGCCTGGCCATCGTGTTGACCATGGGGCGTCTCTACTGGTGGTTCGAGGCACCCTGGCTCGGCGTCCTTCTGGTCGTTTCAATCGCAACACTGACGACCGTGGTGCTGATTGAACTCCATCGCAAGGTGCCGTTGATCGACATACGCTGGATCGCCTCGAAGGAGATCGTGCACTTTGCTGCCGTTCTGCTCGTCTTCCGCCTGGTTGCCTCCGAGCAGTCCACGATCGCGACGAATTTCTATCAACAGCTCGGCCTCCAATTCGAACAGGTCGCGACGCTGTATTGGATCATCCTTGCCGCGGCGATAGCCGGCGGCCTGCTCTGTGCCGTGCTGATGAACCCGCAGCATGCAGAGAGTGTGCACGTCCTGGCGCTCGGCCTGCTGGCGACCGGCGCCTACATGGACAGCCAGGCGACGAGCCTGACACGGCCCGAGCAGATGTATCTGAGCCAGGCGATGATTGCCTCGGGCACTGCGCTCTTCCTGCCGCCGGCCATGGCGCGCGGCTTCAAGGCGGCGCTTGCGAAGGGGCCGAGCTATATCCTGAGCTTCATCGTGATCTTCCTCTTCACCCAGAGCATCGGCAGCCTGATCGGCTCCGCAGCCTTCGGCACCTTCGTAACGATCCGTGAAAAATTCCACTCCAACATTCTCTCCGAACAGATCGTCTTGTCGAACCCGTTGGTTGCCCAGCGCGTCAACCAGCTCTCCGCCGCCTATAGCAAAGTGATGGGCGACAAGACCTTGCTGGGTGGCGAGGGCACCGTGCTCCTGTCGCAGCAGGTCACCCGCGAAGCCTACATCCTTGCCTACAACGACGCATTCCTGCTTGCCGCCGTGATCGCGCTTGTCGCGCTCGCCGGCCTGCTCCTGCACATGTCCTACAATTGGCTCACGCAGCGGCTGACCGGCCCCGCGCCGGCGCCGGCCGCCTGATTAATCGAGTTGAAGACCATGCTGAAGTTCCTACGTTCCCCGACCACCATCATTGTGCTTCTCGCCGGCATCGCCGGCGTGACCCTCGTGCTCTATGCCTGGCGGCTGCCACCGTTCCACAGCTCCGTGGAGATGACGGAGAATGCCTATGTGCGCGGCTACGTGACAATCATGAGCCCGCAGCTTTCGGGCTATGTCGCCGATGTTCCCGTGCACGACTACGAGGCGGTCAAGGCCGGGCAGTTGCTGGTGAAGATCGACGATCGCATCTACGCCCAGAAGCTGGCGCAGGCCGAAGCGACGCTTGCCGGGCAGAAGGCGGCGCTCGCCAACTCCCATCAGCAGGAACTGTCGGCCAAGGCCGGTATCGCCGCCAGCGAAGCGCAGCTCGATAGCGCCAAGGCGGCCTTCAATCGGGCGCGCGCCACCTGGGATCGCATTCGCCCGCTTGCCGAAAAGGGCGTGTCGACGCGCAGCGATGCCGATCAGGCGCGTGCCGGCTTCGAACAGGCGGACGCGGCTGTGAGCCAGGCTGAGGCCGGGCTGGAAGTGTCGAAGCAGGCATTGGCGACCACGCTTGGCGCGCGCGCCGGATTGGAAGCTGCCGTGACCGGTGCCGAGGCGGCCGTCGAACTGGCGCGTATCGATCTCGAAAATACCCGCATCGTTGCGCCGCGTGACGGCAGGCTGGGCGAGATCGGCGCTCGGATCGGTCAATATGTGACGGCGGGATCACAACTGCTCGCGCTGGTGCCGAACGAAGTGTGGGTCGTCGCCAATTTCAAGGAGACGCAACTCGACGGCATGAAGGCTGGCCAGCCCGTCGCCATTGCGGTCGACGCCCTGCAGAAGAGCGAACTTACGGGACACATCGAGCGCTTCTCGCCGGCAGCCGGTTCGGAATTCAGCGTGATCCGCGCGGACAACGCCACAGGCAACTTCACCAAGGTGGCTCAGCGCGTCGGCGTGCGGATCGTGGTCGATCCCGGTCAGCCGCTGGCTGAGATGCTCTCGCCCGGTCTCTCGGTCGTCGTGCGCGTCGACAAGGACGCACGGGCGCGGACTGCAGCGGATCAGGTGACCAGCGACGCCGTGCCCGTCGCTGCGCATGGGTAATCTGCCGCCTCGCGTCTTGCGATTTTAGTTCTACCCCCTGGAGCCAATAAAAAAGCCCGGATCGATGATCCGGGCTTTCGTATTTGGGATGGCCGCTAAGCCTTATTCTTCTTCGCCTTCGAATTCGGCTTCCGGGTTGAAGAAGTCTTCCGGCTTCAGAGCGTCTTCGTCAACGCCGTAGATGGCGTCGGCCGAGGTCAGGCTTTCGCCCTTGGACTGGCGCTCGGCTTCTTCAGCCGAACGGGCAACGTTGACTTCAACCGAGATCTCGACTTCCGAGTGCAGGTGCAGCGTGACCTTGTGCAGGCCGATCGACTTGATCGGGTGGTTGAGGTCGACCTGGTTGCGTCCGACGTTGAAGCCTTCGGCAGCGAGCACTTCGATGATGTCGCGAGCAGCAACCGAACCGTAGAGCTGGCCGGTTTCGCCAGCGGAGCGGACGATGACGAAGGTCTTGCCGTCGAGCTTTTCGGCAACCGACTGGGCTTCCGACTTGCGCTCGAGGTTGCGGGCTTCGAGCGTCGAACGCTCAGCTTCGAAACGGGCCTTGTTGGCGGCGTTGGCGCGCAGCGCCTTGCCGAGCGGCAGCAGGTAGTTGCGAGCAAAGCCGTCGCGGACCTTTACGGTTTCGCCCATCTGGCCGAGCTTGGCGATACGTTCGAGAAGAATGACTTGCATGTTGGTTTTCCTTTCAGTGTTCCAATTCGTTGGTCAGTTTTTTCCAACCGGCGTGACCGCGATGGTGCGTCGCGTATCGATCAGGCCGGACAGGAGGAAGAAGAATGCCGGGATCGTGAACACGAGCACCGACAGGTATGCGATCCACAGCACGGGAAGCCGCCAGGACTTGCCGCGCGTGCGGAAATGGAAGGAGGCGAATCCGGCAAGCAGGAAGCCCGCGCCGAAGGTTCCGCAGATCAACGCGCCGATCGTTGCCGGCGCGCCGCCGAGGAAGGTGAGGACCAGGCCGCCGAGGAAGATGAAGATCGCGTTGCGGTGCATGCGTAGCGTCGAGGGGATATCCTCGCGCGGGCGTAGCGCCCGGCCCGACATCTGCACGATGCGGGTCGCGACATAATAGGCGGTAAAGAGCATCAGCACCCAGATCGCACCCTGGACGAGTGGCAAAGCGAGCGTGAAGAGCGACTTGATCTGGGCAACGGCAGTGACGTCCGGATTGTAGCCCGGGTCCTGCGCCTTCACCGCCTGGATGACGATATCGACCATGCGGTCGGAGATGTCGGCGCCATAGCCGACGATGAAGCCGACGATGATCATGCCGATGGTCACGAGGCCGGCGAGGTGGCTGAGAATATCGGAGAGCGGATACCAGGCGAGCGCTTCATCCGGACCGCCGAGTTCCGAGGCCGGGCGGGCAAGATTGGCGAGGTGGCTGAGCCAACCGGCCGGGATCAGCGTGACGACGAGGATCAGCAGCGCGAAATAGGGCGAGATGAGCGCGGCAGCGGTGGCACCTGCGCTGACGATCGCGGTGATCGCCGCTGCATTGCCCCAGCCAAGGCCGGCAATCAGGATCGGGAGCGCGGACGCAGCATAGAGGACGATCGCAAGAGACGACTGCGTGTTCGCGCCCATCGACAAGAGGGCGGCGGTAAAGCCGGCGAGAACGCCGGTCAGCAGCGATGTCCTGTTCACATTCGTCACGTTCGCTGTCCTGCTTCGTGCAGTTAGGGGATGGCAAAGCCCGGCCCCAGCATGGGATTTTGGTGCTTTCGCACCGGTTCCGATCCGCGCCCACCGCGGAAGGGAGGGAAAGAGGCGCTCACCTAAGGGGAGCGCCTCTCCCTAGAGTCAATTTCCGTCGAGTCAGTCGACCAACGGAGAGTCAGCCGTTCTTAGGAAACGACGTAGGGCAGCAGGCCGAGGAAGCGTGCACGCTTGATCGCCTGGGCGAGCTCGCGCTGCTTCTTCTGGGAAACGGCCGTGATGCGGGAAGGAACGATCTTACCGCGCTCGGAAATGTAGCGCTGCAGCAGGCGGATGTCCTTGTAGTCGATCCGCGGAGCGTTTGCGCCCGAGAAGGGGCAGGTCTTGCGGCGACGGTGGAACGGGCGACGAACCGGAGCGGAAGAAACTTCAGCCATTGTCTTTATCTCCTAAAGCTTCTTGATTACGCGCGGTCTTCGCGCGGACGACGCGGGCGGTCTTCGCGGTCGCCACGGTCCGGACGCGGACCACGGTCGCCGAAGCTGCGCTCCGGACGGTCGCCATCGCGGCGCGGACGATCGTCGCGGTCGCGCTTCTGCATCATGGCAGACGGGCCTTCCTCGTGCTTCTCGACGGCGATCGTCATGTAGCGCAGGACGTCTTCGTTGATGCGCATCTGACGCTCGATTTCGTGAACAGCCGCTGCCGGAGCGTCGATGTCCATCAGAACGTAGTGAGCCTTGCGGTTCTTCTTGATGCGGTAGGTGAGGGACTTCAGGCCCCAGTTCTCGACGCGACCGACCTTGCCGCCGTTTGCTTCGAGCACGCCCTTGTACTGCTCGACGAGACCGTCGACCTGCTGCGGCGTGATGTCCTGGCGGGCCAGGAATACGTGTTCATAAAGAGCCATTGTGGCTTGCCTTTCTTGCGTTAATCAGCCCGGACCTCGGCGGCTAAGCCTCAACGACTGTTCTTAGTGGCTGACAGGCAGCCGGCAAGAAAGTGTTGTATCGAGACGGTCGAGAGCGGAGACACGGGAGGCCGGAAAGACTTGCAATCCTAACGGCTCCCCTCGAGGAAGCCGGCCCTCCGTTCAGCCACCAGCCAGAAGACCGGGCATTTCGAACAGCGCGCTTATACGCATTTTTCGCCGGAAGGCAAGGCTTGGCGCATCTTTTAGATATCTAGGCCAGCGCTTTGGCCTTCTTCCACTTGCGCAAACGCCCTGAGGCATTGGCGTAGGGAGAGGATGTGTTGAACTGAATCATGCGACCAAGCGTCCATTTGCCGTACCACGGCTTCCCGTAGAGCGCCTGGTCGTCCCGCGCCTTGATCAGCGCTTCCAGCGTTTCCTTGCTGCGTCTCAGGCGGGCGATGAGCTCCGTCGGCGAGAGAGCCCGGAAATCGGTATAGAACTTCTGTGCGAGCCTGCCGAGCTCGTTCCATTTATATCCGGTCTCGGGGAAGTCGACCGGTTCGCCGCGCTGATCGCGGTCGATCCACTTGGTGACGAGTTCGCCCCAGCCGATGAGGTAGGCGACGAGATCGCCGACGCTCATCGTGGTGCCCTTGGCGTGCCCTTCGAGCGAAGGCTCGCGAAATTGATTGTCGGAGACCAGTTGGAGTTCGCGCATCAGCTTGGCGAACTGGACGTCGATCGCCTTGAGCAACTCCGCTTTTGTCTGAGGCACGGCCATCGGCGATCGATTCTCGCCTCTAGATTGGCATGGGGTAGAGACGGTGCAGCCGCCGAATGCCATTCACGACGTCCTGCGACAGGGGGAGGTCGACGGCGCCAAGATTGGTCTTCAGTTGTTCCATCGAGGTCGCGCCGATGATGACGGACGCCATGAACGGCCGCGTCAGGCAGAAGGCGATAGCCATCTGAGCGGGATCGAGGCCGTGCTCGCGTGCAAGTTGCACATAACCGGCAACCGCCGGCTCCTGGTGCGGTGTGAAGCGGCCGCCGAGGTCGCCGTTGATCGAGAGGCGGGAACCCGTCGGCTTGGCGCCGTCCAAATACTTGCCGCTGAGCAGTCCGGCTGCGAGCGGCGAATAGGCAAGCAGGCCCACGTCCTCGTGATGCGATAGCTCGGAAAGGTCGAGATCATAGGCGCGGTAAAGCAGATTGTATTCGTTCTGCACCGAGGCGACCCGCGGCAGGCCGTATCGTTCGGCCATGTCGATGAACTTCATCGTTCCCCAGGCCGTTTCGTTGGAGAGACCGATGGCGCGGACCTTGCCGGCCTTCACGAGACCGCCGAGCTTGTCGAGGATCGCCCTGAGATCGCCGGCGACATGCGCCTTGTCCTGCTTGGCCGGGTCGTAGGACCAGGCATTGCGGAAATGGTAGTGACCGCGGTTCGGCCAATGGATCTGGTAGAGGTCGACATAGTCGGTTTTCAAGCGTCGAAGGCTGGCGTCGATTGCCTGTTCGATGCCTTCCGGCGTGGTAGGACCGCCATTGCGAATATAGGGCCGGCCGGGGCCGGCGACCTTGGTCGCGAGCACGACGTCGTCGCGGCGGCCGCGCTTTGCCAGCCACTCGCCGATGAAGCGCTCGGTATCGCCGTAGGTCTCGGACGAGAGCGGCGTCGTCGGGTAGAGTTCTGCCGTATCGATGAAATTCACGCCCTTGTCGAAGGCGTGGTCCAGTTGTTCATGCGCTTCGGCGACGGAATTCTGCGAGCCCCAAGTCATGGTGCCCAGGCAGATTTCCGAGACCCTGATGTCGGTGCGGCCAAGCGTGTTGTAACGCATTGAATGGAGATCCTTGTGAAAGACGTGCATCGGCCCCGTGGGACAAGGGGTGCGCGCGCCGGAAATGGAGTGATAGCCTTCGCCCTTGGGAGTGTTGAAGGCAGGTCGACTTCGGGCGGCAAACTTACGCCTTGATTGGTGAAGATCAAGGGCAAAAGGCGGCTGCGGCCCGGTTCGGCGGGCCTTGCGCGCTTGACTCGCCGTTCAGGAATGTGAATGGAGAGGAAACCAGAGCGGGGCAAGAAAAAGCGTGTGCGGTTATCCGCCCGCGTCCCGCTCTAACTCATAAGAACCGATCACTATGATTTTGTGTCGATTCGACCCAAAATCATAGTGATCTAGGGAAGGGACTATCCCATGAGCATTGCATTCACGTTTCCAGGCCAGGGCAGCCAGGCTGTCGGCATGGGCAAGGATCTGGCGGACGCTTTTCCGGAAGCCGCTGCCGTCTTCGCCGAGGTTGACGAGGCGCTCGGAGAGAAGCTGTCCGAGATCATGTGGAACGGCCCCGAGGAAACGCTGACGCTGACCGCGAACGCGCAGCCGGCGCTGATGGCCGTATCGATGGCCGTCATCCGGGTGCTCGAAGCCAGGGGACTCGACATCAAGTCGAAGGTCTCCTTTGTCGCCGGCCATTCGCTGGGCGAATATTCGGCGCTCTGTGCTGCCGGCACCTTCTCGATCGCCGACACGGCGCGTCTCTTGCGCATTCGCGGCAACGCGATGCAGGCGGCCGTACCGGTCGGCAAGGGTGCGATGGCCGCGATCATCGGGTTGGAGCATGCCGATGTCGAAGCCGTCTGCCGCGAGGCTTCGGCACTCGGCTCCTGCCAGATCGCCAACGACAATGGCGGCGGCCAGCTGGTCATTTCCGGAGAGAAGTCTGCCGTCGAGAAGGCTGCCGCATTGGCATCCGAAAAGGGAGCGAAGCGCGCATTGATGCTGCCGGTCTCCGCACCCTTCCATTCGAGCCTGATGGCGCCGGCCGCCGACGCCATGCGCGACGCTCTCGCCAAGGTCGAGAAGCACAATCCCGTCGTACCCGTGGTCGCCAACGTGCTCGCCGCACCGGTCAGCGATGCCGACGAAATCGCCCGATTGCTCGTCGAGCAGGTCACCGGCCAGGTCCGCTGGCGCGAGACGGTCGAATGGTTTGCCGCCAACAATGTCACGACGCTTTATGAACTCGGTTCCGGCAAGGTCCTGACCGGGCTTGCCCGCCGGATCGACAAGACTGTCAACGGTATCGCCGTCAATACGCCTGCCGATATCGACACGGCTCTTGCAGCACTGCTCGCGTAAGCCGTCGAACAAGCGCACCAGTTACAAGGAATCAATCAGATGTTCGATCTTTCCGGCCGCAAGGCTCTCGTCACCGGCGCATCAGGTGGCATCGGTGAAGAAATCGCCCGCATGCTGCACGCGCAGGGCGCGATCGTCGGCCTGCACGGCACACGCGTCGAAAAGCTGGAAGCGCTCGCCAATGAACTTGGCGATCGCGTGCAGCTCTTCCCGGCGAACCTTTCCGACCGCGCTGAAGTCAAGGCGCTCGGCGAAAAGGCTGAGGCCGAGCTTGGCGGCGTCGATATTCTCGTCAACAACGCCGGCATCACCAAGGACGGTCTCTTCGTGCGCATGAGCGACGAGGACTGGGATGCCGTTCTCGAGGTGAACCTGACCGCCGTCTTCCGCCTGACGCGCGAGCTGACCCACCCGATGATGCGCCGCCGCTTCGGCCGCATCGTCAACATCACTTCGATCGTCGGCGTCACCGGCAATCCCGGCCAGGCCAACTACTGCGCCTCCAAGGCCGGCATGATTGGCTTCTCCAAGTCGCTGGCCCAGGAGATCGCGACGCGCAACGTCACCGTCAACTGCGTTGCTCCGGGCTTCATCGAAAGTGCGATGACCGGCAAGCTCAACGACAAGCAGAAGGACGCGATCATGGGCGCGATCCCGATGAAGCGCATGGGCACCGGCGCGGAGATTGCGTCGGCCGTCGTCTATCTCGCGTCGAACGAGGCTGGCTACGTCACCGGCCAGACGATTCACGTCAATGGCGGCATGGCCATGATCTGATCCGGTTTCCGGGATGTGCCGCCCGCCGAGATTGTGCGACGGGTGATATTCAACGTCCCGGGACACCGCCTGCCAAATGCCTGAAATTCAATGTTGAGCAAGCGAATGTCAGGCATTTTCGGACTTTGCGGCAGACTTAAACCGTGTTAATCGGGCCATGACTGTTAGCAGTCGACCGGTCCCGCCAGGTGTCCGGCAGCCATGGCTGCCCTGGGTTTGCCGCAGTTCCGGTTGGATGGATTGCCGGGTAGGCCGTCTTGGTCTATCAGGCTTACATAAGAGTACCGGTGCCGGAATAGGCGCCTACAGAAACGAAGGTCGAGGAACTCCGACATGAGCGATATCGCAGAACGCGTAAAGAAAATTGTTATTGATCATCTTGGCGTCGACGCCGAAAAGGTCA
>Ga0102591_1002312_pt1 | contig 21257 bp, 18 predicted proteins | sample AraplaCol_mCL_r2_2_FD_76860 | JGI IMG/M metagenome (GOLD analysis project Ga0102591, IMG submission 76860) | Arabidopsis root microbial communities from North Carolina, USA - plate scrape MF_Col_mCL_r2 (SPADES assembly) (version 2) | ecosystem: Host-associated > Plants > Roots > Endosphere... | reverse complement strand
CCTCCTGCTGCGATGGTTCAGGCAACTTTTGTGTCTGTTCGCCGCACTCCTCCTCACGTTCCAGAGCCGACCGATGCCGCAACAACCTGCCTGAAAGCGAGTTCTTCACGATCGACTGGTTGGCCCTGTGTGACCGGCACATCGCTTGCGGCGCAAGATCGGCTATCCACCTTGGCGCTGATCGGCTCCGAGCTCCAGTTAGTCCGTGTCCGCTTCCTCGGTTACCCGCATCAAAGCACGTCTTCCGGCCTTTGAAACCAGCCGCTCCTTCAACATGCGATGATAGGCGATGGCTTTTACCGCAAAACGGCTAGGTAGTTTGACACCCCTCGGAAGTATTCAAGATCCTCATAGTAGGACTCAATCTTGGACAGTCGACCGCCAGGCGTAATCCTGCTCAGGCTGTAGCCGTATCCCGTCAGGAAATCCCAGAAACTTCGGAAGAACGTGCCGGAATAGATATTTGCGGAACCGAATTCGAAAGCGATTGCCCGAACCGCGCCCCTCGAAATGAGGTCGGAAGCGCCTTTCAGGACAGCGAGCTCATGCCCTTCCACGTCAATCTTCATATAATCGATCTTGGAAATTGAGTTTTCGGCTGCAAAGTCGTCAAGCTTGAGGATTGGCACCTCGATGCTGCCCACCTGATCAGCAAAATAGCTCTCCTTCCGCTGGTAGATCGACGCGCTACCCGCTCCTTCGATCGAGAAATGGAACGTCACCGTGCCCTTCTCATTGCCAACGGCGCTAGACACTAAAACGCATCCATCGGCCGCTAGCGGGGCCAACTCACGCTGACAAGACGGCTGAGGCTCAAACATGTATATTTTGAGTGGCTGCTTGTAGGCGTGGCGGATTTCCGTCGTCCACGTGCCCATGTTTGCCCCTACGTCGAAAACAACTGCGCCGGGGGAAAGGAATGGCAGGGCGACCTTCGTTTCGGCGCCAGCGTCCCAACCCGTGCCGGCCCCCTTGCCTTGCAGTATTGCAACGCTCGTTTCGAGTAGATAGAGAGCCAATTGAGCGGGCCTTGGGCTGAAGGCAGGTCCGATTGTCGGAAATATCTTTTTGGCAAGCGTCCTAGACCAGCCTAGCTTATGTACTTCCATTAAATCACCCTCCAGTTATTGGCGAAGAGTAACAGGTGTTTTCGTTTTTGCTATTCAAAAATAGCATTTATTCTTGTCGATCGCTTGCTTATAAAAAGACGTGACTTGCGTTCGCACTCCGTTGGTAAACTGGCATCCATGATGCGCCACGCGGCATCGCTTCAAATGCTAGCCTCGTACCAAAATTGCCTCCCGAAAGGTTGCCCCCAATCTCCGCAACAGCGTCGGTACGCGAGCCACAATCGGGATTCACTTCATAGAACCACTGGATCAAAACTGAATAAAACTCGGGCGAACTACTTTTTCCAATTCCGCGTTGATCGGACCTGCTCTTGCTGCCAGGAAATTCAGTGACGGCTCAGCCTCAGGCGGTACCTGTTAATCACGGCCCGTGCAGCGGGAAATATTCTGCAGGATCAGTGAATAAAGTAGGCTCATATTTAGGGCGCGCTCCCTCATTGACGAAACTGGCCTGAACGCGCGGTAGAGTGTTCTTGCTAGAAATTCGAAACGAAGCATGTCAGTCTTGACGTATATAGCAACAGCCAAGCATTCGTTGCGGCTTTTCAATACGCTGTTTCCGGCAGGATTGTTATAGGACATGCCCGCGCCGGATATCTTCGCGATGTATTTCCTTTCGAAGTTGATGGCCCAATTCGACCAGTCCTGGTCTTCAGCTGAAAAAACCTCCGGACGGAAAGAGCGCTGTCTTAGATGACGCGTCTTGTAAAGGGCGCATGTATTCCAAACTCCGTTGAAACCCGAAAAATTCTTCGGGCCAATCAGATCAAATCTCATATTCTGTGCAAATTCCTGGACGAAATAGGCAGCTGCAATATCGTCATTTTCTTCGAGCGTCGCGAGGGCGTATTCCAGCGCTTGGCTATTCGCTATGGAAGTGTGGGAGCTCACTACCATTGTATAGGGAGTCTCGATGTGGGCAATTCCCTGATTCAGAGATTCCGAATAGTTGAATTTCTTTGCCCGGTAATGATGAATGATCGAATTCTTGGGGGCGATCTCTAGCGTACCGTCTGTCGATCCAGAGTCGACGAAGACATACTGGCTGGGAGGAACTGATTGCTGCGCAAGCGATAACAAGGTCGATGCGAGCGTCCTCTTAGAATTAAAAGTTCTGATTAACGCTGAATAGTTTGGGGAACTCATCGCGCGACCACTTCGATCTTTGGGCAGGCACTGATGCAAGAGGAGATCGCATTGGTCCGCTCGCCTTCGATAAGGGTCGTGTGAAGAAAAGACAGAGCCGTTCTCGGCAACACGGAATGAAAGTACGAACATGCCGTCGTTTTCGGTGGTCCACTGATCCAGCAGGTCGGGGCGTCGCACGAAAAATCTCGACCGGCGGTCAATCTTTCATTGACGGCGATTGCTTCGACGTGTGCGAAGAATCTTGACGCGTTCCACCTGCCTGTGAATCGGTCGTTCGATAGAGCAATGATGTGAGTGACGGCAGCGTAGACCGACGTTCCTGTTAAGCCGCCCTGATAATGGAGCAGTCCTTGAAGCAACTGCCCAACTTCCAAGAGCTCCACTCCAATTGCGATCGAAGGGGCGGGAAACATGCGCATCTCCGTTCTGGTGAGCTGAGTTCTACTGCAGTTTCGACGACGGATACAGATTGCCGTTTGGATTAGAAATCGTTCTGGCGTACCTCCAAATGATCATGGATCAGCCCCTTGATTCAAGTATTCATTTAAATAGTGTAAAGTATATGATTGAAGTTTGGAGTACAGCGTATGGCGACAGTTCAGGTGCTCATCCCGTGCTATAATTACGCGAGATATCTTGAACAGTGCGTCTCCAGTGCGCTTAGCCAAGAAGGGGTGTTCGTCAACGTCCTGATTATTGACGACTGCTCCACCGACAACACCCCGCAAGTCTGCCAGAAGCTTGCATCAGGGGATTCGCGCATCCGCTTCATTCGTCATGAAACCAACCGTGGGCACATTGCGACCTACAATGAGGGTATCGGACAGATTGAGGGCGATTATTTTGTACTCCTTTCGGCGGATGATTGTCTGACTCCCGGATCACTTCGCCGCGCCACGTCTCTAATGGACGCAAACCCGAATGTGGGTATGACATATGGTCAGGCGATATCCTTTTTCACCGACCACCCGCCCAAGGCGCGCACGACAATGACGGGAGTATCGCTCTGGACTGGGGAGCAGTGGATCCGCCAGGTGTGCCGCTCTGGTAAAAATTTCCTCATTTGTCCGGAGGCAGTCGTCCGATCGAGTGTTCAAAGGCAGATCGGCGGATACGATCCAGCGCTTCCGCATTCTGGTGACATGGAGATGTGGCTGCGCATCGCCGCAGTGTCCGATATTGGCCGCGTAAACGGAGTTGACCAGGCCTTCTACCGTGTTCACGAACAAAGCATGCAAAGAACCGTACACGCTGGCTTTCTCGTCGACTTAGTCGGTCGGCGGGAGGCCTTTCAATCTGTCTTCCGCAAGGAGGGCGCTGGCCTGTCCGCTAGCGAGGAACTTCATGAGTTGGCCAGGCAGGCACTGGCATTCACTGCGGTTCGTTACGCTCGACAGGTCTGCGACCTCTCATGCGACGATCCGGTGCCTGTCAGTGATTACTGCGACTTTGCTGCGTCGGTCTTCCCCCCAATCGTCAACACCCGCGCTTATCACACCCTTCTTGCAGCCGCGGGCAGCGAGCGAAATGCCTTACGACGATCAACAGCTCGCTGGAACGCTCGCGTTCGTCGACTGATCGAAGTCGAGATTTTTAATCGAGTCGAGTATCATTGGTCACGACGGACTGGTGTATATTTTTCACGATGTGGCTTCTTAGGTGGATAGTTCCATGATGTGTGCCAAGCCGTGAGATGAATTCGAGCTGCCGGAGAGGGTTTTAGACCTCACGATCCGGCCAGTCTTTCCTGACGCTCCGGGGTCGTTGCGACGCTGGGATCGTAGTCTGCGCAATTGACCCGCAGTTCCCTTGGGAGCGTGATTTCCGCAAAATGAAGACCGGCTTTTGCGCCGGCCCGTTAACAGCAGGAGTCAACTCGCGGCTCGACGTGGGGCATTGCGCAGCGCCTTGCGCAGCGCACTATCCACCGCCGAGCCTGCGATGTCCCAGGACATTGCAGCCACACTTTCAGCAGCACGCCAGGATGCAGCGTGAAAGCCAGGCATGGTAACGATACTTTCCATTGCATCGGCCAACGCATGTGGAAGAAGTGAGGCATATCTGACGTGCGAATTATCCAGAACCAAGCGGTTGTGGTCGGCGTCGTTCACAACCGGGATGCAGCCGCATGCAAGCATTTCATGAGGCACGAGCGAGACATTGGTCAATGATAGACTGAGCCCTGCAAAGCACTTGTTGTAAATCTGGTTGAGCTTGTCCGGAGAGACGAGGCCGTGATTGATAAACTGGAATGGAAGGCTCCCCATAGACTGGCCGAAAAGGTGCAGTTCGATGTCAGGCCGTCTGGCGGCAAACAACTCGAGCGCTAGCAGGCCGATCTCAACCGCGCGGCGCGGCGTGCCCGACCTGGCATAGAATGCAACACCGGAGCGTCGTGAAGTGGCATCAAAGCGATAGCGAGCCGTATCGCTTCCGAACGGGAACCAGTCGGTTTCCATTGCGAACTCTCGCGCGAGCTTCTCGGAGAGCCAGCGACCTGCAGTAATGCCGTGAAATCCCATCCTGTAGGTTGTTTCCGCCAGGGCGCTATTCGTCCCCACAGGGTAGAACGAAGGCTCATAGTCCTGAATGAAATAGAAGCGCTTGCCGGCGCAAGAAGCGTTGAATGCTGCGTAGGCAGTGGGCCAGCAGGTTGCTATGACGCAATGAGCGTCCTTCATGCCAAGACTGATATCTTCAATGTCGCAAGTCAGACCATAGTCGGACCGTGCGACGTGCTGGTAGTATTTGCCGTCACCGCCATAGGGGTCATAGAAATATACCCGGTTTCGGTAGCCCGCTGTTTGAAGATATTTGAGGGTGCGGAATATGGTCGTATGACCGCCCGAACCAGGTCCGGCGGGACCGACGATCCAGTTTAACTCGATAGGCTCTCCATCGCTCAGAACTGGAATGGTAGGGCTTGGTGGCTTCGACAGGTCGGCCTTCAGGACGTCAGATGGAAAAACATGCCATAAGAATGTCTTGGGGTGGATTGCATCCGATAGCTTGGTTCTTATTTTGTTTGTGAGCGCCTTCAGGCCCCCATCCAAAATAATGCGTTTGATCTGACGCCTGCAGCGGCCGAGTTGCTTGTGCGTCGTTGTCACGTTCGCAGCAGCAAACGTCAGGAAGCTGCTGGTCGGAAATTTCTTTGATTTAAGAGACAATCGCGCAGTCCCCATGCCCAATGCGGTTTCACTTTCGCCAGCGACGACCGTGAGAAGCCTCATTGCCCGTCTGTGCTCGGTCGTACGCGGAAATTCTAGAATATTCTATTAAATACTTTGCTGCCCGATGTAAAATTCTCAAAATGAACTCAACATACTACTTTTGATTAACCGAATACCGATTTTTGTTTTCTTTACTCCAAGGATAAAAGAAGACTTCTTTGTCTTCAGGAATTGTTCAGTGGGGGCGCGTTTATGCTCGACGTAATTGACAATCCGCTGGGATCAAGCGGCTGCTGCGCGGGGCGGATGGGATGATCGCACAAAGCGTAAAGCTGGGCGACGACGTGGTGATCCACCATCCCGATCTCGTGAACCTTTACGGCTGCTCGATCGGTCGGGGCACACGTATCGGAACGTTTGTCGAGATCCAGAAGAATGCGTCAATCGCTGAAAACTGCAAAATCTCCAGTCACACTTTCATATGCGAGGGTGTGACAATCGAAGATGGTGTTTTCGTCGGTCACGGGGTGATGTTCACCAACGACCTCCATCCACGTGCCGTCAACCTTGATGGTTCCCTCCAGTCCGACGCGGACTGGTCGGTCGTGCCGACACTCGTCAAGCGCTACGCCTCGATCGGCAGCAACGCCACCATTGTCGCAGGCATAACCATTGGCGAAGGCGCGCAGATTGGTGCGGGCGCGGTCGTCACCAAAGACGTGCCTGCCTACGCAATTGTTGCTGGCGTGCCGGCAAGAATCATCGGCCGCGCAAAGGATGCGCCAGTCGAAGTCATTTCATCCGGGAGAGTAAGATGATCGGAGTTGCCGTCGTCGGTTATGGGTATTGGGGCCCCAACCTGGTCCGAAATCTTGCTGAAACACCCGGTGCAAAACTTGTCTGGGTGTGCGATCTCAAGAAGGATCGCCTTGCAGGTGTCCAGCTGCGCTACCCAACCGTCCAAATCACAGATGATTTCGACGAGGTGCTGCGTGATCCCCGTGTTGACGCCGTCGCAATCGCGACGCCTGTGTCGGCCCACTACATGCTGGCGATGAAAGCGCTCATGGCCGGCAAGCACGTGTTTGTCGAAAAGCCCATGGCTTCGACCTCCGAAGAAGCTCGCCGGATGGTCGACGAGGCCGCGCGTCGCCGGCTCATTCTCGCGGTTGACCACACCTTCATTCATACAGGTGCGGTTCGCAAGATGCGGGAGATTATCGAGAATGGCCTCGGAGACATCTATTACTACGACTCCGTTCGCGTGAATCTCGGCCTCTTCCAGCATGATGTCAGCGTCATCTGGGATCTCGCCGTCCACGATTTGTCGATCATGGACTACGTGCTGCCGGAAAAGCCGGTGGCGGTCTCGGCAACGGGCATGGGCCATGTTGCCGGTGAGCCCGAAAACATCGCCTATCTGACGCTCTTCTTCGAAAGCAAGCTGATCGCCCACATCCACGTTAACTGGCTGGCGCCGGTCAAAGTGCGCCGGACGCTGATCGGCGGCAGCAGCAAGATGATCGTCTATGACGATCTGGAGCCGAGTGAGAAGATCAAGGTCTATGACAAGGGCATCACTCTCAACGGCAATCCGCAGGCCGACGGCAAGAAGGTCCACGACATGCGCGTCGGCTACCGCACCGGCGATATGTACGCGCCGCAACTTGATATGACGGAAGCGCTTGGACGTGAGCTCAAACAGTTTGTCGATTGTGTCGTGACAAATGGTCAACCGATCGCCGACGGTCATGCGGGGCTTCGCGTGGTGCGCATTCTCGAGGCTGCCACCCAGTCGCTCGCCCAGCGCGGACGTGTCATCGAACTCGAGCCCGCGAGGCTGATTGCATGATCCCCCTTCTCGATCTCAAGGCTCAGTACGCCGCCATCAGAAGCGAGGTTGAACCCGCAGTCCTGCGCGTGCTGGCGTCGGGCCACTATGTCCTTGGCGAGGAAGTTGCTCGCTTCGAAGAGGAGTTCGCGGCCTATTGCGATGCTAGGCATGCGATCGCCGTCAACACCGGCACAAGCGCTTTGCATCTTGCTTTGCTCGCCGCGGGCGCCGGCCCGGGCGACGAGGTTATTACCGTTTCCTTCAGCTTCGTCGCGACCGCGTCCGCCGTCTGTTATACCGGCGCGCGCCCGGTCTTCGTTGATGTAGAACCGGTAACGCTCACAATGGATCCGACCTTGCTTGAGGCAGCAATCACGCCTAGGACCAAGGCCATAATGCCTGTCCATCTCTATGGGCAGATGGCCGACATGGACGCCATCAAGGCCATTGCTGACAGGCACGGAATTCCTGTCATCGAAGACGCCTGCCAGGCCCACGGTGCAGAATACAAGCAACGCCGTGCGGGAAGTATCGGCGTGTCTGGCTGTTTCAGCTTCTACCCCGGCAAGAACCTCGGGGCCTGTGGCGAGGGCGGCATCGTCGTCACCAACGACGACGAGCACGCCAAGACGATCAGGATGCTGCGGGACTGGGGCCAGGAGCAGCGCTATCACCATGCCCTGAAGGGCTACAACTATCGCATGGATGAAATCCAGGGCGCGATCCTGCGCGTCAAACTTCGGTACCTCGAGGCCTGGACCGAAGCACGCCGGGTTCGTGCCAACCGCTACTCCGGCCTTTTGGCCAGCTCGCGCTCGGTCAGCGCCCCCGTTGCGATGATGGATCGGCGCCATGTCTACCATGTCTACGCCGTGCGCTCGCGCGATCGTGAGCATCTCCAGCACTCGTTGCGATCGGCGGGCATCCATACCGGCCTCCATTATCCGATCCCGATCCACCTTCAAAAGGCGCATGCTGATCTTGGCTATCGTGCAGGAGATTTCCCGATATCGGAGTCCGCGGCGCGTGAAGTGCTCTCGCTGCCGATCTATCCGGAGCTGACATTGAGGCAAGTCGATCAGATTGCAGCTGCTGTGGAGCAGGAAGCCTATGTCAGCTGACCCCGTCACCGGCGTGCGTCTTGTCCTGGCCGTGCATGGGCGTCAGCAAACCTCCGTGGATCCTGACTATGTGGTTCATCTGGCCGGGGAACTCACCCGCTCCTATGGGACCGCGGGCCTCGTCGAACTCTACGCGCGCTTCGCAACGGGCGACGGTTTCGTCGATAGTTTCATGCGCAAGACAATCTGGAAAAGCCTGGCGCGCTCTTGTGGCAACGGCTTGCAAGTCAGTAGCGGAGCCGGTTTCAAGCACCCGGAAACCTTCGAAATCGGCAACGGGGTCTTTATCGGCGCCCAAGCCTACATTCAGGGCAGATTCGACGGCACTTGTCGGATCGGAAACAACGTCTGGATCGGCCCGCAGGCCTATTTTGATGCACGTGATCTCGTCCTTGAGGATCATGTCGGATGGGGCCCGGGCGCAAAGGTCCTCGGTTCAAGCCATACTGCAATGCCGGTCGACATGCCCATCATCCGCACCGACCTGGAAATCAAGCCGGTCCGTGTCGGCGCATGGGCAGACATCGGCACCAATGCCACCATTCTTCCCGGCGTGACCGTCGGCAAAGGCGCGATTGTCGGCGCTGGTGCCGTGGTTGTTGACGACGTCGCTCCCTTCTCAGTTGTTGCGGGCGTTCCTGCAAAATTCCTCCGCTGGCGAACGGATCAGGAATCAAGCGGACCAAATTCGGAGTGTTAGAGTATGAAGAACAAGCGGATCTTGATCACCGGTGGCGCCGGTCTCATCGGCTCGCATATTGCGGATCTGGTCGCTCGCGAGGACCCTAAGGAAATCGTGGTTCTGGACAATTTCGTCCGAGGCAGGCGTGAGAATCTTGTTGACGCCATCGATCGGGCTCCGGTGACGATTGTTGAGGGCGACATCAGGGATCGCGCACTTCTCAAGGAAGTCAGCCAGGGCATCGATGTCGTCTTCCACCAGGCCGCCATTCGCATCACGCAATGCGCCGAGGAGCCGCGGCTTGCTTTTGATGTTCTGGCAGGCGGAACGTTCGACGTTCTAGAAGCGGCCGTGCAGGCTGGGGTTTCCAAAGTTGTGGCTGCGTCCTCTGCCTCGGTCCTGGGGCTGGCCGACACCTTCCCCACCACCGAGGAACATCACCCTTACAACAATCGGACCATATACGGTGCTGCCAAAGCCTTCAACGAAGGCCTGCTGCGCAGCTTTGCGGAGATGTACGGCCTACGTTACGTCGCGCTTCGCTACTTCAACGTCTACGGTCCACGCATGGACGTCTATGGCGCCTACACGGAAGTCCTGATCCGCTGGATGGAGCGCATTGCCAGCGGCCTGCCGCCGATCATCCTCGGAGATGGCACGCAAACGATGGATTTCGTGCATGTGCACGACATCGCACGGGCCAACCTGCTTGCAGCAGAATCCGATGTCACCGATGAGATTTTCAACGTCGCAAGCGGTAGCGAGACGAGCCTTCGCGAACTTGCAGCCCTGCTGACCAAGGTCATGGGTTCATCGTTTGAACCGCAATTCGGGCCGGCGCGCAAGGTCAATGCCGTGCCGCGGCGCCTTGCCTCGACTGCCAAGGCAGAGAAGCTTCTAGGCTTCAGCGCAAAGGTGACAATGGAAGAAGGCCTGCGCGATCTCGTAGAGTGGTGGCGCCAGGAAAAGATCCTGAACGCAGGAGAGGCAGCATGAGCAAGATCCCGGTTGCCAAGCCTGTTCTTGATGAGCAGGAGGTCGAGGCGGTACGCCGCGTTATTCTATCAGGCTGGGTCACGCAAGGGCCCGAGGTGGCCGCGTTCGAGGAAGAGTTCGCCGATTTTGTTGGTGCCCGGCACGCATGCGCTGTGTCCAATTGTACAACGGCGCTTCACCTTGCCCTAAAGGCGGTCGGCGTTCAGGCTGGCGATGAAGTCGTCACCGTCAGCCACACGTTCATCGCAACCGCGAATGCGATCCGCTATTGCGGTGCCGTGCCTGTTTTCGTCGATATCGAGAAAGATGGCTACAACATCGATCCCGACCTGATCGAAGCGGCCATCACGCCCCGAACAAAGGCCATCATTTGCGTCCATCAGCTTGGAATGCCCTGCGACCTGCGCCGCGTCGTTACGATCGCCGCCCGCCATTCCATCCCGGTGATCGAAGATGCGGCTTGCGCAACGGGCAGCGAAATTCTCTGGAAGGGTCGATGGGAAAAAATCGGCAAGCCTCACGGCGATATCGCCTGCTTCTCCTTTCATCCGCGCAAGGTGGTTACGACAGGCGACGGCGGTATGCTGACGACGGCCGATCCGGAATACGATCGAAAGTTCCGCCTATGGCGGCAACATGGCATGAACGTCACTGATGCCGTGCGGCACGGCTCCAGGGAGGTCATTTTTGAGTCATATCCCGAGCTCGGCTACAACTATCGGATGACCGATATCCAGGCCGCCGTTGGCCGTGAGCAACTCAAGCGTCTGACATCAATCATCACGCGGCGACGCGAGATTGCAAGCCAATATTCTGAGCAACTTCGCCCCACAACTGATGTCTCTCTGCCTATTGAGCCGGCCTGGGCGCGTAGCAATTGGCAAAGCTTCTGCGTCAGATTACCCATATATCACGATCGGCGCGACATCATGCAAGACCTGCTTGACCGAGGGATATCAACGCGACGCGGGATCATGAATATTCATCTTGAGGAGGCTTATTCTGATCCAGGATCGCATCGCCGCGCGACAAGCCTCGACAGGAGCATTTCTGCTCAGGAGCATTCGATTATTTTGCCGTTGTTTTCACAGATGACAGGCAGTGATCTGGTCAACGTATCGGAAGCGCTGACTTTTTCCTTGTTCGCGTCTCAAACTTCGGTCGGACGAGCTATTCCGAACCGCGTAGCCTCTCCCTGACGCCCTTCGCGGCGCGTCCGTCCTTGCACCCCACCACCGAGGCCGCCGTTTTTATCTCAGAACGTCGACCCAAATCACATGACGCGCGGTAGCATACGAGGTCTCCTAGTGGCGTCTCGTACCCAATCAAGGTGATGTGTGGCAAAGATCGGCCGTTGATACATGTCAAGGTTTAAATGGCCAGCGTTCCCTTTTCGCATACACGGCTTTGATTGTATCACGCGCGTCCATTTGAAGTAGATGCTTCCACTATGAAGCAAATTGCCGTCTCCTCAAGTGGAACTTAAGTTGCTCTCGAAGAGGATAAAGGATGCCATGTTCGAGCAAAGCGCGTTAAATCCGGCAACGGATTTCTTTCAGATCCTGCGTCGTGCGGCGTCGTGGAGACATCGATCGGAACGGTTGCAAGTTAGGTTAGGCGCCGAAACCTCGCCCAATCCTACAGTGTATTTCTTAACCCCTGACTATCCTAAGCCAGCGGGTGGAATAAAAGTTATCTACCGCCACGTCGATATTCTCAATCATGCGGGCATACGTGCCTTCGTATTGCACCAAAAAACTGGGTTTCGGTGCACTTGGTTTGAGAATTCCACTCAAATTGCCTATCGCAGGAATACGAAAATCCTTTGCGGTGATATCTTAGTGATTCCAGAAATATGTGTAGACATCTTAGATAGGCTTCCGGCACCGATCAAATATGTTATCTTCAACCAAGGTATCCACTTAACATGGACACCGACCGGCAGTAATCCCGTTAAATACTATGACGCTGGGAATGGATTGCGAGGCGTCGTAACGGTTTCACTCCATAGTCAAAATATGCTTCGTTTCGCGTTCGGGCGCGATTCTTTTCGTGTGCACGTGGGCATTGATTCCAGCATTTTTCATCCGATAGAAGGACCACGACAAAATCGCCTCGCGTATATGCCGCGTCGAATGCCGAAGGATGCTAGGCTGGTTTTAGAAATTCTTCGTAGCCGCGGTATGTTGGATGGCTGGGAGGTGGTTGAATTGGACCGCATGAGCCAAACAGAGGTAGCCGCACAGTTACGCCAATCGAAGATTTTTCTCGCTTTTACATATCAAGAGGGTTTTGGCCTTCCTGCTGCGGAGGCGATGGCGTGCGGAAACTATGTAGTCGGATACCACGGCTTCGGCGGACAAGAGTTTTTTCTGTCTGATTTCAGCGCGCCCGTGGCGACCGGTGATGTGATGGGCTTCGCGCAAGCGGTCGAAACTGCAATTCTCAACGAAAGGTCGCAGCCAGGCTGGTGTCGGAAACGTGGCAGCGAGGCCTCCGACTTTGTCCTCAGTGAATATTCACTGGCGCGAGAATACGAAGAAGTTCGAGATTTTTACGAAGGCTTAATGCGATGATTGCTGCAGTAGTGTAGCCAATTGCCGTGCTTTCCGACATAGGGTCGGAGATGATACTATAGCCATGGCGTGCAGAGTGGTTGGGATCATCGCCACTTAGGTTGCTTTCGGCCCGATCCGATCGGCGATACTTATACTGCATCGTTGACGCGCTAGAGTACGTCGGCATCTCCGGGCAACGGCTCTGGCCATCGGAGCAGATACAGCTCACCTCCACACTTCCGGCATGCACCAGCACGTTCCTCATGAATTGGACACTACGCCGCTGCCAGTCGGGCTGAGGACTCAGAAAGGGGTAACCTTGACGCCTTCGTGCGGATGCAGACCATCGCCCCGCCGGATTTTGAGACAGTCGCGTCCACCCATATGTTTGATCACTCGTCTTCGATGAAATGATCGGGGAACGCATTCACTTTGACGTCGGTCTCCCCGCACAGACGGTCGAATCCGGAACTAGTCAAAAGGATGAGGACAGAGGCATTGGTGGACTTTAGGATATACTATTGAAGCACTTTCTTCGGTCTCTTTATCCGAGGATGATCGCCATCGCATCGATTAAGTTCGGGTTGGAGTACATGACCAGTAGGGACATACAATTCTACCTAGCGATCCTTTTTAGAAGAGCACCCTATATCATGGGAGTGCTAATAGCGACTGTCGGTCTATCGATTGTCGTGGCATTGATTATGCCGCGTGTCTACCGGGCAACGGCAACGATTCTTGTTGAAGCCCCACAGATCCCGGTTGATTTGGTGAAGTCGACCGTACCAACTAGCTCGCTGGATCAGCTTCTCATAACGCAACAGCGGGTTACAACCAAAAATAATCTTGTTGGGGTAGCAAAGGAACTCAAACTTTATCGGGACGAAACGGTCGTGCTGTCAAGCGACGACATCGCGAAGGACATGCGGTCGCGACTGGTGTTTGATCAGCAGCAACTCGGACTTGGGATGGCCGCAGTCTTCACTGTGGCATTTGATGCTGAGACGCCAGATTTGGCTGCGAACGGGGCGAACAAGTTGGCATCTCTCATTCTTGTTACAAATCAGCGACAAAGGACAGGCCGCGCTGGTGATACCTTGGAATTCTTTGATGGCGAAGTAACCAGGCTCAGCAATCAACTTAATCTCGCGGAAGCCGAGTTGCTGAGGTTCAAGACCGAGAACAAAAGTTCATTACCGGAGAGCTTGGATTTCCGCCGGCAACAACAATCCAACCAGCAACTTCGGCTCACCTCCTTGGAGCGGGAAACCGCGGATCTTCGCACAAGGCGGAGCGTTTTAGTTGATACGTATACAGCGGCAGGCCGAAGTCCTGTGGGAACTGTAGCGCCGAAGCAACAGATGTTGGCCGACTTGAATAAAGCGCTTGCCGGGCAACTGGCAGTTTTTTCCGAAAAAAGCCCGAATATCGTGGCGCTGCGTGCCCGTATTGCGTCAATGCAAGGCGAGTCATCGTCCAACGACGAACTCAAGGCCGACAGCGCTTTAAACGCTGGACCACAATCTGGAATCGAATTGCAGTTAGCGGACATTGATAGGCGACTTCGTGATATCGCCGCGGAACAGGCAAAAATAGGAAAGGAATTTGCAACGACCACCGAATCGATCGAGGCGACTCCGGCTACAGAAACCAGCCTCAATTCGTTAGAGCGAAACAAAGCGAACATCCAAACGCTGTATAACGCTGCAATGGCCAGACGTGCAGACGCTTCGCTGGGTGAACAAGTCGAAAGCCGCTCAGACGGAGGCCGTTTCAGCCTTCTCGAGGAAGCCACGCCGCCAGAAGGTCCTGTTAGGCCAAAGCGTCGACTAATCGTTGCTTTCGGCGCGGCTGCAGGGGTCGGACTAAGCTTGGCTCTCGTAATTCTCCTCGAGTTTCTGAACAGCACGATACGCCGTCCAAAGGAACTCGCATACCTGCTTCAGAGCCAGCCGCTCGCAGTCATCCCTTACATAGATAAGCCACATAACTCGCGCGGCTCACGCCTTTGGCAAAATATAGAGTCTGCGGTTTCAACATTGCCGTTTCGCTGAGTGATGATCAGCGGGTCCTTGTTGCTGAGCGTAGAAACATTCCTATGGAAGAGATTGAGCGTACACCATGGAATATCCACTTGTGATGAACCAGAAAAGCACCGAGCAATTTGATTGTGGGAACTCCCCCAGAATAGAAGCTTCGGAACCGAGGGGGACAGCGCATGTCGATTGGCGAAATCTCCCTAAAATTCAAGTGGAGCGTGGGCTGTTTGCTCGCAATCGCGTAGTCGCTGCCGATCGCAATCTTCCGGCCCATGCTGCATTCGATATGCTCCGTACGAAATTGATACAGCGACTTCGGCAGAACAATTGGAGATCTGTCGCTATAACGTCGCCGACGCCGGCTTGTGGCAAAACATTCGTTTCGCTGAATCTCGCTTTCAGCCTCGCCCATCAAACAGATTGCCGAACTCTGCTGCTGGACCTTGATCTCCGCCGCCCTCAGGTTGGGAAAACGTTGGGCATGAAGGATGCACCTTCAATCGAGGCTTTTCTTAAGGGGGAAGCTGGTGTTGCGGAAACGTTCAAAAGACATGGCGATAACTTAGCAATAGCCGCGAACAAGCGTCCAGTCGAGTTCGCCGCCGAGTTACTTCAGAGCACTGAGACAAGAGATCAATTGCAGCGGCTTCAGCGGACTATGGCACCGGATGTCTTGCTGTTTGATCTGCCGCCGATGCTTTCGAACGATGACGTACTGGCATTCTTGCCTAACGTCGACTGTGTAATCCTGGTTGTGGCTGCAGAATATTCAACACTGGGAGAAGTTGATATTTGCGAGCAAGAGCTTGCGGCTAATACAAATATCGCAGGTGTCGTTTTGAATAAATGCCGATATACTCCAGAAAAATATGAATACTGAAACTGAGAATATTGATATTGTCTGGCGTTGTATTTTAACTATATAACGTGATTTATATTATATACACACGAGTGACGACATACTATTTATTAAGACTATCGCAGAGTAGGTTATTTATTCCATTACACCAAAAGAGAAGTAACTACGAATTGGGGTGCCGCTGGCGTATGGAGGGCATATCTTTGAATATCAACACAGCGATGACGTCGGCACGATTGAACCGCAATTTCGTCGGATTACTTTCACTTTGCGTTCCGCTACTCCTTATGCAAGCGAAGGTAGCTGTGAGCGAACAGCTTCTGCCACAGACTCGTCTTAAAATAACAATCGTGCAGTGGATTCCCACGAAAGGTACCTATGAGCCTTGGAACGGGATCAGTGGGGACTATACCGTCTCTGACCTGGGGACGATCTACATGCCCGTGTTGGGAAAGGTCGCGATCGGTGATTATGACGATGCAGGATTGGCGGCAGATATTGCGGATCGGCTGAGAACGAAGCTAGGCTTGGTTTCGGCGCCAGAAACAACCATCGAGATCGTCAATTACCCTCCGATCTACGTCGTGGGAGATGTCGCAAAGCCGGGTGAATATCCATATCGCGCTGGGTTCACGGTTATCCAAGCATTCGCCACGAGCGGAGGAGAAATTAGATCGGACTCTGCGAGAACTTCCCTTGAAGTAACGCGGCTTCTTGGAGAGATCAAGGCGAGTGACCAATCCATTCTTCGTAGCACCGCCCGAAGCGCGAGGCTTGAAGCAGAGATGAACGATGCTGTCGAGCTCCGGTTCTCTCAGGCCGTCGCTGAGCCCAATCAATTCGCCAATGAGGTTTTCAATCAGGAAAAGACAATCTTCGCCGCGCGAAAACGGGCAATGGAGCAGCAAGCGAAATCTCTGACGGAGCTCCGCGATTTCCTAGAGAAGGAAATTAGTTCGCTGGAAGAGAAGCTCACGAACGGTGAAGCCAATATTAAATCACGTGAAGCTGAGTTGGCAAATGTTGCACAACTGGTTGCGCGGGGTATTGCAACTGCAACTCGGCAAATGGACACGGAACGCGATTTGCGCTTGGACCAAAGCCAACGCTTGGACCTGGAGACGGCTATTATGCGGGCGCGGCAGGAGTTCAGTAAAGCAGGCAGGGATCTCCAGGCCTTGCATGATGATCGCCGGTCAGGGGCCGCAGTCGAACTACAGACGGAACGCGCGTTGACAGCGAAGGCACGACTGAAACGAGAGACAGACCAAAAGCTTTTGCTTGAGACCCTGTCCACCAACCCGTCGATTGCTGACCCTGACAATGCGCCAGCTATGACCTTTCGTATTATGCGACGCGAAAAAGGGAAGCTTACGGAATTTCCCGCATCGGACACCACGACGTTGATGCCGGGTGATGTGGTGAAGGTAACCAGAAATGGTGCCCAACGGAATGATCTGATGTTTCAACTAGATACCCAGGGTAATGCTTTTGTGCCTTCCTCGGAAGCAACCGCAGACCAATGACGGTTGCGAATGACTGAGTTGACATCGTCACAAGCACGTATCTGTAGACTCGTTATTGGTTAAAGGACTATCGGTCTCATGACTAAATCTGCGGATCCGGCTGACAAACAAAGCTATCGACAAATTCTCAAGTCGACCTCGGTTGTTGGTGGTGCCTCAATCATCAATGTCGCGTTCTCGATTCTTCGCAACAAAGCGCTGGCAACTATGCTCGGCCCAGAGGGAATAGGCATCATTGCGCTCTATAACTCTATTGTGGACATGTCTCAGGCAATAGTGGGCCTCGGCATAAACGCAAGTGGGGTGCGCCAAATTGCGGCCGCGGCGGCCGAGGACGACACGAAGCGGGTGTCGAGAGTAGTAACCGTGCTACACGTGTCCTCACTCATTCTCGGCAGCATCGGCTCCTCTATTTTGATGGTGTTTTCGTCTGAAATAGCTCAGATAACTTTCGGTGACCATCAGAATACAACCGGCGTGATGATAGTCGCCTTAGCGGTCGGGTTTCAAGTTCTGACGGGCGCTCATGCCGCTCATCTCCAGGGAACACGTAATATAGCAGCCCTAGCCCTAATGGGCATACTTGCCGGGTTCTTTGGCTTAGTCATCGGGGTGCCACTGATTCTTTTGTTAGGCGAACACGGGATTGCGCCGTCGCTAGCTGGCACAGCGCTTGTCAATTTCCTAACCGCCTGGTGGCTTGGTCGTCGGATAAGTGTCTCGCGTAGTTCCATTTCCATCACCCAAGCACTGCACGAAAGCGGCGACCTCATCAAACTTGGGCTTGTATTCATGGCAAGTGGTTTCCTGACCTGGGGAAGCGCATATGCTATCCGACTGATAGTCGCTTCCGAAGGCGGGCTGCACGCTGCAGGCCTTTACCAAGCAGCGTGGGCGCTAGGTGGCCTCTACGCTAGCTTCATTTTGCAGGCAATGGGCACCGATTTCTATCCCCGCTTAACCGCCATATCAAAGGACGACGATGAATGCAATCGGCTGGTCAACGAACAAACTGAAGTCAGCATCCTATTGGCAGGCCCTGGTCTGATTTCGACCCTTACCCTCGCCCCCGCTGTAATGGCGTTGTTCTACTCCACTGAATTTCAGGGAGCGGTCGACATTCTGCGTTGGATTTGCCTCGGAATGATGCTCAGAATTATATCTTGGCCGATTGGTTTTATTGTCCTTGCGAAGGGTGCAAAGGCAGTGTTCTTCTGGTCTGATGTTGCTGCTGCCGCCGTTCACGTTGGACTTGCTTGGCTGTGTGTGCCTGTATTTGGCGCTGCTGGCGCCGGCTTTGCATTCTTTGGCCTTTACGTGTGGCATACCGTACTGATTTATTGTGTGGCTCGACGATTGACGAATTTCCGTTGGTCACCCGCGAATTGGAAACTGACCTCTGCTTATCTCCCGATATCGGTATTCGTTTTCTGCAGTTTCGAATTCCTGCCACTCTGGCAAGCAACTGGTTTGGGATTGACGATCGCGGCTGCTGTCGGACTGTTTTCGCTGAAGACTCTTGCAAACTTACTTCCACAAGAGGCGTTTCCAAGGATGATCCGACCCCTACTAAATATGCGGCGCGTTTGAGAGACAATTAGCAAGAGACAGGCTGAGCGCTTAGGCGGATAGTTTGCAAGCCTGACGTGCCGCCGGTCGAATTGACCAATCTTCGCACTGGCAGGTACTCAATATCGGTACTTCTCGATCCGGACCGAATTTCTGCGGAAGCTCATCTCAAGCTCAGCTCGCCGATGCGCGTGTCTTGAGCAAAGGCGGTTGCGATGAAGGTTGAGGATACGCATTGGCCGCTCTGCCGGCATGACGTCAGTACCGGAGCATTGCGTCTGTAGTGAATCCGACTACGTTGCTAGGATACATTCGTGCGACACAACCGACCCAACTGACGATCAGGAGTCGAAGGGTGAACGTTCGCTGACATGTCGCGGCTCGGAAACATCAAGTTTTTCAATCTCCCATCCGCCGCATTTCACATCCTAAGAATAGCGAGTTCTGACCGCCTTCTCGGACTATATCTGGCACTAGACTGGGTTTAATCCGGGAGACTGTTCCGATACGGCGATATGGCCAAAAACCAAGCGTTGCAATCAGCTTCGCTGCGGACCTTCTTACATGTTAATATCATTATCTATACGCCCCAGCCTTCAACAAGACGTGCGGCGGCCAGCGGAATAGTTTTCACGCGAGCAAATTTCTTCAATCGTCTTTACTAAGTATTACGTATCATTTGAGAAGAGCGTTGCCACGCTAATAGATTGACTCAAGGCAAGTTTCCTTCTTTAATACAAAAACTAAGCAATTAGCGAATATATTATTTGATGGCGGAACTTATGCTTGAGAAACTTAGGCCATTAGGCAAGCGTGCCCTGATCAATATTCCCGGCGTCTACGGACTTGGAAAATCTGCGTATCAGGCGTTGAAGTCTAACTCAGAGCGTTTGCAAATCGGGCGGAAGCACCCAGCAGCGGCATTCGTAAACTATTCGCCGGTAAAATTGGCCAATCTTCGAAGCCGAGGCTACTCGTCGCAGTTCGGGCAGGATTACTATCTTTGGAACCACGTCCTTGCCCACAGACCTTCCGGCTTTTATGTCGAGATTGGTGCAAACCACCCAGCGCTGAACAGCAATAGTAAGTTCTTGGAAAGCCGAGGCTGGAAAGGGGTGTCCTTTGAGCCACTCGGGACCTTCCAGGAAGAATGGAGCCGTACCCGCGCAAATCCACTATTGCAGGTTGCTATATCAAGTTCGGCCGGCGAAGAGGACTTCGTCGAAATCCTCGCTAAAGAGGGCTGGGAGCATCAGTTATCGGCGTTTGCTTCCCATGTCCGGCAGGAAGACGTTGATATGTACGGGAGCAAGAAGTACAAGGTGCCGACAGCCCCCCTTGCGGAGCACCTGACACCTGAAACTCATATCGATATTTTGATGATCGACGTGGAAGGCGCGGAGCGATCTGTTCTGGCTGGGATCGACTTTGGCTTAATCCGTCCAGACCACCTTCTGGTCGAGAATAATGCCATTGTTGGGGGCGACCCCCAATTGCGGTCTCTGATCGTCAATTTGGGTTATAATTTCGTTGCGCGGCTAGGACTATCTGACGACTTGTACCGACGGCGCAACTGATTCAACCAACCACATACCGTACTGCCCGATCGGGGCCGCAGTAGCCTAGGTTTTCTTACGTTTTCATTCTTTCGGGCTTCGATGGGGCGACCCCGCGGCGATTGCGGAACAAGACAATGCGCTCGCTGAACTCTTAGGTGGGATGGTTGAGTGTAAACAACGCGAGAACAATCGGGCTAAGTAGCGCTCGCTTTGGGCCGATCTACTTATACCACAAACCGACGCATTGTCCTCATCCCTGCCCTCGCCACGGACGGTGGGAACCGGGCATGTGATCCGGATCTGTTCCGTGACGAGGGCCATAGCGGCGCTGATGGACGGCGACACGCTTGCCGCGGTGCGTGCTGTCGCCCTCAGATCGACCTGCTGGCGAATAAGACTGTGCGGCACGGAATAGAGAAAGGTTTTGAACTCGACGTGGTAATCCGTCGAAACGCGAACCAAACGGGCTGACGCCCAACCGACGCATGACGTGATTGTTGATCCGGTCAAGTGCCTGGTCAATGGCGGCATTAGCCTCCGCCAGCGAGAAGAAGGTTTGATTGCGAAGACGCGCCATTCTAGTCTTCACTCGGAAGGCTAGCGAGCGCGGGACGTTCGACAGTCTCAAACAGTTGCCGGCGCGTCCCAGAATGCAGGACTGGGCGAAACGGACTCCATTTTCCACTTTCGACTTGTCCTTTGGGCGCCGCGGTCGTGCCGGAAGAACGCCGACGCCATAGTGGGAGGCCATCATGCCGTAGCTGCGGTTGATCTGGGGATGGTAAAAGCTGGCGCGACTGCCGGCCGGCTTGAGATTTGTCGGGGCGATCAGCCGCGGAACGCCTGCAAAGAAACGTAACAACCGGACATGCGAGCCAATCCAGTCGAGAAGCGTTTGCATCCAAGTCGGCTCAGCATAGGTGAAGCTGGACGCAGCGAGCACCGCCACGATGATCTCCGCCTCGCGGATCTCTCCAGTCTTGCGATCAACGATCGGGATCTTCTTGCCGGGATAGTCGACGAACACTTTGTCGCCGGCTGCATGCTCCTGGCGCCTCGTCG
>Ga0102591_1002309_pt1 | contig 21263 bp, 19 predicted proteins | sample AraplaCol_mCL_r2_2_FD_76860 | JGI IMG/M metagenome (GOLD analysis project Ga0102591, IMG submission 76860) | Arabidopsis root microbial communities from North Carolina, USA - plate scrape MF_Col_mCL_r2 (SPADES assembly) (version 2) | ecosystem: Host-associated > Plants > Roots > Endosphere... | reverse complement strand
AACTGGCAGATGTTTTCTGCGCCGGCCATTGCGTTTGTCGCGCCGTTGCATACATGGAAGACGTTCGCTGATCTTGTCGCAAAGGATGGAAAATGGCCGGATTTTTGAAGAGGTTGCTGCCGAAGCGGTTCCGCAAGGAAGGCGTGGTCATTCCCGTCGTTCGACTTCACGGTCCGATCATGAGCGGCGGAAGCCAGTTCCGGCCGACCCTCAATCTCGCCGCAACTTCACAGGTCCTGGAAAAGGCTTTCAGCTTCAAGGATGCGCCGGCGGTCGCCATCTCGCTTAATTCACCCGGCGGCTCCCCGGTCCAGTCGCGGCTCGTCTTCGCGCGCATTCGCGATCTTGCGCGTGAAAAGCAGAAGAAGGTTCTCGTCTTCGTCGAGGATGTTGCGGCATCCGGCGGTTACATGATCGCTCTTGCTGGCGACGAAATTATTGCCGACCCCACCTCCATCGTCGGCTCGATCGGTGTCGTCTCCGGCGGCTTCGGCTTTCCCGAACTCTTAAAGAAGATCGGCGTAGAGCGTCGCGTCTACACGGCGGGGGAAAACAAGGTAATCCTTGATCCGTTCCAGCCCGAGAAGGAAAAGGACATCGAATACCTGAAGACGCTGCAGCTGGAGATTCATCAGGTCTTCATCTCCATGGTTCGTGAACGCCGCGCCGGAAAGCTGAAGAGCGACGAAGTGGTCTTCTCCGGACTTTTCTGGACCGGCACGCGTGGTCTCGAACTCGGCCTCATCGACGGGCTCGGCGACATGCGGCAGGAGCTGAAGCGTCGCTATGGGGCGAAGACCAAGCTCGAGCTGGTGATGCCCGCGCGCGGCCTTTTCGGAAGGCGCATTCCGGGTATATCGTCAGCCAACTTGGAAGGCGCCGGAGCTGGCCTTGCGACCGGACTTGTCGAGGCCGCCGAGGAGAAGGCATTGTGGAGCCGCTACGGGCTCTGAGGGATAAAAGGCTGGCATTATGCCGCAACTGATAATCATCATCGTGCTGGTGGTCGGAGCCTGGCTTCTCTACCGCCGCTTCGTTGCCGATGCACAGCGGCTCGCCGAGCGATCCCGGCGTGCCGAGAAGGAGCGCCAGACGGGCGCCATCGGCACGCTGGTCAAGGATCCGGTCACCGGCGAATATCATCTGAAGAAGGACGAGGACGAGTAGGGCCGCAAAAGCCTTGACCCGTCTGGCGCGGCGTGGCACCTCTCCGCGCACTTTTTGTACGAATTCGGAAGCCGTTCCATGTCTGCAGCAATTCCCGACCACATGAACCCGAAGCGCTCGTTCCAGGCGCTGATCCTCACGCTCCATAACTATTGGGCGGACAAGGGTTGTGCGGTGCTGCAGCCTTACGACATGGAGGTCGGTGCCGGCACGTTCCACCCGGCAACGACGCTGCGCGCGCTCGGCCCCAAGCCGTGGAAGGCCGCCTATGTGCAGCCGTCGCGCCGCCCGTCGGACGGCCGCTACGGCGAGAACCCGAACCGTCTGCAGCACTATTATCAGTACCAGGTCATCCTGAAGCCGAATCCGTCGAACCTGCAGGAGCTCTATCTCGGCTCGCTGGCTGCGATCGGCCTCGATCCGCTGCTGCACGACATCCGTTTTGTCGAGGACGACTGGGAAAGCCCGACGCTCGGTGCCTGGGGTCTCGGCTGGGAATGCTGGTGCGATGGCATGGAAGTGTCGCAGTTTACTTATTTCCAGCAGGTCTGCGGTATCGAATGCTCGCCCGTCTCGGGCGAGTTGACCTATGGTCTCGAGCGTCTGGCGATGTATGTGCAGGGCGTCGACAACGTGTACGACCTGAACTTCAACGGCCGCGAAGGCGACGAGAAGATCAGCTACGGCGATGTCTTCCTACAGGCCGAACAGGAATATTCACGCCACAATTTCGAATACGCCAATACGGAAATGCTGCATCGCCACTTCATCGATGCCGAAAAGGAATGCCAGGCGCTTCTCGCCGCCGGCGCTCCTGGCGACAGCGATAATCAGAAGCTGCACAAGTGCGTCTTCCCAGCTTACGATCAGTGCATCAAGGCGTCACACGTTTTCAATCTGCTGGATGCGCGCGGCGTCATCTCGGTTACCGAGCGTCAGAGCTACATCCTGCGTGTGCGGACGCTGGCGAAGGCCTGCGGTGAGGCCTTCCTGCAGACGGATGCGGGTGGGGTGAACTTGGCGAAAACCGCCGCTTGAAGAGCGGCAGTCAGCGGCGCTCGTCGCTTCTGATCTCGACGCGGCGTTCCACCGGACGAGCCTTGCTGGACGAAAAAAGTACGTTGCGATGGCCAGTATGTTGAGCAGGAAAATAAACGCGCTCATGGTCTGAATGATCCTTGCCGCAGTTTGCGTATGCACGCTAGTTCAACGTGCAGAGTGAAAATAAGGCTTCGGCCGGTGCGACGGTATCGTGATTTTTCACTACCCCCCGTCCAGTGATTGCCCCGAAAGAGGGCCGGAAAGCGGGATGACAATCTGCGGTAACCCGCATAGTCTCCGGGCATACTTTCGGTCGTTGCGGGGGATTCGCGAATGTATGTAATTCTTGGCCTTATTGTTCTGGTCGCGCTCTATGCCGTCTTTGTCTACAACGGCCTTGTTCGCGCGCGGCAGATGGCCGAGGAAGCCTGGTCCGGTATCGATGTGCAGCTGAAGCGCCGCGCCGACCTGATCCCGAACCTGATCGAGACGGTCAAGGGCTATGCCGCCCACGAGAAGACGACACTCGAAGAGGTCGTTGCCCTCCGCAATAAGGCGCAATCGGTTCCGACGGGCGACGTCGCCGGTCGCGCTCAGGCAGAAGGCCTGCTCGGCCAGGCGCTTGGACGTCTGCTGGCACTCGCCGAAGCCTATCCCGACCTGAAGGCAAACGAGAATTTCCGCGAGTTGCAGACCTCGCTGGAGACGATGGAAAGCGAAATCCAGATGGCCCGCCGTTATTACAATGGCGCCGCCCGTGATCTGAATGTCAAGGTCGAAAGCTTCCCCTCCAACCTTGTCGCTGGCCAGTTCGGGTTCCAGAAGCGGGACTATTTCGAGATCACCAACGAAGCGGATCGCGCCGTTCCGACCGTAAAGTTCTGATATCCGCCATTTGCCTTTGCGTAAAAACTGCTATGAGCAGGGCATGATCGTGGCCTGATGTGGCCCTCGCGCAAAGACGGAAAAGACAGGCAATGAGTAAAGACAAGCTCACCATCATCCCGCCGGACAAGCCGCTGACAGGTCGCGCCGTCCCGCCCGGCTCGAAATCGATCACCAACCGCGCGCTGCTCCTGGCAGGTCTCGCGAAGGGCACGAGCCGCCTGACCGGCGCTTTGAAGAGCGACGACACGCGCTATATGGCCGACGCTCTCCGCGCCATGGGTGTCATCATCGAAGAGCCGGATGATACGAGCTTTGTCGTCACGGGCAGCGGCAAGCTGCTGCCGCCGCAGGTGCCGCTTTTCCTCGGCAACGCCGGAACGGCGACGCGCTTCCTCACGGCCGCTGCCGCCCTGGTGGATGGCACCGTCGTCGTCGACGGCGACCAGCACATGCGCAAGCGCCCGATCGGTCCGCTGGTCGATGCACTGCGTTCGCTCGGCATCGACGCGTCGACCGAAACCGGCTGCCCGCCGGTCACCGTCAAGGGCACTGGCCGTTTTGAGGCGAGCCGCATCCAGATCGATGGCGGCCTGTCGAGCCAATATGTCTCGGCGCTGCTGATGATGGCTCCTGGCGGCGACAGGGCGGTGACGATCGAACTGCTAGGCGAGGACATCGGCGCGCTCGGCTACATCGATCTGACCACAGCGGCGATGCGCGCCTTCGGCGCCAAGGTCGAGAAGACGAGCGCGGTGACCTGGCGCGTCGAGCCGACCGGCTACGCGGCAGCTGATTTCGTGGTCGAGCCCGACGCCTCTGCCGCGACCTACCTCTGGGCTGCGGAGGTGCTGACATCAGGCAAGATCGACCTCGGCGTTGCAAACGGCGCGTTCACGCAGCCGGACGCGAAGGCCTATGACCTGATCGCCCAGTTCCCGCATCTTCCCGCGGTTATCGACGGCTCGCAGATGCAGGATGCGGTTCCGACCCTTGCTGTGCTCGCCGCCTTCAATGAGACGCCGGTCCGCTTCGTCGGCATCGCCAATCTGCGCGTCAAGGAATGCGATCGCATCCGCGCCGTCTCGACCGGCCTGACGCAGATCCGCCCGGGTCTCGCTTACGAGGAAGGCGACGATCTGATTGTCCAGTCCGATCCCTCGCTCGCCGGACAGCGTCTGCCTGCCAAGATCGATACCTTCGCCGACCACCGCATCGCCATGAGCTTTGCGCTCGCCGGTCTGAAGATCGCGGGCATAACGATCCTTGATCCGGACTGCGTCGGCAAGACCTTCCCGGCCTATTGGCGGACACTGGCCGGGCTTGGCGTGACTTATGCCGATGAGAGCTGACATTATCTGACGCGGCCAGGACGCCGCAGGCGAGGGGTATGATGATCCGACGGCTTTCCGGCCTTTGCTTCGTTCTGTTTCTGATGCTTGCGGCGCGTGGCGCCATCGCTGCGGAGGTGATCAACGCCTTCGCGTCAAACATTGCGCTGGAGAAGAGCGGCGCGATGACCGTGACGGAGACGATATCAGTTACCGCCGAAGGCAACCGCATTCGGCGTGGCATCTTCCGCGATTTTCCGCTGACTTATCAGGATGAAAAGGGCCGCCTCCGCCGAGTCGATTTCGACGTCATCGCGGTCAAGCGCGATGGCCGCGACGAGCCCTGGCACACCGAATCCATCGGCGGCGGCATCCGCATCTATGCCGGCTCGGAAGACGTTACCGTGAGCTATGGCCGGCACGAGTATGTCTTCACCTACCGCACCAATCGCCAGATCCGCTACTTCGACGATCACGACGAACTCTACTGGAACGTAACCGGCAATGGTTGGATCTTCCCGATCCTGATGGCGACGGCGACGGTGAACCTTCCAGATGGCGTCAGCTCGATCGATACTGCTTTCTTCACCGGCCCGCAGGGCGCGACGGACAGGAATGCAAAGATTTCAGGCGGCGGAAGTCGACTGTTGTTTTCGACGACCCGGGCGCTGAACGCAGGCGAAGGGCTGACGATCGCAGTCAAGATGCCGAAGGGCTCGATCAATCCGCCGAGCGCTGACGATGAGCGGCGCTGGTGGCTCAGCGACAACCGCGATTACTTCCTCGGCTTTGGCGGTCTCATTCTGGTCTTCCTCTATTACACGCGCTCCTGGCTGAAGGTCGGCCGTGACCCGGCGCGTGGCGTGCTGGTGCCGCGCTGGGATCCGCCTGATGGAATCTCGCCGGCGCTGGTGAACTACATCGACAATCGCGGCTTCTCCGGGCAGGGCTGGACGGCGCTGTCGGCAACGGCCCTCAATCTCGCGGTGCGCGGCTTTGTCGTGCTGGAGGACCTCAAGAACGCGATCGTCATCCGCCGCACCGACAAGCCGGTCGGCAAGGAGAAGCTGGAAGCAGGGGAAGCCAGCCTGCTTAACGCAGTCGGAGCCAAGGGCTCGCTGACGATCGATGAAGCGAACGGAACGAAGGTGAAATCGGTCGGCGACAGCTTCCGCGCAGCTATCGAGCGCGAGCACCGCGGCAAGTACTACAACGCGAATGCTGGCTACACGACCGGCGGCATAGCGCTCAGCGCCGCTTCATTGGTGGCCCTCTTCGTCTTCGGAACGCTTGAACCCGATGCGATCGCCCTGATGATCATTCCGATTGGCGTCGTCGTCTTCATCTCGGTGTTCGTCGCTGGCTTCGCCAAGTCGTTCCGCCCCGGCAGATCGCTCGGCGCGAAGATCATGTCGGTGATCGCGATCGCCATTGCTGTCTTCATCGGCTTCAGCATCGTTTCGTCGCTGGCTTTGGCGCTGTTCTCGTCGCTGGTCGAGTTGCATGAGACGCCGATGCTGTTTGCGATCGGCGGCATCATTCTCCTGAACCTGCTCTACGTCTTCATCATGGGTGCGCCGACCCCGCTCGGTGCCAAGCTGATGGATGGCATCGACGGTCTCCGCCAGTACATGACGCTGGCCGAGAAGGACCGCATGAACATGGCTGGGGCGCCTGAGATGTCGCCCCAGCATTTCGAGAAGCTCTTGCCCTATGCCGTGGCGCTTGGCGTCGAAAAGCCCTGGTCGCGCGCGTTTGAAACATGGCTTGCTGCTGCGGCGGCGGGTGCCGCTGCAGCGGCCTATGCTCCCTCCTGGTATTCGGGTAATTTTGGCAGCGGCAATTTCTCCGATCGCATCGGCGGCTTTTCTTCGTCGATGGCCTCGACGATCGCCTCCACCATTCCGGCACCGCCATCAAGTTCGTCCTCCGGCTTTTCCGGCGGCTCGTCCTCCGGCTTTTCCGGCGGCGGCGGTGGTGGTGGCGGTGGCGGCGGCTGGTAAGGCGTCCTGCTCAATCATTCCTGCTTGAGCCCCCGGCAAGCGACTGTGCTTGACGTAGCAAGTATTCCTGCTTGACCCCGGGGCAAGCATTCCTGCTTGACCTTTCGGCGCTCTCCCCTTAACCGCCAGACGGAAACGTGAAAGGGACGGGCATGAAGGTTCTGTTGATCGGATCGGGCGGACGCGAGCACGCATTGGCCTGGAAGCTGGCGCAATCGCCTCTCATGACGGAATTCTACGCCGCGCCCGGCAATCCCGGCATTGCCGACCACGCGACCCTGGTTGCCGTCAATGTCGACGATCATGATGCCATCCTTGCCTTCTGCAAGGACAAGGCGATCGACTTCGTCGTGGTTGGCCCGGAAGCGCCGCTCGTCGCCGGCATTGCTGACAAGCTGCGCGCCGTAGGCTTTGCAGTCTTCGGCCCATCGGCAGCGGCAGCCCAGCTCGAGGGTTCGAAGGGCTTCACCAAGGATATCTGCGCCCGCTACGACATTCCGACCGGCGCCTATCAGCGCTTCAACAACCCGCCGAAGGCGAAGGCCTATATTCGCCAGCAGGGCGCCCCGATCGTCGTCAAGGCGGATGGCCTTGCTGCCGGCAAGGGTGTGACTGTTGCCATGACCGTTGATGAGGCGCTTGCTGCCGTCGACGATTGCTTCGAGGGTGCCTTCGGTGCCGCTGGCGCCGAGGTCGTTATCGAAGCCTATCTCGATGGCGAGGAAGCGAGCTTCTTCTGCCTTTGCGACGGCAAGCATGTCCTGCCGCTCGCAACCGCCCAGGACCACAAGCGGGTGGGCGAGGGCGACACCGGCCCGAACACCGGCGGTATGGGCGCCTATTCGCCTGCTCCCGTCATGACCGCCGAGATGGTCGAGCGCACGATGAAGGAAATCATCGAGCCGACCATGCGCGGCATGGCCGAAAGCGGCTATCCCTTCTCCGGCGTCTTCTTCGCCGGCCTGATGATCACCGCCAAGGGCCCCGAGCTTATCGAGTACAATGTCCGCTTTGGCGATCCCGAGTGCCAGGTGCTGATGATGCGTCTGAAGAGCGATCTTCTGCCGCTTCTCCACGCCACCGCCACCGGGACGCTCGATCAGGTGTCCGCCGAATGGACGGATGATCCGGCCCTGACGGTCGTCATGGCATCGGAGGGCTATCCGGGCTCCTACGACAAGGACACGCCGATCCGCCATGTCCCGGAAGCGGGCGAGGGCGCCAAGGTGTTTCATGCCGGCACAGCGCTCAAGGACGGAGCGCTGGTCGCAACGGGTGGCCGCGTGCTGAACGTCACCGCCACAGGGAAGACGGTTGGCGAGGCGCAGACGCGTGCCTATGCGCTCCTCGACAAGGTCGATTGGGACAATGGCTTCTGCCGCCGCGACATCGGTTGGCGCGCGATCGACCGCGAAAAAGCGTGAGCAAACCCGAAATCGGGTCAGTTCTCTAAATTTTTACCCTTTCCCCTGACGGGATGGAAACAAAGCCACGCTAGTCTCTTCTCAACGTGAGACGGAGTGTTCCATGCGTCAGGTCATCTTGGGTGCGATAGCTGTGTTCGTGGCAGGCTCTGCCTGTGCCTCCTCGATCGAGGCCGTCGGCAAGGACGCGCGCGCCAATGGCGGGAGCATCAGCCAGAAAAGCTGCCAAAGCTGCCCGCCGCTTGAAAAGGTCGAGCGCAAGAAGGACTACACCGTACCGACGCTGGCACCCGGCGCGCTGCAATCCTCGGAAATTCGCGACGTCAACGGCGAGAAGAAGCTCTATCGCACCGAAGGCTGGATGGGCGGCTCGCCCGTCGTCTTCGTGACCAAGGCGCCAGCCGAACCAATGACAGCCGCCACACAGCCGGCAGACAACATCGACCGCGCCTCGACGACCGCTGCTGTCATCGGTGGCGACGTCAAGCCGATCGCGGCAGGCGTGGCAGGCGCGCCGAAGGAACAAACGGCGCCGCTCGACGTTTCCAACTTCGAACTTCGGCCCTGATTTCCAGTTCCCTGCCCCAGCCTGACCAAAGTTTCGGTCGTCCGGGGTCCACCCCGCGGTGGATAAAATGCGTCCCTGAGAGAAGCAGGGACGCATTTTTTTATTTCTAGTGAGCTTTGCCGAACGGGGAGTTGCCAAAGTTCGGCGCAAGCAGGCGCGCAAGTGCGTGCAATCCAGTCGAAACATCCAGCCAACGCAAATGGTGTTTGGTGCCTTGGCTATCAGCAACGGCAGCGGCAGCTTCAGCAGCCGTCAGCTCGGGAACCGGCTCCGGCGGAGGGGAGTAGATGCGTCCCTGATCGAGGGAAAGGATGGTCAGCGTCGTAATCATGGCCGTCTCCCACTTGCGGTTTTGCTGTGGGAAGCAGTCTCTGCCGGTTGCGGCCTTCCGGTCCTGAAAGGCCCAAGGAAAAGTTCCGAAACGATCCGAAACTAGCGCTCAGGGACACCTGCCAACCTCAACCCGTCGAGGAGGGCAGCAATGCGATCCGGATATTTGCCGGGTTGGCCGACGCGGATGCGCTCGACGGTTATATCAGGCGTCAGTCGTCTCAACGCCGCTAGGTGGCGATGGGCTTCCTCCATGCGGCCGAGATGCGCACTCGCAGCAATGAGCAACCATAGCGTTGGCTCGAAATTCGGATTGCTGGCCAGCGCTCTCGAAGCCCAGGCCACCGCCTGCTCGTATTCTCCGAGGATCACGTGGGCATGCGCGATGCCGCAATGCGAGAAATGCGCGCCGCGGTCACCTGGGGTCAAGCGGTTGGCCCTGTGGAAGTGGCTGAGTGCGTCGTTGACGTTGCCGCAATGAAGATGCCCGATGCCGGCCCTGACAACGACCATCGGGTTGTTGGGATTGGATTCGGCGGCCGCCTGCAGAACTGCAGGACCCCAATCGTAGTCCTTCACCGTCTGCATCAGGGCGACGCCGCAATGAGCCATGACCATGGCGTCGCCGGTGCAGTGCTCCAGCGCCCGCCGCGCCAGTGCGCCACAGTTTTGCACGTCGTCCTCGGTGAGCGACGGCCAACCCATCGTGTAGCGATGCTCGAGCGCCCATGCCGCATGGGCAAGCAACTGCGCATTGTCAGGCTCGACGGCCAGCCCTTGCATGAGAAGCGCATAGGCGGCAGCGTTATCGCTTTCGATTTCGGTCGAGATCTTGGCCAGCGCGTGCAGGTAGATGTCGTAGGTGGCTACGCTTCCGGGCCTTTCACGTCGTGACCGCTCGATCTCGGCCGTCTGGATCAGCGGCTCGATCAGCGTCGCGACGCGCTCGGTGATGCGATCCTGAAAGTCGAATATCTCGTCCAGCGTCCCGTCGAAGGTCTGCGCCCACATATGCGTGCCGCCTTGACCCTCGACGAGTTCGGCGACAATGCGCAAGCGGTTGCCCTGCTGCCGGATGCTGCCTTCAAGCACGTAGCTGACACCGAGTTCCGCCGCGATCTTGCGCACATCCATCCCGCTGCCCTTGTAGGCAAAGGAGCAGTCCCGGCCGACGACGGCAAAGCTTCGGAACCGGCTGAGGGCTGCAATAATGTCGTCGACGATCCCATCGGCAAAGTAGTCCTGGTTTGGATCGCCGCTAAGATTGCTGAAGGGGAGGACAGCTAGGGTCGGCTTCAACTCCGGGGCTGGAGCAGCGGCTTTCGTTTCAATGTTCGCGCGGATGAAGCGGTAACCGACACGCGGCACCGTCGCAATCCATTCCTGCCCATCGGGTGTAAGACCGAGCACTTTGCGAAGCGCCGCCACCTGGACAGTCAGGTTGCTTTCCTCGACTGCGGTTCCGGGCCAAACGCGCTCCATCAGCGCATCCTTGGAAACAACATTGCCGCGGGCTTCAAGTAACACTTCAAGAAGAGCCGCGCCGCGTTGGCCAAGCGCGACCGCCCGCCCATTCCGCAGCAAGCCGCAGCCGGGATCGAGAACGAATTCACCGAAGGCATGCGAAGCCTCAGCCATGCAGCAAGTATAGCGCAACCGCCAGAGTCGGAAAACTGTACGGCGTGCCTTGCGACACCACTTCAACTTAAGGGCGCGCAGATGAATCAAACTTGCCGCACACTGCAAGAATGCACTGATTATATTTGATAATCCTTTGAGCGCCCGCACTTGGCAATTGTTAATTCATTCACTCTAACTCTAACAACCAAAGCCGGAAGACGCATGATTGTCGTCGCCACGCGTGGTCAACGCAGAGGTCGGGAGTTCATCGATCCGGGATTGCAGCCAGCGCCTGCAGCGCGAGGAAACGGTCGCCCAGAACCATGTTGTCTCGACCATCGGCCAGGCGCTGGAGCTGATCGCCCGAGGTGACCTGACGGTCCGTTGCGCCGATCTAGGCCAGAAGTACGCAGCTCTTCGCGACAACTTCAACGATGCGCTTGCGCATCTCGAAGCTGCCATGGCCAAGGTCAGCGCCAAGGGCGGCGACATTGCCGTCAGCAAGGAAGAGATCCGTCGCGCCTCAAACGATCTGTTGCAGCGCACAGAGCGTCAGGCCGCGAGCCTCGAAGAAACCTCCGCAGCGCTCGATGAACTGACCGTCGCCGTCCGCCAGACCGCCGAAGGCGCCCATGAAGCCAGCAAGCGTGTCGAGGCCGTCAGCGGCGAGGCGAGCCGTAGCGATGCCGTCGTCTCCGAAGCGATCGAAGCGATGAGCGGTATCGAGAAGTCGTCTGCCGAGATCGGCAAGATCATCGGCGTCATCGACTACATTGCTTTCCAGACGAACCTGCTGGCTCTGAACGCCGGCGTCGAAGCCGCCCGTGCCGGCGAATCCGGCAAGGGCTTCGCGGTCGTCGCTCAGGAAGTGCGCGAGCTGGCACAGCGCTCGGCTGCGGCTGCCAAGGAGATCAAGGATCAGATCGCCCGCTCGTCCGGCCAGGTCGATCAGGGCGTCCGTCTGGTCGGCGAAGCCGGCGAGGCGCTGAAGCGTATCTCTGACCAGATCAAGGCCGCCAACGAGATCGTTGCGAAGTTCGCCCACAGCGCCTCCGAGCAGGATACCACGCTGCGGTCGATCTCGTCCTCGATGAACCAGCTCGACGCTGCGACGCAGCAGAACGCCGCGATGGCCGAGGAAACCACTGCGTCGGCCGAGTCGCTGGCAAGCGACACCGACGAGCTTCTGAACCTCATCCGCGGTTTCCGCGTTGGTGACAGCCAGGATTACAGCGCGCAGGTTCGCCGGGCCGCCTGAGGTTCGGGCGCCAAGCAAGAAAACGGTCGTCGGGCGTTCCGACGGCCGTTTTGAATTAAGGGGAGTCGGCCGTCGCGGCCTCGTCGGCAGTAAGCCCTGCGACAAGTTCCTCAATTTCGCGATCGGAGTAGACGGCAATGCCAGCCTGCTTCAGAAGCGCGGCCGTCACGCCATTTGCTGCGAGCTTCTGCCCGGAAAACGTGCCGTCATAGACAAAGCCCGAGCCGCAGGAGGGGCTGCCATCGATCAGCAGCGCATAACGGCAGCCTGTTTCGATCGCGAGCGCCAGTGCATTCTCGGCAGCCCGCTTGAACTCGCCCGTCACATCGCCGCCGCTGACCTCGACGACGCGTGCACGGCCGGAGAGGACATCCTCGCCCGTGGCTGCGCCTTCAATTTCGGCGGGCGGACGCGGCACCGGCATTCCGGCGGACATCTCGGGACAGACTGTCACCAGCCGGCCTTCCTCGATCCAGCGCGCGATCGCGGGATGGGCGAGCGGCTTCGACTGGCCGTCATAACGGACGGCATGGCCCATGAGACAGGCGCTGACGAGGATCTTGTTCATGACTTTGGCATAACGCCAAGGACGTGATAGTTCCAGTCCGCCGTAAGACTTGATGAAGGGATGCAGGGTGCAGCTAAGCATTGGCGCGGACAAGCCATGACCGATCTTGCGGTTTATGCCGCGCTGTTCCTGGCGGCTTTTGCGGCTGCCACGATATTCCCGATGCAGTCGGAAGCCGGCCTCGTCGCGCTCATCCTGGCGAAGCAGCATCCGGTCATTGCGCTGATCGCGGTGGCGACAATAGGCAACGTCCTTGGCTCGGCCGTCAACTGGCTGCTCGGCGTCGGCATTGAACGATTTCGCGACAAGCACTGGTTTCCCGTCCGCCAGCCTGCGCTCGACAAGGCGCAAAGCTGGTATCGGCGCTATGGCAAGTGGTCGCTGCTTCTGAGCTGGATGCCTGTTATCGGCGATCCCATCACCATCGTCGCCGGTGTGCTGCGCGAACCGCTTCCGATGTTCCTGCTGCTTGTGACCATTGCCAAGGCCGCGCGTTATGCGGTTCTCTCGGCGGCTACAATCGGAGTTGCTGGCTGACGGAAATCAGAGATTTCCATCCTTGAATCAAAATCTGAGCAAGGATGGAAATCTGCAGCAAATGTCGGATGTTAAGGCGTCATCCGCACGCCGCATCTGATGCGCTTAACCCGAGATCTTCGAGAAGTCGGCGACCGTGCCGGTTGCCTCGCGGATCAGGCGAAGCAGGGAAAGGCGATTGGCGCGGATTGCAGCGTCTTCGTCATTGACCAACACGTCGTCGAAGAAGCGGTCGACCGGAGCACGCAGCCTGGAGAGCGCTTCCATCGCCGAGCGGAAGTCTTCCTTGTCGACGGCCGCAGAGGCTTCTGCGGAAGCGGTGGTGATGGCGGCAAAGAGCTGCTTCTCGGCGTCGAGTCGGAAGAGATTTTCGGAGACGCCGTCGGCGATCACCGTGCCCTTCTTTTCCTCGGCAGCCAGGATCTGCGTGGCACGCTTGGTGCCGACCAGGAGGTTCTTGCCATCCTCGGACGTGATGAAGGCCGTTAGTGCCTCGACACGGCGGGCGATCATCAAGAGGTCGTCGGCCTCCGGCGTCAGCACGGAATCGATGAGATCGTAGCGCGCGCCCTGATCGCGCAGATAGACCTTCAGGCGGTCATGGAAGAAGGAGAGGAGGTCGAACTGGCGTGACAGGTCGTCGTCGTCAACAGTCTTGCCTATATCCGTATCGATGCGGCCCATGTGGCTGGTGATGCGCGGCAGCAGCGTCAGGCGCACACTCCGCTCGAGAAGGATGCGGATGACGCCAAGGGCAGCCCGGCGCAGTGCAAACGGATCCTTCGAACCGGTCGGCTTTTCGTCCACAGCCCAGAAGCCGATCAGCGTGTCGAGTTTGTCGGCAAGCGCCACTGTGATCGCGACCTTGTCCTGTGGCAGCTGGTCGGACGGGCCTTGCGGCTTGTAGTGCTCCTCGATCGCGGTCGCGACAACGGCATCCTCGCCCTGAAGGGCGGCATACTTGCGCCCCATGACGCCCTGCAGTTCCGGAAACTCGCCGACAGCCTCGGTGCGCAGATCGGCCTTGGCAAGCACCACGGCCCTGTCGACCAGCTTGTAATCGGCACCGACCGGGAAAGCGACCTTTGCGGCCATGGCGCGGATGCGCTCCACGCGCTCACCCTGTGTACCCAGCTTGGCGTGGAACGTCACATCAAGCGCATCGAGCTTCGCCATGCGCTGGTCGAGCGGCTTCTTGAGGTCGAGGTCGAATTTCTTTGCCGAAGCCTCCAGTGTCTCCAGATCAGGCAGATCGCCCTGGTCGCGCTTCCAGAAGTGCAGCGCGTCGGACAGGCGCGCGCGCACGACCTTGCCGTTGCCGTGGATGATTTCCTTGCCGCCGTCCCTGGCTTCGATGTTCGAGACGAGGATGAACTTGTTCGACAGCGTGTCGCCGCCAACAGGGCGCGTCACGAAACACTTCTGGTTCGTCTTGATCGTCAGGCGGATGATCTCCGCCGGAATCGAGAGGTAGTCTTCCTCGAAGCTGCCCAACAGGACCTGCGGCAATTCGACGAGGCCCGAGACCTCTTCGAGCAGGCCTTCGTCCTCGACCAGTTCCAGTCCGTTTGCAAAGGCGACATCGCGGGCATCATGCAGGATGATGTCCTTGCGGCGTTCGCCATCGAGGATCACCTTGGCCTTTTCGAGGTTCGCGATGTAATCGCCGAAACGCTTGACGGTGATGGCGCCGGGCGCATGGAAACGATGGCCGTAGGTCACGTTGGAGGCGACGATGCCGTCGATCGAGAACGGAATGACGACGGTCTCTTCATGCTCGGTGCCGAACGTGCAGACGATCGATTGCAACGGCCGGACCCAGCGCAGCGAGCCCGGCTGAGCGGAAGCCGCGCCCCAGCGCATCGGCTTCGGCCAGGGGAAATCGCGAATGATGCCGGGCATGACATCGCTGATGATCTCTTCAGCGGTGCGACCGGGCTTGGAGATGATGGCGATGTAGAAGTCGCCCTTCTTCGGGTCGCTCTGGATCTGCGCCTCGGAAACGGAAGACAGACCGGCGCCGCGCAGGAAGCCTTCGATCGCCTTCTCGTTGGCGTCGGTGCGGGGACCCTTCTTCTCTTCGCGCACATCGGCGGAGCGCGCCGTCAGGCCGCGGATATCGAGCGTCAGCCGGCGTGGGGTCCAGTATTCGCGCGCACCCTCGTAGGAAAGTCCTGCTTCGACAAGCGCATCGGTCACGAGCTTCTTCAGGTCGCCGGCAGCCTTGCGCTGCAGGCGGGCCGGGATCTCTTCGGAGCGGAGTTCTAGGAGCAGATCTGGCATGTCACTTTCCTTGCCTTCTCTGGGGAAGGCGCCACAAAGGCGGGGCTAAAAACGGTCGCCTCTGCTAGCAAAGAATGCCGCATCTGCACAACCGCAAAAACGGCCGCTGGCCGTGCTATGTTGCTGTGGATAGGGACGTCGGGCATTGCCTTGCCGTTTTTCGCCGCTATGGTCCCGCAACTTTTGTGAAAACGCAGGAATTCTCATGGCCGCTGACCTCCGCTCGCTCGCCGCTGTCATCTCCTCCGAAATCAACGCCCGGCCGGACCAGGCCAAGGCGGCGATCGAGCTGCTGGACGAGGGGGCGACCGTGCCCTTCATCGCCCGCTACCGCAAGGAAGTAACGGGCGGGCTGGACGATACGCAGCTGCGCAACCTTGCGGAGCGACTGGTCTACCTGCGCGAACTGGAAGCGCGGCGCGATACGATCGTCGAGTCCATCAACGGCCAGGGAAAGATGACCGACGAACTGCTTGGCAAGATCGCCGGTGCCGCCACCAAGGCCGAGCTTGAAGATCTCTATCTCCCCTACAAGCCGAAGCGTCGCACCCGCGCCGAGATCGCCCGCGAGCGTGGCCTCGGGCCTCTGGCGGAGGCGATCCTGGCTGATCGCTCGAAGGAGCCTGCGACGCTGGCGGAGGGCTACATCACCGCCGATGTGCCGGATGTGAAGACGGCACTCGAAGGCGCGCGCGACATCGTCGCCGAAGGCATCGCCGAAAATGCCGATCTGCTTGGCAAGTTGCGCGCCCATATGCGCAGCGCTGCCCTGCTGAAGGCCAAGGTGGTCGATGGCAAACAGGCCGCTGGCGAGAAGTTCTCCGACTACTTCGACCATTCCGAGCGCTGGGCGACCGCCCCCGGTCACCGCGCGCTAGCCATGCTTCGCGGCTGGAACGAAGAAGTGCTGACGCTGACCATCGAGGCCGATGCCGAGACCGTCTCTCCCAACAAGCCGGTCGAGCGCATGATCGCCGCCGCCTACGAGATCGGCGCGAGCCGTCCCGGCGACCGCTGGCTGATGGACGTCGCAAGCTGGACCTGGCGCGTCAAGCTCTCCATGTCGCTGTCGCTCGACCTGATGCGCGAACTTCGCGAACGTGCCGAGGAAGAGGCGATCCACGTCTTCGCCCGCAACCTCAAGGATCTGCTGCTGGCAGCGCCAGCCGGTTCGCGCCCGACCATGGGCCTTGATCCGGGCATCCGCACCGGTGTCAAAGTCGCCGTCACCGACGCCACCGGTAAGGTCGTGGCGACCTCGACCGTCTATCCCTTCCAGCCGCGGAACGACGTGCGCGGTGCGCAGCTCGAACTGGCATCGCTGATCCGCAAGCACAATGTCGAACTGATTTCGATCGGCAACGGCACCGGCAGCCGCGAGACGGAAAAGCTGGTGGCAGACATGCTGGCCGATCTGCCGGCGCCGAAGCCGACCAAGGTGATCGTCTCTGAAGCTGGCGCGTCGGTTTATTCCGCCTCGGAGACCGCCGCCCTCGAGTTCCCCAACCTCGACGTCTCGCTGCGCGGCGCCGTTTCCATCGCCCGCCGCCTGCAGGATCCGCTGGCCGAACTCGTCAAGATCGAGCCGAAGTCGATCGGCGTCGGGCAGTACCAGCACGATGTCGATCAGCAGAAGCTGTCGCGCTCGCTCGACGCCGTCGTCGAAGACGCGGTGAATGCCGTCGGCGTCGATCTTAACACCGCTTCCGCGCCGCTGCTCTCCCGTGTCTCCGGCCTGGGCGCCTCGATTGCCGACGCGATCGTCAAGCATCGAGACAGCGAAGGTCGCTTCGAGACCCGCCGTGACCTGTTGAAGGTCGCCCGCCTCGGCCAGCGTACCTTCGAGCAATGCGCCGGCTTCCTGCGCATTCGCGATGGCAAGGAGCCGCTCGATGCCTCCTCAGTCCACCCAGAAGCCTATGGCGTCGCCAAGAAGATCGTCTCCGCCTGCGGCCGCGACCTGCGTTCGCTGATGGGCGACACCGCCGTGCTGAAGGCCGTCGATCCGCGTCAGTTCATCGATGAGAAATTCGGCCTGCCGACGGTGAAGGACATCCTGGCCGAGTTGGAAAAGCCCGGCCGCGACCCGCGCCCGAGCTTCAAGACAGCAACCTTCGCCGAAGGCGTTCATGAGATCTCGGACCTCACGCCGGGCATGATGCTGGAAGGCACCGTGACCAATGTCGCGGCCTTCGGGGCTTTCGTCGACATTGGCGTCCATCAGGACGGTTTGGTGCACGTTTCGCAGCTCGCCGATCGCTTCGTCAAAGATCCTCACGAAGTTGTGAAAGCTGGCGACGTCGTAAAAGTTCGCGTCGTCGAGGTCGATGCCAAGCGTAAGCGCATCGGCCTGTCGATGAGAAAGGACGATGGTTCGCAGACCTCCGCTCCGCGTGGCGAGCCACGTGGAAATCAGCCGGTTCGCGGCCAGAATGACCGGCGGTCGGCTTCGCCAAAGCAGGAAAGCCAAGGTGCGTTTGGAGCTGCACTGGCTGAGGCCATGAAGCGAAAATAAGCGCTTAGCAACCAAATTTGCAAAAATGTCACACTTCGGCGACCATGTTGCCGAGGTGCGAATTACGGCGCTTGTAAGGCGGATGAGAGATACTAAGTTGATCGGATCATCCTGTCACATTGCGAGGCCTTACTTATGGCGTCGGCTTTCTTATCGATTGTCCAAAAAATCATCCGTAAGGGTAATCTGAGACTCACTCTCGCCAATGGCGAGACGCATGCGGTCGGTGATGGCACAGGCGAACTCGTTGTCGCCCGCGTTGCCGATGAAGAGGCGGAACAGCTGATCCGCCGCGATCCCACCCTAAAGCTAGGCGAAATGTACATGGAAGGCCGGTTCATTCTCGAACAGGGCAACATCTACGATTTCCTGGCGATGGTGAAGAAGAACACCACCAACGAGATCTTCGATATCCCGATGGCGGCTCTCCTGATCGGACGCATCGCCCTGCAGCAGCTGAAGAGCCGCATGCCGATCAACCGCAACAGGCGAAACGTTGCCCACCACTACGACCTGTCCGAAAAGCTCTTTGAACTCTTCCTGGACGAGGATTGGCAATACTCCTGCGCCTACTACAACCCACCCGGCATCAGCCTGGAGGAGGCGCAGGTCGCCAAGAAGCGGCACATTGCCGCGAAGCTTCTGCTCGAACCGAACCAGCGTGTCCTGGAGATCGGCTCCGGCTGGGGCGGCATGGGCATGTACCTGGTGGAATCCACGCCGGGACTGGAGCTCACCGGCATCACGCTCAGCAAGGAGCAGCTGAAGATCTCGCGGGAGCGAGCTCAGAAGCGTGGTCTTGGCGATCGCGCGCGCTTCGAACTGCAGGACTACCGCACGATGACGGGCAGGAAATTTGACCGCATCGTATCGGTCGGCATGTTCGAGCATGTCGGCATCGGCAATTTCGGCAAGTTCTTCAAGAAAGTGCATGAATTCCTAGACGATGACGGCGTCATGGTGTTGCACTCGATCGCACGTCCGAAGCCAAGCTTTGCGACCAATGCCTTCATCGAGAAGTACATTTTCCCGCAGGGCTATATCCCATCGATCGGTGAGACCATACCTTTTATCGAAAAGGCGGGACTGCTCGTCCGCGATGTCGAAGTTCTGCCGCTGCACTATGCCTACACACTGCGTCACTGGCGTGAACGCTTCGTGGCGCGCAGGGCCGAGGCGGTTGCGCTTTATGACGAGCAGTTCTTCCGCATGTGGGAATTCTACCTTGCGGGGTCGGAAATGGGCTTCCGCTGGGACGAACTTTTCATCATGCAGATCCAGATTTCCAAGAACCAGTATTCCACCCCCGATAACCGCGACTACATTGCCGAGAACGAGGCGAAGCTGAAAGAGTTCGAGGCGACGCGCACGCCGCTCGAAAAAGTCATTCTCTGATCCAGATCAAAAGGCGCGGCAAAGGCCGCGCCGTCTTTAAATTCGGAGCTTGATGACAATGGCAAGCACCCTTCCGGAAATCCATCTCGTGCGTCACGGCGAAACCGAGTGGAGTTTGTCTGGGCGGCACACCGGTCGCAGTGACATTCCGCTCACGGCAAAAGGCGAGGCCGCAGCACGTGACGTCGGTTCGCGCCTTGCGGGTAGAGGTTTTGCGGCCGTGTGGTCGAGCCCGTCGCAGCGCGCGCGCGACACCTGCGAACTCTCGGGCTTTGGCGCCGGCGCGATCGTCAAGGATGACTTGGCGGAATGGGACTACGGCGCCTACGAGGGTATCACCACCAAGGAAATCCACGCGAGCCGACCCGGTTGGCAGCTGTTTCGCGACGGCTGCCCCAAGGGCGAGGCGGCGGGCGATGTCGGCGGGCGAGCAGATCGGATCATATCGGAGTTGCGGCTGGCCAATGCCCCGATCCTGATCTTTTCCAGCTCGCACTTCCTGCGCGTCCTTGGCGCGCGCTGGCTCGGATTGCCGCCGACCGATGGCGCGCGCTTCATCCTCGACACGGCAAGCATCAGCGTTCTCGGCTACGAGCACGACCTGACGGAGCCGGTGATCAGGCGGTGGAACCAGCGCTGAAAGGTCGCCCCGGCGGCCGTGAATTGACCTTGACCCGCGCCTCGACGGCTCGCTAGATGGCGTCATGCAACAGATCGGCGGAATAAACGGGCGCGTTGCGGATGCGCCTTCGAACAACTGGGTTTACCGGGTCCTGCCTCCCTGGCTCTGGCCCTACGCGCAGCTTGCGCGCTGGGATCGGCCGATCGGCTGGCAATTGCTGATGTGGCCCTGCTTCTGGTCGGCTGCCATGGCCGCGAATGCGGCGGCTCATATTGGCCAGTTTTCCGGCGGCCAGCTGATTTTCTATCTCGTGCTCTATTTCATCGGCTCTGTCGCGATGCGCGGGGCTGGGTGCACATACAACGATCTCGTCGACCACAAGATCGACATGGAAGTGGCGCGCACCCGCTCGCGGCCGCTGCCATCGGGTCGGGTGACACGCACGCAGGCCAAGGCGTTCATCGTCCTGCAGGCGCTGGTCGGGCTGCTGGTCGTGCTGCAGCTGAACTGGTTTGCCGTCATTCTCGGCGTCCTCTCGCTCGCTATCGTGGCGCTTTATCCTTTTGCCAAGCGCTTTACAGACTGGCCACAGTTCTTCCTTGGCCTTGCCTTTTCCTGGGGTGCTTTGATGGGCTGGGCGGCAATCTTCGGCGACCTTTCACTGGCGCCAATCCTCCTCTACGTCGCCTCGGTGGTCTGGACGATCGGTTACGACACGATCTATGCCCACCAGGACAAAGAGGACGACGAGCTGATCGGTGTCCGCTCGACCGCGCGGCTGTTCGGCGACAAGACGAAACAGTGGCTGGTCGGCCTCTATGGCCTGACGCTCGTGCTTGCCTTCTGCGCCTTCCTGTCCGCAGGCGTCGGCCCGTTCGGCTATCTCGGCCTGCTCATCGCGGCCGGCATGTTCGCCTGGCAGATCGTGACGCTCAATATCGACGATGCCGACCAGTGCCTTGCGCTGTTCAAGTCGAACAATCGCGTCGGCCTGATCATCTTTCTCGGCCTCTTCCTGTCGCTTCTCTTCGTCCTGCCCTGAGGCGGAAACGAAAATGCCCGGCACAATGGCCGGGCATTGATGGTCTGAAATGACGCACCGCTTAGTTGCGGGCGATGATTTCCTTGCCTTCGATCTTCATGGCGACGCCGAGCTTGCCCGTCGTTCGGCGCACGAGGAAGCGCGGACGCCGGTTTGCGAAGTAGGAATGCCGGCGGCGCGGCTTCAATGCGCTGGTGCGCAGGTCGCCAAGATGCTCTTCCAGCGGGCGGGCAACGCCGTCGGCCTCGACCATCAGCATCGGAATGCGGAAGGCCTCGGACCAGCTTCGCCAGTCGGCTGCGATATCTGCGAGGTCGTGGGCGACCAGCAGCGGTATGCAGAGCTCGGGGTCCTCGTGGTGAAGCTCCAGCGTAACAGTGACTTCGCCGTTGCCATGGTCGATGGCCCGGGCCGCAACGCCCTTGAAGGCGCGCTTGGGCAGCGCGATCGAAAGCGGCAGGCCGCTGGAGGAGAGAACCTTGCGCAGGATGGCGCCACGTTCGTCGATCGTTATGTTCACGTCACTTGAGGAGTCATGGATGGCGTAGCTGACCTGCTGGGGAAAGCGAGACGGATCGAGACGCAGCGTCGTTCCAGCCCATACGGGCTTCATAACGGTGTTGTTCATGTTCATTCTACCCTTGTCTTACCTGAGAGCCGGTTTCCGGTCTTCT
>Ga0102591_1002307_pt1 | contig 21279 bp, 20 predicted proteins | sample AraplaCol_mCL_r2_2_FD_76860 | JGI IMG/M metagenome (GOLD analysis project Ga0102591, IMG submission 76860) | Arabidopsis root microbial communities from North Carolina, USA - plate scrape MF_Col_mCL_r2 (SPADES assembly) (version 2) | ecosystem: Host-associated > Plants > Roots > Endosphere... | reverse complement strand
CGGCACCCCGGCCAGCACCTCGAGCAGCGGCTTGATCGTGGCCCGCAGGCCGCGGCCGGCGTATTCCGACAGGTAGATGGCCGAGTAGAGGCCGATCGGGGCGGCCACCAGCATGGCGATCAGCATCACCAGGAAGGTGCCGGCGAACAGCGGCACGGCTCCGAAGGCGCCCGACGAGGCCACCTGGTCGGCGCGCATGGCGATCTGCGGCGCCCATTCGGTGCCGAACAGGAAGGCCAGCGGCGAGACGCTCTCGAAGAAGCGCCAGCTCTCGTAGATCAGCGACATCACGATGCCGAGCGTGGTCAGGACCGCGGCGATCGAGCAGGCGATCAGCACGCCGCTGATCCAGCCCTCGACCCGGTTGCGGGCCCGGAACTCGGTGTTGATGCGCGGCGTGGCCAGCAGGAAGCCGGCCAGGGCCAGCAGGCCGGCCAGGCCCAGGACCGAATAGTTCACCAGGCCGTCGATGCGCTGGGCCTCGGCCACCTTGGCGTCGAAGGCGGCCTTCAGCGGGCCTTCATAGACCACCTCGCTGGGGGCCTGACCCTTGGCGACGGCGTTGACGTCGCTGAAGAACACGCCCTGGCGGTCGGGGGTCAGGGCCTGGACCACCGCCGGGCGCTCGGCCTGCAGCATGGCGTCCTCGACCCGGCCGCCGAAGGTGGCGCCCAGCAGCAGCAGCAGCGCCGCCGGGGCCCCGGCCCAAAGCGCCGCGTACAGGCCGTAATAGTTCGGCAGCGAGTGGAGCTTGGCTTTGGAGCCGCCGGAGGATTTCAGCGCGCGGCCTCGGCCGGCCATGAAGGCCGCGCCCGAGAACAGGACGAGAAAGAGGAGCGAGAGCCAGGTCAGCATGCGTGCGGCGGATCTTGCGAAGGATTCGGTGGCGGCGCACGACGCGCCGTACCGCCCGCGCCGATCTATGCCGGGCGAGCGCCGACCTTATGCGACGTTTTGACGACAGTTTTGCGACACCGCCCAGGCCGTTGAATTTCCTGAACTTCTAGTCCAGCGTGGAATCGCCCTTGGCCATCGGGAAATACACCCCGAAGGTCGCGCCCTCGCCCTGCACGCTCTCGACCGTCATGCCGCCCAGGTGGCGGTTCATGATGTGCTTGACGATGGCCAGGCCCAGGCCCGTGCCCGAGCGCTCGCCGCTCTTCTGGCCCTCGACGCGGTAGAACCGCTCGGTCAGGCGCGGCAGGTGCTCGCGGGCCATGCCCGGCCCCTTGTCGCTGACCCACAGCGAGGCGTAGCGCGCGTCGGCGGCGTGGTCGGGGGTCAGCAGCGACATCCGCGCGGCGAGGGGATCGCGCGGGGCGGCGGCCATGTCGGCGGTCAGGCCCGAGAAGATCTCCAGACGGACCACCCCGTCGCGCGGGGTGTACTTGATGGCGTTGTCGACCAGGTTCTGGATCACCTGGACGATCTGGTCGCGGTCGCCCTCGACCACGGCCGCGCCGCGCGGCGGCAGGACCGGATCGAAGGTCACGGCCTTGTCCTTGGCCTGCGGGGCCAGGGCGTCCAGCACGTCGATGGCGGCCATGGCCAGGTCCACCTGGCCCAGCGGCGCGATGTGCTCGTTCAGCTCGATTCGCGACAGGCTCATCAGGTCGTCGATCAGGCGCGACATGCGTTCGGCCTGGGCCTGCATGATGCCGAGGAAGCGGTCGCGGGCCCCTACATCGTCCTTGGCGTGGCCGCGCAGGGTCTCGATGAAGCCCGACAGCGAGGCCAGGGGCGTGCGCAGTTCGTGGCTGGCGTTGGCCAGGAAGTCGGCGCGGGTGCGCTCGCTGCGGCGGGAATCGGTCTCGTCGCGCAGCACCAGCAGGGCCAGGCGCGAGCCGCGCTCGTCCACGCCCAGCGGCGCGCAGTGAGCGGCCCATTCGCGGCCCTGGGCCCCGCCGCCCACATAGTCGACCGACCGGCGCACGCCGCCGAACAGGCTTTCGTCCACCGCCTCCAGCACCTGCGGGCTGCGCAGCGCCGAAACCAGCAGGCCGCCACGCGGCTGCAGCTTGAACAGCTCGCGCGCCGCGGCGTTGGCGAACACGAACCGTCGCCCGGTCAGGTCGTCGGCCTCCTCGGCGGCGATGACCATCAGCGGATCAGGTAGGGTCTCCAGAATCAGGCCGAACGGCGGCGGATGGTCCTGGGCGGCCGGGACGGGCGGCGGCGCGGCCGGATCGCCCGATTGCTTCAGCGCCCGGCGGGCCAGGATGTAGCCGGTCACGCCGCTGGCCAGGGCCAGGGGGACCGCCGCCGTGGTGTTGGCGCCGCCCGCCGCCGCCAGGGCCAGAAGGGCCCCGGGACCGGCGAGAACAGCCCCCCAGACGCCCAGGGGCGTGCTGACGGCCCCGTCGGAGCGGGTTGACGAGGACGGCGAGGCCATCGGCATGCGGCAGTCTCGATTTCGCGAAGGGAGGATTCGGCGAACCAGATATGGCGCCCCGGGAAGGCTTGCGATAGACCGTCAAAGGCCTCGAAGCGAGACGATGGCGGAAAGCACCGCAATTTCGCCGCAACGTGCCGCAATCTGGGGTCTGGGTTTATCTCTAAGGTGTCGTTCGGAATGCAGCGCAAGGTCCTGGTCGCGACAGTCGCAACCGCTCCTCTCCTGGCCATGGCGTTCGGCGCTTATGCTGAGACGGTCATCAACACGGCCCGCACGACGCCGATCGCCACCGCGACGGCGACCTCGGGCAACACGGCCGACGACGTGAAGGTCGACACCGGCGGCAGCATCGCCGTGAACACGGCCGGCGCGGCCCTGATCACCCTGAACAGCAACAACAAGGTCACCGTGGGCGGCGGCGGCCTGGCCAGCGTCGGCGCCAACGACTCGACCGGCGTCCTGATCCAGGGCGGCACGACGGGCTCGGTGACCAACAACGCCGCCATCAGCCTAACCGAGGACTACACCCCCACCGACACCGACAACGACGGCGACCTGGACGGTCCCTTCGCCCAAGGCACGAACCGTTACGGCGTCCGCCTGGTCGGCCCCGGCGTGTTCACCGGCGACATCGTTCAGGGTTCGACCGGCTCGATCACCATCGAGGGCAACAATTCGGCGGGCATCTCGCTGGAGAGCGGGTTGACCGGCAACCTGACCACCGCCGGCGCGGTGACCGTCACCGGCGCCAACACCTACGGCGTCCATGTGGCCGCCCCGGTGACCGGCAAGGTCTCGATCAACGGCGCCACCACGGTGACCGGCCAGAACGCCACGGGCGTGGCGATCGACGGCGCGATCAGCGGCGCCTTCGTCGTCCAGGGCGCCGTGACCACCACCGGCTACCGCTACACCACCCGACCGGCAACCAAGGCCCTGCGCAACATCCTCGACTCCGACGACCTGCTGCAAGGCGGCTCGGCCGTTCGGGTGACGGCCAATGTCGGCGGCGGCATTCTGCTGGATGCTCCGCCCGTCGACACCGACACGGCCAATACCGACGAGGACGGCGACGGCGTGGCGGACGCCAGCGAAGGCGTCGCGGCCCTGGTCACCTACGGCGGCGCCCCGGCCCTGCTGATCGGCTCGAACAACAACGCCGTCGCCATCGGCGCGGTGGGAACCGGCGACAACGCCTATGGCCTGGTCGCCCGGGGCGGCGTCACGGCCAACGGCTTGTATGACGGCGTCACGGCCACGGCGATCCAGATCGGCGGCGACACGGGCCAAACCACCACCCTCGCCGGCGGCGCGCGGCTGGACAGCGCGGTCAGCGCCACCGCCTATGAAGCCAACTCCACCGGCGTCCATATCAAGGCGGGCGCGTCGGCCCCGACGATCTGGAACCGGGGCGCGATCTCGACCTTCAGCGTCTCCGAAGGCCAGTTCGACGCGCGCGGCGTCGTGATCGACACGGGCGCCACGGTGACCACCCTGCGCAACGCCGGCTCGATCTCGGCCACCCTGGGCGGCGAAAAGGGCAACGCCTACGGCGTGGTCGACAATTCCGGCACGCTGACCACCATCGAGAACACCGGCAAGATCTCGGCCAGCCTGGTCCCGACCGACGACGCCGACGACACGGACGACGCCGACACCAACGCCGGCAATGAAGTGGTCACCGGCAAGGCGATCGCCATCGACGTCAGCAAGAACACCACCGGCGTCACCCTGACCCAGAACGGCGTCAACGACGGCGACGACCTGAAGGACGGCGTCGCCGACGCGGACGCCGACGGCGACGGCGTGGACGACGCGGATGAGCCGTCCATCGTGGGCGCCGTCAACTTCGGCTCGGGCGCGGACACCTTCAACGTCCAGAACGGCGTCGTGCTGGGCGACATCAGCTTCGGCGCCGGCGCCGACACCCTGAACATCAGCGGGGGCGCGACCGTGCTGGGCGCGCTGCGCGACGCCGACGGCCTGCTGGCGATCAATGTCGGCAAGGGCTCGCTGGGCGTGACGAACGCCGAGACCATCAACGCCACCAGCCTGAACCTGGGCGCGGACAGCCGGATGATCTTCACCGCCGATCCGACGACCGGCACGAACACCCGCATCGTGGTCTCCGGCGCGGCCAACATCGCTTCCGGCGCCCAGCTGGGCCTGCGCCTGACCGGCCTGCTGACCGAGCCCGCCACCTACACCGTCATCACCGCCGGCTCGCTGACGGCGGGCACGATCAACGAAGACCTGCTGGGCGGCACGCCGTACCTGTACCTGGCCGACAGCCGGGTCGACTCCAACAACGTCTACCTGGACGTCCGCCGCCGCACCTCGTCCGAGATCGGCATGAACAAGGCCCAGGCTTCGGCCTACGACGCCACGTTCGCCGCCCTGAGCAAGGACAAGGACATCGCCACGGCCTATCTGAGCCAGACGACCAAGGACGGCTTCCTGGGCCTGTACGACCAGATGATGCCCAGCCAGGGCGAAGGCTTCTACGCGGCCCTGCAGGACGTCAATCACGCCATCGCGCAGGCCACCTCGTTCCGGCCCGATCCGGGCGATCGCTACGGGCCCGACAGCCTGTGGATCCAGGAGATCAACACCCTGGTGCGGCGCGACACCGACGAAACCATGGGGTCCGACACCCAGGCCTTCGGCTTCGTGGGCGGCTATGAAGCCATGGGCGACGCGGGCGGCGCGCTGGGCCTGACCCTGGCCTTCGTCAGCATCGAAGAGCACGACATCGCCGCCAAGGTGGGCGAGCAGACCACCGGCAACTTCCTGCAGCTTGGCGCCTACTGGCGCCGGGCGGTCGGCGGCTGGCGCATGAACGTCGGCGGCGGCGGCGGCTACGGCTGGTACGACGGCGACCGGACCTTCAACACGGGCGACCTCAACGGCGACGGCGTCGCCGACGTCCAGCGCCACAATAGCGCCAAGTGGAACGGCGCTACGTTCAACGCCTTCGCGGGCCTGGGTTATGAAGCCAAGTTCGGCGGACGCTTCTTCGCCCGCCCCGAAGGCTATCTCGACTACCTCTATCTGAGCGAAGGCGAGCGCAAGGAATCGGGCGGCGGCGACGGCTTCGACCAGATCGTCCACAAGCGCAATTCCGACAGCCTGGTCGGCGACGTGGGCGTGGTTTTCGGCGCCGACTATGGCCGCGAGATGTGGTGGCGTCCGGAAGTCCGGGTCGGCTATCGCCAGCTGCTGGCCGGCGAGATCGGCGACACCGTGGCCCAGTACACCGGCGGCGGAGCGCCCTTCACCCTGGCCTCGGGCACCGACAAGGACGGCGCGGTCACCCTGGGCTTCGCCCTGCGGGCCGGCACGCCGATGTCGTACCTGGCGCTGGAGGCCAACGCCGAGGCGGCCAAGAAGCAGAAACGCTACAATCTGAAGCTCACCGGCCGGGCGATGTTCTAGAGTCCGCCGCGCCCCTGGACTTCGGGGGCGAATATGCAGAACACTGACGAACAGGCCCGCGCTTCGGCGCGGGCCTTTTTTCGTTTGGGAATCCAGTAGCTTGACTGTAGCGCGCGGGAGAGCCGGCCAGGCGGCCTGAAGGAAAACTCAAAGCCTCGCGCTCTTATCTCTATTTAACACCTAGGAATAATCGTCTTTTGTCCACGGCAACGGCGACGCCGCCCAGGCGTCGAGAGGGGAAGACCATGACCAAGACCCAAAACGCCCTGCGCACGGCCCTTATCGCCGGAGCCTCGCTGGCGGCCATGACCGGCGCGGCGCAGGCCCAGGCCCTGACGCCCGAGCAGCAGCAAGCCCGCATCGAGGCGCTGGAGGCCCAGATCGAGGCCCTGTCCGGCCAGATCGCCGACCTGAAGGCCGCCACCGCCGCCGGCCTCAAGGACGTGCGCCAGGCCCAGTCGGCCACCACCGTCACCATCGCCAACGGCAAGCCCGGCATCGCCTCGGGCGACGGCGCGTTCAGCGCCAACATCCACGCCGTGATGCAGCTGGACGCCACCTGGTACAACCAGGACAGCAACCTGCCCGCCAACACCGTCGGCCGGGACCTGAACAGCGGCACCAACTTCCGTCGCGCCCGCCTGGGCCTCGATGGCAAGGCCTTCAAGAACTTCGACTACAGCGTCCTGCTGGACTTCGGCGGCTCGGGCACCGACGGCGCCGGCCAACTTCAGGAACTGTTCCTCCAGTACAACTACGCGCCCTTCAAGGTTCGGGTCGGGGCCTTCGCGCCGAACCTGGGCCTGGAAGACGCCGCCTCGACCAACGGCTCGCTGTTCCCCGAGCGTCCCTCGCCCGCCGAAGCCGCCCGCGGCCTGGCCGGCGCCGACCGCCGCATCGCCCTGCAGACCCAGGCCGTCGGCGAGCGCTGGATCGTCTCGGGCGCGGTGACCGGCGCCAAGGCCGGCGACGGCGCCACCTTCGACGAGCAGCTGGGCTATGTCGGCCGCGCGGCCTTCGTCCCTTTCAAGGGCTTCGACTGGCTGACCCACGTCGGCGTCAACGGCAGCATCGTGGCCCAGCCGGCCCAGGTCGCCGCCGGCGGCGCCTACACGCTCACGGTCGAGGATCGCCCGGAACTGCGCACCGACGGCACCCGCCTGGTCAGCACCGGCGCCATCGACTCGTCGGGCGCCCGCCACTACGGCTTTGAACTGGCCGCCCAGAAGCAGAACTTCCTGATCCAGGGCGAATACTTCGACATCGCGCTGGACCGCCGCAACAAGCCGGCCAACGTCACCGATCCGAAGTTCTCGGGCTGGTACGTCGAAGGCGGCTGGGTGATCACCGGCGAGGCCCGCAAGTACAACCCGGCCAACTTCGCCTTCGACGCCCCCGCCATCACCAACCCGTTCGATCCCAAGGCCGGCAAGTGGGGCGCCTGGGAACTGGCCGCGCGCTACTCGGTGCTCGACCTGAACCACCACGAATACGCCACCGTGGCGGCCGACCGGGTGCGCGGCGGCGTGCAGGAGATCGCCACCGTCGGCCTGAACTGGTTCCCAAACTCGGTGACCAAGTTCTCGCTGGACTACCTGGACGTCGACGTCGACCGCCGCGATGCGGCCGGCGCCCAGATCGGCCAGAGCTACAAGGCCGTCAACCTGCGCAGCCAGTACGCGTTCTAAGGCGTCGGGCATGACCAAGCTTCCCGAAGCCGGGCCGACCCTCTCCCGCCGCGACCTGGTCGCGGCGGGGACCGGGGCCGCCGCCGGCCTGGGCCTCCTCGGCGGCGCGGAGGCGGCCCAGGGCGCCAAGCCGCTGACCCTGCTGAACGTCAGCTACGATCCGACCCGCGAACTCTACAAGGACGTCAACGCCGCCTACGCCAAGTACTGGAAGGACAAGGTCGGCCAGGACCTGACGATCAACCAGTCGCACGGCGGTTCGGGCAAGCAGGCCCGCTCGGTGATCGACGGCCTGCAGGCCGACGTCGTCACCCTGGCCCTGTCCAACGACATCGACGAGATCGCCCGGCGCGGCCTGATCGCCAAGAACTGGCAGTCGCGCCTTCCCGACAACTCGGCCCCGTACACCTCGACGATCATCTTCCTGGTCCGCAAGGGCAATCCCTGGAAGATCAAGGACTGGGGCGACCTGGTGCGTCCAGGCGTCGAGATCGTCACCCCCAATCCCAAGACCGGCGGCGCGCCGCGCTGGGCCTATCTGGCCGCCTGGGCCTGGGCCCTGAAGCAGCCCGGCGGCAACGACGCCAGCGCGCGGGCCTACGTCCAGCAGCTGTACCGCCAGGTGCCGGTGCTGGACACCGGCGCCCGGGGCTCGCTCACCACCTTCGTCCAGCGCGGCATCGGCGACGTCCTGCTGACCTGGGAGAACGAGGCCCACCTGGCCCGCCAGGAGTTCGGCGCCGACAAGTTCGAGATCGTCTATCCGTCGATGTCGATCCTGGCCGAGCCCTCGGTGGCCGTGGTCGACAAGAACGTCGACCGCCGCAAGACCCGCGTCGTGGCCGAGGGCTATCTGAACTTCCTCTACAGCCCCCTGGCCCAGGACCTGGTCGGAAAGCACAACTACCGCCCGCGCAACGCCGCGGCGGCCGCCAAGTACGCGGGCAAGTTCCCGAAGATTCCCCTGGTCACCATCGACGGCCAGTTCGGCGGCTGGGCCAAGGCCCAGGCCCGGCACTTCGCCGACGGCGGGGTGTTCGACCAGATCTACAAGCCCGGCGTTTAACCCTTCAACGATCCACTCTCTCACGCGAGCGACATCGCCATGACCCAAGATTTCAAGACCCCCACGCGTCGCGGCCTGCTGGGCTCGGCCACCGCCGGAGCCGCGGCCCTGGCCGTCCCGACCGCCCTGGCCGGCGCGGCCCACGCCCAGGGCGCCAAGCCGGTCACCCTGCTCAACGTCAGCTACGACCCGACCCGCGAGCTCTACAAGGCGATCAACACCGCCTACGCCAAGTACTGGAAGGAAAAGGTCGGCCAGGACCTGACCATCAACCAGTCGCACGGCGGTTCGGGCAAGCAGGCCCGCTCGGTGATCGACGGCCTGCAGGCCGACGTCGTCACCCTGGCGCTCGCCTATGACATCGACGAGATCTCGGCCAAGGCCAAGCTGCTGCCGGCCAACTGGCAGTCGCGCCTGCCGCAGAACTCGACCCCCTACACCTCGACGATCGTGTTCCTGGTCCGCAAGGGCAATCCCTGGAAGATCAAGGACTGGGGCGACCTGATCAAGCCGGGCATCGACGTGATCACCCCCAACCCGAAGACCTCGGGCGGCGCGCGCTGGAACTATCTGGCCGCCTGGGCCTGGGCCCTGAAGCAGCCGGGCGGCAACCCCGCCAAGGCCGAGGCCTTCGTGACCGAACTGTTCAAGCACGTCCCCGTGCTGGACACCGGCGCGCGCGGCGCGACCACCAGCTTCACCCAGCGCGGCCTGGGCGACGTGCTGCTGTCGTGGGAGAACGAGGCCTATCTGGCGCAGGAGGAACTGCCCGGCAAGTTCGACATCGTCTATCCGTCGCTGTCGATCCTGGCCGAACCCCCGGTGGCCCTGGTCGACAAGAACGTCGACCGCCACAAGACCCGCGTCATCGCCGAGGGCTATCTGAACTTCCTGTACAGCCCCATCGCCCAGGACCTGATCGGCAAGAACCACTATCGCCCGCGCAACGCCCAGGCCGCCGCCAAGTACGCCGGCAAGTTCAAGGCGATCCCGCTGGTGACGATCGACGACACCTTCGGCGGCTGGAAGAAGGCCCAGGCCACGCACTTCAACGACGGCGGCACCTTCGACCGGATCTACAAGCCCCGGTAAGGCGCTTTCGACCTTCTCAAATGCTGACGGCGGGAACCTTTTGGTTTCCGCCGTCTCGCGTTTTGGACCAATGTCCGGAACCCGACAGCGAAGCCAGCGTTTTGGGGAGCCACGGGGCAGGTCAACAAGGTCGGGCGCTCAAGGAATGGCGGACATCTCACGGTCGGAACGCGCGGCGGAAGAGCTGGCCGCCGGGCATGGCATCGGCGACCCCTTCGCGGCCGCCATCCGCGCCACCCGCATGGCCATGATCGTCACCGACGCCAGCCAGGCCGACAACCCGATCATCTTCGCCAACAACGCCTTCCTGGCCCTGACAGGCTATCAGCGCGACGAGGTGATCGGCCGCAACTGCCGTTTCCTGCAGGGCCCCGACACCGATCCGGCGGCGGTGGAGGTCCTGCGCCAGGCGATCGCCAACGGCCAGGACGTCGCGGTCGACATCCTCAACTACCGCAAGGACGGCACCACCTTCTGGAACGCCCTCTACCTGTCGCCGGTGCGCGGCGAGAGCGGCGAGATCGTCTACTTCTTCGGCTCCCAGCTGAACGTCAGCGACAAGAAGCGCGTCGAGTTCGAACTGGGCGACACCCGCGACCGGCTGGAGGCCGCCGTCGCGGCCCGCACCGCCGACCTGACCCACGCCCTGCAGCAGAAGACCGCCCTGCTCCACGAGGTCGACCACCGGGTCAAGAACAACCTCCAGCTCATTTCGTCCCTGCTGCTGCTGCAGAACCGCCGGGTCACCGACCCGGGCGTGAAGAACAGCCTGCGTGGCATGCTGGAACGGGTCAGCGCCATCGCCACCGTCCATCGCCGCCTGTTCCAGAGCGACGACGTCGAGCGCTTCGACGTCTCGGCCTTCGTGCGCGACCTGGTCAGCGACATGATGGGCGCCGCGCGGCGCGACGACATCAAGGTCAATCTCGACCTCGAGCGGATCGACATCGCCGCGTCCAAGGCCGCCCCCCTGGCCCTGGTGATCAGCGAACTGTTCTCGAACGCCCTGCGCCACGCCTTCCCGCCGGAAGGCATGCAGGGTCGCCCCGGCGAGATTTTGGTCCGCATCACCCGCCAGGACGCCGACTTCCGGATCGAAATCGCGGACAACGGCGTTGGGGTGGAGAATTCCGCTTCGTCGGGCGGTTTTGGTCTGACCATCGTCCAACTGCTGTGCCAGCAGTTGAAAGCCCGTTCGGAGACCACGCCCGCCGACCCCGGAACCCGTGTCGTGGTGCACCTGCCGGTCAACGGCGTCCATCACTGAAGAAGGCTTGGAACTGGTGATGAACGAGCGTCCGCTCGACGTTTTGATCGTGGAAGACGAGGTCCTGCTGGCCACCGAGCTCGAGTACCTAGTCGAAGAGGTCGGCTGCCATCCGGTCGGCCTGGCCATGAGCTCCGACGAGGCGGTGGCCCTGGCCTGCGAGTTGCGCCCCGACCTGGCCCTGGTCGATGTCCACCTCCGCGACGGCCCCACGGGCGTCGAGGTGGTGCGCAAGATCCATGACGATTGCGGGGGCGTGGCCCTGTTCATGACCGCCAACGTCAAGCGCCTGCCCGAGGACTTCGCCGGCGCCTGCGGCGTGATCGGCAAGCCCTATTCCGAGCATGGGGTGAGAACCGCCCTGGAATATCTGACGATCTGCCTAAACGAGGATCGCGCGCCCGGCCCGCCGCCGATCGGCCTGGAGCTGTCGCCGGCCTATGCCGCGCGCTGGGGCCTGAACGACCTGCCCCAAGCCCTCGAAGCGTGAGCGCCAATCTCGCCGCCTCGATCGTGGGCACCGCGGCCGCCCTGCTGTCGATCACCAGCTTCGCCCCGCAGATCGTCAAGATCTGGCGCGAGAAGAGCGCCGAGTCGGTGTCGCTGCGCACCTATTTGGTCACCGTCACCGGCTTTTCCTGCTGGGTGGCGTACGGCGTGATGATCAAGGCCTGGCCGGTGATCGCCTCGAACATCGCCTGCCTGCTGATGTCCGGCGCGGTGCTGGCGCTGACATGGCGGTTCAGCAGGAAGGACCGCTAGGCCCGCTCTCTCTTCCGCTCATCCCGACGAAAGTCGGGACCCAAGCTGAGTTTGCGAGCATTCGCGGACGATCGATCGAACCAGCCTTTTTCTAATGATCGTCTTGGGTCCCGGCTTTCGTCGGGATGAGCGGATATTAGGGGCGGCAAACGCGAGGCGACGCGTGACAGGGGTCCCCACGTCCGCTATCGAGGCGCGCCTTTCGCCTTACAGGACCGCCGCCTTGACCGACGTCGCCGAGGAAGCGGGCTGGGCCACCGCCAAGACCCTGGCCGAAGCCCTGCCCTACATCCAGATCTACGACCGCGAGACGGTGGTCATCAAATATGGCGGCCACGCCATGGGCCAGGAGCAGGTGGCCAAGCTGTTCGCCGCCGACGCCGTGCTGCTGAAGCTCTTGGGCGTCCACCCCGTCGTGGTGCACGGCGGCGGCCCGCAGATCAGCCGCATGCTCGACAAGGCGGGCGTCAAGTCGACCTTCATCGACGGCCTCCGCGTGACCGACGAAGCCACCATGGAAGTGGCCGAGATGGTGCTGTCGGGCGCCATCAACAAGGAAATCGCCAACTGGATCACGCTGGCCGGCGCCGAGGCCGACGTGCGCGGCGTGGGCCTGTCGGGCAAGGACGCCCGCCTGATCACCGCCGAGAAGGTGACCCGCACCCGCAAGGATCCGGACAGCAACATCGAGCAGGCCGTCGACCTGGGCTTCGTGGGCGAGCCGACCAAGGTCGACCCGCACCTGATCCAGGCCCTGCTGACCTCGGAAACCGACTACATTCCCGTGATCGCCCCGATCGGCGTCTCGGAAGCCGGCCAGACCTTCAACATCAACGCCGACACCGTCGCCGGCGCCCTGGCGGGCGCCCTGAAGGCCAAGCGGATGCTGATGCTGACCGACATCGCCGGCGTGCTGGACGGCGAGGGCCAGCTGATCCGCCAGATGACCATCGCCGAGGCCCGCGGCCTGATCGAGAGCGGCGTGGCCAGCGGTGGCATGATCCCCAAGTTGGAGAACGCCATCCACGCCGTGGAGTCGGGTGTCGAGGCCGTGGTCATCCTGGACGGCCGCCGTCCCCACGCCATGCTGGTCGAACTGTTCAGCGAGCACGGCGCGGGTACGCTGATCTCGAAATGAGCGTGAACGCACTCCTCCTCCCCCGTGCAACGGGGGAGGTGTCGGCGAAGCCGACGGAGGGGGCGTCGATCGCCGCCGCCGGACGCCCCCTCCGTCACGATGCGTATCCGCATCGCGCCACCTCCCCCGCTTCGCGTGGGAGGAGCTGATGAGCGCCGACCTGACCCACGTCGAAACGTGGCTGTTCGACCTGGACAACACCCTCTATCCGGCCGAGTGCGAGTACATGGCCCTGATCGAGGGCCGGATGACCGACTTCGTCGAGCGCTATACGGGCCTGGCGCGCGACGAAGCCCGCGCTCTGCAAAAGCGCTACTACACCGAGCACGGCACGACCCTGGCCGGGCTGATGATGCACCACGGCATGGATCCCAAGGCGTTCCTGGACGAGGTGCATGACGTCTCGATGGACAACCTAACCACCGATCCGGGCCTCGGCGCGGCGATCGACGCCCTGCCCGGGCGGCGGCTGGTGTTCACCAACGGCTCGCTGGGCCATGCCGAGCGGGTGCTGGGGCATCTGGGCCTGTCGCACCTGTTCGAGGACGTCTTCGCCATCGAGACGGCCGACTACATCCCCAAGCCCGCCATGGCGACCTTCGAGAAGGTGGTCGCCCGCCACGCCTTCGGTCCCGGCGGCACGGCCTTCTTCGAAGACAGCGAGAAGAACCTGGCCCCCGCCGCCCTCATGGGCATGACCACCGTCCTGGTCGGCGCCCACGCGGCCGCCTCGACCGCCGATTTCGTCCATCACCGCACGCACGACCTCGCCGGGTTCCTGACCTCGGCGCGCCTGAAGGAAGCCTGACATGACCGCCCTTACCCTTGCCGATCTGCAGACCGAGATCGAAGCCGCCTGGGAGGCCCGCGACGACGTCTCCACCGCCACCACCGGTCCGGTGCGCACGGCGGTCGAGGAGACCCTGCTGCTGATCGACGCCGGCAAGGCCCGCGTGTCGCAGAAGATCGACGGCGAGTGGACCACCCACCAGTGGCTGAAGAAGGCCGTCCTGCTGTCGTTCCGCCTCAACCCGAACAAGCTGATGCACGCCGGCGCCATCGGCGGGGCCGTGGGTCCGTGGTGGGACAAGGTCCCCAACAAGTTCGACGGCTGGGACGCCCCGCAGTTCGAGGCCGCCGGCTTCCGCGCCGTGCCCGGCTCGATCGTCCGCCGCGGCGCCTATGTCGGCAAGAACGTCATCCTGATGCCGTCGTTCGTGAACATCGGCGCTTACGTGGATGACAGCACCATGGTCGACACCTGGGTGACGGTCGGCTCGTGCGCCCAGATCGGCAAGCGCGTCCACCTGTCGGGCGGCGTGGGCATCGGCGGCGTGCTGGAGCCCCTGCAGGCAAACCCGACCATCATCGAGGACGACTGCTTCATCGGCGCCCGTTCGGAAGTGGTGGAAGGCGTCGTGGTCGGCGAGGGCAGCGTCCTGTCGATGGGCGTGTTCATCTCGGCCTCGACCAAGATCGTCGACCGCGCCACCGGCCAGGTCCACATCGGCAAGGTTCCGCCCTACAGTGTCGTCGTCCCCGGCAGCCTGCCCGACAAGAACGGCGGCCCCAGCCTGTCGTGCGCCGTGATCGTCAAGACCGTGGACGCCAAGACCCGCTCCAAGACCAGCATCAACGACCTGCTGCGCGACTAAGCACGCGCGAACGCGGGGGCGTCCATGATCCAGACCCTGGACGCCCTGCGACGCGGCGACCTGGCGGGCGTTCGCGAGCTTCGGCTGCGCGAGGGCCTGCGCGAGTTTCCGCGCGAGATCCTCGACCTGGCTGACACGCTGGAGGTCCTGGACCTCAGCGGCGTCGGCCTGAGCAGTCTGCCCGACGACTTCGCGCGGCTGAAGAAACTGCGGGTCCTCTTCGCTTCCAACAACCCGTTCGACCGCCTGCCGCCGGTGCTGGGCGACTGTCCGGCCCTCAGCCAGGTCGGCTTCCGGGGCTGTGGCCTGAGCGAGGTCCCGGCCGAGGCCCTGCCGGCGAACCTGCGCTGGCTGACCCTGACCGACAACGCGATCGAGACCCTGCCAGACGCGCTGGGCGAACGGCCCGCGCTCCAGAAGCTGATGCTGTCAGGCAACCGCCTCTCCATCGTGCCAGAGAGCCTGGCGGGCCACGCGAACCTCGAGCTTCTGCGTCTGGCGGCCAACCGCCTGGAGACCCTGCCCGTCTGGCTGGCGGACATGCCCAGCCTGGCCTGGCTGGCCTGGGCCGGGAACCCTTTCGACCATGGCCAGCCCGCCGCCGCCCCGCCGATCGCCTGGTCCGCCCTGAGCGTCGATCGCCTGCTGGGCCAAGGCGCCTCGGGCGAGGTCCATCAGGCGCGGTGGACGCAAGGCGCCGCCGCCCGCCCCGTGGCCCTGAAGCTGTTCAAGGGCGCCATGACCAGCGACGGCCTGCCCGAGCGCGAGATGGCCGCCTGCCTGGCCGCCGGCGAGCACCCCAACCTAACCGGCGCCCTGGGCCGCCTGGACGGCCATCCCGATGGCGGCCAGGGGCTGCTGATGCCGCTGCTCCCGTCGGAATGGCGGGTCCTGGCTAGCCCGCCCAGCCTGGAAAGCTGCAGCCGCGACGTCTACGACCCGGCCCTGCGGCTGGACCTCGACGTCGCCCTGAGCATCGCCCGCGACGTGGCGACCGGCGCCGCGCACCTGCACGCCAAAGGCCTGTCGCACGGCGACCTCTACGCCCACAACACCCTATGGGACGGCGCGACAGGCCGCGCCGTGCTCAGCGATCTGGGCGGGGCGTCGTTCCTGCCAGGCGGTCCCGGCGACCCGCTGGCGCGGCTGGATGTTCTGGCGTTTGGCCGGCTTCTGGGCGAGGTGTTGGAGAGGGTCCGGGGCGACCTCCCCTCTACGCTACGCGACCTCCAGCGGGCCTGTGAAAGCCCAACGCCGCTCGACCGCCCTGATCTGGGCGACGCCGCGGCCGCCCTCAGTGCGATGGGTTGACCCCCGTTCGGGCGACTAGCCAGCTAAGCTTGCCCATCCTAAGCTTAGCCTTAGTTGGGAGTGAGATATGGCGGATCAGTTGCGGCGCGTGTTCGACAGGGCCGGCCGGGTTTCGCGGCTAGGTTTCTGGCGGTTTCAAGTGATCCAGTCTCTAGCCAGCGCGGTGATCGTGTGCCTGACCGTGTTCACGACCCTGGCCGGCGGCTGGCTGGGCTTGCTCCCACTGCTGCTGCTGGCCCCCGTCGTGATGGCGGCGTTGTATGTCGGCGTGCGGCGTCTGCACGATCGTGGACGGTCCGGATGGTGGATCGCGCCATTCAGCGTCGGCCCCTACCTGCTTCTCACCGCCGCCCATCTGTCGGCCGACGCGTTCGGCGCGTTGGGCGCCCTGCTGGCGCTGCCGCCCTTACTGGCCGGTTTGGCGCTGGCGGTTTGGTCTTGGATCGAGCTGGGCTTCCGGCGCGGGACGCGCGGACCGAACCGCTTCGGCCCGCCACCGAGCTCCAACCGCGCCTGGCTGGCCGACGCGGCCTAGTACGGCGTCCCGTCCTTGTGCCGGTAGAACGCTTCCCCCGGTCTCGCGACCATGTCGATGTCGGCATAGGTGCAGGTGTCCTGGTCGGGCCGGCGCGAACCCATTTCCAGCAGCACGGCCTCGCGATCGGACCGGTTCTCCAGATGGTGGCCGTTCGCGACCCCGGCCTTGAAGCCCGCGCAGTCGCCGGCGCGCAGGATGACCTCGCCCCCATCCTCGACCAGCACCACCTCGCCTTCCACCACCCAGACGAACTCGTCTTCCGCCGAGTGCCAATGGCGCTGGCTGCTCCACTGGCCCGGCGGCAGGCGCATCAAATTGACGCCGAACTGGTCGAGTCCCGCGAGGTCGCCCAGGGCCCAGCGGCGGCGTCCCTGGCAGGGCGCGTCGTGGGGCGGCGGATAGTCGGAGCCGACGCGCGTGGGTTCGGCGGGGACGTCGATCTTGGGCATTGCGAGGTCTCGGGTTTGCGTCAGGCTCCAGGGGAGCCTAAAGCCAGGACAATGACCGACAACAGCCTCGCCCCCGCCCTGGATCCCGTCGCGCTCGCGCAAGCCCTGATCCGCCGACCATCCGTTACCCCCGCCGACGAGGGCGCGATGGACGTGCTGCAGCGCCAGCTGGAGGCCCTGGGCTTTTCCTGCCGGCGCATGAAGTTCGGCGAGATCGAGAACCTCTACGCCCGGCGCGGCGCCGCGCGACCTAATCTCTGCTTCGCTGGCCACACCGACGTGGTGCCGGTGGGCGACGACGCCGCCTGGACCGCCGGGCCGTTCGAGGCCGAGATCAAGGACGGGGTGCTCTACGGCCGGGGCGCAGTCGACATGAAGAGCGCCATCGCCGCCTTCGTCGCCGCCGTCTCGCGCCTTCCGACCGACCTGCCCGGCTCGCTGAGCTTCCTGATCACCGGCGACGAAGAGGGCGTGGCCGAGGACGGCACCGTCAAGGTCGTCCAGGCCCTGGCCGCCGAGGGCGAGATCATCGACCACTGCATCGTGGGCGAGCCGACCAGCGCCAACCTTTTGGGCGACATGGTCAAGATCGGCCGGCGCGGCAGCATCAACGCCTGGATCGCCGTGGACGGCAAGCAAGGGCACGTGGCCTATCCGCACCGCGCCGCCAACCCGATCCCGGTGATGGTCGACATCCTCTCGCGCCTGCAGAGCCGGGTGCTGGACGACGGCTATACCGGCTTCCAGCCCTCGAACCTGGAAGTGACCACGGTGGACGTCGGCAACACCGCCACCAACGTCATCCCGGCCAGCGCCAAGGCCCGGATCAACATCCGCTTCAACCCCGCTCACACGGGCAAGGACTTGCAGGCCTGGATCGAGCAGGAGTGCCGCGAGGCCGCCGAGGGCTTCTCGGGCCGCGTGGAAGCCCTGTGCAAGATCAGCGGCGAGGCGTTCCTGACCGAGCCGGGCGCCTTCACCGACGTGATCGTGGCCGCCGTCGGCGACGCCACCGGCCGCGTGCCCGAACTCTCCACCACCGGCGGCACCAGCGACGCCCGCTTCATCCGCAGCCTCTGCCCCGTGGTCGAGTTCGGCCTGGTCGGCTCGACCATGCACCAAGTCGACGAGCGGGTGCCGGTCGATGAGGTCGAGGCCCTGGCTGACATCTACCAGGCCCTGATCGGCCGCTATTTCGCGGCCTTCGCGGTCTGAGGGCCGCTATAAGGGCGTCTACCTAGTCTTGCGCTGGATCAAGGCCGCCGCCCGGCGCTCCGGGAAAGCTTCGCCGTACTTGCAACGGAGAGCTTCCATGACACCCTACCTGACCCTCGTGCTCGTCGCCTTCGCCGCCTTCATGGGCGCGCTGGCGATCGGCCAGATCCAGACGGCGCGCGCCGAGCGGGCGAAGAAGCGGTAGGGGGCTAAACGCCGCCCTCACTCCATTTGACCCGTCATTCCCGCCCTTGTGGCGGGAACCCCTCTGTCCGCCGCAAGTGCAGAGATGTGGCGCGCCAGCGCGCCAAGGCAATTCAATTGCGGGCTGCACCAGGGTTTCCCGCCACAAGAGCGGGAATGACGGGCAGTTGGGGAGGCGGCTGAAAGCTTGCTCCGCCCTTACTCCTCGTACCCTACGCCCGTCAGGTACAGCCCGTCCGACGGCGCCACCGGGCCGCAGGCCGTGCGGTCCCTGGCCTCCAGGGCCGTCTTGACGTCATCAGCCGTCCAACGCCCGACACCGACCTCGACCAGGGTGCCGGTCATCGACCGCACCTGGCGGTGCAGGAACGAGCGGGCCTCGAACACCAGATGCACCTCGTCGCCGACGCGGCTGACCCGGGCCACATCCAGGGTCTTGACCGGCGACTTCGACTGGCAGGCCATGTCGCGGAAGGTCGTGAAGTCGTGCAGCCCGACCAGGACCTGGGCGGCCGCGTGCATGGCGTCGGCGTCAATGGCCTTCTTCATGTGCCAGACCTTGCCCTTCTCGAGGGCCGGCGGGGCGCGGCGGTTGAGGATGCGGTACAGGTAGCGCCGCTCGTTGGCCGAGAACCGGGCGTGCCAGCCCTCGGGCGCGACCGAGGCGTCCAGCACGCTGACCGCCTCGCGCGTCAGGTGCGCGTTCAGGGCGTTCATCACCGTCTCGGCCGGCCACTCGCGCTCGAGATCGACATGCACGACCTGGCCCGTGGCGTGGACGCCGGTGTCGGTGCGGCCGGCGGCGGCGACACGGATCTCCTGGCCGGTGAAGGCCTTCACCGCCGCCTCCAGCGCCCCCTGCACGGACGGCTGCGAGGCCTGGGCCTGGAAGCCGTTGTAGGGCCGGCCGTCATATTCGATCGTCAGGCGATAGCGAGGCATCTACGGTCAGTCATCAAAGATGGGGGAAGCAAATGGCGGTCATCGTCAAATTCAAGCTCGCCGACAAGGTTGGTGGTGTCCGCCATCCAACAGAGCTCATCGGTCACTATCGGGTTTTCGAACGCGATGGCCATGGACCGATCATGCAAATCGACACCAATGGCTCACAGGCCCGGGCGAAGCCCGGCAAGCAAAGCCAGACGATCCAACTTGATAAGTCCAGCGCAAAGGAACTCTGGCTGATCCTTGGCAAGGAGTTTGGCTTTAGTCGCTAAGCCAAGACCGCCCCTCTCGCCAGCGGGAAGCCGCGCACGAAGACCTCGGCGTCCTGGGCGCCCTTGCCCTCGCGCTGAGCCTTGAGCAGGCGCACCGCGCCGGTTCCGCAGGCGATCAGCAGGACGTCGTCCAGGACGGCTCCAGCCGCGCCTTCCGCGTCCTCGACGCGCGACAGCAAGGCCTTCACCCGCACCGGGCCCTTTTCCGACGGCGTCTCGAACCAAGCACCCGGGAACGGCGACAGGCCGCGGATGTGGCGGTCGACCTCGGCGGCCGGACGGGTCCAGTCGATGCGGGCCTCGGCCGACTTGATCTTCTTGGCGTAGGTGACGCCCTCCTCGGCCTGCGGGACCTCGCGGGCCCCGTCGCGCTCGATGGCGGCCAGGGCTACGGGCAGCAGGCGCGAGCCGACGGCGGCCAGCTTATCGTGCAGGCTGCCGGCGGTCTCCAGGGCGTCGATCCGCACCTGCTCGCCCATCAGCACCGGGCCTTCGTCCAGGCCCTCGCTCATCCGCATCACCTGGACGCCGGTCACCGCGTCGCCGGCCATGATCGCGCGCTGGATCGGCGCGGCGCCGCGCCAGCGGGGCAACAGGCTGGCGTGCAGGTTGAAGCAGCCCAGGCGCGGAGCCTCCAACACGTCCTTCACCAGAATCTGGCCGAAGGCCACGACTACGGCGGCGTCGAGGTCCAGCGCCTTGAAGGCCTCGATCTCCTCGGCGGTCTTCATCGAGACCGGCGTGCGCACGGGCAGGCCCAGGCTTTCGGCGAAGGCGTGGACCGGCGACGGCTTCAGGTCCTGGCCGCGTCCGCGCGGGGCGGGCGGCTGGGAATAGACGCAGACGATCTCGTGGCCGGCGGCGACCAGCTCGGCCAGGCAGGCGACTGAGAAATCGGGAGTTCCAAGGAAGGCGAGGCGCATGGCGGACGTTTAGACGGCCCAACGGTTCTTAGGAAGCCGCCCCGCGAGGCCACGAGGAGGGTGCGACACGAGTCGGAACCTCGACCGTAGAGCGCCGTTCTATGGGCGACGCCATTTCGAGGAAGAAACGCCATGCGCTCCATGACCCTCTTCGCCGTCGCCGGCCTGGCCGCCCTGTCGCTGGCCGCCTGCTCGGACGAGCACGCCACCCAGATCAAGGAAGGCGCCAAGGCCGCCGGCAGCGAGATCAGCCAGGCCGCCAGCGACATCAAGAACGACCCGGACGTCAAGGAAGCCGGCACGGCCTTGAAGGAAAGCACGGCCGAAGCCGCCGCCGAGGCCAAGGTCGCGGCCGGCGAGGCGGTCGACAAGGCCAAGGAGGCCGGCGCCAAGGCGGGCCAAGAGACCAAGGAAGCCGCGGCCGAGCTCAACGCCGACGCCAAGAAGGCCGGCTCGGACGCCAAGAAGGAAGTCCACGAAGCGACGCGGTAGGACCAAGACGCCAGCGCAGTGCGTGGTCCTCGTCCTTCGACAAGCTCAGGATGAGGACCATTGTGTAGGCTTGGCAGTCGAAAACCTCATCCTGAGCTTGTCGAAGGACGAGGTTTTCGTTTCACCGGCGCTTAAGCCGCCCGACGCGCCTTCTTGACCTTGGTGATGGCTCGATCGCGCTTCAGGCGCGACAGGTGGTCGATGAACAGCACGCCCTTCAGGTGGTCCATCTCGTGCTGGATGCAGACCGCGAACAGGTCGCTGGCCTCTTCCTCGACGGCTTCGCCCTGGTAGTTCAGGTACGACAGCTTCACGCGGGCCGGGCGCTCGACGGCGTCGTAGACCTCGGGCACCGACAGGCAGCCTTCCTCGTACGAGAACAGCTCCTCGGACTCCCAGGTGATCTTCGGATTGACGAAGTAGCGCGGGGCC
>Ga0102591_1002303_pt1 | contig 21305 bp, 21 predicted proteins | sample AraplaCol_mCL_r2_2_FD_76860 | JGI IMG/M metagenome (GOLD analysis project Ga0102591, IMG submission 76860) | Arabidopsis root microbial communities from North Carolina, USA - plate scrape MF_Col_mCL_r2 (SPADES assembly) (version 2) | ecosystem: Host-associated > Plants > Roots > Endosphere... | reverse complement strand
GCGTCGACCTCAACGAGAAGGCCCGCCAGGGCAAGGTCGACCCGCTGATCGGCCGCGCGAACGAAGTGGAACGCGCGATCCAGATCCTGTGCCGTCGCACCAAGAACAACCCGCTGCTGGTGGGCGAACCCGGCGTCGGCAAGACCGCCATCGCCGAGGGCCTGGCCCGCAAGATCATCACCCACCAGGTTCCCGAAGTCCTGGCGGAAGCCACCATCTACTCGCTCGACATGGGCGCGTTGCTGGCCGGCACCCGTTATCGCGGCGACTTCGAGGAACGCGTCAAGCAGGTGGTCAAGGAACTCGAGAACCACCCGAACGCGGTGCTGTTCATCGACGAGATCCACACGGTGATCGGCGCCGGCGCCACCTCGGGCGGCGCGATGGACGCTAGCAACCTGCTCAAGCCGGCCCTGGCCTCGGGCACCCTGCGGTGCATGGGCTCGACCACCTACAAGGAGTTCCGTCAGCACTTCGAGAAGGACCGGGCCTTGGTCCGTCGCTTCCAGAAGATCGACGTCAACGAGCCGACGGTGGAAGATACCATCAAGATCCTCAAGGGGCTGAAGAGCTACTACGAGGACTTCCACAAGCTGAAGTACACCAACGACGCCCTGAAGGTCGCCGTTGAGCTGTCGGCCAAGTACATCACCGACCGCAAGCTGCCCGACAAGGCGATCGACGTGATCGATGAGGCGGGCGCGGGCCAGATGCTGCTGCCGGAAGGCCGTCGCAAGAAGACCCTGGGCGTCAAGGAGATCGAGGCCGTCGTGGCCAAGATCGCCCGCATCCCGCCGAAGTCGGTCTCCAAGTCCGACACCGAGTCCCTGCGCGAGCTGGAAGCGGACCTGAAGCGCGCCGTGTTCGGCCAGGACGAGGCGCTGACCCAACTGTCCTCGGCCATGAAGCTGGCCCGGGCCGGTCTGCGCGACCCGGACAAGCCGATCGGCAGCTACCTGTTCAGCGGCCCGACCGGCGTCGGCAAGACCGAAGCCGCCAAGCAGCTGGCCTCGACCCTCGGGATCGAGATGATCCGGTTCGACATGTCGGAATACATGGAGCGCCACACCGTCAGCCGCCTGATCGGGGCTCCTCCCGGCTATGTCGGCTACGATCAGGGCGGCCAGCTGACCGACGCCGTCGACCAGCACCCGCACGCCGTGGTGCTGCTGGACGAGATCGAGAAGGCGCACGCGGACGTCTACAACATCCTGCTCCAGGTCATGGACCACGGGGTGCTGACCGACAGCAACGGCAAGAAGGTCGACTTCAGGAACGTCATCCTGATCATGACCACCAACGCCGGCGCTTCGGACGCCCAGCGCCAGTCGATCGGCTTCGGCCGCGACAAGGTGCAGGGCGAGGAAGAGGCCGCCCTCAAGCGCCTGTTCACGCCCGAGTTCCGCAACCGCCTCGACGCGGTGGTGGCCTTCAAGCCGCTGACGCCGGAGATCATCCGTCAGGTCGTGCAGAAGTTCGTGCTGCAGATGGAAGTCCAGCTGGCCGACCGGAACGTCACGATCTCGCTCAGCGACGACGCGGCCGACTGGCTGGCCAAGAACGGCTTCGACGAGCTCTACGGCGCCCGCCCCCTGGCGCGGGTCATCCAGGAGCACATCAAGAAGCCTCTGGCCGACGACATCCTGTTCGGACGCCTGGTCCGCGGCGGCCACGTCAAGGTGGTCCTGGAGAACGGCAAGATCGCCTTCGAGATCGAGCCCAATCCGGAAAAGCCCGGCAAGGCCTCCAAGGAAGACGAGGCCGAACCGGCGTTGGCCGAGTAGTCGGCGAACGGGAGAACAAGCGAGAGGCCCGGAGCAATCCGGGCCTCTTTGCTATCGGGTCGCTTCGCTCGCGAAACGCGATGGGCAAAACAAGAACACTCGATTAGGTTGATAACATGACCTCGCCGTTCGACACGCTCGAAGCCTCAAAGCGCCTGCGCGACGCGGGCGTCGAGCAACGCGCGGCGGAGTAGACCTCGTGCAGTCGGCGGCCCGAATGCCGGATATCAGCGAACTGGCGACGAAATCCGATCTGAACGAGTTGGCTGGCCAAATGGCCACCAAGTCGGAAGTCGCCGCTCTGCGCCTTGAAATCAAAGGCGACATCGCCGCCCTGGAAACCCGGTTCAGCGAAAAGCTCCGGATCCAGGGTTGGGCGCTGATGGGCGGGATGGCGATGCTGATCACCATCTATACGGCGCTGATCAAGCTACTGCCGTGACCCGGCGCGCCTAGCGCAGGTATCGTGCGCCCAGGCCGGTCAAGATCGCCAGCGCGCCCGCTTCATCCAGCCTCTCCGGGTTGAATGTCTCCAAGCCCGCCTTGGTCAACACGTCCCGATCGGCGGCGATGATCTGATGCTGCGCCATGTTCCAGTCGCGAAACAGCCGCCGCTCGACGGGGCCTCGCGCGATGATCGCTATATCGGCGTGACGGTCGTCCACCCGGATCCGCTCGAAGGTCGCATCGACCTCGTCGGCCGGCCCCTCCAGAACCTGTAGGAACCGCCCTTCCCCCGTCACCAGCAGCCCAGTTACGGCGGCCATGCGATTGTTATGGATCGATTTCGGCAGGATCGCCCGGACGAGTTCCGAAAAGCCGCCGACGCCGGGCTCGCGCGCTCGGCTGGCGTAGATCAGGCGCGCCAGCCCCTTGGGGGCCTCGTCAAACTCGAACATGAACTGGCCGTCCCCAAGCTACCGCTACCATACCCAATGCACAGCTTGGCAAATGGTTCAGCTTACATCGCGGCGGAGATCTTCTGCGCCAAGGCCTTCAGGTCCTCGACGTCCGCCATCCCCTCGCCATGCCGGCCCATCGGCTCGCCCTCGTAGCGGGGGATAATGTGGAAATGCAGGTGGAAGATCGTTTGGCCGGCCGGGGCGCCGTTGAATTGGGTCACCACCACGCCGTCGGGCTTCAGAGCCGTGGTCACGGCCTGGGTCACTTTCTGCACGGCCCCGATCAGCCGGCCCAGGGTCTTGGTCTCGGCCTCCAGCAGATTGCGCGCCTGGCTGGTCTTGGAGATCACCAGTACGTGGCCACGCGACTGCGGGAAGACGTCCATGAAGGCCAGCACCTGGTCGTCCTCGAACACCTTCACGGCCGGGATCTCGCCGCGGATGATCTTGGCGAAGATGTTGTCGGCGTCGTAGCTTCCGTGAAGGCTCATGATCGTCTCCTGCTCTCGCGGAGGGTCCTAGCAAACGGGGAAGGCGCAGGCCATGGGAAGCGACCAGACGGACGGCATGGGACACCTGACCGAGCGCCAGAAGAAGTGGTTCGCCTCGGTCCGCGAAGGGCTCGAGCGTGACACCGGCAAGAGCCTGGACGCCTGGGTGGCGATCGCCCGCACATGCCCCGAAACCAAGCCCCGCGCTCAGCTAACCTGGCTGAAGGATCATCACGGTCTGGGCCAGAACCGGGCCAGTTACGTGCTGTCGGTCGCCTTCCCGTCCGAGCGCCCGACCTGGGACAACCCCAACGAGGCTCGCACGGCGCTGTGGACCGACCCAGCCTCCCGCGCGCTCCTCGAAGCGGTGGAGGCGGTTGTCACCGGCTTCGACGGTCTCGTCGTCGGACAGCGCAAGACCTACAGCGCCTGGTCCCGCGAATTCCAGTTCGCCGCCGCCAAGCCGATCAAGGGCGGAATGGCGGTGTTGGGCCTGGCGGTCCCGCCCGACGCCTCCCCTCGCCTGCTGGAGCCGAAGAACGAGGCGTGGTCCGAGCGCCTGAAGGCCAAGCTGCCGCTCGGTTCCCCGGCCGATGTGGACGACGAGGTTCGCGCCTTGCTGAAGACGGCCTTCGAGAGGTCCTGACCGCGACGGAACGCTCTTTGCGCCTCTTCGTTGGCTTAGGCCAATGGAGGAAGACGCATGTCCAACGAAGCCGAACTCGCCGCCAAGTTCTGGAAATCCTTGAAGTCCGACCGCACCGCCATGGTCGGCCTGGTCGGGTTCGAAGGTGGCCGTACCCAACCGCTGACGGCGCTGATCGAGGATGACGATGGCGGCCCGATCTGGTTCTTCACGTCGTCGGACAGTGATCTGGTGGCCGAACTGGCCCGCCAGAAGGACGCCGTGCTGCACTTCGCGTCCAAGGGGCACGACCTCTTCGCCTCGGTCGAAGGCGAACTGACCGTCGACACCGATCGCGCGACCATTGATCGGCTGTGGAATCCGTTTGTCGCCGCCTGGTTCGAGGGCAAGGACGACCCCAAGATCCGCCTGCTGCGTTTCGACGCCGGCCACGCCCAAATCTGGCTGAACGAGAACAGCCTCTTCGCCGGCCTGAAGATGCTGCTCGGGCGCGATCCCAAGAAGGATTACAAGGACAAGGTCGCCGAAACCAAGCTTGGCTAAGGCATCTGCCGAAACGGCGAGAATTCCTCGGTCAGCGCCTCGATCTCGGCGCTGATCGCTTCTCGCTCCCGCTCCAGATACCGCGCCACCGGCTCGCGCAGGGCCGGGTCGGCGATCCAGTGGGCGGAGTAGACCGGGCTGGGCAGATAGCCCCGCGCGATCTTGTGCTGCCCCTGAGCGCCCGCCTCGACGCGCGGCAGGCCCAGGCGGATGCCGTGCTCGATAGCCTGGTAGTAGCAAAGCTCGAAGTGCAGGAACGGCACGTCCTCGACGCAGCCCCAGTGGCGCCCGTACAGGCAGTCGTCGCCGATCAGGTTCAGGGCGCCGGCGATCCACGGACCACCTGGCCGTCGCGCCATGATCAGTAGCACCTTGTCGGCCATCCGCTCGCCCAGCAGCGAATAGAACTGCCGGTTCAGATAGGGTCGCCCCCACTTGCGCCCGCCGGTGTCCATGTAGAACCCGAAGAAGGCGTCCCAGTGGTCCTCGGTGACCTGGTCGCCGGTCAGGGCCACGATCTCCAGCCCCGCCTGGGCGTCGCGGCGCTCGCGGCGGATGGTCTTGCGACGATTGGACGACAGGGCGGCCAGGAAGTCGTCGAACGTCGCATAGCCGTGGTTGAACCAATGGTACTGCTGGTCCTGGCGGCGAAGCATGCCGCGCTGCCCCATCCAAGCCCACTCGTCGGCGCTGGGAAAGGTCACGTGCAGGGACGATGCGTTCAGCCGGTCGCAAAGGGTCAGGGCCCCGCCCAGCAGGGCCGAACGCCCCTCGTCGACATCGACGTCCGGCCGCACGATCAGCCGCGGCCCCGTCACCGGCGAGAACGGCGCCGAGCACTGGAGTTTGGGATAGTATCGCCCGCCGGCCCGTTCATAGGCGTCGGCCCAGCTGTGGTCGAAGACGTATTCGCCCTGGCTGTGCGACTTCAGATACAGCGGCATGACCGCCGCCACGCCGCCCGCCTCGTCCTCGACCGACAGGTGATGCGGCGCCCAGCCGGTTCGCTCGACGGCGCATCCGCTTTCCTCCAGGGCGTTCAGGAAGTTGTAGCTGACGAACGGATCGCCCGTGGACGCGGCGCAAGCGTCCCAGGCCTCACGGCCCAGCTCCGCGATGCGGCGATGAATGCGGACGGCGGATTTGAGGGAGGAACTCACGACAGCAGCAAGATAGGCGGTCAAAGCCTCAGCACAACCATCGTCCCTACGGCGCGAAGCCTTCGAAGATCAGGTTGTCGCAATGGTCGCGGACGCTTTCCCACTGCTCGGCCGAGCGGACGGTCCAGGCGATCACCGGCATGCCCTTGGCGCGATAGACGTCGGCCCGGGCGCTGGGCAGCATGTCCAGACCCAGGGCCAGGAAGTCAGGTCGCGCGATCTCGACCTGCTCCAGCGCGGCCAGCGACTTTCGGATTTCCGGCGACAGGCGACGCGCACCCTCGTCGTCCCAGCTGTAGCTGTCCAGCCCCCGCAGGATCTGCGGCTGATGCTCGGCGAACCAGGCGTGGGAATAGGGATTGAAGCCGATCACGGCGGTGGGGCCGTTGTGGTCCAGCAGGATTTCGCTGACCTGCTTCTCCAGCTCGCCCACCTCGCCGAACGGGGTCTTCAGCTCGATATAGACCATGGCCCGGTGACCGATCAGGGTCAGGGCGTCGGCCAGGGTGGGAATGGTCTCGTCGGTGCCCGACAGGGCCAGCCGCCCCAACTCGGCGGCGGTGTGGTCGCGTAGCCTGCCCGGCGCGCCCGTCAGGCGCTCCAGATGGTCGTCATGGAAGACCACCACATGGTTGTCGGCGGTCAGCTGGACGTCCAGCTCGATGCCGTACCCACCAGCGCAGGCGGCCTGGAACGCGGCCAGGGAGTTCTCCGGCGCGCCGTCCGGCGTCCAAAGACCGCGGTGGGCCACCGCCGGCTCGAACAGACGCTCCCACGCCTCGCCGAACACCTCGGTTCCGGGGCGCGGGCGGGCGCGCATCAGGCGACCTCGACCACGGCGTCGACCTCGACCGAGAAGCCCAGAGGCAGCTTGTAGACGCCCACCGCAGACCGGGCGTGGCGGCCGGCGTCGCCGAACACCTCGACCATAAGGTCCGAGCAGCCGTTGATGACCTTGGGGATGTCGGTGAAGTCCTGGCTGACCTGGACGAAGCCGCCCAGCTTGACCACCCGCTTGACGCGGTCCAGGTCGCCGACAGCGGCCTTCATCTGGGCCAGCAGATTGATGCCGCACAGGCGCGCGCCCTGCTGGGCGGTCTCCAGGTCGACTTCGGTCCCGACCGTGCCCTTCAGACCGCCGTTGGCGTCGATCGAGATCTGGCCGGAGATATGGACGAGGTTCCCGGACGCGACGAAGGGCACGTAGTTGGCGACCGGCGCCACCGGCTGCGGCAACACGATTCCCAGTTCCGCCAGACGCTGTTCGACCTTCGACATCACATGCTCCAATGACTTGGACGCATGCTTAGCGCGGCGGAATGACAGGACAAGAAAAAAGGCCTGAACCGTTGCCGGCTCAGGCCTTTAAACCTTAGGGCTCCGTAAAGAGCCTGTCGCCTTTAGCGGGCGGCTTGCAGCTTCTCGACGGTGGCCGAAACGCGCTCGTTCAGCGGCTTGACCGAGTCCTTGATCGAAGCCGAGACGATCTCCGAGGCCTTGCTGACCTGGGCGATGTAGGCTTCCAGGGCCGACTTGGCCCAGGCGGTCTGGAGTTCGACGGCTTCCTGCACGCTCTTGGCGGCGGCCAGCGACTTGGCGGCGGCGACCTGGTCTTCGGCGGCCTTCTTCGAATAGGCGAAGGTCTGCGCACCCAGGGCTTCGGCGCCCTTGGTGGCGGCAGTCACCGAGGCGACCACGGCTTCCAGGTTCTTCTTGGAATGAATGTTGGCTTCAGCCAGAGCGGCCAGCGACTTCTCGACGCCGTCCTTGAACGCTTGGTTCGAGGCGGTGCTGAATTGCTCGACGGTGTTCTTCAGGGTTTCAGCGGCGGCCATGGGGGAGGCTCCTGGCGGTTTGCGGGGCATGGCCACGGACAATCAGGACCGCACCATGCGTTGGGACAACATCGGTGTCTCATGTTGCAGTGCAGCAGTCAAGGAATTTGTGCAGCGCACCATGACCTAGCGGAAACACTCGCGCCGCGCCTTGAAGCTTCGCCGCAACGCCTTGAAATAATCCATCTCTGCGGCGAAATCGCTCACCAGTTGTTTACCTTAGAGAAAGGCGACCAGTCGCATGCTAAGGTCACGCGTGTGGCGGTGCGGAACCGCTCAGTTCAAATGACGGACGCATTCCCATGTTCGCCAAGCTTACTTCCGTCCGCTCCACTCTCGCCGCCCTGGGCTTCGCCGGCGCCATACTGTGCGGCCTGACCGCGCCGACCCTGGCCGCCGCGCAGATCCCCTATCTGCAGATGAACAGCGCCGAACCGAAGTACGCGGCGATCGTCATCGACGCCAATTCCGGCGAGATGCTTTATGACAAACGGGCCGACAGCCCGCGCTATCCAGCCTCGGTCACCAAGGTCATGACGCTGTACCTCACCTTCGAGGCGCTGAGCGAAGGCCGCCTGAAGCTGACCGACCGCGTGCCGATCACGCCCCGCGCCGCCGCCCAATCCCCGACCAAGCTGGGCCTGCCCGTCGGCGACAGCGTCAGCGTGGACGAAGCCATCCGCGCCATGACCGTGAAATCGGCCAACGACATCGCCGTCGCCATGGCCGAAAAGCTGGGCGGCACCGAGTCGCGATTCGCGGCCCTGATGACCCTGCGCGGCCAGGAACTGGGCATGCGCAACAGCCGCTTCGTCAACGCCTCGGGCCTGCCCGACAGCCGCCAGATCTCGACCGCCCGCGACCTGGCCATCCTGTCGCGCGCGACGATGCGCGACTTCCCGCAGTATTATTCCTACTTCAGCCTCAAGGGCTTCGAGTTCCGCGGCCGCTACATCGCGGGCCACAACCGCCTGCTGACCAACATGCCCGGGTTCGACGGGCTGAAGACCGGCTATACCAACGCCTCGGGCTACAACCTCGCCGGCTCGGCCGTGCGCGATGGTCGCCGCCTGATCGCCGTGGTCCTGGGCGGTTCGTCGACCGCCTGGCGCGACAACAACATGGAAGACCTGCTGACCACGGGCTTCGACGTGCTCAAGCGCCGCTCGCACGGCGAGCGCACGACCATCGCCGCCAACCTCTACGAAGACGAGCCGACCGGCCCGATCATGCGCCCCTCGACCGAGGAAGGGGACGGCGACCAGGCCGGCCTGAAGATCGTGCTGACCGACAACCCCAAGCCCGCGCCGTCGATGAAGGTCTCGTCGAGCATGAGCGCGGCCAAAGGCAAGCCTGCGCCGAAAAAGGCCAAGGGCGAATGGGCCGTGCAGGTCGGGGCGTTCAAGTCCAAGAGCCTGGCCCACGAGCAGCTGGCCCTGGTCCGCTCGCGCTTCAGCAAGGCCGTGGCTGGCGCCGAGGGCGCGGTCGAAGGGGCTGGCGGTACGTTCCGCGCTCAGTTCCAGGGCCTGACGGCCGACGCCGCCCGCGGCGCCTGCCAGGCGATCACCGCCAAGCGCCAGCCCTGCATGGTCCTGTCGCCGAGCTAGGCGGCTCTACTTGTCCTGAAGAAGGCGGTCCCGCGCGGCGTTGAGCTGCGCGGCCAAGCCAGCCGTGCCGCCCTTGTCGGGGTGAGCCATGCGGATCAGGCGGGCATAAGCCGCCTGGATTTCGGCCTTCGTCGCGTCAGGCCCCACGCCCAGGATCGCGCGCGCCTCGGTAAGGCTGGGCCCGCCCTGCTCTCGCCTGGCCTTCTGAACGGGCGGTCGCTGGCGCGCAGTGGTGGCGCTCCAGACGCCGATGACCAGCAGCACGATCGAGACGGGCCACTCGCTGCGCACGCCGGCATAGGCCGCGCCGGCGAAGGCCAGCAGCGCCGTAATGCCCGCGCCGATCCGCCAGCCGTCGCCTTTCAGGAGCCGTGTGGCGCGCCCCGACAGGACGAACAGCAGGATCGCGCCGCCCAGCAGCAGATAGAACATCAAGCGTCAGTCCCCGACGCCGCTCCCGACCTTCACTGAGCGGCGAGCAGAGTTTCCCCGGAATAGGCCGAAAGGCCAAGGGAATGCATCAACGCCCGCAGTTCCTGGCGCGCGGCCAGGTGCTGCAGCGACACCGGCACCGGGCGCACCTGAGGCGACAGGTCGGCGATGGTCAGGCCGAACGGGAACAGCTCGCGATAGATCACGCGGTCGCGCAGGCCGGGACCCATGCGGAAGCCGACCCGCTTGGACAGGGCCGTCAGGCGGTCCTCGACCCGCTTGCGGTTGCGGGCCTCGGTGGTGGCCAGACGGTTGCGGAGAACCACCCAGTCCAGCGCCTGCCGCTGACCCGACAGGGCGCGGGCCTTGCGGGCCTCCCAGACGGTCAGGGAGTAGAGGCTGGGCTTCTGCAGCTCCATGGTCACCGGATCGACGTGGCCCAGCATGTCGAAGTCGACGAAGCTGTCGTTCATCGGGGTGACGATCAGATCGGCCAGGCCGTGGGCCATGCGCGAGATCTGGGTGTCGCCGCCGGGGGTGTCGATCAGCACGAAGTCGGCGGCTTCCCGCGCGGCCAGGAAGGCGGTCTCGAACTTGGCCACCTGCTCGGCTTCCGGCGCGGCGGCCAGGGCGACGTCGTCCTCGCTGAGCCGGAACTGCTGAGGCACTGGCAGCGTGACGTTGTTGCCGGCGATCCAGGCGTCACGGTTCTCGAAGAACCGCATCGAGGTGCATTGGCGCAGGTCGAGATCCAGCAGCGCCACCTTGGCGCCGCCGTACAGCAGCGCCGTGACGAGGTGGACGGCGATGGTGGACTTGCCCGCCCCGCCCTTCTCGTTGCCGACGACGATGACACGCGTTTCGGCCATGCGTTCTTTCCTTCTTTTCGCCCGACTCGGCGACTCTCAATGAAAGATTAACACGGAGGAGACGCCCTGAGAGGGCGCGACGTCAATCCGGGGCCCCGTTCCCTGTGGACCCATTGTCGCATGTGGACGCCGGGAAGCGCGTCCTGCATAAGCCAACGCCTGTTCGTCACAGGAGTTCGCGGTGACCGCCCCCTCCCCGAAGATCGTCCGCACCGTCACCGATTTGCGCGCCCAGGTCGGCGCCTGGAAGGCCGCCGGCGAGCGCGTGGCGCTGATCCCGACCATGGGCGCGCTGCATGAGGGCCACCTGTCGCTGATCCAGCTGGGCCAGGCCAAGGCCCAACGCGCCGTGGCCAGCGTCTTCGTCAATCCCAAGCAGTTCGCCCCGCACGAGGACTTCGACTCCTATCCGCGCGGCGAGGCCCGCGACGCCGAACTGCTGGCGAGCGTCGGCTGCGACCTGATGTTCGCGCCCAATATCGACGAGATGTACGCCCCAGGCTTCTCGACCACCGTCAACCTGACTGGAGTCTCCGAACCGCTGGAAGGCGCGGCCCGGCCGCAGTTCTTCGGCGGCGTCGCCACGGTGGTCACCAAGCTGCTGCTGCAAAGCCAGGCCGACGTCGCGATCTTCGGCGAGAAGGACTACCAGCAGCTTCAGGTCATCAAGCGCGTGGTCAAGGACCTGGACATCCCGGTCGAGATCGTCGGCGCGCCCACGGCCCGCGCCGAGGACGGCCTCGCCCTCTCCTCGCGCAACGCCTATCTCAGCCCCGAGGAACGCACCGCCGCCGTGGCTCTGCCCAACGCCATGAGGGCCGCCGCCAAGGCCGTGGCCGAAGGCGGCCGGATCGACGAGGCCGAAGACTCCGCCAAGACCGCCATCCTCGCCGCCGGCTTCCGCCAGGTGGACTATGTCGATATCCGCGACGCCGCCGACCTCTCCCGCCTGGGCCCCGGCCCGATCGGCGACGCGGCGGGCCGTATCCTGGTCGCGGCATGGCTGGGCAAGACCCGGCTGATCGACAACATGGCGGTGGGTTAGAGCTTCACGAGCGCCCCATGGCGGCGTCGGCTTTGGGTGGGTTGCGGCCCTCCAACACCCTCTCTCTTCGAGAGAGGGTGTTGGAAAGCGTCCGACTAGGGTCGAGAGCAGACTTAGCTCATCCGCCCTTAAAGCCTTACCACGCCCCCAGCTCCCGCAACTGCCGCGCCAGCTCCGCCGGCATCTCGGCGGCCTCGGCTTCGGTCAGGTCCGGCGGGACGTCCTCGTGCTTCAGATAGCGCCAACCCTGGAAGGGTCGCCGGGGCGTGGGGGCGACGCGGACGATGGTGGGGTCGACCGTCACCTCGCAGCGGGAGGCCTGGCCTTCGCCCACCGTGTCGATCTTCAGGATCGTCTGGCGGCACAGGATCTGGCCCTTCATCACCCGGTACAGCGAGCCGCCGTCCAGCACCTCGTCGATGCGCTTGGGCGTCATGCGGGTGTGCATGATCCAGGGGCGGTCAGCCTCGGCGTGCCAGGCGACGAGCTCGTCGATGTTGTCGCAACCGACGACCAGCTTGATGATGTGAAGAGGCATGGCGGCCTACTTAGTGGACCGGCTCCAGCTTCGCCAGCACCACGCCTTCGCTGACCTGGCCGCCGGCCACGGCCGACAGCTCGGCGACCACGCCGTCGAACGGCGCGGCCAGGGCGTGCTCCATCTTCATGGCTTCCAGGGTCAGCAGGGTCTGGCCCTTGGCGACCGTCTGGCCGGCCTCGACGGCCACCGAGACGATCTTGCCCGGCATCGGCGACAGGATCGCGCCGTCCGAGGCCGCCGCATGGGCGCCGCCGCCGACCTGGGGTGTGAAGTCGAACTCGCGGACGTCGCCGCCCTCGAACACGTACAGCGGGTCGCCGCCGAAGGTCGCGCCAAACGTTCCCGGCAGCACGTCGACGTCATCCAACGGCCGGCCGTCCTCGACCGTGATGTCCCACGACCAGTCATCGCCGCGACCGGTTCCGGCCAGGGCCACGCGCAGCGGCATGGCCGCGCCGTCCACGGTCAGCGGCAGGTTCATCGCCGCGCGCGGAGCGTTCATGCGGAAGCCCAGCAGGCGAGACGGGGCGCTGGCCCAGACGTCTGCCTTGGGCTGGTCGGCCTCCATAAAGGCCTCCAGGCGCTGGCCTATGGCCGCCAGGGTCGGGGCGTCGGAGAACTCCCGCGCGGTCAACTCGTCCAGCCGCGCCTCGATGAAGCCGGTGTCCACCGCTCCGTCCACGAAGTCCGGATCGCTGGCGCAGCGGGCCAGGAAGGCGGCGTTGGTCTTGACCGGATACACCTCGACCAGACGGCAGGCCTCGGCCAAGCGGTGGGCGGCGTCCTCGCGGTCGACGCCGTGGGCGATCAGCTTGGCGATCATCGGATCGTAGAACGGGGTGACCTCGCCGCCCTCCTCCACCGCGCTATCCACTCGCACGTCGCCCTCCGGCAGGCGGAAGTGGGTCAGCGGGCCAGTCGACGGCAGGAAGCCCGTGGCCGGGTTCTCGGCGTAGAGGCGCGCCTCCATGGCCCAGCCTTCCAGCGTGATCTCGTCCTGGGCCAGCGGCAGGGGCTGGCCCGAGGCCACCAGCAGCTGCCACTCGACCAGGTCCTGGCCGGTGACCATCTCGGTGACCGGGTGCTCGACCTGCAGCCGGGTGTTCATCTCCATGAACCAGATCCGGTCGGCGCGCAGGCCTTCCGAGGCGTCGGCGATGAACTCGACCGTGCCGGCGCCGACATAGCCCACGGCCTGGGCGGCCTTAACGGCCGCTCCGCAGACGGCGGCGCGGGTGGCCTCGTCCATGCCGGGGGCCGGAGCCTCCTCGATGACCTTCTGGTGGCGGCGCTGCAGCGAGCAGTCGCGCTCGAACAGGTGGACGATGTTGCCCTGGGTGTCGCCGAACACCTGCACCTCGATGTGGCGCGGGCGGGTGACGTACTTCTCCAGCAGCACCCGGTCGTCGCCGAAGCTGGCCGACGCCTCGCGCTGGCACGAGGCCAGCATCGCGGCGAAGTCCTCGGCCTTGTCGACCCTGCGCATGCCCTTGCCGCCGCCGCCGGCCACGGCCTTGATCAGCACCGGGAAGCCGATCTTGGCCGCCTCGGCGGCCAGGCGTTCGACAGACTGGTCCTCGCCCAGATAGCCGGGCGTGGTGGGCACGCCGGCTTCGATCATCACCTTCTTGGCGGCGTCCTTCAGGCCCATGGCGCGGATGGCCGAGGGCGGCGGACCGATCCAGACCAGGCCCGCGTCGATCACCGCCTGGGCGAAGTCGGCGTTCTCCGACAGGAAGCCATAGCCGGGATGGATCGCCTCGGCGCCGGTCTGGCGGGCGGCCGCCAGGATTTTCTCGGGGACCAGGTAGCTCTCGCGCGCCGGCGCCGGGCCGATCAGGATGGCCACGTCGGCCTCCATCACGAACGGCGCGTCGGCGTCCGCCTCGGAATAGACCGCGATCGTCCGCACGCCCAGCTCACGGGCGGTGCGGATGATCCGACGGGCGATTTCGCCGCGATTGGCGATGAGGACGGAAGAGAGCAAGGCGAGGTTTCCTAGGTTCAGGCGCTAGATCTGCGCCAGGGCGAAGACCATGAGGCCTCCCACCAGCAGAACGAACGAGACGATCGTCGACCACCAGACGATCAGGGTCTTGATGATCGCGCCGGGGATGCTGGAGCCGTAGCCCCCGCGCAGGGTCTGGAAGAGATTGATGGGCGTCCAGAACATCAGCAGCAGGAACCACCAACTGCGCACCGGATCCGGCAGCACCAGGCCCAGCGCGTTGGTCAGGAACGCGAACGACAGCAGGTTGGTGGCGGTCAGCAGGTGGTCGTAGATGAAGTACTGGCGCTTGTTCAGATAGACCAGCGCCAGGCTCAGCCCCAGCATCGGCAGCAGCAGCACCGCCAGGCGGTGACCCCAGCCGAACATCACCAGCGTGTAGTACTGCGGGTTCTCCAGGGCCTTGATCAGGCCGGCCTTGAGCCAATGCTCCTCGCCGTGCGCCGCGCCGGCGCCCGTCGCGCCGTGCCCGCCGCCATGGGCCTCGGCCTTCTCGTCGGTCTTCGGCGCCGTGAGGTTCGGGGTCTTGATGTGCACCCCGCCGACCGTCGCGACCTCGGTCGCGTCTTCGGCGATCCGATCGGCGTCGGCCTGGACCTTGGCGCTGTCGAAGCTGGTGACCTTGGCGGCGCGGATCTGGTCGGCCGCGGCCGCCCGCATCTTCTTGTCAGCCTCCAGGACCTCCTGGGCGGCGTTCGGATTGGTCCGCAGACGCTCGGCGTCGGCCACGGCCCTGGCGTAGCGCTCCTGGGCCTTGGCGACGTCAGCCTGGTACTCGCCCGGGACCGGAGCCACGGCCGCCTGGTAGGCAGCCTGGACCTTGGCCTTGTCCTGGTCAGGATCCTGAAGCGCCTCGTCGCGCTCCTTGGCGGCCTCGGCCAGGGTGGAGTCGCGGTCCTCGGCCGCCTCCTTCAGGCGCGCGTCGCGATCCTTGACGGCTTCGGCCCGCATCCGGTCAGCCTCGGCGGCGCGCCCCTGCGGGGTGGCCAGGCCCTCGGCTCGCTTGTGGACCTCTTCCTCGGCGTGGTGCTGGATCGAGTGGATCGCGTGCTCGGCGGCGAAGATGAACAGCAGCAGGGCCACCAGGAAGGTGCGGAACGGCGGCACGTGCCGCACGATGCGCCCTTCCATGTAGTCCTTGGCCAGCACGCCCGGCTTGAAGAACAGCAGCGGCAGGGTGTTGGCCAGGCGGCCGTCGAGGTGGAACATCCCCTCGATGGCCTCCCAGATCAGGTGCAGGATCGAGCGGTGATGCGTGTCGGCGTTCTGGCCGCACGCATAGCAGTACCAGCCTTCCAGGGCCGTCCCGCAGTTCTTGCAGGGCTCGCCGTGGTGGGTGAAGGGCTTCTTCTTCGGGCGAATGAAGCTCGCCGCCGAGTCCACCGCTCCTGTTTCAAGATCCGCCGCGGTCATAAGGCCCCCTGCTCGACTCTAGATGGTCCAGCTGGGCTTACGACGTTCGAGGAACGCGCGCACGCCTTCTTGTCCTTCGATCGACACTCTGCGGCGCGCGATGCGCTTTGCCGTCTCGTCGAGCAGGCCCCTGTCGATCTTCTGGCCGACGAAGTCATTGACCAGCGCCTTGGCGTCGCCGATGGCGCCGGGGGCGCAGACGGCTACCTCCTCGATCAGGGCGTCCTGAGCGGCGACCAGGCCCGCCGTGTCGTCGAACACCTCGTCGACCAGGCCGTAGCTCCAGGCCTGATCGGCGTCGAACACCCGGCCGGTGGCGAACAGCAGCTTGGCCGTGCGCGGCCCCAGGGCGGCGATCACATAGGGGCTGATGGTGGCCGGGGTCAGGCCCAGCTTGACCTCCGAGAAGGCGAACCTAGCGTCGGCCGTGGCCAGGGCGTGGTCGCAGGCTGCCACCAGGCCCGCCCCGCCGCCGAAGGCCGCCCCCTCGACCAGGGCCACGGTCAGGGCCGGGATGTCATGCAGGGCCTTCAGCATCCGGGCCAGGCCCAGGGCGTCCTCGCGGTTGTCTTCCTCGCTCCAGTCGGCGGCGGCCTTCATCCATTCCAGGTCGGCGCCGGCGCTGAACGCCCCGCCTACGCCGCGCAGGAAGACGATCCGCACGCCCTCGGCGCCCTGCAGGGTCTCGAAGGCCTGGTGCAGCGCCGCGATGGTCGCCGCATCGAAGGCGTTCTTCTTGGCCGGACGGTTGATCCACACGGTCACCGCACCGCCGGGCGTGGAGTCCAGGTGGACCAGCGGCGTCATGGCGTCCGTGTCGGGGACCTCGACCAGCGGGTCGGCGATCGGATTGGTCATGGTTTCCTCCCTTTCCCTTCGCGGCCTACATCCGGAAGACGCCGAAGGTCGTCTCGGGGATCGGGGCGTTCAGGCTGGCGCTGATCGCCAGGCCCAGGACGTCGCGGGTCTGGGCGGGGTCGATGATGCCGTCGTCCCAGAGCCGCGCGGTGGCGTGATAGGGATCGCCCTCGGCCTCGTAGCGGGCACGGATCGGGGCCTTGAAGGCTTCCTCGTCCTCGGCCGCCCAGGTCTCGCCCTTGGCCTCCATGCCGTCGCGCTTGATCGTCGACAGCACGCTGGCCGCCTGCTCGCCGCCCATCACCGAGATGCGGCTGTTGGGCCAGGTGAACAGGAAACGCGGGCTGTAGGCGCGGCCGCACATGCCGTAGTTGCCGGCCCCGAAGCTGCCGCCGATCAGGACGGTGAACTTGGGCACCTCGGCCGAGGCGACCGCCGTGACCAGCTTGGCGCCGTCCTTGGCGATGCCGCCGGCCTCGTACTTGCCGCCCACCATGAAGCCCGAGATGTTCTGCAGAAACACCAGCGGGATCTTGCGCTTGCAGGCCAGCTCGATGAAGTGCGCGCCCTTCACGGCGCTCTCGCTGAACAGCACGCCGTTATTGGCCAGGATCGCCACCGGCTGGCCCCAGATGCGGGCGAAGCCGCAGACCAGCGTCGTGCCGTACAGCGCCTTGAACTCGTCGAACTCGCTGCCGTCGACGATGCGGGCGATCACCTCGCGCACGTCGTAGGGCGCCCGCACGTCGGTGGGCACGATGCCGTACAGCTCTTCCGGATCGTGGACCGGCGGCTTGGCGTCGTGGATCTCGGTCTCGACCCGCTTGGTGGTGTTCAGGTTGGCGACGATCGAGCGGACGATCTCCAGCGCGTGCTCGTCGTCATGGGCCACGTGGTCGACCACGCCGGAACGACGGCCGTGGGTATCCGCCCCGCCCAATTCCTCGGCGCTGATCACTTCGCCCGTGGCGGCCTTCACCAGCGGCGGGCCGGCCAGGAAGATGGTGCCCTGATCGCGGACGATCACCGTCTCGTCGCTCATGGCCGGCACATAGGCCCCGCCGGCCGTGCATGATCCCATGACGCAGGCGATCTGGGCGATGCCCTGGGCGCTCATCCGGGCCTGGTTGAAGAAGATGCGGCCGAAGTGGTCGCGATCGGGAAAGACCTCGGCCTGGTGCGGCAGGTTCGCCCCGCCGCTGTCGACCAGATAGACGCAAGGCAGGCGGTTCTGCTGGGCGATCTCCTGGGCGCGCAGGTGCTTCTTCACCGTCATCGGGAAATAGGCGCCGCCCTTCACCGTGGCGTCGTTGGCCACGATCATGACCTCGCGGCCCGAAACCCGGCCGATGCCGGTGATCACGCCGGCGCCGGGCGCCTCGCCGTTGTAGAGGTCGCAGGCCGCCAGCTGGCCGATCTCCAGGAACGGCGAGCCGGGGTCCAGCAGGCGCTCGACGCGCTCACGCGGCAACAGCTTGCCCCGCGACGTATGGCGAGTGCGGGCGCTTTCCGGACCGCCCAGGGCCGCCTGCGCGACCCTTTCTCGCAGGGCCTCCACCAAGCCGCGATTGTGCGCGGCGTTTTTGGCGAAGGACTCGCCGTTTTTGTCGACGCTTGTTTTTATCTTCGGCATTAGCGAGGCATAGCCTTTTATGTTTCCCACCGAAAGCCGCAGTTTTTGACCCATGATAGTCAAGGTCCGCGGTTCAAGTTAGCGTCGGGCCGTGGTCACCTTGCCCGACTTCATGGCCGATACGGCCCTGGCTCGCCTTTTCGCGCAAGAGCACCGCGAAGGCGACGCCGCCTGGTTCTCGTTGCCGGGCGGCGCGACACTGTACGCGCCCGGCGAGGCGGCGGACTATCTCTACTTCCTGCGCACCGGCCGGCTAGGCGCGTTTCGGCGCGAGGAAGGCCAGGAGCCGCAGTTCCTGGGGGTGATCCGCCCCGGCGAACCGGCCGGCGAGATGGCGATGATCGCCGGCTCGCCCCACTCGGCCAACCTCGTGGCCCTGCGCGATTCGGAAATCCTGGCCCTGCCCCGCGCCGCCTTCTTCGAGGCGGTCGAGCGCGACCCCGACGTGATGATCGAGCTCTCGCGGCTGATGATCCGACGCGCCCGCAACGCGGGGGCCCACGCCTCGATCGGCGACCCGTCGGTCTACGGCTTCATCGCGGTGGAGGCGGGCAAGCGCATCCGGCCAGTCGTCGAGCGTATCGCCCACGCCATTTCCGGCCTCGGCTACTCGGTCACGGTCGAGGGCGCGGAGTCCCTGCTGGCTCCGACCGAATGGTTCAGCGGCGTCGAGCGGCGGCATGACTTCGTGCTCTATGTGGCCGAGGCCGAGGAGACCGCCTGGAAGCACGTGGTCGGCCGCCAGGTGGACCGGCTGTTCCGCGTCGGCCAGGGCGACCGCAAGCCGCCGGCTGTGATCCCCTCCTACGCCTCGGGCCCGCTGCAGGATCAGCGGCTGGTCGACCTGATCCTGCTGCAGCCGGTCAACGTGGCCCGCCCCAGGGGCTCAAGCGAATGGCTCAACGCCACCCAGGCCGCGCGGCTGTTCCATCTGCGCGAGAACGGCATGGCCGACGTCGAGCGGACGGCGCGGGTGCTGACCGGCCAGTCGGTGGGCCTGGTGCTGTCGGGCGGCGGGGCGCGGGCCTACGCCCATGTCGGCGCCATCCAGGCCTTGCGCGAGCGGGGCGTGCCGATCGACTTCGTCGGCGGCGCCTCGATGGGCGCGGTCGTGGCCGCGGGCCTGGCCATGGGCTGGGACGACGGCGAGATGGAAACCCGCATCCGCAAGGCCTTCGTCGAGACCAGCCCGCTGGACGACATCGCCTTCCCCCTGATCGCCATGACCCAGGGCCTGAAGGTCAAGGCGCGGCTGGACGAGCACTTCGACGCCATAGAGATCGCCGACCTGTGGCTGCCGTTCTTCTGCGTGTCGTCGAACCTGACCTCGGGCTCCTACCACCTGCACCGCCAGGGCGTACTGAAGGACGCCCTGCGCGCCTCGATCTCGCTGCCGGGCGTGCTGCCGCCGGTGGCCGACGGCCATTCGGTGCTGGTCGACGGGGCGGTGATGAAAAACTTCCCGGCCGACGTGATGCGCGCGTTCCAGCTGGGGCCGATCATCGGGGTGGACGTCACGCGCGGCCGCAGCATCGCCGCCGAGGATGTGGACCGCCCGGCCTCGCTGTGGACCTGGTTCTGGTCGGGCGAGTGGCGCAAGGGCCCGCCGATCGTGGCCCTGCTGATGCGGGCCGCCACGGTCTCGACCGGCCGCGACCTGACCGCCAGCCGCGAGGCCACGGACGTTCTGGTCACGCCCAAGCTGGACAAGATCGACATTCGCGACTGGAAGGCCTTTGAGCCCGCCGTGGCGGCTGGGCGGGCGGCGGCGGCGCTGGCGCTGGACAGCCTGGGCAAGCCAGTGACGGAGCTGCGGCGGCGGCTCAGCCTCAGGGAGCTGTCGGAGGACCAGGGGCGGCGTTAGAAGATGGGTCTTGGGAACCTCGCCGGTTCAGCTGCTGACCCGTTGGGCACCTTCAATATCACCGATCATCCGCGCGAAAGCGGGGATCCAAACGGCGCCGGGATCATCCGCGCCTTTGAAGTTTCAGACTCGGCTTGGATCCCCGCTTTCGCGGGGATGATCGGTGGTGGTGTAATTCAATACCGCCGCGCCACCACGAACAGCCGGCTGAACGGGAACAGCGTCACCCCGTCCTCGCGGCGCGGATAGTCCTCGGCCAACCGCACCCGCCAGGCCGCCAGGAACGCCGCCCGGTCAGCCGGATCGTCCAGGGCCTCCAGATAGGGCCGCAGGCTCGTCCCCGAGGTCCAGTCGACGATAGGGTCGTCGCCGCCCAGGGCGTGGACATAGGTCGTGACCCAGACGTCGAGGTCGGCGCTGAGCGGCGACAGCCAGTCGTGATAGGGCCGCGGGTCTACGCCGGAGCGAACCGGCTCCAGATCGGCCACGCGCGACGCCCAAGGCCCGTCTTTCGCGGTCTCGCGCAGGCTGCGCCGCCAGCCGTCGTCAGCGACCACGGGGATCTGGCAGGCCAGCACCCCGCCGGGCGCCAGCAGGCCCATCAGGCGCGGAAACAGGGTCTCGTGCCCCTCTACCCACTGCAGGGCGGCGTTGGTGAAGATCAGGTCGGGCGGAACCTCGGGCGCGAAGGTCGCGATGTCGCCCAGCACCCAGTCGATGTCAGCCCGCGTCGCCCTGCCCCGCGCCAGCATCTCGGGACTGGAGTCCAAGCCGTGCACGCGGGCCTCCGGGTGACGGACCTTCAGCAAGGCCGCATGTTCGCCGGTCCCGCAGCCCAGGTCCCAGATCTCGCGCGGCTCCAGATCGCGCGGGATCTGCAGCATCAGGTCCAGGGCGGGACGGTCGCGATAGACCTTGTAGCGCTGGTAGACGTCTGGATCCCAGACCGGCATCCGGCCCTCCGTTCAAGAAGCTGCGACAATCGGTCCGTTCATTTGCACCGATCCGTAGCATTTGTCGCATGGGAGCAGAGGCCGCTCATCCCTATCTTTCGGTTAAGGCGCTGATCCACCGCGCCGCTGGATTGGAAACCGAAGTGACCCGCTCCGCCGCCACCGCTATCGCCGTCGCCAGGCCCTCGGCCGTGAACGTGCATCGCCTGGGCATGCTGGGCCTCAACCTCGGTCTTTGGACCCTCATCGTCCTGGTCGTGCGCGCCCTCTAGCCTGACCGAACGATGCGGCCCCGGGTCGCGCATGTCCCCCCTTTGCGCGACCCGGGAAGCCTTCCATCCCGCTCCGTCTTCTGATCATGCAATCGACGCCCGCGACGCCCTGTCGCGCGTTTGCCCCTTTGCAGAACCGCCGATCGGCGCCCATATTCCTCCTGTGTTGTTCAACAACTGAAAGGAGGTGACCAGTGTCTCATTGTCTCCAACCGAGGTCGCGAGTGACCTGGAGCCTTAAGAACGAGGTTTCCAACTGAAGGCGTTGAACGCCTAAGGTTCAAGTCACGCCGCGACGCGGCTACGACGATGGAGGGCCGCCCCGAGCGATCGGGGCGGCCCTTACATTTTGATGCTCCCCTTCTGGGGGAGCAGTCGCGAAGCGACTGAGGGGGCCGGTGCGGCGCTGCCCATCCGGCCCTTCGGCCACCTTCCCCAGAGGGGGAGGA
>Ga0102591_1002302_pt1 | contig 21307 bp, 24 predicted proteins | sample AraplaCol_mCL_r2_2_FD_76860 | JGI IMG/M metagenome (GOLD analysis project Ga0102591, IMG submission 76860) | Arabidopsis root microbial communities from North Carolina, USA - plate scrape MF_Col_mCL_r2 (SPADES assembly) (version 2) | ecosystem: Host-associated > Plants > Roots > Endosphere... | reverse complement strand
CGCGCGCGCGAAACGTCGCCCGCGCCGATCCATCGCTGGATCGCGCCTTCATTCCACATGGTGTTTTCCCCTGTTGTGCTGGCCGCGCCACAGCAAAATGTGACGGCATTCAAACTTCAGCGGGGCGCATCAGACCACGTTTGGCGGCCGATTGCCAGCCGCGGCGCCTTGCGCTGCGAGGCATCCAGGGGATTTGGGGGCGCCGCAGGATGGGTTTCGCACCGCGAAACCCCATCACGCCGCCCGACCGGAATCACTTCGGCTTCGAATACCAGAGCGCATTGACGATCACCCATCGCTCGCCGAACTTGCCCATGTGGAAGAAGTCCACGAACCACGGCGTCTCCGCGCGCACCACCGCCGCATTGCCGGCGACGTCGAGCACCCGGCACGAGCGATTCCACTGATCCTTCGGCGTCTTCAACGCGCCCTGCTTCGTCAGCTCAACCAGTTCCTCCTTCGTCATGCGGCGAAGGCCGAGCTTCTCATCGGCCGTCTCGCCCAGCACGCGCCGCTTGGCGAGGTCGGGATGCAGCGAGCGCGCGACGCGTTCGGGGTCGCCTTCGAGCTGTCCGTCGACGTAGTCGAAGCACGTCGCCTCGATCGCCGCGCGCGTGGCCGGCTCGATGGTTGCGGGCGTCGCGGCGGTGGCGACGGAGGCGGCGAGGACCAGGCTCATCACGGGCACGGGCAGCTCCTTGCGTGTGGGGGACGGACGAGCGCGGACGTTAGCATCCGTGCATCGCGCGGGATGGCCGTATCAGTCCATGCGTTCGATATCGTCGGCGAGCCGAAGCCACGGATGCTGGCGGTCGTTGTAGACCGACACGCGCGGCGACGGAAACCCCGGGTCGGCGAAGGCGCCCACCGGGATCGCCACGAAGCCCGGCATCGCATCCATGCGGTAGTACACGATCGCGCTGCACACCGGGCAGAAATGGAATCGCGCGGTGGTGCCTTCATCGCCCGTGCGCGCGAACTGCGTGCTGTCGCCGGAGATCGTCACCGAATCTTCCGGAAACCGCGCCTGCACGCCGAACGCGCTGCCGGTGCGCTTCTGGCATTCCAGGCAATGGCAGACGGAGATGCGGACGGGCTCGCCGCGCGCGACGGCGGTGAGCTGACCGCAGGTGCATGAAGCGTGGTGCTGGTTCATGGCATCGACTCCGTGGATGGTCCGAACACAAGCGGCTGCAACTCTACCCGTCGCACCCTGGACTCGTCCCGCCGCGCGCTCACGCTCCCATGCCGGGGGGCGTGCTAACAGACAACCCTTGCATCGTCGCGCCAGCCAACCTCCCCGGGAAAGCGAGCCAATGGACAAGGACCCCAACGACACGACCCCGCAAGGTCCCCTCGAAACACGCGTCAGCCGGCGCAAGGTGCTCATCGCCGGCACCGTCTCGGCCGCAGCCGGTGCGCTTCCCGCGGTGGCCACGCTGGCAGGCGAAGCGACAGCCCCCACGGAGGCACGAGCGGTGGTGATGTCGAAGGTGAATCTCGAGGTCAACGGCGCGGCGCGCTCGCTGGACCTGGACACGCGCACGACGCTGCTCGACGCGCTGCGCGAACACCTGCGACTCACCGGCACGAAGAAGGGTTGCGACCACGGCCAATGCGGCGCGTGCACCGTCATCGTCGATGGGCGCCGCATCAACTCCTGCCTCACGCTGGCCGTCATGCACGAAGGTTCGCGCGTCACCACCATCGAAGGGCTGGGCACGCCCGAGCGCCTGCATCCGATGCAGGCCGCGTTCGTGAAGCACGATGGCTACCAGTGCGGCTACTGCACGCCGGGGCAGATCTGCTCCGCCGTCGCGATGCTGGACGAAGTGAAGGCCGGCATACCGAGCCACGTAACGGCGGACCTGACGTCGCGCTCGAAACTCAGCGCCGTCGAAGTGCGCGAACGCATGAGCGGCAACATCTGCCGCTGCGGTGCGTACTCGAACATTCTCGACGCCATCGACGAAGTCGCCGGAGGCCTGGCATGAAGGCCTTCGCCTATGAGCGCGCACGCACGCCCGCCGAGGCGGCCGCAGCCGTCGCGCGCGAGCCCGGCGCGAAGTTCATCGCCGGCGGCACCAACCTGCTGGACCTGATGAAGCTCGACATCGAGACGCCGACGCACCTGGTCGACGTGAACGGCATCGGGCTCGATGAAATCGGCAAGGCCGAAGAAGGCGGCTTGCGCATTGGCGCACTGGTGCGCAATACGGATCTCGCCGCCGACAAGACCGTGCGTCGCGACTATCCCGTGCTTTCGCGCGCATTGCTGTCGGGCGCGTCCGGGCAGCTGCGCAACCGCGCCACCACGGCGGGCAACCTGCTCCAGCGCACGCGCTGCCCGTACTTCTACGACACCGACCAGGCCTGCAACAAACGCCTGCCCGGCAGCGGCTGCGCGGCGCTGGGCGGCTTCTCGCGCCACAACGCCATCGTCGGCGTGAGCGATGCCTGCATCGCCACGCATCCCAGCGACATGGCCGTGGCGATGCGCGTGCTCGATGCGATCGTCGAAACCGTCGATCCACAGGGCAACACGCGCGCGATTCCCATCGCCGACCTGCACCGCCTGCCCGGCGAGACGCCGCATATCGAACACACGTTGAAAGCCGGCGAACTCATCACCGCAGTGACCCTGCCCAAACCCGTCGGCGGTAGGCAGATCTACCGCAAGGTGCGCGACCGCGCGTCGTATGCGTTCGCGCTGGTGTCGGTCGCCGCGATCGTCCAGCGCGACGGCAGCGGCCGCATCGCGATGGGCGGCGTCGCGCACAAGCCATGGCGCGTCGATGCCGCCGACGCCGCGTTGCCGCAGGGCGCGAGCGCGGTCGCCAGCGCATTGCTCAGCGGCGCGCGCACGACGCACGACAACGCCTTCAAGAAGCCGCTGGCCGAGCGCACCATCGCCGCGGTGCTGGTCGAAGCCGGGAGGCCCGCATGAAGTTCGACACGCCCGCCACCACCAATCCGATCGACCAGGGCAAGGTCGTCGGCATCGCGACGCCGCGCATCGACGGCCCGCTGAAAACCACCGGTACCGCGCCTTACGCATACGAGCGCCACGACGTCGTGCCGAACCAGGCGTACGGCTACGTGGTCGGCGCCGGCATCGCGAAGGGACGCATCGCGATGCTCGACGACAGCGCCGCGCGCAAGGCGCCGGGCGTGCTCGCGGTGGTGACGGCGAAGAACGCGGGCACGCTCGGCCTCGGGAAATTCAATACGGCCAGGCTGCTCGGCGGGCCGGAAATCCAGCACTACCACCAGGCCATCGCGGTCGTGGTCGCCGAGACCTTCGAGCAGGCGCGCGCCGCCGCGCAGACGATCCGCGTGGATTACCAGCGCACGAAGGGCCGCTTCAACCTCGAACATGCGAAGGACGGCGCCATCGCGCCCAAGAACGAGAAGCCCGACAGCGGCGCCGGCGATTTCGATACCGCGTTCAAGGCCGCACCGGTGCAGTTCGATGCGACTTACACCACGCCCGACGAATCGCACGCGATGATGGAACCGCACGCGTCCATCGCCGCATGGGATGGCGACAAGCTCACGGTGTGGACGTCGAACCAGATGATCAACTGGGGCGTCGGCGATCTTGCGAAGACGCTCGGCATTCCGAAGGAGAACGTGCGCCTGGTGTCGCCCTACATCGGAGGCGGCTTCGGCGGAAAGCTCTTCCTGCGCGCCGACGCGCTGATGGCCGCACTCGGCGCGCGCGCGGCGAAGCGGCCGGTGAAGGTCGCGTTGCAACGCCCGCTGATGATCAACAACACCACGCACCGCCCCGCGACCATCCAGCGCGTGCGCCTGGGTGCGACACGCGACGGCAAGCTCACCGCGATCGGCCACGAAAGCTGGAACGGCGACCTGCCCGGTGGCGGCCTGGAAACCGCCGTCGGCCAGACGCGTCTGCTGTACGCCGGCGAGAACCGCATGACGCGCATGCGCCTGGCGGAGCTGGACCTTCCCGAAGGCAACGCGATGCGCGCGCCCGGCGAAGCGCCCGGCATGATGGTGCTGGAAGCGGCGATGGACGAGATGGCGGAAAAACTGGGCATGGACCCGGTGGAGTTCCGCATCCTCAACGACACGCAGGTCGATCCGGAAAACCCGTCGCGCCCGTTCTCCAAGCGCCAGTTCGTCGAATGCATGCGCACCGGCGCGCAACGTTTCGGCTGGAACAAACGCGCCGCGGTGCCGGGTCGTGTGCGCGAAGGCGACTGGCTGATCGGCATGGGCGTGGCGAGCGCATTCCGCAACAACCTGCTGACCAAATCCGCCGCGCGGGTTCGCCTGGATTCCCGCGGCATCGTCACCGTCGAAACCGACATGACCGACATCGGCACCGGTTCGTACACGATCATCGGTCAGACCGCCGCGGAAATGCTGGGCGTGCCGCTCGAACAGGTGGTGGTGAAGCTGGGCGATTCGAGCTTCCCGGTGTCGTGCGGTTCGGGCGGCCAGTGGGGCGGCAACAATTCCACTGCAGGCGTGTTCGCCGCCTGTACGAAGCTGCGCGAAGCGGTCGCGAGCAAGCTCGGGCTGGATGCGGCCACGGCGGAGTTCGTCGATGGCCGCGTGCAATCTGGCACGAAGCGCATCGCGCTGGCCGATGCGGCGAAGGACGGCGAGATCGTCGCCGAGGATCACATCGAGTACGGCGACCTCGACAAGAAATACCAGCAGTCCACCTTCGGCGCGCATTTCTGCGAAGTGGCCGTACACGCCGGCACGGGCGAGATCCGCGTGCGCCGCATGCTCGCCGTGTGCGCGGCGGGCCGCATCCTCAATCCGAAAGCGGCACGCAGTCAGGTGATCGGCGCGATGACGATGGGCGTGGGCGCGGCGCTGATGGAGGAACTGGCGATCGACCAGCGCCTGGGCTTCTTCGTCAACCATGATCTGGCCAGTTACGAAGTGCCGGTGCATGCGGACATTCCGCACCAGGAGGTCGTTTTCCTCGACGAAACCGATCCGATGTCGTCGCCGATGAAGGCGAAGGGCGTTGGCGAGCTGGGCATCTGCGGTGTCGGCGCGGCGGTGGCCAACGCGATCCACAACGCGACGGGCTTCCGCGTGCGGAACTATCCGATCACGCTGGACAAGTTGCTGGAGCATCTGCCGAAGATCGGGTGAGGTCTTCGGGACCCGAACGTAGGATGGGTTTCGCCACGCGAAACCCATCGACTGTCACGCCTGATGATGGGTTTCGCTGCGCGAAACCCATCCTACGCGGCTTCGTTCGTAGCCCGGGTAAGCGAAGCGCACCCGGGGCCTGTCACGCCCAACCCGGGTGCGCTTCGCTTACCCGGGCTACGAAGCATCAAAGCCTCGCCGCGTTCGCGCGCTTGCGTACTTCCGCAAACGTCCAGTCGTTGACCAGCTTCCCGTCTTCCCAGATCGTCACCATCGCATCGTCGAAGCCCATCGGCTTGCGCACGTCCTCCAGCGACTGCGCATCGGCTAGCACGGGTTCGGTGCGGAACTGGCCGTGCTCGCGGTGCTGCAGCAGCGTCATGCGGCCGCGCTTGCTCTGCTTGCCCTTGTCGGTGACCGGGTCCTTGTAGACATCGATCCATTCGCCATTGATCCGCGCCGCCGAACACTTCAACGCGAACTTCTGCGTATCGCGGTTGAGCTGCTGCAACAGCGCGCCGCCCATGCCGAAGGTGACGTTGTCGGTGGCATAGCCGGCGCTGGTCACGCGTTCGAGGATCGCGCGGATGCTGGTGGGATTGATGCCATCGCCCTGTATCACGCGGACGTGGTTGAGCACCTTGAACCCCTTGCCGTTGACGGTATGGCCGAACGCTTCGTCCAGCAGCTCCAGGCACTGGTGCACCACCGCGACCGGATCGCCCGAGTCGGGGCGGATCACCACCGTCGCGCCGGAACGGATCACGTCGTCCTTCAGCGTCTTGCCCCAGTGTTCGCGGATCGCGTGGAAGATGTCGTAGCTGTCCGACACCACGGCGACGATGGAACCGGGCTTCGCGAACTGCCGCAGCATGTTGCGGTACGCCTCGACTTCGTTCTCGCGACCCCATGCGGTGATCGTGCTGTGTTCGGCGGCGGGAATGGAGTAGCCGGCCATCGGCTCGTGGTAGTGCGCGCGCGCCAGGCACAGGGCCGACACGGTATCGGTGCCCATGAAGTTCACCAGATGCGCCGCGCCGCCGATCGCCGCCGATTCGACGCTGGATACGCCGCGCGAACCGAAGTCGTGCAGCTTGAACGCCAGTTGCCCTTCCGGATCGTCGCTGGTGCGCTCCAGGAACTGGCGGATGGTCTGCTTCGCATGCCAGCTGATCGTCGCCACCGTCACGGGATACCAGATCCGCAGCAGCATCGTTTCCAGGTACGACGGCACCCAGTACGCCTGCGGATCGGTGGATTCGATGGTCATCAGCGCGTTGTGCGTCGGCACGACGGTGCCCTCGGGCACGGCGCGGATGCGGATCGGCAACAGCCCCCCGTGCTGGTCGACGATGTGACGCCAGCCCGCCTCGTTGAACGGCTCGCCATGCACGGCGAACAGGTCGCGCGCTTCATCCACGTCGGCGTGCGTGATGGGCTTGGCGAGCGTTTCCTTGAGGATCGCCTGCAGCCCGAAGAACAGCGTGCGGTCGTAGGTGCCACCGCGCGATTCCACGTAGAAGAACGTGGCATCGGTGCCCGGCGGGTACTGCAGCCAGTGGCTGGCCTTGTAGCTGTCGGTGTTGAGCAGCAGGTTGTCGAGGCATTGCATGACGAAAACTCCTTGCCGGATGCGGGCCGCCCGCCACCTGCTCGGGAACTCGCGCGCGTAGTATGGTCAAAGGGATACGGACATGCGATCCGCGCATGGCCGGCGCACCCGCCCTTAGCCGCAGGAGGCCGAATGTCCCGGTATTCCGCCTACATCGCGAGCATCGTGCTCACGGTGTTCTTCGCCGTCATCGCGTGGATCGACCCGGACTGGGCCTGGGTCGCGGTCGTGTTCGGCGTGTTGGCACTGCTGGGCACCTGGGACGTGCTGCAACACAAGAGCACGCTACGCCGCAACTATCCGATCCTCGCGTACTTCCGCTACGGACTGGAGTCCATCGGCCCGGAGATGCGGCAGTACTTCATCGAATCCGACACGGCCGAGGTCCCGTTCTCGCGACAGCAGCGCGCACTGGTGTATCAACGTTCCAAGGCGGTCAACGACACGCGCCCCTTCGGCACGCAGCAGGACGTATACGGCGCCGACTACGAATGGATCAATCATTCGCTGGCGCCCACCGAGCTGACCTCGCACGACTTCCGCCTGATGATCGGCAACCAGGCGAAGCAGCCGTACTCGGCCAGCGTGTTCAACATCTCCGCGATGAGCTTCGGCGCGCTGTCGGCCGCCGCGATCACCGCGCTCAACGAAGGTGCGAAGCGCGGCAACTTCTATCACGACACCGGCGAAGGCTCGATCTCGCCGTACCACCTCAAGCCCGGTGGCGACCTGGTGTGGGAAATCGGTTCGGGCTATTTCGGCTGCCGCGACGCGGACGGACGCTTCGATCCCGCGCGATTCGCCGCCAACGCGCAGCTGCCCCAGGTGCGGATGATCGAAATCAAGCTGTCGCAGGGCGCAAAGCCCGGCCACGGCGGCGTACTTCCCGGCGCGAAGGTGAGCGCGGAGATCGCCGCCACGCGCGGCGTGCGGGAAGGCGTGGACTGCATCTCTCCATCACGGCATTCGGAGTTCTCTACGCCCATCGAACTGCTGGAATTCGTGGAGCGCCTGCGCGCGATGTCGGGCGGGAAGCCCGTGGGCTTCAAGCTGGCGATCGGGCATCCGTGGGAATGGTTCGGAATCGCGAAGGCGATGCGCCAGACCGGCATGCTTCCGGACTTCATCGTCGTGGACGGCGCCGAAGGCGGAACGGGCGCGGCGCCGGCGGAGTTCATCGACCACGTCGGCGTGCCGATGCACGAAGCGCTGATGCTGGTGCACAACACGCTGATGGGCCTGGACCTGCGCGGGAGCATCCGCGTCGGCGCGGCGGGCAAGATCGTCAGCGCGTTCGATATCGCACGCACGATGGCGATGGGCGCGGACTGGTGCAATGCCGCGCGCGGTTTCATGTTCGCGCTGGGCTGCATTCAGTCGCAGAGCTGCCATACGGACCGCTGCCCCACCGGTATCGCCACGCAGGACCCGGCACGCTGGCATTCGCTCGACGTTCCCGACAAGGCGACGCGGGTGTTCCAGTTCCACCAGAACACCCTGCGCGGCCTGCGCGACCTGCTCTGCGCGGCGGGACTGGAGCATCCCGAACAGATCGATCCGGAACACGTGCTTCGTCGCGTGTCGCAGGTCGAGGTGCGTTCGCTCGGCGCGCTGTATCGGTTCCTGCGACCGGGAGAGCTGGTGTCCGGCATTCCCGAACACGCGGTGTTCAGGACGTTCTGGGATCGCTCGCGGGCCGATTCGTTCTCGTTGAAGTGAGGCGATTAGGCGCTCTGGATGCGGGAGAAGTGGGTTATCACGAATACCAGATAGACCAGCCACAGCGCGAACCACACCGCCGCAACAGGAAGAAGCCCGATCGTGAAAAGGATCAGGCTGGGCGCCAGGAAGAGCAGCACGCATCCGAGCAGCCATAGCCGGTCGCCACGGCGCGCGTACGCCGCGCGCATCGCATCGTCGATGCGACCGCCCAGCGAGGCGCCGTAGTAGTAGAACGACGAGAACGCGAACGAGAACGTCGCCACGCCCATCACGATCAACGCCGCCTGGTACGAGACGGCATTGACCTGTCCGCCGATGAACTTCGGATGCAGGAAGAACAGCAGGAACGTGAAGATCGCGATGCTCGACGCGGCGAGCTGGTAGGACCGGTTGACGTTGGCGGCGGCAAGTTCGTCGGTCACGGGATGCCTCCTCGGCGCAATGCCCGTGATGATCCCAATCCGGCGGAAGCCGTCGGCCGCCGTTCGTCGGCGGCCGTGCGAACCGCGTTACTGGTTCGGCCGATGCCCGTAACTGAGCACGCGCGTGATCCGCCATGCGCCATCGCGGTTCTCCCAGACGATGACGAATTCGGCGAGGCCCTCGCACCTGCCGCTGCCGAACTGGCAGAAACGATGCGTTCCCTGCTCGATGGCGCCGAAATCCTTGATCGGGAACACCTTCAGCGTGCCCGGAACGAGTTCGCGACGGAACTTCCCGCATACGTACTTGCGCGTGCTTTCGATCATCTCCGCGCGCGACCACGTGACGCCGCCGGTGTCATGGTAGAACTCGACATCCGGCGAGAAGTAGCTGGCGTGTTTTTCCAACTGCACGGGGACGTCGCAGGTGTTGAATGCGTCGAACACCGCCATGTCGAGCTTGGCGATGGTGCGCGTCAGGGCGGCCTGTTGCGTGGCCGGATCGTCCTTCGTACCTGCTACGGCCGCGCCCGCGATGGCGATCGGAATCGCGATTGCGGACAACGCGGCGACCACTGACATGAACTTCTTCATGTTCGAACTTCCCTGGAATGGGTCGGGTTTTCTAGATGCATCGCGGGCGGTCCGCGCCCGTCGAGCGGTTCGCCGCTACGCGGCCGCGGGTTGCGGACGCCAGCCCAGCAAACGCGCCGGCAAGGTCAGCAGCGCGGACAGGAAGGCGAACAGCGCGGAGAACGTGATGCCGACCAGCCGGAACGGCAGGCACAACAGCCAGACCACCGGCCACAGCACCAGCGCCAGCAGCGCGAGCGGCCAGCACAGGACCAGCAGCAGGCACCAGGCCAGCAGGGCGATCAGGGTTTTCATGACGGCTCGCAGGACGATGCCGGACACCCGGCGAACCTCAGGCTGCGACCGCCGCCTGCGGTCGGCAACCGGTATGCGACGAATCGGGGAATTCGCCGACGGAACCGGGAATGGGGCGACTGGGGCCACGCGCCTGGGCCCGATGCCAGTGATGGCCCGGACCCGCGAAACGCACCAAGGGCCCCTCGTCGGCTCCGATTCGCGACCGGACGCTGCGGAGGGCGGCGAATCCACCCTGCACCGAGGTGCGGACACTACCATCGGGCAACGCGCGCCCTCGCCCCGAACCGGGAACCTCCCGTCCCCTGCTGCATCCGATGAGTAGAAGGAGGAAATCAGCATGGTCAGGACCGGCAATACCGCTTCCATCGATTACGCGCCGATGGACGACGCCGCGCTGGTGGCTGCGGTGCAGCGCGGCGACCGCGAAGCGTTCCGCCACATCATGCGGCGCTGCAACCAGCGCCTGTTCCGCATCGCGCGAGGCGTGGTCAACGACGATGCCGAAGCCGAGGACGTCGTGCAGGAAGCGTATGCGCATGCCTACGAGAAGCTGCCGACGTTCCGGGGCGACGCGGCGCTGCTGACGTGGCTGACCCGCATCGTGCTCAACGAAGCCTACGGGCGGCTGCGCAGGCTGCGCCTGGTCGTGGACGTCGAACAGATCGAGGCGTCGCAGATGGACAACGCAAGCATCCTCCCCTTCCCCGCGAAGTTCGGTTACGAAGATCCCGCCGCCGCCGCGGCGCGCGAGCAGGCACGCACGCTGATCGAACAGGCCATCGACCGTCTTCCCGAACCGTTCCGCATCGTGTTCGTCATGCGCGAGATCGAGAACTGCACGGTCGAGGAAACCGCCGCGAACCTGGACCTGCGTCCCGAGACGGTGAAAACGCGCCTGCATCGCGCGCGTCGCCTGCTGCGCGCGGCCCTGCACGACACGTTGTCGGAAACCTTGAGCGACGTGTTCCCGTTCCTGGGCGCGCGCTGCGATCGCATGACCGACGCGGTGATGCAACGACTGGATGCGCTAACGCCCATGCCGCGTGGCGAATGAGATCGCCATGCCGTTCATTTCCCTAGCCGATGGAGAATCGCCATGTTGACCACCTATGCCTTGTGCATCTTCGCCATCGCGGCGCTCGGCGGTCTGGTGCTGGCCGCGCACGTGCTCAGGGGCCGGTTCGCGCCCTGGGCCATCTCGGTGCTGCACGCGCTGCTCGGCGCAACCGGGCTGATACTGCTGGTATGGGTGGTGTTGCAGGGTTCGGCGCCCGGACGCGTCGCTGCGGCACTGGGGTTGCTGGTCGTCGCGGCGCTGGGCGGCTTCTATCTCGCATCGATCCATCTGCAGAAGCGGATCGCGCCGAAAGGCGTCGTACTGCTCCATGCCGGCCTCGCGGTGGTCGGATTCCTCACGCTGTTGAGCGCGGTGCTGGCGGTATGAAGCATCCGCTGCACCCGGCGTTCGTCCACTTCCCCATCGCGACGTGGTCGCTGGGGACCGCGGGCGATCTGGCGAGCGTGTGGTGGGGCGAAGCGGTGTGGCGCTTCGCGGGCGTGTCGATCGCGCTGGGCGTGGTCACCGCGCTTGTGGCGATGGCGACGGGTTTCATCGAACTGATGAAACTCGAGGCAGATAATCCCGCAACGCGCGACGTCACCCGCCATATGCTGCTGATGATGACGACCTGGTGCTGCTACGCCGTGAGCCTGTTCCTTCGCCTGGACGGCACCGCGCTCACGAGGCCCGGCACGCTCGCCATCGCACTGAGCGCGATGGGCTTCGCGCTCATGTGCCTTGCGGGCTACATGGGCGCAAAGCTCGTGTACGAGCATGGTGTGGGCGTGCGGAAGCGGCAGGTGTGGTGATGGCTGTCGACCGGCTTCGACCTGGGTGCTGTCGATCTCATGTCCGGGCTTTCGCATCCGGCGCCCTGCGAACCGGAGTGCCGAAAAGCAGGAACGCCGTTGCGTCAGGGTGCCGGCGTTACTGCGCCGGCACCTCTACGTCGTAGTCGATGCGCAACTGGCCGCCGTCGACCACCGCGATGCTATCGACAAAGCGCGCATCCTTGCCGACCTTGAGCCGCAGGTATTCGCGCGGCGAGATCCCGTTCGAAGGACAGACGCCCTTCGCGGCGCCGGCGATGTCCACGGTTTGCGCGGTGGCGCTGTCGAGACAGACGCGCTGGCCGAGGCGACCGTCCGACCAGTGTCCGGCCGGAACGTCCAGCTGGCGACGCACCTTGTCCTTCAGGCCCGGCGGCAGCGCGGTGCCGGCGATGGTCAACGGGCCTTCCTCGCCGTTCAGCACTTCAACTCGCCCAACTTTCGCCGACGCGCCGTACTCGGCCGCGAGCACCTCTGCCGGCGTGACGAACTCGCCATCACACGGGCGTACTTCGCCGGCAACCGGCTTGGTCCCCTTCGGCAGCGGCACAAGGCGCGGGCAGACCAGCGGCTGGCCGTCATCCCCACGTTTCCAGCGCGGCTTGCCGATGCGCATCGTGATCTGCATCTGACGCGGATCCATCACCGGCATCGCGCCCACCGGCACGTGCGGGCCCAGGCCACTATCGGCGACGAACGGATAGCGCGACATCCACGCATGCTCGGGCTGCGCGATCCGTTCCCGCATCTGCGGCTCGTGGTTCAACACGTTCAGCACGCCGGCGATCACGCGCAGTCGCGTTTCCTCATCGAGTGGCTCGGTAATGAGCTCGCCTGCGTAGATATCGCCGATGTAGTTGACCTTGCCGGCCTCGACGTTGAAGTGCGGGGCTTTCTCTGGCGGGATCGCCAGCTCGTCGCCAACGCTGTAAAGCATGCCGATGTAGTAGCGACCGGCTTTCATGCGGATCGTCCACACGCCGGTCTTGCAGCCGAATGCGCCGTCGTATTTGAGCGGCCCGAAGAATCCGCCGCTGGATACGCCTTCGGCGTAAAGCTGCACGCCGGCGACCGGGCTGCCGCAGGTCATGTTCGTCAGGACGATGCCCTCGTCGGGCTTGAGGGTATCGCTTGCGTCGAATCTCCCGCCCCATGCGGGCGTCACCATGCACGACAGCAGCACCGCCATCCACGCGATCGGCTTCATCCCTGCTTCCCTGGTTTTCCCCGGGCCGAGTCTGCCGGCGCGCACGCCACGATTCAAGTGCGCCGGCCGGAAGGGGCAAGCCCCGCGCCTTTCAGATCGGATGTTCGATCGACTTCGCCAGTTCGGTGAAAAGCTTCGGTCCGGTCTCGGTCATGTACCAGCAGTCTTCCATGCGGATGCCGAACTCACCGGGGATATAGATTCCCGGCTCATCGGAAAAGCACATGCCCGGCGCAAGCGGCGTGGTGTCGCCGTGCACCAGGTACGGCGGCTCGTGGCCGTCCAGCCCGATGCCGTGACCCGTGCGATGCGACAGTCCGGGCAGGCGGTAGCCCGGGCCCCAGCCTTCCTTTTCGTAGTACGCGCGCACGGCATCGTCGATCGCGCCCACGGCGACGCCGGGTTTCGCGGTTGCGAGCGCGAGTTCCTGTCCACGCTTCACGGTGTCCCAGACCTTGCGCTGTTTCGCCGTCGGCTTGCCCATCACCCACGTGCGCGAGATGTCCGACTGGTAGCCATGCACCGTGCAACCCACGTCCATCAGGATGACCGAACCTTCGCGCACGGTCTGCGGCTGCTTCGAACCGTGCGGATAGGCGCTGGCTTCGTTGAGCAGCACGAGCGCGAATCCCGGATCGCCGCCCAGGGCCGAGGTGGCGGCATCGGTCATCGCCATGATGTCGTCGGGGCGCATCCCGACGCGGACGTTGTCGTGGACATGACGCAGCGCGGCCAGCGTGACGTTGTTGGCCGCCTGCATCAGCGCCAGCTCGGCCGGCGACTTGATCAGGCGCACGGCCCTCACCAGCGCATCGCCGGGCACGACGCGATAGGCGCCGGCGCTCGCATCGCGCACGCCGTCGACGATGAACAACCGCGTGGTCGGTTCGAAGGCGATCGCACCGGAACTCACGCCGCGATCGCGCAATGCGCCAACGAGCCGGTCGAACGGGCTTTCGTGCTCGTTCCATGCGCGTACGTCGCCGCTCACGGCCAGGGTTTCGCGGATGGAAGGCTCCTCGAACGCAGGCGTCACGACGACGACATCGCCGCGCGCCGGGATCACCGCAGCGGTCGTACGTTCGGAGCGATGCCACTGGACGCCGGTGAAGTAATCCAGGCTCGATCCGGACTCCACGATCAACGCGCCGACGTCCTGCTCGACCATCAACCGCTGCAGCCTGGCGATCCGCGCCTGGCGCTCCTGGGCCGTGATGGGTTTGGCCCCGACGGTCAGCGACGTCAGGCCGCTCACGCCGGCAGGCGCTGCCAGGGCCGATCGGCCTGGCAGCATCAGCACGCCACCGGCGGCTACCGCTGCACTGAGGAAGTCGCGACGACGCATGGAGCCCCCGGTTGGCGAATGAAGGATGCCCCGCAGTATGAGGCCGAACGCGCCCCGTCCGCTTCCATGGCGGCCATCGGCCGGCCGGCGCTCACGTCAAGAACGGGGCAGATGCTTTGGAACCTTCGCCTTGAGGATCCGGATGAGTTCGGGATCCATGTATTCGTAATCGTCGGGAATCTCCAGGCAGACCACGCGGGCGCCGGAGATATGCGGTTTGAACCGTGCCGAAAGCTTGGAGCGATGCGCACGCTCCATGACGAAGATGATGTCCGCCCACTGCAGCAGTTCCGGCGTCACCGGATTTTCCGCATCGTGGTTCAAACCCGCCGACGAGGTCTCGATGCCCGGCCAATCGGCGAACACCTGCTCGGCAGTCGGGCTGCGCAGGCGATTCTGACTGCAGATGAAGAGGACGTTGCGGGCCATCGTGCGTTTCGCGGTGGTGTGGAGCGCGATGCGGCACTGAGGCGCATCGCGTTGGCGACCGAATGGTAGCGGACATTGGCGTTCGCGCGTCCGGACCCACTTTGCGCGTGACTTATTTTCGACCCGGCTGCACGACACCGGTCAGGCTGTTGGACGCCGGGTCCGTGGAAAACACGAATCGCGACTCGTACTGGCCCGCGCCGATCTGCCGGATGTCGCTGACGAAGCTGTAGCTCGGCGCACTCCTGCGATCCGCAAAGGCGTTGGACCACTCGCTGGCCGCGTCCTTCGACGACATCCGGACCGCGCCCATGCACACGCTCAGCCCGCACGACAGGCCGGCAAGCTGTCCTTTTCCTTCCAGCGAGCGCGCGGCTTCCTGTGCATACAAACGCGTCAGTTGCTGCGCTTCCGCGTCGCGCGATGACTCCCGCGCCAGTGCGTTGATGCTTTGGTCGAAGTGAGTCGATGCGAGCAACGGCATCACCGTTTCCAGCGCGATCCCATCCTGGCGCATCAGGCGCTGTTCGGTGGGAAGGTACCTGGATACGGGCTTGTCGGCCTCACCCTGCAACGTCGCGCCGTGCGCAGCCGGCGTTGCGTGGTCCGCCACTTCTATCTTTGGCGAGCCGGTTTCGTCCACGTCTTCATCCGCCGTCGCCGCACCACCCGGAACCGGCGCCCGGGTGGCTTCGGCGGAGACGACGGCATCCCGCGATGCATCCTGATTCGCGCTCGTGCAGCCAGCCAGCATCAACAGCGCGACTGCGGTAATCGTCCACCTGTCCATACGCATGCGCTTCCATCCTCCTTGAAGTGAACGAAGCATCGACCAGCCAACGGGGCATCGATCCCCGCAATGCATTTATCGTCCGGCGCAGGCAGCGTCAATCCGAATCCTCATCCGAACGGACTCAGCAAAGTCGCAAGTCCGGGAGATCGCAGATTGCGCACGCGGACGCGTTCACTGGAGGACCGTACAGTCGACTCGTTCATCGGGGCAGCGCGTAGGGCGCAATACCATTGCGCCGCTTCAAAGCATCAAGTTTGGCGCGATGTCATTGCGGTCATTCCCGTTCTCCAGCCAGTCGAGCAGTACATCGGCCAGCGAAGCGGCCGCCTCGAGCGGTATCAGGTGCCCTGCTCCTTCGATGATTTCCAGTCGCGCGCCTGGAATCGCGCTGGCAAGTTCGCGGGCTTCATCGATCGATCGCAGCTGGTCCTGGCTTGCCGCCACGACCAGCGTGGGGCACGTGATTTCGCTCAAGGGCACGGCGGTTCGATCCAGCGCCGACTGCCAGACGAAGGCATCCGCACCTAGCCGCACGCTCATTGCGCGCACACGATCCATCAGCGCCTGATCGTTCGCGTGATCGTGATTCAACGAGCTTTGAATCGCCCGCCGGCTGAGCCCGGCGAACACGCCTGCAGGCGGCAGCAACGCGGCCGGACGTTCCGGCCGCGCGGATGTCGCCACCAGCGCCAGCGCCTCAACCAGCTGAGGGTATTCGGCCGCGAGCGCGCGGGCGACATAGCCGCCCATCGAGAACCCCACGAGCACGACCGGTTCGGCGAGTTGCTCCGCCATGCCACGCGCGACTTCACCCACCGTGCGACCGCGGGGAAGCGCGATGCGCCGCACCTTCCAATTGCGTGGAAGATGCGGCACGAAGTCGTCCCAGAGCGCATCGTCCAGCATGAAGCCGGGCAACAGCACGATGGTTTTCGTCGATGAGTTCATCAAGTTCGTGCCTGATGGTCAGCCGGCCCCGGGTGCCAGCTATCGTTCGAAAGCGGACAGTAGCATCGCTGACCGTACAGCTCCGATCGCCAGTGACCGGTATCGGCCAGAAGCGGACACACGGTCATTGGGTTATGGAGCGCCACTGCGTGTTGCGGATATTTCGAGCACGGTCAAGGTGCCTGGAGGCTTCGGGTAGTTGAAGCGCACCGTGACCAGAACGCCTTGGTCCTCGGCACCCCGCAGCGTCGACGTTATCTCTACCGGTTCATCACCCCGTTCCAATCTGGCCAGTGCCTCATTCGCATTGCCCGAATCGAGGCATGCGATCGCGCGACGGGCATTTCTCTCGCCAAACTCCCACGATGTATTTGGACCCAAGTACGCGCACAGCGCACGACTGGAATCATCGCCCGAGTGGCGGCAATCGTGAGTCATCAGCGTGTTGCCATCGTCGCCACCCCAACCTCCACGGAGGGTCACGGCGCTGGTGTCGCCAGGTTGGGTGGAAGCTGCGAACCTGATGATCTCAGGGCACATGCCATCGACGACCTTTGTGCCCGTGATTGCGCACGACGGCACGGTAGGAAGCACGAAGAACAACACGAGGAAGAGGGAGAGTTTCATACCGCCGATAGCTCAACGGACGTCCGCTTTGGGTCGAAAGCGGACATTAGCATCGCCGCGGCGGCCTCTTCCGTCCCAACGTCCGCCATCGGCCAGGAGCGGACATCGGACGCCGAGATGTCACACGCCCGCTTGCTGCATCAACGAAGCAGACCCAACGCGAACAACACGCCCATAGCCAGAAACGGCCACGCGATGACCATCGTCGTCGCCAGCCAACTGCAAGGTGACGGGCGCAAAGCGTGAATCGCGATCCATCCGCACAAACCGACCCAGAGGAACACAAACGGTAGATCCCACCACCCCCAGTTGGTCACCATCATGATTCCAAGCCCGAGCAAATACGCTGGAACCGAGCAGAGGTGTTCGACTGCCGACAGCTTGTACGAGTTCTCTCCTTCAACCCTGTCCATTTGCGCTCCACTTTGAGCCGGCCATGGCCAGCGCCAGATATTCAACGTCCGCTTTGGGTCGAAAGCGACATTAGCATCGCCCGCGCGAGCAGTCCGGCTCCTGATGTCCGCTAACGGCCAGAAGCGGCCATTCGCCAGTACCTTCCAAGCCGGGCCGCCAAGCGGCCGCAACTCGAATGAATTGCTAGGCCGCAGCGCCAGGCTCCCCGAGTGGCCAGACCTCCACAACGCCGTGTGCAACAGCGCAGGGCGACTGCGCCACCATCTTTATCGCAGCGTGGATGTCTTCCGCTTCGATTACAGCGAATCCAGCAATGGGGAGCTGAGACGACATGAAAGGACCTTGCTGGGTGCGAGTGCCTGTTGCCGCCGGATTCCTCACTTGCACGGGCGCGCCGGCGACGCCCACAACGGCGCCTTGCCGCCTGAGCAACTCATCATTGGCGTGAGCGGCATTTCGCACCGCTTCGGGCGTGCGTTCGTAGCCTTGACGATCGCCGTAACCGATAGTTACGAACTTTGGCATTGCGGGATCCTCGGCAACAAAAGGGAATCCGGTGCGGCCCAATGCTTGAACCAAGCCAAGCCGCGAAGCGGGTTAATGCGGACACTAGCATCGCCGGCTGGCCAGGGGCTGGCCGAACGCTATCGGCCAGAAGCGGACATCCACCGTCCTCGGGTCAAGCCTGAATCTCGACATCCTCAAAGCCGGAGTCGCGAAGCACCCGCGCGATCGTTTCTACGATGGGGTCGGATCTCTGGATTCGATTTGTCCCCAGCACCTTCTGCCAGAAGGTGCGCGACCGTTCGAGCATGACGTGCCACTCGCCGTAGTTCGGACGAGCGGGATCTTCGTCCGAGTTACCCGCGACACACATGAGGCCGCATGTCCGCTACCAACCGAAGCGCTATCGGATGACATCAATGCGGCCGTACAAGCCCGCGGCCCCGTTGACCGGTCCGGCCGTGAAGTACAGCGTGTTGACGGACTGGTTGGCGACACCGTTGCCAAACTGCACTGCCCGGAGGCCATCGATGACGATGGGATTCCCTGACGAATCACGCAGGCATCCCAGGTGTGCACCGCTGGTCGGATCGAAGACGTTGATACGCCCATCGCCAAGGTTGGCAATCAGCAGTTTGTTGCTGTGATCACCAAACTCCGCGGGCGCCATGGCCATTCCCCAAGGAGCATTCAATGCGCCGCCGGTCGAGATGACCCGGATCAGACGCCCGCTCGGAGTAAACACCGTCACCCGCCCCGCGCCTGAGCCTGGCACCGCGTTCGGCGGCCTGAAGCCGTCGAGCCTTGCATACGCAACGTAGATGTTCCCGCCGATTGCCTGCACGTTGTGCAGGGACAGATCAGCTGGAAGTGCCGGATCGTAGAACGCTCCGAGAGGCATCGAACTTCGCTTGATGTTGCCGTTGGCATCGTTGTCGAACACGGGCAGCCCACGCTGGCCGGGCAGAACCGCATAGAGGAGTTGACGACCGCAGCAGCCGCTCAGGGCCATCCCCGTGAGGTAGGGAAGCGATGCGCTCCCGAAACGGTAGAAGGCGACAGCCGGATCGGTTTCCGGGTTCCAGCCATGTATCGAACCGATATCGGTTGTTATCAGGAACCGGCTGGTTCTGCACAGGCCGTTGGCATTACATGTGACGAAACCCTGATAGCCGCCATTGAAGACGATGCCGAAGGGCCTCAGGTTGCCGTAAGCGGAGACGGGCACGCGCACTAGCGGCGGTTGCGAGACGCCATTTCCGTCGTACTTCAGAACGGCGCGACTGGCCGGCGACGCCACCCACGCAAATCCGTACGGATCGAATGCGAGCCCCCATGGATCGACCAGGTTGACATCGATGTGGTCCGCAGCAATGGCGCCGTTCGACACCAGATAGCGGACCTTGTAGCGGCTTTGCGCGAAGGCCGGGACTGCCGCGAGGACCATCGAGAAGGCGACAACCGAACACAGCCGCAGGAAGAATCGAATTTGACGATGCATAACGGCCTCCTGTGTAGCGATAACACGACGTGGCGAGTCACACGTCGGCCCGGAGTCTAGGCCTCGACATCGTCCGATGCGGGCCGTTCGTCAGTCGCTGCGGCGACGCGCTCTCGGACAGGCCGCGCGCCTGCGCAGCCTGATCTGGTTGTGCTTTGTGCATGGCGTGTATGCGCAAACGCCCGATTTCTGAACGACTGATCAAGTCTCTGTCCGCTTTCGGCCAGAAGCGGACGTTCGCACTAGGTTCCCACGATCCCGCGCCCCCCTTTGACGACCACGGACACGAACGCGCCCGCGCCTAAGATCCAAAAGGCAACCTGAAGCCAATAGCTGAGTGGAGCATCCGTGCGCTTAGTGGCGCCGAGGCTTAGGGCAGTGGGCGATTCGACTGTGCCACTGCGTAACGCAGTGATGCCGCGCCACAAGCAATAGGTCGCCAAAGCGGCTACGAAGGCCAGTCCCAGATAGAACCAAAAGTCGCTCACGCAATGTCCGCTTTGGGTCGAAAGCGGACATTAGCATCGACTGCCGGTTTAGCCCTGCCTCATGACCGCTATCGGCTAAATAGCGGACATCGAGGCAAGCTCGTGCCGCTTTCACGAGCCGCAATCTCAGCTGCCGCCTGCCGACGATCGTGTCGCGACGCCGAATGCATACGCCTCCAATGGGAACCCTTCCCCGGAAGAGTAGAAGAGCCGGCCCCCTTTCTCTTTGAACCCGTCCAGCAGGTGCAGCGCCAGGGCGGATGCGAGGCACAGTGCCTGCAAGGATGAACCGCCGTGAGCATCATGAAGCTTGCGGTACAGCGGCGTGAGCGCAACAGGACAAGCCCACTCTTCTGGCTCGGTTCCCACCTGGTATGGAGTCCCGATCCTTATCTCGACTTCGAATGGCTCTTCATTTGGCCGTTGCGCCCAAATCTTCTCGCTTGCGATAACTGGGTCCATGTTCGGCGTGCAGTTCCGAATGACCGCTTTGGGTCGGAAGCGGACATTAGCATCTGAAGCGGCTTGCCCTGCCCCAATGTCCGCTAACGGCCAGAAGCGGTCATTGCCCTGTCGGCACTTGCGCCTCGTCGGGATACGCGTGCGTCATGACGTCCGCGAAAGTCATGCCGTGGAGCTTCCTGCGGCAGGAGGTGAGGTCCACCAGCCCCCCAAGCAAACGCACGACGAAGTCGTCGTTCGGCGAGGGCCTAGGCTGGGAACAGTGGTAGTTCGACAACATCACCAGTTCCGCCAGCGCGAGACGGTAACGATCGTCCAGGGATAACTGTCCGACGACACGAGCATGGGTGAGCCTGAAGCTGCTCTCAGTCGTACCATCAATCGCGGCAGGTGGTTCGGCTGCCAATGCAGGTGGCATCGGCATGATCAGCCCTAGGACGAGTGGAATGATCTTCAAGGCCCTCCCCCTATCCATGTCCGCTTTGGGTCGAAAGCGGACATTACGAGTCGTCGACGCACCCGTCCTGCCTAACGTCCGCTATCGGCCAGAAGCGGACATTCGCTCAGCGGCGAGCGCCTGCCTCAAATAGATGCACCGGACAGTACGCGACCCCGTTGACCGCCTTGGCGCCACAACCAGACCAAACGCAGGTTTCACTGGACAACGCGCCACGTACTTGAACGATAGCGTCGAGAATCAGTGGCTTGCAATCAAACGACAGCCACTCCTCCTGGCTCGGAACTTTGACGGCGATCTGCACCTGATACTTGTCCCAGGCATCCACGCGCCAGAATTGATGGCAACTGGGACAGTGATACAGCTCAACCCAGTTCCCCGTCCCCACATGCTCCATTCGGACAAATAAGTCCGTTGGGTGTTCTTCGACGTAGATAAGGTCGGGAAGATCTG
>Ga0102591_1002301_pt1 | contig 21310 bp, 18 predicted proteins | sample AraplaCol_mCL_r2_2_FD_76860 | JGI IMG/M metagenome (GOLD analysis project Ga0102591, IMG submission 76860) | Arabidopsis root microbial communities from North Carolina, USA - plate scrape MF_Col_mCL_r2 (SPADES assembly) (version 2) | ecosystem: Host-associated > Plants > Roots > Endosphere... | reverse complement strand
TTCAAGGGCAAGACCATCGCCGACGTGCTGGACATGACGGTCGAGGAGGCCGCCGACTTCTTCAAGGCCGTGCCGCCGATCCGCGACAAGATGGAGACCCTCAAGCGCGTGGGCCTCAGCTACATCAAGGTGGGCCAGCAGGCGACGACCCTGTCGGGCGGCGAGGCCCAGCGCGTGAAGCTGTCCAAGGAGCTTTCCAAGCGCGCCACCGGCCGCACGCTCTACATCCTCGACGAGCCCACGACGGGCCTGCACTTCGAGGACACCAAGAAGCTGCTGGAGGTGCTGCACGAGCTGGTCGACCAGGGCAACACCGTGGTCGTCATCGAGCATAACCTCGACGTGGTGAAGACCGCCGACTGGCTGCTGGACTTCGGTCCGGAAGGCGGCGACGGCGGCGGCGAGATCGTCGCCGTGGGCTCGCCCCAGGACGTGGCCAAGGTCGAGGCCAGCTGGACCGGCAAGTACCTCAAGGAACTGCTCGACCGCCACGAGGAGCGCCGCCAGGCGCGGGTGGGCGAGCTGAAGAAGACCAAGCGGGCCTGATCAGGCGTCCGCTTGAAATAAGAAAGGGCGGCGGGTCTCCCCGCCGCCCTTTTTCATGTCGGTGTCCCTGGGGGGATCAGACGTCGAACGGCCCGCTGGGGGCGGCCGGCTTGGCCGCCCGCTCGACGATCTCGCGATAGATGAAGGCCGACGGGGCGTAGATCGTCACGCTGGTCAGCACCGTGATCAGGCCGCCGACGGCCAGGCTGAGCACGCCGGTCGGGGTGAGCAGCGACTCCAGCGTCAGCTTCTGCGACTGCATCAGGTCGTTCAGGGTGTCGAGGTTGAAGCCGCTGAGCGCGCCGCCCAGCAGGGTGATGATCAGGAACAGCAGAAGATAGACGACGACCGCCAGGACGGTGGCCACGAAATAGGCCCCGAACATCGGCCAGAAGCGCCCCTTGGTCAGGGCGAACGAGCCGAAGACGTTGATCTTGCCCTCGGCGAAGGTCAGCACGTTGGCCAGCGACAGGCGCACGCCGAGGAAGATCAGCACGGCGAACGAGGCCGGCACGATCAGCAGGCCGACCAGCGCGGCCAGGGGCGGCGCGATGGCGCCCAAGATGACGAGGATGAGCGTGACCGCCACCAGCAGGACCAGATAGGCCGCGAACAGCAGCAGGCCCAGCAGGATGGAGACGCCGGCCTGGCGCAACTCGTCGGCGCCGAACCGCAGATAGGCGCGCCGGGCGTCGGCCGGGCGCAGCACCGCGCGGTAGATCGCCGCCAGCAGCACCGAATAGAAGGCGACGCTGTAGACCAGCGAGACCAGCGCGAACGGACCCAGCTTGGCCATGGCCTGCAGGGCTTCGGTCGGATCGGCGGAATTGTTCTGGCTGAGCGTCGTGAACGCTTCGAGCTGGGCGCCGAACAGGCCGATCATGGCCACGGACACGATCGCCGAGACGATGGTCGCGATCAGGACCCAGACCGCGACGGTCTTGAAGTGCTCGCGCACCAGGACGAAGCCTGAAATAGCCGCGTCCGTCGCCGAAAAGGTCTTCATCTTGCTCTTGCTCGCCCTGTGCGGTGTGTCGCAGGCAGGAACGCGTAACAAGCTTCGTTGGCCAGGGACAGAGCCCGGGCCTCAAATATCCGGGTGCAGCTGGCGATAGGCGCGGGCCGGGCCGGCGGTCAGGATCACCGTCTGGACGGTGAACATCAGCGGCGCGATCAGCACGTTGGTCAGCAGGCCCAGCAGCACGAACAGCTTTGACCCGCCGCCGACCAGGGCGATGACCCCGGTCAGCAGGCCGCCGACCAGCGAGAAGACGATCGGCGTCAGCACGAAGGCCATGAACAGGTTCAGCACGAACATGCCCAGCAGGCCCCAGAAGTGGCCGTGGGTCAGCACCCAGGCCTCGCGCAGGTTGATCCTGCCCTCGGCGAAGGTCTGGGGCGACAGCAGCGACAGGCGCACGCCCACCCACATCGACAGGCCGATGACGCCCAGGCCGCCAACGAAGGCGATCCAGGCCGCGACGCTGCGGGCGCCCGCGCCGGCCAGGGTGGCGGTCAGCAGGGTCACCAGGCCGCTGGGAATGGCCGTGACGAACAGGGCCGCGGCCCAGGTGATCAGGGCCACGACGAACAGCCGGACCTCGTCGGCGCCCAGGCGCAGATAGGCGCCGCGGCTCTGCTCGGGATGCAGCACCGAACGCAGGATGGCGCTGGCCAGCACCGCGCAGATGGCGGCGGCCAGCAGGATCAGCAGGGCCATGGCCCCGCCCAGGTGCGCGATCAGGTCGAGCACCTCCTTGGGGTCGGCGGTGAACCGGGTCTGGGCCAGGTCGCGCCGCACCTCCTCGCCGAAGGCGACGGCCAGCAGCACCCACAGCAGGATCAGGGCGGCCCAGTAGAACCCGCCCCAGACCAGCAGCGAGGCGGGGTGGCGGCGCATGGTGCGCGGCCCTTCGAGAGCGGCGGCGATGGGCGACAGGGCGATCATGGTCAGGCTTCCGGTCGCTCGGCGACGGCCAAGCTCGGGCCGTGTCTGTAGACGTGGACGCACGCCGCCGTCCAGGCCGGCGCGACGCAGAAATAGTAGAGACCCACGGCCACGGCCTGAAGCGCCAGGGCGGCGGGTCCGTCGAGGGCGGTGCGTCCGCCCACGGCGATCACCACGCTGGGCAGGTAGACCACGAGGCCCAGGGCCACCAGCAGGCCGGCGCGGCCCTTGGTCAGGTCGAAGGCGCTGAGCACCTGCAGCCGTCCGGCGGCGATACTGGCGGCGGGGGCCAGCGACAGCCGCGCGGCCAGCCAGGCCAGGACCGCCAGGCTGGCCAGCGGCGCCAGGCTGGCGGCGAAGGCGGCCAGGGGACCCGACAGCGCGGCCTTCCAGGCCTCGGACGAGGTGGCGTCGAAGCCGGGTGCGGCGGCGCGGGCGACGCCCAGGGACACGGCCCCGACCACCACCAGCAGCACGGAGATCACCACCAGGAAAATCAGGGCCAGCAGCAGCTGCACCCCGGCCATCAGCGCCTCTTCACGCCCCCAGCGCAGGCCGGCCAGGCCCACCGGGCGGTCGAAGGCGGCGCGGTAGAGGGCGCCATAGGCCAAGGCGGCGGCGAGGAAGTCGGCCAGCAACACCCAGCCCCCGCCGGCGAAGCGTCCGGCCAGTCCGAGCAGGCTGGCCGCGGCCAGGGCGGCCCAGGTGCGGGGCGCAAGACGGGTCACGCCGTTAATCCCGGCCCGCGCCGTCGCGCCGATCGCGATCGATGCCTCGCCCATTTCGCTCCCAAGCCCTCAGCCGCCGGCAGTCTAGCCCGCGCCGCGCCATCAGACGACGAGTCGGCGCGGGCGTGGCGTGGATTCTACGCCGGCGTGGCCTCGGGGTCGCTTTCGACCGGCGGTTCGGGCGGAGCGGGCGGCGGCGGCGCGGCGGCGGCCCCGGCGGCGGTCGCGGTCAGCTGCTGATAGGCGCTGGCCCACGGCGCGATGTAGATCGTCAGCACGACCGACTGGACGAGCCCCAGGACCGGCGCGGCCACGACCAGCCACGGCCAGAACCGTTGCAGGAACTCGTCCGGTCCGGCGATCTTGGCCAGGTCCTGCCACGAACCGGCGAGGGACAGGCCGACGACGATCAGCAGGATCACGGCCACGACCATCTCCAGGGCCATGACCAGCAGCGTGGCCAGCAGCGCCATGCCCAGCAGGCGCAGCGACGAGCCCTTGGTCAGGCTCCAGGATTCGAACAGCACCAGGCGTCGGCCGGCGAAGGTCATCGGCCAGGCCATCGACAGCCGCAGCAGCGCCCAGACGATGGCGCCCAGCCCGCCGATCCCGGTCAGAATCCCGAGCGTGAACCCGGCGACCTTGCCCGCCGCGAAATAGGCCAGGAAGCCGACGATGAAGCCCAGGATCACCGCGACGAAGTAGGCGATATACCAGCCGATGACGACGATCACCGTCAGCAGCAGCATCCAGCCCTCGCTGGCCCCGACGCGCAGATAGAAGCCCCGGCGGGCCTGCGGCTCCAGCACGGCCCGGAAGATGGCGGCCGCCACCAGGGTCTGGGCCAGGACCTGCAGGACGAAGGTGCCCAGGTTGGCCAGCATCATGCGCGCCTGCATGGCCATGACCTGAGCGAAGGCTTCGGGATCCTGCGCCGCCGCGTTCTGGTTCAGCTCGCCCATGCGCGCGATGTCGCCGATCAGCGGCACGTAGAGGCCGATCAGCGGCGCTATCATCAGCACCAGCAGCACCACGCCCCACACCGCCACGGACGCCGGTTCGCGCCCCAGCAGGTTCCAACCGGCCACCGCCGCCGTCGTCGCGGAAAACCTCTTCGCCACCCCAAATCCCCCAAATCCGAAAACACGTCTGGAGGTCGAGCTTACACGGCGGTTCCGTCTTGGCGAGGGCGGAGGTATGAGGACGGCCATGACCACCTCCCCCATTCACGTGATCGGCGGCGGCCTCGCCGGTTCCGAGGCCGCCTGGCAGATCGCCCAGGCCGGCGTTCCTGTCGTCCTGCATGAGATGCGCAAGGACGACTCAAGCGGCAAAGTCACCACCGACGCCCACCAGACCGACGGTCTCGCGGAAATGGTGTGCTCCAACTCGTTCCGCTCGGACGACTGGCAGTTCAACGCCGTTGGTTTGCTGCACGCCGAGATGCGGCGCTGCGATTCCATCATCATGTCGGCGGCCGACCAGCACCAGGTGCCGGCCGGCGGCGCCCTGGCGGTCGACCGCGACGGCTTCTCCGAGGAAGTCACCCGCCGCCTGGAGGCCCATCCGCTGGTCACCATCGTCCGCGAAGAGATCGCCGGCCTGCCGCCGGAAGCCTGGGACAGCGTCATCGTCGCCACCGGCCCGCTGACCTCGCCGGCCCTGGCCCAGGCGGTGCTCGACCTGTCGGGCGAAGGCCAGCTGTCGTTCTTCGACGCCATCGCGCCGATCATCCACCTCGAGTCGGTCAACATGGACGTCGCCTGGCGCCAGTCGCGCTACGACAAGGAAGGCCCCGGCGGCGACGCGGCCGCCTACATCAACTGCCCGATGAACAAGGAGCAGTACGAGGCCTTCATCGACGCCCTGCTCGAAGGCCCCAAGGCCGAGTTCAAGGAGTGGGAGAACGTCCCCTATTTCGACGGCTGCCTGCCGATCGAGGTGATGGCCGAGCGTGGCCGCGAGACCCTGCGCCACGGGCCGATGAAGCCCGTCGGCCTGACCAACCCTCGCGACCCGACCGTGAAGTCCTACGCCATCGTCCAGCTGCGCCAGGACAACGCTCTGGGCACGCTGTGGAACATGGTCGGCTTCCAGACCAAGCTGAAGCACGGCGTCCAGGCCGAGACCTTCCGCATGATCCCGGGGCTGGAGAACGCCCAGTTCGCGCGCCTGGGCGGCCTGCACCGCAACACCTTCATCAATTCGCCCAAGCTGCTGGACAAGGGCCTGCGCCTGAAGGCCCAGCCGCGCCTGCGCTTCGCGGGCCAGGTGACCGGCGTCGAGGGCTATGTCGAGAGCGCCGCCATCGGCCTGCTGGCCGGCCGCTTCGCCGCCGCCGAGCGCAAGGGCGGATCGCTCGAGGCGCCGCCCGCGACGACGGCCCTGGGCGCCCTGGTCGAGCACATCACCGGCGGTCACCTCGAGGCCGGGCACGGCGGCTCGTTCCAGCCGATGAACATCAACTACGGCCTGCTGCCGCCGCTGGAGGCCCCCAAGGTCGACGAGGATGGCAAGAAGATCCCGCTGAAGGAACGCGGCCGCGCCAAGAAGCGGCTGATGAGCCTGCGGGCCCTGAAGGACCTGGAGGCCTGGCTGACGGCGGGCTGAGCCGAAGCCGGCCTCTCCCGACTTGAAGAAAACGGCGTACGCCCCGTCCAAGGCGGAAGCGCGCGGCCGTGGAACCTTGGCGTTCCCGGCCGCGCAACGTCGCGGCGTCTTTCGCGAGACAGCCCCATGCTCCGCCTCATCAGCGCCGCCGTCGCGACCACGGCCCTCCTGACCGCTCCGGCCCTCGCCCAGGACGTCACCTCTCCGGCCAAGGAGACGATCCTGGCCCCGTTCGACATCGTCCGCACCGAGGTGAAGAGCGTCGGTCCCGACGTGGTCTTCCGCGTGCAGGTGCGCGGCAAGGCCGGCGAGCTGAAGCCCAAGGCGACCGGCCAGTTCGCCGGCAGCGCCGTCTGGAGCTACGTCTGGCCGACCTCGCTGGACAGCGGCGGCGTCGGCTTCGAGGGCGGCCAGGGCATCCTCGCCCTGGCGGTGACCTTCCACCCTGATTTCGACGACGCGGCCTATGGCGGCGTGAACCGCCACGTCTGGCATCCGCACTGGGTGGTGCTGGTCCCCGACGACGCCTGCGGCAAGGGCGCGCTGAAGGTCCGCGACATCCCGGCCGGGACCAAGCCCAAGGTGCCGGCCACCTGGCCCGGCGTGCCGCTGCTGATCGACAGCCCGAGCTATCCGACCACCCTTGCCACGGACACGGTCGAGGTGAAGGTTCCGGCCAGCGTGATCGGCGCGGTCGAGGGGGTGAAGTTCGACGGCGTGACCTCGGCCCTCAAGGTCAACGCCAACCTGCACGCGCCCTTGCTGTGCATCTCCGACATCTTCGACGTCGCTTCCGGCGACCTCAGCCTGCCCGGCCGCATCGGCCGCTGATCTCCCGCCAATCGCGGATCAGGCGCCGGGCGGCCCTCCCCGCCCGGCGCTGTCGCACGCCTCGGACGCGGGCGCCGCCCCGGTGGCGCCCCCCCCCGGAAAGCGGAGCCGTTTTCCGCCCCGGCGCGACATTTCGCCCCAGTTCGCAAACCACCGGTTTGTTGCCCGGAAGCTACGCCCGACCGCATATTTGCCGTGATCGACGCTCGCGGATCGATTTCGATTTGATCCCGACGCCATGTTTCGCCTTAATGACACCGGTAGCTATTTTAATGACACCGGTAGCGGTTAGCGCTACCAACAAGAAACGTATCACGGGTCAGGCCGCTCAATGAGCCGGGCCCGTCGGGAAGAACTGGGAGGGAATATGTTGCAAGTCACCTCGCGGCGGAGCCGCGCCCGCGTGCTGTGCGACCGAGCGTCGCTCGGCGCTCTGACCATCGCCGGCAGCCTGCTGATCACCGGCGCCGCCTTCGCTCAAGATACCGCACCCGCCGCTGCTCCAGGCCAGACCGAAGAGAACGCGGTCGAGGAAGTGGTCGTCACCGGCTATCGCGCCGCCCTGCAGAGCGCCCTCAGCGTCAAGCGCAACTCCAACGTGATGGTCGACGCGATCAACGCCGAGGACATCGCCGACTTCCCCGACGCCAACCTCGCCGAGTCGCTGCAGCGCCTGCCGGGCGTGTCGATCGACCGCGAGAACGGCGAAGGCCGCACCATCACCGTCCGCGGCCTGGGCAGCGACTTCACCCGCGTCCGCCTGAACGGCCTGGAGGCCCTGTCGACCGCCGGTCCGTCGATCGCCGGCGACGCCGCCAACCGCTCGCGCGGCTTCGACTTCAACACCTTCGCCTCTGAGCTGTTCAGCGCCCTGAAGGTCCAGAAGACCGCCTCGGCCGAGACCGACGAGGGCTCGCTGGGCGCCACGGTCGACCTCGAGACCGGCAAGCCCCTGAACTTCAAGAACCGCCGCCTGGCCCTGTCGGTGCAGGACGCCTACTACAACAACGGCGGCACCCACTCGCCGCGCTTCGCGGGCCTGATCTCGGATCGCTGGGAAACCAACTGGGGCGACTTCGGCGCGCTGTTCTCGGCCGCCTACAACAAGCGCAACCAGATCATCGACAGCTATCAGCGCCAGGCCGGCCAGTCGGAATACACCTACCGCCAGTCGACCTTCCTGGCGACCAACTCGACCGCCACCTCGCCGCGCCGTCAGGGCTTCGCGGCCCCGACCGGCACCGCCTGCAACGGCGGCGTGATCCCCGGCGTCAACATCACCAACTCGGCGATCTGCTCGATGCTGGTGGGCTCGAACGCGGCCGCCTACAATCTGGTCAACAACCCCTCCAGCGCGACGACCAACGCCACCAGCCTGACCGGCACCGGCACGATCACCTCCCCCGGCCCGCTGACCCGAATCCCGGCCCTGGCCACGCTGAACCAGCAGGATCTCGACCAGGAGCGCCTGGGCCTGACCGGCGCCCTGCAATGGCGCCCGACCAGCCGCACCACGATTTCGTATGACTGGGTCTATTCGGAGCTCCAGCAGTCGTCGGTGAACTACCAGGTCCAGACCGTCGGCCTGAACCGCAACAACACCAACAGCGCCAACAGCAACGCCTTCTACACGCTGAGCCCGTCGACCTCGGCGACGGCCAAGCGGGCGCTGTACAACTCGTGCACGGCGCAGACCGCCACGGACATCCGCGACGCCATCGACTGCGGCCAGGCCCTGAACGGCGGCGCGCTCGTCGCCGGCACGGCCAACAGCTACAACCCCTACAACCTCGATCCGTACGACTACTACAACAACCCCAACTCGGTGGGTTACGTGGCCAGCACGTACGGCGCCTCGATGGTCGACAAGTTCATCGGCCGTCCCAGCGTCCGCCTGATCGACGCGGCCCTGTCGCCGACCGGCGCCAACGCCGACTACCTGAAGCTGGGCAATGTCGACCTGCGCTCGGCGGCCGACGCGGCCCTCTTCACCACCTACTTCCGCCAGTCTTCGCTGAAGCTGGACCACGAGTTCAGCGACAACTTCACGATGACCGCCGTCTGGGGCAAGTCGTCGTCGAAGAACAAGACGCAAGGCCTGCTGGCCGACTTCATCCGCCTGGACTCGGGCCAGGGCGTGGCCGGCGACGACTACCTCGTCTACGACGCCCGCGGCGGCGGCGACATGCCGCTGCTGAACCTGGGCTTCGACGCCACCAAGGCCTCGGCCTGGGATTTCGTGAAGGGCTACTCGGCCCTGCGCCACTTCCAGCGCTTCACCAACAACGACTACGAGACCCTGCGCTTCGACTTCAAGTATTCGGTCGACGACAATCTCGACGTGAAGTTCGGCATCAGCCGCCGCGAATACGGCTTCTCGACCGCCGAATATCGCCGCCTCACCGGCGAGACCCTGAACCCCAGCCTGAAGGAAGCCGGCGTCACCGTCGCCGATGTCAGCAAGGTCGTGAACTGGGGCACGGGCCTGGACGTCCCGGCCGGCACCACCACCGCCTTCCTGGTTCCCGACCTGCAGAAGATGGTCAACCTGTTCCAGTTCGACTGCAACTGCGTCAACAAGTGGGGCGACTGGCGCCTGTCCTATCTGGCCAGCGCCGCCAACCGCTACGCGGTCGACGAGAAGGACACCGGGGCCTACGTCCAGTTCGACTACAACACCGAGGTGTTCGGCCGCACCCTGCGCGGCAACGTCGGCACCCGCTACGCCCTCACCGAGGTGGAGTCGTCGGGCCTGACCAACACCTCGCGGCCGATCGCCGGCGAGAACAAGTATCACGACGTCCTGCCGTCGCTGAACGCCGCCTATGAAGTCGCCGACAACATGATCATCCGCTTCGGCGCGGCCAAGGTGATGGCGCGTCCGATGCTCGCCAACCTGGCGCCCAGCGTCACCGCCATCAGCGTGCCGACCACCGGCGCGACGGTCGGCGCCTCGCTGACGGTCGGCAATCCCAAGCTCGACCCGTTCCGGGCGGTGAACTACGACCTGAGCTTCGAGTGGTACTTCACCACCGGCGCCCTGGTCTCGGTCGCGATCTTCGACAAGCAGATCAACAACTTCCCGCAGACCCTGATCAGCAACGCGCCGCTCAGCGCCATCCTGGACGCCGAAGGCATCGCCGCCCTCAAGGCCGCCCAGACCAACGCCACGGCGATCGCCTATATCGACAGCGACTACACCTTCGACATCCGCCAGTACGGCAACGCGCCGGGCGGCTACATCCGCGGCGTCGAGTTCAACTACCAGCAGGACCTGACCTTCCTGCCCTGGTACTTCAAGCACCTGGGCGTGCAGTTCAACGCCACGCACCTGGAGTCGGAGCTGGAGTACATCGTGACCCCGGCCAACACCCGCACGGGCGCGGCGGCGATCACCGGCAAGGGTCCGTTCACCGGCGCCTCGCCGGACGCCTTCAACTTCACGGTCTACTACGAAGTCGACAAGTTCTCGGCCCGCCTGTCCTCGGCCTATCGCAAGGGCTACCGCACGACCTATCCGATCGCCGCGGGCACCTGCGAGCCGGGCTACTGCGACTCCCCGCTGGTCAACGACTTCCTGGGCAGCGAGACGACTTTCAACCTCGACGGTTCGGCCACCTACAAGCTGAACAAGAACATCACCTTCTCGCTCGAGGCGCTGAACCTGACCAACCAGAAGGAACAGCGCTGGGCCTACGAGAACGACCCCGTCGTGACCCGCTATGCGGCGACCGGCCGGTCGATCTTCGCGGGCGTCCGTCTCGTCTACTGACGTTCTGGCGTCTGAACGCCTCGAAATCCTGGCGGCGCGGAACCCTTCCGCGCCGCCTTTTTCTTTGGCGCGCCGGTCCCGCCTGGATTGGGGAAGAAGCCAAAGCCCTTGAGCAGGATGCGCAGCGCCTCCCAGTGGATCGCCGCCAGCACCCCGATCACCTGCCAGGGATGGCCCAGCATGGCCCGCAGCAGCCCCCGGTCGCTCAGCGGCTCGCGCCGGCCGGTGAAGCTGGCCGCCAGCACCCGGCCCTGGTCGTCATGGACGTCGATCCCCACCCGCACCGCCTCGCGCGGCGGGGCCAGGGTGAAGGCGTAGCGCAGGTCCATCGGCATGAAGGGCGAGACGTAGAAGGTCTTGTCGCAGCCCTGCACCACCACCCCGTCCTCGCGGGCGGTCGCCGGCAGCACGTAGTCGTTGCGCTCGCCGAAGGTGTTGCTGACCGCATAGACCACCGCCGCCAGCCGCTCGTCGGCGTCGTGGTGGAAATAGACCGTCAGCGGGTTGAAGCCATGGCCCAGCACGCGGGGCATGCACAGGGCCGCGATCCGCCCGCCGGGATGATGCAGGCCGTGCCGGGCCAGCAGCGCCTCGATCTGCGGCTTGACCGGCGCGCGCCGGCGCTCAGCGTGGTCGCGGTCGTGATAGCTGAGCAGGTTCAGGGCGTTGTGCGAGAAGAGCCGCAGGCGCGCCCCGGCCGCGTCGAGCTCGTCGAGATCGAGCAGCAGCATGAAGATCCGATAGCTCAGCCGGTGCCGGCGCGGTCGGGCGCGGTCGTGGACGACGAGGCCGGAATAGAGGGCCGAGCGCAGGGTCATGCGGCCAGCTCCGGCTGGGCGGGCGCCGCCTTGCCCAGGACGATGCGGCCAGAGGGATCGGCGACGGTCCAGGGCCGGCGCACGCCGCCCAGTTGCTCGGCCACGGCCAAACCGGCTTGGAGCCCGTCCTCGTGGAAGCCCGAGCCGAAATAGGCCCCCGCGAACCAGGTGCGCCGCGCGCCCTGCAGCGACCACAGGCTCGCCTGCGCCGCCATCGCCGGCCCGTCGAACAGCGGATGCTCGTAGACCTGGTCGTGCAGCACCTGGCCCGGCGCGCGGTCGGGATTGAGCGACAGGAAGAAGGGATCCTGACCGGGCAGCGGCTGGAGGCGGTTCATCCAGTAGGTGACGCCGCCGACGCCCTCCCCGTCCCGCTCCTCCGCCCTGCGACGGCCAACGTGATTCCAACTGGCCCAGGCCTTCGCGCGGCGCGGCATCAGGGCGCGGTCACGGTGCAGCACCGCGCGGTTGCGGCTGTAGCGGAAGGCGCCCAGCAGGGCCGCCTCCTCCGAGGTCGGTTTGGCCAGCATGGCCAGGGCCTGGTCGGCATGGGCGGCGATCACCACCTGGTCGAAGCGCCGGGTCTCGCCCGCGCCGTCCTCGATGGTCACGTGGTCGGGCTGGCGGTCGATGCGTCGCACCGGCCGCGACAGCAGGATCTCGCCGTCGGTGTCGGCGGCTATGGCGGCGACGTAGCGGGCGCTGCCGCCGGCCACCGTGCGCCAGATCGGCCGCTTGTCGATCGGCAGCATCAGGCCGTGATTGTCGAAGAAGCGCAGGAAGGCGCCGGCCGGGAACTCGCGGATGTCGGCCAGCGAGGTCGACCAGATCGCCGCGGCCTGCGGCAGAAGGTGATCCTCCTGGAACGCCCGCCCGAACCCTTGGGCGTCGAGATAGTCCACCAGCCGGCAGAAGCCGTCGTCGCGCAGGGCCCGGGCGTCGCGCGCCCCCGCCCGATAGAAGCGCATGACGTCGAGCAGCATGCGCAGGAAGCGCGGATTCACCAGGTTGCGCTTCTGGGCCAGCAGGTTGCTGGAGGAATATTCCAGCGCCCCGTCGTCCAGCGACACGCCGAACGACATGTCGCTGTCGACCGTCTCGACGCCCAGGTGCGCGAACAGGGCGGTCAGGTTGGGATAGTTCGGCTCGTTGTAGACGATGAAGCCGGTGTCCACCGCCGCCTCGCCCACCCGCACGGTGTTGGCGTGGCCGCCCAGCCGCTCGTCGGCCTCGTACAGCGTCACCTCGTGGCGCTTCGACAGCAGCCAGGCCGCCGACAGCCCTGAAATCCCGGAGCCGACGACGGCGATGTGCTGGCGAGAGGGCGAACTGGACATCGGTGCTCCTGGGGTGCTCCTGGCAAGGCTCTGCTTGCAGCTACGGAGCAAGGGCGATCCCGGACGCATGCATCCGAACATCGATCGCCGCCGTAGCTCCGACCGAAGGTCGCCAGCCACGGCCGATCGGACGGAGATCCCATGACCGACGCGACGACGAGCGACCCCGCCCTGGCCGCGCCTGGCGCCGAAGCAGAGCGCGGGCGCGCCGGCGGCGGCCTGGTCTCGGCCCTGGTGCGCCTGGCCCAGGACGCCCCGGTTCCCGATTTCGTCGCGCGGCTGGCGATCGAGCGGCTGGTGGCCGGCGCCCGGCGCTCGCTCGACGACGCCCCGCCCGACGCTAGCCAGCGCTTCGCCGAGGCCATGGCCGACCGCCCGATCGCCACTCATGTCGAAGACGCCAACGCCCAGCACTACGAACTGCCCGCCGCCTTCTTCGAGGCCGTGCTGGGGCCGCACCTGAAATATTCCAGCGGCTTCTACCCGCCCGGCGCCCGCGAGCTGGCCGAGGGCGAGGTCGCCGCCCTGCGCGAGACCGAGATCCACGCCGACCTGCGCGACGGCCAGTCGGTGCTGGAACTGGGCTGCGGCTGGGGGTCGCTGTCGCTGTGGATGGCCGAACGCTTTCCCCATTCGACGATCACGTCGGTGTCGAACTCGGCCTCGCAGAAAGCCTTCATCGACCGCCGCGCCGCCGCCCGAGGCCTCACGAACCTCACTGTCGTCACCGCCGACATGAACGCCTTCGAGGCCGGGCGGCGGTTCGACCGCGTCGTCTCGGTCGAGATGTTCGAGCACATGAGCAACTGGCGGGCGCTGCTGACCCGGGTGCGGACCTGGCTCGAACCCGACGGCCTGCTGTTCCTGCACGTCTTCACCCACGTCGCGACGCCCTATCGCTTCGAGACCGACGACCCGGACGACTGGATCGCCCGCTATTTCTTCAGCGGCGGCATCATGCCCAGCCACGACCTGGCGAGGCAGTTCCCCGACCTGTTCGAGGTGGCCATGGACTGGCGCTGGAGCGGCGAGCACTACGCCCGCACCGCGCGGCAATGGCTGGAGCGGTTCGACGCCGCCCGCGCGACGATCGATCCGATCCTGGTCGAGGTCTATGGCGACCGCGCCGCCGTCTGGCGGCGGCGCTGGCGGCTGTTCTTCCTGGCGACGGCCGGCCTGTTCGGCCATCGCGGCGGCCGCGACTGGGGCGTCAGCCACTACCGCCTGCGACCCGTCGCCTGATCCCCAATCCGAGGAAACCCCATGCTTCGCTACGCCGCCGGCTACCTGGCGACCGCCGTCGTCTTTCTGGCCATGGACGCCGTCTGGCTGACCCAGACGGCCGAGCGCCTCTATCGTCCGCACATCGGCGCCCTGATGGCCGACAAGCCCAACCTCGTCGCCGCGCTCGCCTTCTACCTGATCTACATCGCCGCCGTTCTGGGCCTGGCGATCATCCCGGCCCTGCGGCCAGGCGGCGGCTGGTCGCGGCTGCTGACCAGCGCGGCGCTGTTCGGCCTGGCCGCCTACGCCACCTACGACCTGACCAACCAGGCGACGCTGAAGACCTGGTCGACCGTGATCACCCTGGCCGACATGGCCTGGGGGACCTTCGTCACCACGATCGCGGCCTCGGCGGGATATTTCGTCGCCAGTCGGCTTGGCGGACGCTAGCCGTTGCCAGCCTCGCGGCCCCGTGCGACCGTCCGTCGCAGTTTCAGGCGCCAGGGGGCCCTCGGTTGGACGCAGACTCAAGCCGCGCCTTGCTTTCGCGAGCCCTCGCGCGCGTCGCCAACCGCGACCACGACGCCCTCAAATACGTCTATCGGCACACCTCGGCGAAACTGCTGGGCGTCGTCCTCCGTATCTTGAATGATCGCGAGGAGTCCGAGGACGTGTTGCAGGACGTGTATCTTACGGTGTGGAACAAGGCCGACCGGTTCGATCCGGAGAAGGCCAGCCCCATCACCTGGCTGGTCAGCCTGGCCCGCAACCGCGCCATCGACAAGCTGCGCGCCCGGGGGACCCGGGTGATGACCGGCGTCGAGGAAGCCGAGGCTCTGCCTGACGCCGCCCCGCTGGCCTCGGCCCGGGTCGAGGCCGACGAGGACCGCCAGCGTCTCGACGGGTGCCTGGACCAGCTCGATCCCAAGCACTCGGGCGCCGTGCGCAAGGCCTTCTTCGAGGGCCTGACCTATGACGCCCTGGCCCAGGCGGTGGGCGTGCCGCTGGGCACGATGAAAAGCTGGATCCGGCGCAGCCTGATCAGCCTGCGAGCCTGTCTCGAAGCATGACCGACGCGACCGACATCCCGCCGGAAGGTGAAGAGCGCCCCCTGGCCGGCGAGTACGTGCTGGGCGTGCTGGCGGCTGACGAACGCGCCGAAGCCGAGCGCCGCATCGTGGCCGAACCGGCCTTCGCCCGGTCCGTGGCCTGGTGGGAGGAGCGCCTGACGCTGCTGGCCGCCGACATCCCCTCGGCGACGCCGTCCGAGGGCCTGTGGCCGCGCATCCAGAACCTGATCGTCGAGCCGCTGAAGCCCTCGGCCTGGAACAGCGTGAACCTGTGGCGCGGCGTGGCCGCCGGCGCCCTGGCCCTGGCGGCCGCCAGCGTCGTCATCGCCGTGCTGCCGCGCCCGGCCGCGCCGCCGATCGTCGCGCCGAGCCCGGCCAAGCCGCAGGCCGCCGAAGTGGCGCTGATCGCCGATCCGACCAGCAACAAGCCGATGGTGGTCGCCACCCTCGACCATGCCACCGACCAGGTGATGCTGACGCCGATGGACATGAAGATGCCGCAGGGTCGCGACGCCGAGCTGTGGATCATCCCCGAGGGCCAGAAGGCGATCTCGCTGGGCGTGATCCCGACCGATGCGCCCAAGCGGATCCCGATGCCCGAAGGCCTGCGCGGCGCGGGCACCTACACCGCCCTGCTGGCCGTCACCGACGAGCCCATCGGCGGCTCACCCACGGGCGTCGCCACCGGCTCGGTGCGCGCGGCGGGCAAGTTCCTGAAGGGATAAGGCGGGAGCCATCGCGGCGCACACGCGTTGGCCCCGGTCATGAGCACCATCGCAGACCGGCTGCCTGACTGGCTGAACGACTCCGTGTGGCTGATCGCCTGGGCGCCGCCCTGGATCGTCAGCCTCGTGCTGATCGCCCTGGCCGTCGTGCTGGCCTGGAGCGTCCACGCCATTGCGGTGCGGATGGTGCGCCACTCGCTGTCCAGGCGCGACGCCTTCTGGCAGGCCCTGATCGCCCGCACCCGCCGGCCCACGCGCATGGCCTTCGTGGTCGCCGCCCTGGGCGCGGCGGCCTCGGTCGCGCCGCTCGACGCCGCCCAGGCGGAAACCGCCAAGCACGTGCTGCTGGTGCTGTTCATCCTGCTGCTGGGCTGGATGGCCATGACCGCGCTCGACATCGGCGCGGCCCTCTACCTGCGGGGTTTCAAGGTCGACGTCGAAGACAACCTGCTCGCTCGCAAGCACATCACCCAGATCCGCATCCTGCGGCGGGCCATGGCGATCCTGGTCGGCATCTTCACCCTGGCCCTGGCCTTGATGACCATCCCCGGCGTGCGCCAATGGGGGGTGAGCCTGCTGGCCGCCGGCGGCGCGGCCTCGGTGATCGTCGGCCTGGCCTTGCAGCCGCTGCTGACCAACCTGATCGCCGGCATCCAGATCGCCGTCACCCAGCCGATCCGCATCGACGACGCCGTCATCGTCGAGAAGGAGTGGGGCAACATCGAGGAGATCAACGCCACCTACGTGGTCGTGCGCCTGTGGGACTGGCGGCGGATGGTGCTGCCGCTCAGCTACTTTATCCAGACCCCGTTCCAGAACTGGACCCGCGAGAACGCCGCCCTGATCGGCACGGCCATGCTCTATGTCGATCCCGCCGCCCCCGTCGACCGCCTGCGCGCCAAGCTGGAGGAGATCGCCCGCGGCTCGAAGCTGTGGGACGGCAAGGTCGTGAACCTGCAGGTCACCGACATCACGCCCGAGGTCATGGAAGTCCGCTGCCTGGTCAGCGCCCGCAACGCCCCGGTGACCTTCGACCTGCGCTGCGAGGTCCGCGAAAAGATGATGGCCTTCCTGCGCGACGAACTGCCCGAGGCCTTCCCGAAGAAGCGGCTGGCGCTGGCGGCGGAGGGCTAAGCCACGTTTCCCCTCCCCCTTGATGGGGGAGGGGCCAGGGGAGGGGGTGAATACGGCGGTTGAAGCCGCGCACGACCGTCAACTCAGCAATCACCCCCATCCCCGGCCCTTCCCCCATCAAAGGGGGAAGGGAGGAAGACAAGCCTCAAGTAAGTGATTTATGACTTACGAACAGGCGCCCGCCTCGTTGGCTGGCGCTTGCGCGGGCAATCGGCGATGACTTGACCGTCACGCCGCTTGCCCAGGGGGACGGGCGGGCGCAGCCTGCTACCCATGGGGGCGACGAAATGCGGGGAGCGTGGTGACGCGGGAATTCGAGATCGGCGTCAGGGCCAAGGCCCGCTGCGACCTGATGGGCGCGGCGCCTTTCAGCGAGGCCGACGACATGCTGGTGCGGCGGTTCCTGACCAGCGCCCACAAGGCCGCCCTCGACACCCTGAAGTTCTGGATGGAAGAGGCCGGCATGGCCGCCCGCCTCGACGCCGCCGGCAACCTGGTCGGCCGTTACGAGGGCGAGACGCCGGGCGCCCCGGCCCTGCTGATCGGCTCGCACATCGACAGCGTGCGCAACGGCGGGCGCTATGACGGCGCGCTGGGGGTGATGCTGGCGATCGACGTGGTCGAGGCCTTCCACCGCCAGGGCCGCCGCCTGCCCTTCGCCATCGAGGCCATAGCCTTCGGCGACGAGGAAGGTTCGCGCTTTCCCGCCTCCATGGCCTGCAGCCGCGCCGTCGCCGGCACGGTCGATCCCAAGGTCATGGAGATGACCGACGCGGAGGGCACGAGTCTCGCCCAGGCCTTCGCCGCCTTCGGCCTTGACCCGACGCGCCTGACGCAGGCCGCCCGCCGGCCTGACGAGATCTTCGCCTTCCTCGAGGCCCATATCGAGCAGGGTCCGGTGCTGGAGGCCGAGGGCCTGGCCCTGGGCGTCGTCAGCGCCATCGCCGCCCAGAAGCGGCTGATGGTCCGCTTCAAGGGCCAGGCGGGCCACGCCGGCACCACGCCGATGGGCCTGCGCAAGGATCCCGGTCCCGCCGCCGCCGAGGCCGTGCTGGCCCTGGAGAGCATCTGCCGCGACGGGCCGCTGGCGGGGACCGACGGTCTCGTCGGCACGGTCGGCCGCATGACCGCCCTGCCCGGCGCCTTCAATGTCATTCCCGGGGCCGTCGAGTTCTCGATGGATATCCGCGCCGAGACTTCGGCCACCCGCGACGCGGCCGTCGAGGCCGTGAGCGCCGAGATCGAGGCCATCGCCGCACGGCGCGGCTTGGCGGTCTCCGTCACCCTGATGCAGGCCCTGGCCGAAAGCCCCTGCGACGCGGGCCTGACCGACCTGCTGTCGGCCGCCGTGGCCGACCTCGGCGGACCGGCCCGCCGCCTGCCCAGCGGCGCCGGCCACGACGCCATGGTCATCGCCGACCTCTGCCCCACCGCCATGCTGTTCATCCGCTGCGAGGGCGGGATCAGCCACAACCCCGCCGAAGCCGTCACCGACGCCGACTGCGCCCTGGCGGCGCGGGCGATGGTCGGGTTCGTGGAGCGGCTGGCGGCGCAAGGCCCTCGCCCTTCGACAGGCTCAGGGTGAGGACCTTGAATGCAAACGCCCAGGAAAGACGACCTGTCAGTAGCCCTCATCCTGAGCCTGTCGAAGGACGAGGGCGTCTCCAAAGCACAGTGCAGATGACCGACACCTTCCGCGAACTCGACCACCCCGCCCGCCTGCTGATGGGCCCTGGCCCGATCAACGTGCACCCGCGCGTGCTGCGGGCCATGTCGGTGCAGCTGCTGGGCCAGTTCGACCCCGAGTTCACCGGCTATATGAACGAGACGATGGCGCTCTATCGGGGCGTCTTCCAGACCACCAACCGCTGGACCTTCCTGATCGACGGCACGTCGCGGGCCGGGATCGAGGCGGCGCTGGTCTCGACCCTGGTTCCGGGCGACGACATCGTGGTGGTCAACGCCGGGCGCTTTGGCCTGCTGCTCGCCGAGATCGCCGAGCGCTGCGACGCCAAGGTCACCTTCGTCGAGGGCGAGTGGGGCCAGGTCGTCGACCCGCAGGCGGTCGAGGACGCGGTCAAGCGCGTGAAGCCCCGTCTGGTGGCCTGCGTACACGGCGACACCTCGACCACCATCGCCCAGCCGATCGAGGCCATCGGCGAGATCTGCGCCCGCCACGGCGCGCTTCTGTATGTCGACGCCACCGCCACCCTGGGCGGCATGAGCGTGCCGGTCGACGCCTGGAAAGCCGACATCGTCACCGCCGGTTTGCAGAAGTGCCTGGGCGGTCCCTCCGGCTCGGCCCCGATCACCATCAGCGACAAGGCCGCCGACCACATCTTTTCCCGCCGCCATGTCGAGAAGGGACTGGCCACGCCCGGCGCCGGTGGGACCGGCCGCCGCATCGCCTCCAACTATTTCGACCTGGCGATGATCATGGACTACTGGTCCGACAAGCGCCTGAACCACCACACCGAGGCGGCCAGCATGCTGTTCGCCGCCCGCGAATGCGCGCGGATCGTGCTGGAGGAAGGACTCGACACAAGGTTCGCCCGCCACGCCCAGGCTGGCGCGGCGATGGTCGCCGGTATCGAGGCGCTGGGCCTGACCGTCTATGGCGACCAGGCCCACAAGATGACCAATGTCACCGGCGTGATCGCGCCCGCCGGCGTCGACTACGATCGGGTCAAGGCGCGGATGCGCACCGAGTTCGAGATCGAGATCGGCGCGGCCTTCGGCCCCCTGGCCGGCAAGATCTGGCGCATCGGGACCATGGGCGTGAACGCTCGCAAGCACGCGGTTCTGCAGACCCTGGCCGCGCTGGAAGCGGTGCTGCGCTGGGAAGGCTTCGCTGCTCCGGCGGGCGCGGGTGTCGACGCGGCGGCGAAGGTGTTCGCATGAGCAAACGCATTTCCTTCTTCCCCCTCCGGGGGAGGAGCGCCGCAGGCGCGGAGGGGGTAAGTGTCCAGTACGCTCACCTCACTTGCCCCCGCCTGACCGCGCGCCGCGCGGTCGTCCGCCCCCGGCGGGGGCGGAAGGCATGAGCGCCTATCCCCGCGACCTGATCGGCTACGGCGAGCATCCGCCGCAAGCCCGTTGGCCGAACGGCGCCCGCGTGGCCGTGCAGTTCGTCCTCAACTACGAGGAAGGCGCCGAGCGCTCCATCCTGCACGGCGACCCCGTCAGCGAGTTCTTCCTGTCGGAGATGGTCGGCGCCCAGCCCATCCAGGGCATGCGCAACATGTCGATGGAGAGCCTGTACGAATACGGCTCGCGCGCCGGCTTCTGGCGCATCCGGCGGCTGTTCGAGGAATTCGGTCTGCCGCTGACCGTGTTCGGCGTGGCCCAGGCCATGGAGCGCCACCCGGACGCCGTCGAGGCGATGATGAAATCCGGCTGGGAGATCGCCAGCCACGGCTATCGCTGGATCGACTACCAGCACTTCACGGCCGAGCAGGAGCTGGAGCACATCCAGCAGGCCATCGATATCCAGAAGCGGCTGACCGGCGAGCGCCCACTGGGCTGGTACCAGGGCCGCACCAGCCCCAACACCGCCCGCCTCGTCGCCGAGGAAGGCGGCTTCGTCTACGACGCCGACAGCTATGCCGACGACCTGCCGTACTGGGACGACCAGCACGGCCGCGCCCAGCTGATCGTCCCCTACACCCTGGAAGCCAACGACATGCGCTTCACGGCGGCCCAGGGCTTCAACACCGGCGAGCAGTTCTTCACCTATCTGCGCGACGCGTTCGACGCCCTCTATCTGGAAGGCGAGACCGCGCCGAAGATGATGAGCGTCGGCCTGCACTGCCGCGTGGTCGGCAAGCCCGGCCGGATCGGGGCGCTGCGGCGGTTCCTGGAGCACATCACCCGGCACGACAAGGTCTGGGTGGCCAAGCGGATCGACATCGCCCGCCACTGGATCGCGACCCATCCGTATGAGGGGAGCGCCAAATGAAAGCTTCCAACTCTTCCCCGTCATCCCGCGCTTTATGCGCGGGACCCATTTGTCCGTCGCAGGTGCGGAGAAAATCACGCTTTCACGTGGAAGCTGAACCATGGGTCCCACGCATAAAGCGCGGGATGACGAACCTGGGAGGTGGCTTGTGAGCGCGGCGCCTCCCCTATCGCTGAAAATCCTCAACAGCATGAACCGGACGGGCTTCACCACCGCCCTGGGGTTCGCGTTCGAGCTCTCACCCTGGGTGGTCGAGCGCGCCTGGGACGCACGGCCGTTCGCCAGCGTCGAGCGCCTGCACGGCGCGATGATGGCGGTGCTCGACGCCGCCTCGACCGCCGACAAGCTGGCCCTGATCCGGGCCCACCCGGAGCTGGCCGGCAAGGCGGCGATCGCCAAGACGTTGACCGCCGAGAGCAACGCCGAACAGGCCAGCGCCGGCCTCGACCGGCTGAGCCCCGAGGAGTTCGCCCGCTTCCACGACCTGAACGCCGCCTATGCCGCGCGCTTCGGCTTCCCGTTCATCATCGCCGTGCGGCTGAACGACAAGACCTCGATCCTGGCCGCCATGCAGGCGCGCCTTTCCAACGACGAGACGGTCGAGATCGC
>Ga0102591_1002299_pt1 | contig 21335 bp, 19 predicted proteins | sample AraplaCol_mCL_r2_2_FD_76860 | JGI IMG/M metagenome (GOLD analysis project Ga0102591, IMG submission 76860) | Arabidopsis root microbial communities from North Carolina, USA - plate scrape MF_Col_mCL_r2 (SPADES assembly) (version 2) | ecosystem: Host-associated > Plants > Roots > Endosphere... | reverse complement strand
CCAGATGGCGCCGGTGGAAGGCAAGGTTGTTGCCACCGTCTCCCTTGATGTGGGTGCATGCAGGATCACGGACACCCACCTGGAAATCGATGGCGAGATCGGAAGTCTTTTATCGGCACTGCCGGATACCCAGGATTTCGGGCGCAACTGGGCGCAATCGCAACTGTCGAATCTGTGCCAGCTGCGATAGCGGATGCTGGCTAAACGCCGCTAAGCCGCCTCTGCCAGGCCCAACAGAGCCTTGGCGGCACCCTCGTCTGTAATCAGCGTGTTGCAGCCGATCCGCTTGATGGTGGCACGGATTGCGACCGCGCGATGCGCGCCGCCGGATGACAGCACGATGTGCCTGGCCTTCTTCAACGTGTCGAGATCCACGGACATGACGCGGCTGTTGATCGAGTGATCGATCGTGTTGCCGTCCTTGTCGAGGAAGTTGAACATTGTGTCGCAGACGCAGCCAGCGTCGATCAGCTGCTGCAGCTCGGCCTTCGAGATCCACCCTTCCGACAGGGAGGTAGAGTGCGGGCCGATGTCACCACAGCTGACGATCGCAAGATCCAGCGTTTCCGCCAGCCGATAGATCGTGTCCAGGCCGCATTTCTCGATGAGGTTTCGCTTCGTTTCCGTCGAATCCACCAGAAGCGGGGCGAGAAACATGTAGCACTCGGCGCCGAGCTGGCTCGCGAGGCGCCAGGTGTAGTCGATCGGGTTCGTCTGGTGGACGGCAACGACGCCCCCGAGGAGGGAGACGACCTTGCAATTGTCGCGGCGGGGCGGACGGAAACTTGAGAGCGAAGCCGTCATTGTGCGGCCCCAGCCGACGCCGATCGTGTAATCGTCAGGAATGGCTTCGGAGAGAAACTGTCCCAATGCAAGGCCAACGCTCTTTGCCAGCGAATTGGCGTCAGGCTGCGCCGGCGCCGGCACGACGATCGCTTCGTCGAGGCCATAGGCGCGCTCGAGCTTTACCGAAAGTTCGACGCAATCGCCGATCGAGTCGTTGATCCAGATCTGCACTTCGCTGCGCTTCATCGCCTCGTCGAGCAGGCGGATCACGGTCGTGCGGCTGATGCCGAGCTGTTCGGCGACTTCCTTCTGCGTCAGTCCCTGATTGTAATAGAGCCAAGCCGCACGCAACCTGAGAGAGGATGCTTCGGAATAAGCCGTATGCGTGCCACGTTTGAGCTTGACCACATCTCCTCCGGAGCGAATTGCGCCCTAGATCTATCATCAAGCCAGGACAGGTTCGTTGTTCCGCCGATAATGACGGGTGTGACACTTATGTCAATTGAAATGCACAAATGTCCTTGACATATCTGGCGGGGAATAGTGATAGTCGCCGCCAAGAAGTCGCATCCGTGCGACCGAGGAGGTAATGTGCAGGTAAGCGGGACGTCCCATCGGCACTTGGCGGCCGAGGCGTGACGCCGTTTCGCGGGGATGACGCGACCGCTGCTTACACAGGCGGCTCGCAGACTGCCCATTCGTAGATTATTTGCCGGGCGAAGTTCGCATCGGCGCGCAGCTCAAGTCAAAAGGACCAGTAACCATGACATCCAAGCTTGACCACCTCCGCGAGATTACCACGGTCGTTGCCGATACCGGTGACATCGAGGCTGTTGCCCGTCTGAAGCCCGTCGATTGCACGACGAACCCAAGCATCGTGCTGAAGGCACTCGGTACGCCGATGTTCGCAGATACCGTCAAGGAAGCTGTTGCCTGGGGCAAGAAGCAGGGCGGCAATCCGGAGGCCGTTTCCGCCGCCGTTGCCGATCGCCTGGCGATCTCCGTCGGTGCTGCGCTCGTGAAGCTCGTTCCGGGCCGCGTGTCAACCGAAGTCGATGCGGACCTTTCCTTCGATACCGAAGCGTCGCTTGCCAAGGCCCGTTCGATCATCGCTGCCTACAAGGAACGCGGCATCGAGCGTGACCGCATCCTCATCAAGCTGGCTTCGACCTGGGAGGGCATTCGCGCCGCCGAAATCCTGCAGAAGGAAGGCATCGACTGCAACCTGACGCTTCTGTTCTCCAAGGCCCAGGCGGTTGCCTGCGCTGACGCCAAGGTGTTCCTGATTTCGCCGTTCGTTGGCCGCATCCTCGACTGGTACAAGAAGTCGACTGGCAAGGAATTCACGCCTGAGGAAGATCCGGGCGTCATCTCCGTCCGCGACATCTACAACTACTATAAGGCCAACGACATCAAGACGATCGTCATGGGTGCCTCGTTCCGCAGCGCCGGCGAAATCGAAGCCTTGGCCGGTTGCGATCGCCTGACGATCGCGCCGAACCTGCTCGACGAACTCTCCAACGATCAGGGCAAGCTCGAGCGCAAGCTGTCGCCTGATGTGACGAAGCCTGCCCCGAAGATCACCGTCGACGAAAAGATCTTCCGCTGGATGATGAACGAAGACGCGATGGCGACCGAAAAGCTCGCCGAAGGCATCCGTGCCTTCGCCAAGGACCTCGGTACGCTTCGCAGCAACGTTCAGAAAGAACTGCAGCTCGCAGCTGCTTAAGGCTTACGAGCGCTCCAACCAAGAAGGGCGGTGCCATCGGTGCCGCCCTTTTTCGTGTCATATCGACCAGATGCGCTTGGCGTTGGCCTGATAGAGCTTGTCGCGCTCTTCCGGGCTGCAGCCCGAGGTCAGCGCATGGGTGGCAGCGACCCAGGGTGCCAGCCCGCCGCCGAGCGTGCAAACGGGCCAGTCGCTGCCCCAGACGACGCGATCCCAACCGAAGCTGCCGATCGTATGTTCGACATACGGGCGGAGGCTCTCGACCGACCAGTTTTCGAGATCCCCATAGGCGATGACGCCTGAAATCTTTGCCGTCACGTTCGAGCGGCGGGAGAATTCCGTGATGCCCTTGCGCCAGACGTCGCTCATCCCATCCTTGATCGGCGGGTTGGCGCAATGGTCGAGAATGAAGCGAACATCCGGGCAGTGATCGACCAGCGCGAGGATGGTCTCGAATTGATGCGGGAAGACACAGAGATCGAACGTCATGCGGGTGCCGGAGAGGCGCTTGATGTTCTCGCGAAACAGCGGTCGGGCGGCTGTGTCGTCCGGGGCCACGTGGAGGACGCGGCGGAAGCCTTTGACGAAGGGATCGGCAGCCGATCGCTCCAGATAGGCCGCGAAACCATCCTCTTCCGGTCGGCAGGCGGCGATGACGCCACGCACAAGACTGCCCTGGCGGCGGCTGCCTTCCCTGACGTAATTCGTCTCGTCGTCGATGCGCGCCGGTGCAACGTCCACTTCCATGTGCAGCACATTGGAGATCCCACAGCGTAGCGCATCGCGCGCATAGTCTTCGTAGAGATTGTCACGATTGAGATCACCCGCGCCGGATAGCCAGGGATAGTCGAGCGCTTGCCGGTCGACGATGTGCAGGTGTGTGTCGAAGAGCATGCGGTTCCTCCCATTCATGCCATGCTGTTTTGCCGCAACCTGCGGCGGCGGCGCAAACCGGCTTTTCGGCCACCAGATTTTTCATGCCCGGCGATACGAGATCAACTAGGCTTTCCGGCGTGCAAACCTCGCTCCAGCAGGTTGACGCCAATCTGAATATATTGTTTGCATATGAATGAATGCGCCGCAAGCGCCGGAATTTGGGAGGATGTATGAGCCACGGTCTGGAAGGCAAGAAAGTCGTCATCACGGCGGCAGGTCAGGGTATCGGTCGAGCAAGCGCTGAGCGCTTCATTTCACTCGGCGCGCATGTCTATGCGACCGATATCAACGAAAACACGCTTTCCACCCTGGAAGGCGCCGAGAAGCATGTCCTCAATGCGCTCGATGGCGACGCAGTCCGTGCCTTCGCAGCCACGATCGGCCCGATCGACGTTCTCTTCAATTGCGCAGGCTTCGTTCATGCAGGCTCGATCCTCGAATGCGAGGAGAAGGACTGGGACTTTTCCTTTAACCTGAATGCCAAGGCGATGTATACGACCTGCCGTACCTTCCTTCCCGGGATGCTGGAGAAGGGGAAGGGGTCGATCGTCAACATGGCTTCGGTCGCCTCCAGTGTGAAGGGCGTTCCCAATCGCTTTGCCTACAGTGCATCGAAGGCAGCCGTGATTGGCCTCACCAAGTCGATTGCCGCCGACTTTGTTGCCAAGGGTATCCGCGCCAATGCGATCTGCCCCGGTACCGTGGACAGCCCGTCGCTGCACGAGCGCTTGCGTGCGACCGGCGACTATGAAAAGGCACTGAAGGATTTCATCGCCCGCCAGCCGATGGGTCGCATCGCCACACCCGAGGAGATCGCCGCTCTGGTGACCTATCTTGCCGGTGACGAGGCAGGCTTCACGACGGGCCAGATCCATGTCGTCGATGGCGGCTGGACCGGCTAAAGCCATATTGCTCCTGCCGCCATCAAACTGATATCAAAGGCAATCTTGCAGCGGTAGGATTGTGACGGCGGCAGACGCTGGGCGCCGGGAAAGTCAGGTCATGGAGCAACTACGCAGACACATGGTGTTCGTCGTCGCCGTGACCGCTGGACTCGTGACTTTCCTGCTGCTCACCAGCCGCGAGGTCAATCCGCAGAACCTGATTTTTGGCTGGAACGCCGGCGCCATCGTCTTTACGGCGCTCACCTGGCGCCGAATGCTGCGCGCGACCGTCGCTAGCATCCGCGAGAGAGCTGAGGATCTCGACCTTTCAGACGTCTTCCTGATGGCGCTGTCTATTTTGGCGGCGCTCGCCAGCATTGCCGGTATCGCGCTGGAACTTCATGCAGCCAAGGGGGCTGACGCAAGCGAGGCGCTCGTACGATCGCTTGGTGCAATCGCCACGATCCTGATCTCCTGGGCATTCCTGCACACCTTGTTCACGGTGCACTACGCACATCGCTTCTATGGCGGAGAGGCCAAGGGGGAAGGGCTGAAGTTTCCGGAAGGCAATGACGAGCCTATTTATTGGGACTTCCTCTACTACTCCTTCACGATCGGCGTTGCCTCACAGACGGCCGACGTTGCGACGACATCGGTCACCATGCGCAAGCTGACGCTCCTGCATTCCATCCTCTCATTCCTGTTCAATACGACGATCCTGGCCCTTGCCATCAATGTCGGAGCAAGTCTGCTCTAACGCCTTTGGCTGCGTGGAGGGACACACGGATTTGATGTATGAAGCAATCTCATTCTCCAGAGGTTGCCGTGATGGAAGCATTGCCGCGTGAGAGATTGCTGGTCCTTGCCGGCTGCGACGATGCCCGGCTGCGTGATCTCGAGCGCCTGGGGATCATTGGTCCTGGATACACCGGCTATGCCGCAAGCGATGTCAGCCGCCTCCGCTTGATTCTTGCCCTGCAGGAAGCCGGCATCAGCCTCGATGTGCTGGCGGAAGGCCTGAAGCGGCGGATCTTTTCTCTGGAGTTCGCCAATCAGCTGATGTTCGAGCCCGTAACGATGACCGAGGCGTTGGTTTCGGCCGAGGTGGCGGCAGGGCAACTGGATCAAGACGAGCTGAATGGCATAAGGGCATGCGCCAGCTTGCCGCCGCTTTCAGCGGATCAATCGCTTCGCGAGGACGATGCGGAATTTATCTGGCTGTTGGCGGAGTGCAGGCAGCTTGGTGCCTCCGTTGCCGGGATGGAGCGGGTGCTGCGCGTTTTCGGTCAGTCGGTTCGCCGCTGCGTCGACACGATGCGCGACCTCTTCCGCGGCGAGGTCGAAGATCCGATGCTGAATGCGGGCCTTAGCTACCATCATCTTCTCGAGGTTGCCGCCACCAAGCGCTTGGCACTGCAGCGGATCGGCTTCCGGATGCTGTTCCTGCTGCAACGGCGGATGCTGGAGGAGGCGGTGTTCGACAATATCGTCGGAAGGCTGCAGGATGCCTTGCGCGAACACGGGCTGGAGCCTGGCGACGAGGACAGCCTGCCGGCCGTAGCCTTTGCCGACCTTTCCGGCTTCACGGGCCTGACGCATGAGATTGGCGATGTGTCTGCCGCCGAGAAGGCCGCCCGTTTTGAAGCAATCGCCCAACGGCTTTCATGCGCGTTCGACGGACGTATCGTCAAGCCACTGGGCGACGGCGTCATGATGCTGTTTCCGGATGCAGCCTCGGCGGTGCAAGCATCGCTATCGCTGGTGGAGCAGAGCCGTTTGGATGAGTTGCCGCCTGTGCGGGTCGGTGTAGCGACGGGGCAGGTTGTGCCTCGTGACGGGGATATTTTCGGCCGGACGGTCAATCTCGCGGCGCGCGTTTCGGCCGTTGCCGGGCCGTCCCAAACACTTGTCTGCCTCAATACGCGTGCTGCCGCCGAAGCGGCAGCACGCGGTCTTGCCTTCCAGGGTCTGGGAGCTGTTTCCCTGAAAGGCTTCAAGGACTCGGTGCCTCTCTTTGCCGCCCAACGCGCGGCGGCAGGTTAAAGCACCGCATTGCCGGCCATCAGCGCCAGAATCAGGAAGATCAGGAAGATCACCAGCGCGATGCCGAAGAGAACGCGAGCAATCGTTGCCGTTGCGGCCGAGATGCCGGAGAAGCCGAAGAAACCGGCAATCAGCGAAATAACGAAGAATATGAGAGCCCATCTAAGCATGGATTTTTTCCTTTTTGCTCATCGTTTAGATGACGCAGGGCGAGGAAATTTGTTCCATATTTTACGCAACCGGTGGGAGCAGCCCGCAGCGGTAGCTGAAAGCGTTGGCGACGCCCCTGGGGAGCGCCGCCGGCCGGATTGCCATGTTACATCAGGCCCAGTTGCTTGTAGAAGCCAAGGGCGTCGTAGTAGTCCGACTGCTGCTTGATCACGTTGTTCTCAATGACGAAGACCGAGGCACCGTCGAAGGAGAAGGACTTGTCGGTTGCCTTGGTCCCATCGGCCCAAGGACCGCTGTTCTTCCCTGAGAAGGTCCACTCGAAGGAAACCTTGTTTCCGCTGACGATCGGATCACCCCGCATCTCCCATTTCAGATCCGGCGCAGCGGTCATGAAGTTGTCGATCACGGCCGCCTTGGCCTCGGCCTTGCCGACGGTCGGCTTGCCAACCGATGCGTCGTAGTAGCTGATCTTGTCATCGAAATAGGAAGCGGCCTTGCCGGCATCGTGGGCGTTCCATGCGGCCAGGTACTGTTGAACGACCTCAACCGGCGTCTGATCGGCCGCATAGACCGGCATGGCCGAAAGCGTCGAGGCGAGACAGATGCCACCGAAGGCGGCAAGAATGGTACGGCGTTTCATTTCGACTCCCCTTTTGTTGCATGTTCTTGTTTGCAGGTTACGGCCCGCCCGTCGGCCCGGCCGCGCGGGATCAACCGTGGTTGATCATTACGTGCCGGACGGCGGTGTAGTCCTCCAGTGCGTAGACGGACATGTCCTTGCCATAGCCTGATTGCTTCAGGCCGCCATGCGGCATTTCGTTGGTGAGCATGAAGTGCGTGTTGATCCAGGTGCAGCCATATTGCAGGCGGGCGGCAGTTTTCATGCCGCGGCTGATGTCCTTGGTCCAGACCGACGAAGCGAGGCCGTAGTCGCTGTCGTTCGCCCAGGTGACGGCATCCTCGACATCGGTGAAGCGGGTGACGGAAACGACCGGACCGAAAACCTCGCGGCGAACGATCTCGTCATCCTGCGTGGCGCCGGCGACGACCGTCGGCGTGTAGAAAAAGCCCTTGTCGCCGGAGGTCTTGCCACCGGTGGTGATTTCCATGTGCTTGTGTTCGGACGCACGGGCGACGAAGCTTTCGACGCGGTCGCGCTGGCGCTTGGAGATCAGTGGGCCGATCTCGTTCTCGGTGTCGTCGGCCTGATTGAACTTGATCGAGGAGACGGCTGAGGAGAGGTCGGCGACGAACCTGTCGTAGACCTTCGCATCGGCGTAGATGCGGCAGGCGGCGGTGCAGTCCTGGCCGGCATTGTAGTAGCCGAAGGTGCGGATGCCCGCGACAACAGCGTCGATGTCGGCGTCGTCGAAGACGATGACCGGCGCCTTGCCGCCGAGTTCCAGGTGGGTGCGCTTCACGGTCTTGGCGGCTGCCTGCAGAACTTTCTTGCCGGTAGCGACGTCGCCTGTGATCGAGACCATCGAAATCTTCGGATGATTGATCAGGGCATTGCCGACGCTCTCGCCGCGGCCGAGGATGACGTTGACGACGCCTTCCGGCAGGATATCGGCAAGCAGCTTCGCCATCTTAAGTGCGGTGAGCGGCGTCTGTTCGGAGGGCTTGAAGACGACGGTGTTGCCGCCGGCGATGGCCGGAGCCAGCTTCCAGGCCATCATCATCAGCGGATAGTTCCACGGCGCGATGGAGCCGATGATACCGACCGGATCGCGGCGGATCATTGATGTATGACCAGGCAGGTATTCGCCGGCGACGGGGCCGTGCAGATTGCGGACGGCGCCTGCAAAGAAGCGGTAGCAATCGACGATTGCCGGGATTTCGTCGTTCAACACGGCATTGATCGGCTTGCCGCAGTTCAGGGCTTCCAGTGCGGCAAACCCCTCGGCATCCTTCTCGATCGCATCGGCGATCTTGAGGAGGTAGCTGGAGCGTTGGCCCGGTGTCGTCTGCGACCAGTCCTGGAATGCGGATTCTGCGGCATCGACGGCAGCGTCGATCTGGGCAAGCGAGGCTTCCGGCAGGTCAAGCACGGTCTCGCCCGTCTTCGGGTTCAGGATGTGCTCTTCCGTTTCCGTGCCCGCTTCGAAACGGGACCCAATCAGCATCGCGGTGTCCATAATGTTCTCCCTTAATTATTTGCCGGCTCCGGCGACCTGGTCGCCGTCGCGAGTGAGGTAGTAGGCTGCCAGGATCGGCAGGAAAGTGACGAGCACGACGACCATCGCGACCACGTTGGTGACCGGGCGTTGGCGTGGGCGGATGAGTTCTTCGAGCATCCAGATCGGCAGCGTCGATTGCTGGCCGCCGGTGAAGGTGGTGACGATGACTTCGTCGAAGGACAGCGCGAAGGCGAGCATGCCGCCGGCCAGAAGCGCGGTCCCGATGTTCGGCAGGATGACGTGGCGGAAGGTCTGGAAACCGTCGGCGCCTAGATCCATCGATGCCTCGATCAGTGAACCCGAGGTGCGGCGGAAGCGGGCGACGGCGTTGTTGTAGACGACAACGACGCAGAAGGTCGCGTGACCGAGCACGATCGTCCAGACCGAAAATGGAATGTCGAACAGGCTGAAGGCCGAGCGCAGTGCAATGCCGGTGATGATGCCGGGCAGCGCGATCGGTAGGATGACGAGGAGCGAGATTGCTTCACGGCCGAAGAACTTCGTCTGGCTTACTGCGGCTGCGCAGAGCGTGCCGAGCACCAGCGCGATCGCGGTGGCGATGCAGGCGACCTGCACGGAGAGGCCGAGCGCTGACCAGACATCCGGGCGGTTCCACGCGATGGCGAGCCATTGCGTCGTCAGTCCCGGTGGCGGCCATTGATAGCTCTTCTCTTCCGTCGTGAAGGCATAGACGAAGATCAAGAGGATCGGCAGGTGTAGGAAGAGCAGGCCACCGGCTGCGGCGATCTTTAGAAGCAGCGGTGAACGCTGGGAACGGTCAGAGCGCATCGAAGGCCCCCTGTTTCTTGGCCAGCCAGAGATAAACGGCCATGATGACGATCGGGACGACGGAGAAGGCGGCCGCGAGCGGGACGTTGCCCGCGGTGCCCTGCTGGGCATAGACCGCCTGGCCGATGAAGAGGCGCGACGAACCGATGATCTGCGGGATGATGTAGTCGCCTAATGTCAGCGAGAAGGTGAAGATCGAGCCGGCGACGATACCGGGCAGCGCCAGCGGGAAAAGTACGGTGCGGAAGGTCTGGCTCGGTGTGGCGCCGAGATCGGACGACGCCTCGATCAGGTTGCCTGGGACGCGTTCGAGTGCTGCCTGTGTCGGCAGGATCATGTAGGGCAGCCAGACATAGACGAAGACGACAAACGTACCGAGATAGCTGACCGACAGCGAATTGCCACCGACAACGGGCAGGTTGAGGATGCCGTCGAGCAGCCAGGACAGGTGCAGCTTCTCGAAGATCCAGGTGAGGATGCCTTCCTTCGCGAGGATGAGTTTCCAGGCGTAGATCTTCACGAGATAGCTCGACCACAGCGGCAGCATGACACCGAGGTAGAACAGCGCCTTCCATTTGCCCTGCGCATAGCGAGCAGCGTAGTAGGCGATGGGAAAGGCGACGACGGCAGAAGCCAGTGTCACCAGCGCCGCCATGATGATGGTGCGGATGATGATGTCGAAATTCGTCGGGCTGAGGAGTTGCGCATAGGTCGCAAGCGTGAACTCGTAATTCACCAGGCCCGAGAAATCATCGATCGAGAAGAAGCTCTGCAGGAGCAGCGCGATCAGTGAGCCGATGTAGATGATGCCGAGCCACAGGAGCGGCGGCGTCAGCATCAGGAAGAGCAGCAGTCTAGGATGGCGCCAGAAGGCGTCCGAGAGCTGTCCGAAGAAACCGCCGCGACCGGGAAGGATCGAGGTCTCGCTCAGTTCCGCCGGTTTGGTGAGGGCAAGCGCTGTCATGCTGCGTCATCCATGTAATGCACGTCGACGGGCTGCCAGACGAGGCGGACGCTTGTGCCGACATCCGGCACGTTGGCGCCGGCCGGCAGCATGACGTGCAGGCGGGTGCCGCGGATATCGACCGAGAGGCGGGTTGCCGCGCCGAGGAAGCTTGCATGCTCCACACGCGCCTCAACGCCTTCGCCGGCGACGTGGATCGCTTCCGGACGCAGGCTCGCCCAGCGCTTCTCGCCGCCGAGCGCGGTCATCATATCGGGCGCAATGACATTGGAGGAGCCGACGAAATCCGCGACGAAGCGCGTCTTCGGGCGCCGATAGATGTCATGCGGCGTACCTTCCTGGACGATGCCGCCGTTGTTGAAGACGGCGACGCGGTCGGCCATCGACAGGGCCTCGCCCTGGTCGTGGGTGACGAAGATGAAGGTGATGCCGAGCGCGCGCTGTAGGCTCTTCAATTCCTCCTGCATCTGCTCGCGCAGCTTCAGGTCGAGCGCGCCGAGCGGTTCGTCGAGGAGAAGGACTTTCGGCTTGTTGACGAGGGCGCGGGCGAGCGCCACACGCTGCCGCTGGCCGCCGGAGAGCTGTCCGGGTTTGCGCGCGCCGTAGCCGGGAAGCTTCACAAGCTCCAGCGCCTGCTCGGCGGCTTTGGTGCGCTCTGGCCTACCGACACCCTTGACCATCAGCCCGTAGGCGACGTTGTCGAGGATGTTGAGATGCGGGAAGAGCGCGTAGTCCTGGAAGACGGTGTTGACGTTGCGGCGATAGGGCGGGATGCCTTCGGCGGTCTCGCCGAAAATTTCGATGTGGCCGCCCGTCGGCTGCTCGAAGCCTGCGATCAGGCGCAGGCAGGTAGTCTTGCCGGAGCCGGAAGGACCAAGCATGGCGAAGAACTCGCCGGGCGCGATTTCGAGATCGACGCTGTCGACGGCGCGGACCGGCCCGAAATGGCGCGAGACCTGTTGGAAACGGACGGCGGGAATCATTGTAAAACTCCGGGATGTTGCGTCTTTCATCTTCCCAGCGGGAAGGATGCGGCCCAAGGGGCCCCGACGAGGGGACAATTCGGCGTTCCGTCGTTGCCCCCAGCGCTCGGACGTTTCGCTCTTGTCTTCATTGTCCCCTCGCCTTGCCCTCAGCGGGCGCCTTCTCCGCTTGCGGAGAAGGAGAGGTTGTGCGGGCGGATTATCGTCCGCCGATCACACCGATATAGTCGGAGACCCAACGGTGATACGGTACGCACTCGCCCTGCGTTGCGCATTTGGCCGTCGGCGTTCTCCAGAACTTGATCTTGTCGAAGTGATCATAACCGTTCGTTGAGCAACCCTCGTCGGTCAGCAGCTCGTTGCCCTTGCAGGCAGCGGGAACGGAAGGAACGGCGCCGAACCAGGCAGCGGCATCGCCCTGGACCTTGGCCTGCAGCGAATGCTCCATCCACATGTAGGCGCAATTCGGGTGTTCGCTGTCGACATGCAGCATGGTCGTGTCAGCCCAGCCGGTGGCCCCTTCTTCCGGGAAGGTGGAGGCGATCTTCTGTTTGTCGGCTTGCATCAGGTTGACCTGGAACGGCCAGGAACCGGAGGCCACGACGCCTTCGTTCTTGAAGTCGTCGATCTGGATCATCGCGTCGTGCCAGTAGCGGGAGACGAGCTTGCGCTGGCCGCGCAGCAGGTCGAGCGCCGCCTTGTACTGGTCTTCGTTCAGTTCATAGGGATCCTTGATGCCGAGTTCCGGCTTGTGCGCCATCAGGTAGAGAGCGGCATCGGCAACGTAGATCGGACCATCATAGGCCTGGACACGGCCCTTGTTGGACTTGCCGTCGGGAAGGGTTTCTTCCTCGAAAACGACCTTCCAGCTGGTCGGTGCCTTATCCTTGAAGGCATCGGTGTTATACATCAGCACGTTCGGCCCCCAGAGATAGGGAACGCCGTAGTGGACGTCTTTGACCGTGTACCATGCGCCTTTCTGCAGGCGCGGATCGACGTTCTTGAAGCTCGGGATGAGATCGGTGTTGATCGGCTGGACACGCTTGCCTGCGATCAGGCGAAGCGACGCGTCGCCGGAGGCCGTGACGAGGTCGAATCCGCCTTCGTTCATCAGCGAGACCATTTCGTCGGAGGTCGCCGCCGTCTTGACCGACACTTTGCAGCCGGTTTCCTTTTCGAAGCCGGTGACCCAGTCGTAGCTCTTGTCGCTTTCACCGCGTTCGATGTAGCCCGCCCAGGCTACGATGCTGACAGCACCTTCGCCCTTGCCAAGCGCCTTCAGCGGTTCGGCTGCGGCAACCTGCGTCACGAAGCTCACGCTCGCGAGGGCGGCAGTGCACGATTTCAGAAGATATTTCATCTGATGTCTCCCGGTTGTTGCCACTTTTCGTGGCGTTATGTTCCCGGTTGAAAGGTGCGCTGAATTTTCCGGTTTCGCAAATTCATTTATCAGAAAGGCGATATCGGAATTTCCGATATCGTGTCCGAAGGATCACCGGGGCCGGCCGGATCGCAGGGCTTCTGCGATGCCCACGAAGTCGCGCGCCGCTTGCGGCAAACTCGAGCCCTTTCGCCAGACCATGCCGACCTGGACGACCGGAAGGGAGCCGGACACGTCACGGCTCTCGATTCGGTCGCCTTCCAGCGACCAGGGGCGATAGACCAGGTCGGGCAATAGCGCCACGCCGGCACCGGTCGCGACCAGACTGCGTACCGCTTCCACCGAGCGCGTGCGGAAGGCGACATGCGGCCGTGCGCCAAGCGCCGACAGCAGCTTGCCGGTGTTTTCCTCGATTTCGTCGACGGTCAGCATGATCAGCGGTTCGCGAGCGATGTCCGCCACGGAAATGATGTCGGCGGAAACGAGTGGATGGCCCATGGGCAACCACAACCGGTAAGGTGACGTCTCCAGGATCTCTGCCTGCAGGGCCATGCGGTCGCGCAGGTTGGAAATGACCATGACGGCCACATCCAGTTCGCCGCCGACCAGCAGGTGCTCGAGATAGCCGCCATTGTCTTCGATTGCGCTGACTTCGACGCCCGGGCAGGCGCGGCGATAGCGGGCCAGGAGGTCGGAGAGCACATAGCCGGCGACGAGCGAGGTGACGCCGATGTTGAGTTTGCCGGAGATCTCGTTCTGCTTGCCGGAAAAGCTGGTGCGCGCGTCCGTCACGCTTGCCAGGATTTTCGTCGCATGGCGAAGGAACTGATGGCCATTGTGGGTGATCGTCAGGCCGCGTGGATGACGCTCGAAAAGCTCGACGCCGAGGTCGGTTTCAAGCTCCTTGAGGGCCTCCGTGACCGACGATTGCGAGATCGAAAGGTTCTGCGCGGCGCGCGTTACAGAGCCCTGCTCGGCGACGGCAACGAAGTACTGGATCTGGCGAAGCGTGAAGGCCATCAGCCGTTAGAGCATGGCCGCGAGGACATTGGCAAGCATAGGGAAAGCTTGGACCTTTTTTGGTGTTAATCCCATACTGATGCAAACTTAGAGCCCGCGTTTAAGCATTCGGAAACGTCATTTCTCTAGCGTCGAAACCACTCGTATTGCGTTGGAGCTTGTTAATGGCGGAGCAGTTGGCGTGAAGGCCCTACTGCGCATCTTCCGGCCTTCCCGGAAATTGGTGTTTATCATCGCTGGCGTCGCCCTTCTCGGGGGCGTCTCCGGCGGTGCCGCGCTTTTTATCGGCAAGGATAGGCTCCTTGGCCCTTCCGCAGAGACGATGAACGGCCTCTCCTGCACCGACGTCAATCTCGTCACCATCAAGAAGCAGAACCGCGTCTGGATCCGTAAATATATCAAGACCGAGCCGACCGATGGCATGACTCGCGTCAAGACCGCGCTTCGCGTCGCCAAGACGATCTACGATGCGCAGAGGCCCGATCTCGTGCAAGTCGTCGTTCTCGATACCAACGGACCGACGCTGCGCTCGGATATTCGCGGCAGGGCGATCGGCGCCGACGTCGTCTATATTCCGCATCCCGATCCCGTCCTCGAAAGCACGGAAGCCAAGACCTACACCGCCCGTTACTATGACGGGGAGGCGGCGGACAACGGGCTGTTCTTCGGCGAACGCGTCGATCTACCCGAGGACGAGATAACCGCGATGAACGCGTCCTTCAGGGACTATTCGGACTGTATCGATCCCATCGCCGTTGCCGCTACCAAGGGCGGCGAAGGAGAGGGCAAGAAAACTGCGAAGACAGCAGAGGCAAAGGAAGTAAAGCCCGCGGAAGGCGGCGAACATGGCTCCGCACCTGCCAAAGAGCCTGCTGCGCCGGAAGCCGCGCCCGGAGCCGGCCACTAACCCTTTCCAACAAAAAAGGCGGCGAGCCCAACGGGTCGCCGCCTTTTTCTATTCCAGGTAAGCCGGCTCAGTCGGCCTTGCTGCGTCGAGCCGGGAAGAGGATGACGTCGCGGATCGATGGGGCGTTGGTGAGCAGCATGATCAGGCGGTCGACGCCGATCCCGAGACCGCCGGCGGGCGGCATGCCCTGGTCGATCGCATCGAGGAATTCGTCGTCCAGCTGCTTTTCCTTTTCGCCGCGGGCGTGCGCCTGCTCCAGCTGCTCGACCATGCGGCGGCGCTGCTCTTCCGGATCGTTGAGTTCCGAGAAGGCGTTGCCGAGTTCCCAGGCGTTGCAGTAGGTCTCGAAGCGTTCGACAAGGCGCGGCTCGCCTGGCACTTCCTTGGCGAAGGGCGAGATGTCCTTCGGAAAGTGGGTGACGTGTGATGGCTGAATGAGCGTGGCCTCAACCTTTTCTTCGAAGATGAAGGCAAGGCATTCGCCCCAGGTCCAGTCCTTCTCGACTTCGAAGCCGGCGGCCTTGGCAGCCGCGCGGGCTTCCTCGTCGGTCTTCATGGCGAGGAAGTCGATACCGGTCACTTCCTTGACGGCGTCTGGCATCGGCACGCGCTTGAACGGCCCCTTGAAGGAGATCGTCTTGTCGCCGAAGGGGAATTCCGTCGTGCCGTGGATCGACAGTGCCAGGCTTTCGAACAGCCGCTCCACGAGGTCCATGATGTCCTCGTAGTCGGCATAGGCCCAGTAGCACTCCATCATCGTGAATTCAGGATTGTGCCGGGTCGAGACGCCTTCGTTGCGGAAGTTGCGGTTGATCTCGAATACCTTGTCGGTAAGGCCGGAGACCAACGTCCGCTTCAGGTACAGTTCCGGCGCGATGCGCAGGTACATGTCGAGCTTCAGCGTGTTGTGATGCGTCTTGAACGGCTCGGCGGTGGCGCCGCCATAGACCGAGTGCAACATCGGCGTTTCGACTTCCATGAAGCCGTCGTTTTCCATGAAGCGGCGGATGCCGGACACGATCTTCGAACGCTGCTGGAAGCGGAGCTTCGATTCCTCGTTGGTCATGATGTCGAGGTGGCGCTTGCGATAGCGGATCTCGACGTCGGAAACGCCGTGCCACTTCTCCGGCATCGGGAGCAGCGACTTCGTCAGCATGGTGATTTCGCGAGCGTTGATCGACAGCTCGCCGCGCTTCGTGCGGCGCACCGTGCCGGTCACGCCGATGATATCGCCGATATCGATCATGCCAAGCATGTTGCGGGCTTCTTCCGGCGTCACGTCCTTGTGGCTGAAGATCTGGATCTTGCCCGAGGCGTCATGGATATCCATGAACATGCCGGAGTTGCGCGAGGAATAGACGCGACCGGCAACGGTCACGACATCCTGCGTCTCGACGTCGGATTCGAGGTCCTTGTACTTCTCCGCCAGTTCGGCATTGGTCATGGTCCGGTGGAAATGCGCCGGATAGACCTCGCCGATCTGTTCGCGCAGCAGCTTCAGCTTCTGGGCGCGGACCTCGGTCGCGTCGGAGGAAAGGGTCGCTGTTTCGGTCTTTTCAGTCATGATGCAAACGTCCGGTTCAGTTCTTCGGGCCGACGAGGGAGGCAACTGCCTGAGCGGCCAGTTTCAAACGCTGACGCACGACGGAGCGGCCGAGAATCGCCATCGAGTCGAAGAGCGGCAGCGAGCGCGACGAGCCTGATACGGCGACGAAGAGCGGCGCCACGACGACCTTCAGCTTCTTGCCCATGCGGTCGGCAATGGCGCGCAGCTCGGCTTCGATCGTCTCGACGTTCCATTCGAGGATCTTTTCGAGATCCGGCTGGACGGTATTGAGGATCTCGAGGATCTCTTCCGGCGGCGACTTGATCTTGGCGAAGGCCGACGGGTCGACACCGAGATCGGACTTCAGCAGGAAGCCTGCGAGGTCAGGCAATTCGCCGAGCTTGGAGATGCGCGACTGCGACAGGCGCAGGCCGGCCTTCAGACGGTCGTTCTCCATCGCCCAGTCGAGCACACGAGCCTGGAACTCCTCTTCGGAGAGCTTTTCGCGGATCCAGCGGCCGTTCAGCCAGTCGAGCTTCTGGATGTCGAAGATCGCGCCGGCCTTCGAAAGGTTTTCCGGATCGAACTTCTCGGAGAGCTCATCCATATCAAGCAGCTCTTCGCCTTCGGCGATCTGCACGAAAAACAAGCCGAGGAAGTTCATCAGCGCTTCCGGGATATAGCCGAGAGCGGAGTAATAGGAGATCGACGTCGGGTTCTTGCGCTTCGAGAGCTTCGACTTGTCGGCATTGCGCATCAGAGAAAGATGCATGAACACCGGCTGCTCCCAGCCGAAGTAGCGGTAAAGCAGGATGTGCTTCGGCACGGATGCCAGCCACTCTTCGCCGCGGGCGACGTGGGTGATCCGCATCAGATGATCGTCGATGACGTTTGCCATATGATAGGTCGGCATGCCGTCGCCCTTGATCAGGACCTGCATGTCAACGGAATCCCACGGAATGCTGACATCGCCATAGACGCCGTCGGTGAAGTCGCAGGAGCCCTCGGTCGGGATCTTCATGCGGATCACGGAGCCTTCGCCGGCGGCCATCTTCGCGGAGACCTCTTCGGCCGAGTACTTCAGGCAGAGGCCGTCATACTTCGGCGCCTTGCCGGCGGCGCGCTGCTCTTCGCGCATCTTCTCCAGACGCTCAGGCGTGCAAAAACAGCGGAACGCATGCCCCTTGTCCAGCAGTTCCTGGCCGTATGGGGTGTAGATGTCCTTGCGGTCGGACTGACGGTACGGGCCGTAGGGGCCACCGATGTCAGGACCTTCCTTCCATTCGAGGCCGCACCATTTCAGCGCGTCCAACACCTTGGTCTCGAATTCCGGGGTCGAGCGCGTCGCATCGGTGTCTTCGATGCGCAGAATGAACTCGCCGCCGTTCTTCTTGGCGAAAAGGTAGTTGAAGAGAGCGATGTAAGCAGTGCCGACATGCGGCTCGCCGGTCGGCGAGGGAGCAATGCGGACGCGGACGCCGGAAGCTGTCATTTTATGTGCCCGTCAAATGAATGCCGGACGGCTTGCCTGAGAAAGCGACGTTCGGCCGGAAAGAATGCAGATAACTGGATCAGGAAACCGGCCGGAAAAGGGCACTGCCCCCGTTCATCCGCCGATTGCCCATTTGGCTGGCCTTAAGGCCATATTCGACCGCGCGCGTCAAGGAAAATGGGCGATCGCATCAATGGACAGGCCAGACGTAGAGCAGGACAGGTACGCTGACGAGGACGATGACGAATGACAGCGGCAGGCCGAGGCGGGGGTAATCGCTGAAACGATAGCCGCCGGGACCGAAGACCAGCGTGTTGCATTGGTGGCCGATCGGCGTCAGGAAATCGCAGCCAGCGCCGATGGCGACCCCCATCAAAAAGGCCTCCGGTCTATAGCCGAGCGTGTGGGCAAAGCTCGCCGCAATTGGCGCCATGACCAGAACCGTTGCCGCATTGTTGAGGAACGGCGTTACCGCCATGGCGGTGATGACGATCAGAGTCAGCGCGCCGAAGGGCGGCATCTGGGCGGCGAAGTGCCCCAGCCACCCGGCAATCAGATCGCTTCCGCCGGTCGTTCGCAATGTGTCGGAGACGGGGATCAGCGCGGCAAGCATGATGAGGATCGGGCCGTCCACCGCCTTGTAGACCTCGGCAAGGGGGATGGCCCGAAAAACGACCATCGCCAGCGCGGCGCAGAAGAAGGCGACCGAAACCGGAACCATTCCGGCCGCCGTCATCCCCATCGCTGTCGCAAGGATCAGCAGCGGTACGTAAGCTCTGCGCGGCGTGCCGAGCATGATTTCGCGCTGCGCCAATGGGAGACAGGAGAATTCCTGCAGGAAGCCCGGCAGGTTTCGACGGCTGCCTTGCAGCACAAGAACATCGCCGGCGCGCAGGGTGACTTCGCTCAACCGTTCGGTCAGCCTGTGCCCGTGCCGGCTGACCGCAAGCAGGTTGATGCGCCGGCGGTTCCAGAGCGAGAGCTGGCGCGCGGACCACCCGATCAGCATGGACTCGGAGGAGACCACTGCTTCGATCGAAGTCACGTCGCCCTCCGTCTTTGCTTCGGGGATCGGTTTGCCTGAAAGTTTGAGTTTGGCGTTGGAAACGACGCGATCCAGGGCTTCAGGACGCCCTTCCAGCAGAATCGTGTCGCCCGGCTTCAGGAGAACGTCGGGGAACGGCGCGAGGCGCGAATGCCCGCGCAGGATCGCGGTTGCGACCACTTCTCCATCGCCGAGCTGCAGGAGCTCGTTGAGCTTTTTGCCTTCGAAGCCGGAGCCTTCGACCACCGTTGCTTCGGAGAAATAGTTCTTCAAATCCAACGCTTCCTCAAGCGATGGGTTCTCGTTCTGCCGTTCGGGAACGAGCCAGTGGAAAAGGATCAAGAAGACGATGCCAACCAGAGCAAGCGTCGCGCCGACGGGTGTGAAGTCGAACATCGTGAAAGGCGTCCCGGTGATTTCGCCGCGAAGCCGCGAGACCACGATGTTCGGTGAGGTGCCGATCTGCGTCATCAACCCGCCGAGTAGCGCGGCAAAGCTCATCGGCATCAGGTAAAGCGACGGAGACCTCCCGCTTTTTCGGGCAAATTGGAAGGCGACTGGAATCATGATCGCAAGCGCGCCGATGTTCTTGATGAAGGCCGACAGAAGCGCGACGACAATGAGCAGCAGCGCGAGCTGCGCATGCAGCTTGGTCAGGTTCGGAAAGAAGCGCTTGATCGTTGTATCGACGATCCCCGAGCGCGCCACGCCGGCGCTGACGATGAGGGCGCTACCGACGATGATCACGATGTCGTCGCTGAAGCCCGAAAATGCCCGGTTGAAAGGCACGATACCGACGCAGATGGCCAGCACGAGAGCGCAACAGGCAACCAGGTCATAGCGAAACCGATCCCAGATGAAGACTGCCATCATCAGGCCGATGAGCCCGAAGGCGAGGATCTGCTGCGTTGTCATGCGAGTCCAGCAACTTGAGGTCGGCACCGGCGAGTGCCCCGCCGTACCGATAACTGTAAGCTCCGCTGGACTAATCAATGCCGCGCCGCGGGCAAAGTTCCTAACGCCGCCCGTCGAGGATACGGATCGTTTCAGTGAGGATTTCGTCCGAGAGGGCAGGGTCATCGACGGCGCGCGCCATGACGAGGGCTCCGACGAGGCTTGAGAGATCTGCTATGGCCTTGCCGCGATCGACCGTTTGCCCCTGCTGCGCCTGGATCTGTTCGACCTGCTCGATGCGTGCGCGAACGTAGTCGGTGATCCCGCCGCGCTGCCCCTTGGGGAGGCGGGCGATTTCCGGGCCAAGAGCCGCAACCGTGCAGCCGCTGTCCGCCGCATCTCGATGAGCCCTCGATAGATAATTCTTCGCCAACGCACCGAGCGTGGCGTAGGCGGGTTCGGAACGTAGGCTTTCCAAAAGGGCGTGGCTGACGGCTTCCGCGGCAAGGTCGCCCTTCGATTTGAAGTGGCCGTAGAAACCACCATGCGTCAATCCGGCGCCCTTCATTACTTCGTCGACGCCGACAGCATGAATTCCTTTCTCTCGAAAGAGCCGACCGGCCGTGTCGATGATCCGTTGGCGGTTCTGGTTCGCCTGTTCCTTTGTTGGGCGCATTTGAGGCTCTCATCATTTGTTCTTGACAAATTATATGACGTCCGTCATTTAAATGCAAATGAATGACGATCGTCATTTAAAATTGACCAAGGAAGCAAGGAAGGCAATGACAATGCGCTATAGGATTTTCGGCCGAACCGGACTTCGTGTCTCCAGCCTGGCACTTGGCACAGGCAATTTCGGGACGGGCTGGGGTTACGGTTCCAGTCGCGAGGAGGCCAAGGTGGTCTTCGATGGCTACCGCAACGCCGGCGGCAACTTCATCGACACGGCCGACCAGTATCAATTCGGCCAGTCGGAAACGATGGTCGGCGAGTTCATCGCGAGCGACCGCGATGACATGGTCGTCGCGACGAAGTTCTCGCTCGGTGATCGTCACGCGGCCGGCCTCCAGCGTACAGGCAACAGCCGCAAGGCCATGGTTCAGTCGGTCGAGGCAAGCCTGAAGCGGCTCGGCACCGATCGGATCGATCTTCTTTGGGCGCACATGCCGGATGCCGTGACGCCGATCGACGAGATCATGCGAGGTTTCGATGATCTCGTCCGCTCGGGCAAGATCCTCTATGCCGGACTTTCCGACTTCCCGGCTTGGCGCGTGGCGACTGGTGCCACGCTTGCCGAGCTTCGTGGCTGGGCGCCACTGTCGGCTCTGCAGCTGGAGTACAGCCTCGTCGAGCGTACGTCCGAGCGCGAGCTGCTGCCGATGGCGGCGGCCTTTGGCCTTGGCACTGTCGGCTGGTCGCCGCTCGGCGGCGGGCTGCTGACCGGTAAGTACCGCAAGGGCGAAACTGGCCGCCAGCAGGGGCTCGGCGTCGTCATTCACTCCGAAAGCGATGCGCGCAAGACGGCAACGGTCGATACAGTTCTGGCAATCGCCGAGGAAACCGGCGTGCCGGCCGGCCAGATCGC
>Ga0102591_1002298_pt1 | contig 21337 bp, 19 predicted proteins | sample AraplaCol_mCL_r2_2_FD_76860 | JGI IMG/M metagenome (GOLD analysis project Ga0102591, IMG submission 76860) | Arabidopsis root microbial communities from North Carolina, USA - plate scrape MF_Col_mCL_r2 (SPADES assembly) (version 2) | ecosystem: Host-associated > Plants > Roots > Endosphere... | reverse complement strand
TCACCGACCTCGCCGAGGCGCTGATGGTCGGGAATGCGGACGTTGGTGAAATAGACCTCGTTGAAGTCGGACGCCCCGCTCGCCTGCTTGATCGGACGCACCTCGACGCCGGGGCTCTTCATGTCCAGGAAGAACATGGTGAGCCCCTTGTGCTTGGGCACGGTCGGATCCGTGCGCGTCAAGAGGATGCCGTAGTCGGAATAATGCGCGCCCGAGGTCCAGATCTTCTGGCCGTTGATCACCCAGTCATCGCCGTCCTTCTCGGCGCGCGTTCGCAGCCCCGCGACGTCCGAGCCGCCGGCCGGCTCGGAGAACAGCTGGCACCAGACTTTTTCGCCTGAGGCGAGCGGCGGCAGGTAGGTGCGCTTGTGCTCCTCGCGCGCGAACGCCATCATGGTCGGCCCGCACATGCCGTGACCGATGATGAACATGCGGGAGAGCTGGCCGAACGGCCCCTCTTCCTGCGACCAGATCACACGCTCGATCGGCGACGATCCGCGGCCGCCATAGTCCTTCGGCCAGTGCAGGCAGGCCCAGCCGGCATCGGCCTTCTTCTTCTGCCACGCCTTTGCGACTTCCAGGATATTGGCGTTCTTGAGCACGGTGCGGCCAAGCGAGGATTTGCGCAGCTCCTCCTCGTATTGCTTCGGAGCGTTGGCGCCGATCCAGGCCCGCGCGGTGGCGCGGAATTCGGCTTCCTGCGGGGTGTCGTCGAAGTTCATGGTCTCATCTCTCGGTTCGTTCCCCGGACGCTGCGCAGCACGAAGTGATGCGCTGCAGATCCGGGGTCCATTGCGGCCCCTGGGTCCCGGCTCTGCGGCGCTTCGCGCCGCGTCCGGGACACGATCATCCTACGCCGCGTTCTTCTTGCGCATGCGATCAATCAGCTGATCTTCCCAATAGGACAAGCTGCCGAGCCCCAGCGCCATCGCATTGGCGCGGCGGTAGTACATGTGGCAGTCGAACTCCCAGGTGAAGCCCATGCCGCCGTGAACCTGGATGTTGTTCTTGGCGCAGTGCTGGAACGCCTGCGTTGCGCTGATGCGCGCGGCGGCGGCGGCTTCGGGCAGTTCGGCCGCATTGGTCGAGAGCGCCCAGGCGCCGTAATAGCTGTTGGAGCGCGCCAGCGTCGCCGAGACATACATGTCGGCGAGCATGTGCTTGACCGCCTGGAAGGAGCCGATCTGACGGCCGAAGGCGATGCGGTCGAGCGCGTAGTCGCGGCCCATCTCCAGGGCACGGTCGGAGCCGCCGACCTGCTCGAACGCACAGAGCACCGCGGCGCGGTCGAGCACCTGGGTGAGGATGCTCCAGCCTTCGCCAGTCGCGCCGAGCGGCTCGGCCTTGCAGTCTTTGAAGGTGATTTCCGCCTGCCCGCGGGTCGGATCGAGATTGGTAAGGCTCTTGACCTCGACGCCGCCGGCCTTGAGGTCAACCAGGAACAGCGAGATGTCGCTCTCGCGTCCGCTCGATCCCGTGCGCGCGGCAACCACCGCGAAGTCGGCGATCGCACCGTCGGCCACCGGCTTCTTGACGCCGTTGAGCATACCGTTTGCAGCGGCGAGCTTGACGTTCTTGGGTGACGGATTGCCTTTGCCCTCGAACAGGGCCAGCGTGCCGATCGCTTCCCCCGAGGCGATCGCAGGCAGCCATTTTTTCATCTGAGCATCGCTGCCGGCGATCAGCAGCGCTTCAGCCGCGAGATAGACCGTCGAGGAGAACGGCACCGGCGCGTTCGCCCGGCCCATCTCCTCCGCGATTACGCAGAGCTCGAGATGACCGGCACCGGCGCCGCCGAATTCCTCTGGGATCGCGACACCGAGGAAGCCCATCTCGGCGAGGCCTTTCCAGAGCTCCTTGCCGTAAGGCGCCTTGCCGTCGAGCACGACACGCACCGCCTTGGGCGAGCATTTCTCGGCGAGGAACTTGCGCGCCTGATCGCGGAGCTGCTTCTGGTCGTCGGAGAAGTCGAAGTTCATGGCTGGCTACCTTTTTCTTGCTGTCATTCCGGGGCGCGACGAAGTCGCGAGCCGGGAATCCATTTCGCCACACGCTTGCGGCCCGATGGATTCTCTGGTGCGCATTTGCGCACCAGAGTTCGCGCTGCGCGCGCCCCGGAATGACGATTGGAGAGAGTATCTATTCATCGCAGCACGATCACGTCCTGGTCGGGCTTGTCGGCATAGAGCCGATCCACCAGCGCGGCGCGCCGCTCCAGGCCGGCACGCTGGTTGATGTAGCCCTTGTCGGTCAGCTCATTGCCGTCGATCGAGGGCGGCTCGGCCATCAGCATCGCACGCGCGATGATGCGGCTGCTGGCGCCTTCGCACTCCCGGTTGTGCGTCTCCAGCCCGCGCCGAAGACAGGCGATCACATCAGGATGCTTCACCGCATCGGCAAAGCTCAGATCGGGATTGCCGACGAGCTGGCGGCAGGCATGCAGGTTTGGCCACGCCAGGAGGCCGATGAAGGCGCGATCCTGTCCCGCGACCAGCGCGTCATGCACCACAGGCGTTGCGGCTGCGATCGCATCGGTGCGGAGCGAGCCGACATGAACGAATGTGCCGGTGGTGAGCTTGAAGTCCTCGACCACGCGGCCCGCAAAGATGATGCCCTTCACCGGATCGGCATCGTCGACGAAGATGCCGGCATCGCCGATGCAGTAAAACCCTTCCTCGTCGAACATCTTCTTCGTCAGCTCCGGCTGGCCGAAATAGCCGGGCGTGACGTTGACGCCGCGCAGGCGCAGCTCGTATTTCGAGCCGCACGGCACCATCTTCAACTCGACGCCGGGGAACGGCAGGCCGATCAGGCCGACGCGCTCGGTGTCCCAATAGGTGCCGGTCGAGGTCGGCGCGGTCTCGGTCGAGCCCCAGCCGGTATAGAACACGATGCGCTCGCCGGTGGTCTTCACCGCGAGCGCCTGCATGCGGTCGTAGAGATCGTCAGGCAGCCGCGCGCCACCATATGCCATGATCGAGAGATTCTTGAAGAAGGAGCGACAGAGCGCGTCGTCCTTCTCCATGGCAGCCGCGAGCGCGGCATAGCCGGCGGGCACGTTGGCGTAATAGGTCGGCGAGATCTCGCGCAGATTCCGCAGCGTCTCCTCGAACTGGCCCGGCATCGGCCGGCCGTCGTCGATATAGAGCGTGCCTCCGTCGACCAGGATCGGATGAAACGCCGCATTGCCGCCCATGGTGTGATTCCACGGCATCCAGTCCAGCATGGTCGCAACAGGACCATCGGGTGGGCGCGGCCGCACCTGCATCATCATTGCCGCATTGGCGCACATCATCTCCTGGGTGTTGATGACGGCCTTGGGCATGCCGGTCGAGCCCGAGGTGAACAGCAGCTTACCGACGGTCTGCGGCGTGATTTTTGCGATCGACTCCTCGACATCCTTCGTCACCGGCGTTGCCGCGAGCTCGGCGAAGCTGATGCTTGTGATGCCGTCGCAGGGCCGGGCGACGTGCACCACGGTGACGCCGGCGAGATCGAGTGCCTTCAGCGCCTTCTCGAAGGTCGGACCATCCTGCACCATCAATACGGCCGGCTTGATCAAGCCGAACAGGTACTTCAGCTTGACGTGATCATGGCTCATCAACGAGTAGGCCGGCGACACCGGCGCCGCCGGGACACGTGCCTGCATCGCCGCCTGCGTCATCAGCGCATGCTCGATCGAATTGCCGGAGAGGATCGCAACGGGGCGACCATCGAGTCCGAGATTGAGCAGGCCTTGCGTCAGCGCATCCACGGTGCGCTTGGCTTCGGCATAGGAGACCTTGCGCCATTCGCGGTTCGGCCCGCCGCGCTGCGCCAGCCAGATGCGCTCGGGCGCTTCCTTCGCCCATTTCGCCAGCGAGGCCGGAATGTGCGTCTCATGAGCCTGCAGCGGAATGCGCGACTTCAGCACCACCGTGCCGTCGGCACGGCGCTCGACGTCGATGTCGCGCTTGAGCCATTCGACCTTGCGAAAGGCGGGCTTCGTCATCACGGCCGCCGCACTTCCACTCATTTTGCGTCTCCCGGAATTATCGTCCTTTGCGGATCGTTCTCGTTCAGCGCTTGATATAGACAGGCTTTCGCTTCTCAAGGAAGGCCCTGATGCCTTCCGAAAATTCTTCGGAACGGCTGCACAGGACCTGGTTGCGATCCTCCATCGCGATCGCAGCTTCCAGCGACCCGGCATCGACGCTGATGTTGAGGCATTCCTTGGAGAGACGCAGCCCCACGGGCGAGGCCGTCATCATCGCATCGACATAGGGATCCGCCGCCGCATCGAGCCTGTCCTCATCCACGACCTCGGAGACGAGCCCGACCGCCAGCGCGCGCTCGGCGCCGATGAAGCGCCCGGTGAGGATCAGTTCCGACGCGACGGAGACGCCGACAAGCCGCGGCAAAAAATAGCTGGTGCCGATGTCGCAGCCACCGAGGCCGAGCTTGATGAAGGCGCAATTCATCCGCGCGGATTTCGAGGCGATGCGGATGTCGGAGGCCAGCGCCAGCGCAAAGCCGCCGCCGGCCGCGGCCCCTTGCACTAGCGACAGGATCGGCTGCGGGCAGCGCCGCATCAGCATTACGATGTCGGCGATGCGCCGCTGCGAATCCAGCGACTCCGTGACCCCCGGCGGCTCCTGCTGCCCGGCCCGGCGCGCCATCGCCGCCTTGAGATCGAGGCCGGCGCAAAAATTCTTGCCGGCGCCGCGGAGCACGACGACGCGCGTGTCGCGATTGCGCTGCAGCCCCTGGAAATAAACGTTGAGCGCATCGATCAGCGCAGGATCGAGCGCGTTCAGACTATCGGGACGATTGAGCGTCACCCGATCGACGCCGTCGTCATGCTCGATCAGCAGCGGTTGGGACATGGGTGGCGTTCCTGCGTACTGCGGAATTGCGCGGTGTCAATTGCTGCGCCCTCTCCCCTTGTGGGAGAGGGCATGCACATCGCTAGCCAAGAACTCGCTTGGGTGAGGGGTCTGCCTCCACACATGAGATCGCGGAGAGAACCCCTCATCCGGCGCGCAAGCGCGCGCCACCTTCTCCCACAAGGGGAGAAGGAAGAAGCTAACGCGGAGCCATGCGGATGGCGCCGTCGAGACGGATGGTCTCGCCATTGAGCATCGGGTTCTCGACGATGTGCACGGCGAGCGCACCGTATTCCTTGGCATCGCCGAGGCGCGAGGGATGCGGTACCTGCGCGCCAAGGCTCTTGCGGGCTTCTTCGTTGAGCCCCATCAGCAGCGGCGTGAAGAACAGGCCAGGGGCGATGGTGTTGACGCGGATCTTCTGGCTGGCAAGGTCGCGCGCGGCCGGCAGGGTCAGACCGACGACGCCGCCCTTCGAGGCCGAATAGGCGATCTGGCCGATCTGACCTTCATAGGCCGCAACCGAAGCGGTGTTGATGATGACACCGCGCTCTTCACCGACCGGCTCGATGGTGACGAGGCGCTCGGCGAAAAGGCGCAGGCAGTTGAAGGTGCCGATCAGATTGACGTTGATGATGCGCGCGAATTTCTCGAGCGGATAGACGCCGTCACGGCCGACGATGCGCTGCGAGCCGCCGATGCCGGCGCAGTTCATCAGTACCCGTGCGACACCGTGCGCGGCTTCAGCCTTGGCGATCGCCGCCTTGATCTGCTCCTCGCTGGTGACGTCGGCATGCAGCGCAACGCCCTTCACTTCGGCGGCAACCTTCTCGGCGTTTTCCTTGTTCTGGTCGATCACGCCGATCTTGGCGCCCTTGGCCGCCATGGCGCGAGCGGTCGCCTCTCCGAGGCCCGAACCACCGCCGGTGATGAGAACGGCTACGTCTTTCAATTCCATGACAGGCACCTTTCCTTGGGCGTTTCTTCTCTAGACTTGAGAGTGACGGCCGGATTATCCGGCCGCGGCAGCTTCCCCGGCTTGCGTGAGGATGCCGCCGCAGATCAGCGTTTCCATGTGCTTGATGTATTGCCGGCAAACGTCGTCGGTGACCGGACCGACGCCGGTCGCGCGAGACATCGCGTGCCGGCCGAAGAACAGATGATCGCAGGCCCCGATCAGGCTGGTGTAGAACAGCACCGGATCGGTGGCGCGGAACTCGCCACGGCTGACGCCCTCGGCGAGCAGGCGGCGATGGAAATCCAAGAGCGGCGCGACGAAGAATTTTGAGACTTCGTCGGCGGAGCCGGCGCTGGTTTCGTGCAGCAGATAATGGATCAGCCGGTTCATATAGGGGAAGCGGTGATAGGCGCGGATGATGCCGGCGATGTGCAGCTTCAGCTTCGCCGTCGAATTGATCGGCTGCGCCAGCAAATATTCGAGATTGGACATTTCGGTCGCCGCATCGCGCGCGAGCAGCGCCAGCAGGAGGCCGTCCTTGTTGCCGAAATGATATTTGACCAGCGCCGCGTTGGCGCCCGACTTCTGCGCGATGTCGGACAGCGAGATCTCGATCGAGGAGCGTTCGATCATCAGCTCGCTCGCGGCCACGAGCAATTTCTCCGCCGTGGAATTCTTCCCGCTGGGGAGCCTGTTCGGTACGCTGGTCGCCACGGAAGATCCCTGTTTGCCGCTCGGAGCGGGGCGCAGATAAGCTCAAGCAGCGCCTCATCACAAGAGTTAATTGATCGATTGACTAAACGATCTCCCGTCCCTTAAATCCGTTCCCGACACCTAACCCAATCAAGAATTCAGGGAGAAACTGACATGGCCGAGGCTTACATCGTCGCCGCCGCGCGTACCGCCGGCGGGCGCAAGGGGGGCCGCCTCGCCGGCTGGCATCCGGCCGATCTCGCCGCGAAGGTGCTGGACGAGCTGGTCGATCGCACCAAGGTCGATCCCGCGCTGGTCGAGGACGTGATCATGGGCTGCGTGATGCAGGTCGGCGAGCAGTCGAACAACGTCGCGCGCAACGCGATCATGGCCTCGAAGCTGCCGGAGAGCGTGCCGGGCACCTCGATCGACCGCCAGTGCGGCTCCTCGCAGCAGGCGCTGCACTTCGCCGCGCAAGCCGTGATGTCGGGCGCGATGGACGTCGTCATCGCCGCCGGCGTGGAATCGATGACGCGCGTGCCGATGGGCCTATCGTCGCAGCTCCCCGCCAAGAACGGCTTCGGCAATTACAAGAGCCCGGGCATCGAAAAGAAGTATCCGAACATCGTGTTCAGCCAGTTCACCGGCGCCGAGATGATGGCCGAGAAGTACGGCCTCTCCAAGGACGAGCTCGACCAATTCTCCTACAACAGCCATCAGCGCGCGATTGCAGCGACACAAGCCGGCCACTTCAAGGAAGAGATCGTGCCGCTCGAGATCACCCGCGCCGACGGCAGCAAGGACACGCACCATATCGACGAAGGCATCCGCTTCGACGTCACGCTCGACGGCATCAAGGGCGTCAAGCTGATCGCTGAGAACGGCAAGCTTACCGCCGCCAGCGCCAGCCAGATCTGCGACGGCGCCTCCGGCGTCATGGTGGTGAACGAGAAGGGCCTGAAGCAGCTCGGCGTCAAGCCGCTGGCCCGCATCCACCACATGACCATGACCGGTGGCGATCCCGTGATCATGCTCGACGCGCCCCTGCACGCCACCAAGAAGGCGTTGGAGAAGGCCGGCATGAAGATAGACGACATCGACCTGTTCGAAGTCAACGAGGCCTTCGCCTCGGTGCCGACCGGCTGGCTCAAGACCACCGGCGCAGATCCGGCGCGCCTTAACGTCAACGGCGGCGCCATTGCGCTCGGCCACCCGCTCGGCGGCTCCGGCACCAAGCTGATGACGACGCTGGTCCACGCCCTGCACCAGCGCGGCAAGCGCTATGGTCTGCAGACCATGTGCGAAGGCGGCGGCATGGCGAACGTGACGATCGTCGAACGGCTGTAAGCCGAGACGTCGCCACACAAACGGTGTCGTCCCGGCGAACGCCGGGACCCATACCGCGAAATCTATCGATCGTGGTCGGTCGCAGTACCGAACTACGATCATCCACCAAACTACGCCCTGTGGTTATGGGTCCCGGCGTTCGCCGGGACGACATCTCGTATGCCTTGTCGTATGCCTTGGGACCAACACTCATGACCCACCCCTCCATCCACGCCCGCACCACGCCCAATAAGATCGCCTACCAGATGGCCGGCACCGGCAAGGCGATCACCTATCGCGAGCTCGACGAGCTTTCGAACCAGGGCGCGCATCTATTCCGCTCGCTGGGGCTGAAGGCCGGCGACCACATCGCGCTGCTGATGGAGAATCGTCTGGCCTTCATGGAGCTGTGCTGGGCCGCGCAGCGCAGCGGGCTCTATTACACCGCGATCAGCCGCTATCTGAAGCAGGACGAGATCGACTACATCATCGCCGATTGCGGCGCCAAGGTCGTGATCACCACGCCGAAATGCGCCGACCAGATCAAGAGCCTGATCAAGGGCACGGCCGGCGAGCCGATCTTCTACATGATGGACGAACCGCTGCCGGGCTTCCGCTCCTATGACAAGGAGGCCGCCGCGCAGCCGACCACGCCGATCGCCGATGAGGTCGCCGGCTACGACATGCTGTATTCGTCCGGCACCACCGGCCGGCCCAAGGGCGTCAAGAAGGCGTTCGAGGGCAAGACGATCAACGAGCCGAATCCGCTGCTGCGCGTGCTCTGCGCCGACATGTGCGGCATGAATGCCGACAGCACCTATCTCTCGCCGGCGCCGCTCTATCACGCCGCTCCCTTGCGCTTCAACATGATGGCGATCGTGCTCGGCGGCACCTCGATCATTATGGAGCACTTCGACGCCGAAGACTTCCTGAAGTTGGTCGAGACATACAAGGTCACGCAGTCGCAGCTGGTGCCGACCATGTTCGTGCGCATGCTGAAGCTGCCGGACGAGGTTCGCAACCGTTACGAGGTCTCAACGCTCAAGGGCGCTATTCACGCCGCGGCTCCGTGTCCAGTCGACGTCAAGGCAAAGATGATCGACTGGTGGGGCCCGATCCTGATCGAGTATTACGCCGGCTCGGAAGGCAACGGCGTCACGGTCTGCAGCTCGCAGCAATGGCTGGAGCATCGCGGCAGCGTCGGCCGCGCCGTGGTCGGCAAGGTCAAGATTCTCGACGAGAACGACGAGGAGCAGCCGGTCGGCGAGATCGGCACAGTCTACTTCGCCGACGCACCGGCGTTCACCTATCACAACGACCCCGAGAAGACGAAGAAGGCCTACAACACCAAGGGCTGGTCGACGCTCGGCGATGTCGGCTATCTCGACAAGGACGGCTTCCTCTATCTCACCGACCGCAAGTCCTACATGATCATTTCCGGCGGCGTGAACATCTACCCGCAGGAGACCGAGGACGTGCTGATCACCCACCCCGACGTCGCCGACGTCGCGGTGTTCGGTGTTCCGAACGAGGAGATGGGCGAAGAGGTCAAGGCGGTGGTGCAGCCGCACGACATGAGCCGCGCCGGCAAGGCGCTGGAAGCCGACTTGATCGCCTATTGCAGGGGCCGGCTCTCGGCCATCAAGTGCCCGCGTTCGATCGATTTCGAGCCCGAGCTGCCGCGCACGCCGACCGGCAAGCTGGTGAAGCGGCATCTGCGCGACAAATACTGGCCGAAGACGGCGGCGAAGATTTAGGAGAGGATTCGTGTCCCGGACGCGGTGCAGCGCGGAGCGGTGCACCGCAGAGCCGGGACCCATCTCGCCAAGATGCTGGGCCCCGGCTCAGCAGTGCAGCACTTCGTGCCGCACTGCGTCCGGGGCACGAGACCTTGAACCTCAATCAAACAGACTCGGCGTGTGGTTCACCAGCGCGCCTTCGATCTCCAGCATCTTCAGCTTGGTCACCACACCCCCGTTCGCCGAGAAGCCGCCGGGCTTGTTGCCGGCCGCGAGCACGCGATGGCAGGGCACCACGATCGGGCACGGGTTGTGGCCGAGCGCCTGGCCGACGTCGCGCGAGAGCTGGACGCCGCCGAGCTGCTTGGCGATGTCGCCATAGGTGACGGTCTTGCCGGGCGGAATCGCACGGGCGATCGCGTAGACGCCGCGATTGAACGCGGGCACACCGTCGAGATCGAGCTCGATATCGGTGAGGTCGTCCGGTTCGCCTGCGAGCAGCTTGACGATGCGGTCGATCGCCTCTCGCACCTCGGCGGTGGGCTCGGCCTCGACGGCGTCGGCGTGGCGCTGGCTGATGCGGGTACGGATCTTCTGCTCGCCGCCCATTGGCAGCTGCGTGCCGTTGATGCCGCGCGGGCCCCAGGCGATGGCGCAGAGGCCGATCTTGGTATCGAACAGGGCGAAATGCTGGTCGGTCATGGCTAGGTTCCTGAGGTTTGCGTCCTCGTCGCATGCCCCAATGTGATCTCTCCTCAAATCTAGGCTTGGAAATAGTTGCGATCCACCCGGTTTCCGGGAATCTTGCACAGAGTTCCGCCTGTCCCTGCGAGTCCCGAATGCAAAGCCTCCACGTCAACGGTTACGACATGCCCTATCTCGACGTGGGCGACGACAGGGGCCGGCCGCCGCTGGTCTGCGTGCACGGCTCGCTCAACGACTTCCGGGTCTGGGGCTGCGTGCTCGGGCCGCTGACGCAGCAGCGTCGCGTGATTGCCGTCAGCCTGCGGCATTTCTTTCCGGAACGCTGGGACGGCATCGGCGACACCTATTCGATCGCCCAGCATGTCCAGGACGTCATCGCCTTCATCGAGACGCTCGACCTCGGGCCCGTCGACCTGATGGGCCATTCCCGCGGCGGACACATCTGCTTCCGCGTCGCGCAAGCCCGCCCTGATCTGTTGCGCCGGCTCGTCCTGGCGGAGCCCGGCGGCGAGCTCGATGCGAGCCTCGATCCGGATTACGTCGGCGGCCCCTCGCCGCTGCTGGCGCGCTTCACGGCGTCGGCCGAGAAGATCGCCGCGGGCGACGTCGATGGCGGCCTTGCCGTCTTCGTCGACACGCTGGAAGGCGCCGGCACCTGGCCACGGCTGCCGGCGATCGTGAAGCAGAATTTGCGCGACAACGCTTACACCCTGATCGGCCAGGTCCGCGACAATCGCCCGCCTTTCTCGAAGGCGGATGCGGAATCGATCAAGATGCCGACGCTGTTCATCCTGGGCGCGCGGACCAAGGGCCTCTTGCCAAAGGTGCTGCATGCGCTCGCAGCGCATGTGCCCTATTCCAAGACGGCGGTCATCCCGAACGCGACGCATCCGATGTTCGAACAGGCGCCGCAGAAATACTCCGAAGTCGTCCTGGATTTTCTGGCGAGCTGATCATGCAAAGCTTTCGCGTCAACGGTTACGACATGGCCTATCTCGAAGTCGGCGAGGGCCATCCGCTGGTCTGCGTGCATGGCACGTTAGGCGATTTCCGCACCTGGTATTCGGTACTTGGCCCACTCTCGAAAAAACATCGCGTGATTTCGGTCAGCCTGCGGCACTTCTTCCCCGAGCATTGGGATGCCGTCGGCGACGACTACAAGATGGCGCAGCATGTCTCGGACACCATTGCCTTCATCGAGCAGGTCAAGCCCGGACCTGTCGACCTGATGGGCCATTCCCGCGGCGGTCACATCGCCTTCCGCGTGGCGCAGGCGCGGCCGGATCTCGTGCGCAAGCTGGTGCTGGCCGAGCCTGGCGGTGATCTCGACGCCAGCCTGCCGCTGCCCGAAGGCACGCCCGCGCATCCGCCGCTGGCGGCGCGCACCGCGCGCTCCGTCGAGATGATCCGCACCGGTGACCTCGAAGGCGCGCTGCAGAACTTCTACGAGGGCATCGAAGGCGACGGATCCTGGCGGCGCGTGCCGGCGGCGGCCAAGCAGCAGCTGCGCGACAACGCGCTGACCTTCCTCGGCCAGATCAACGAGCAGCGCCGGCCCTATACGCTCAGCGATGCGCAGGCGATCCGGACGCCGACGCTGCTGATCGGCGGCGGCGCCACCACCGGCAGCCTGTCGGTGATGTGGCGCGTGCTCGCCCAGCACATTGCTGGCGCCAAGACGGCCGTGATTCCGAATGCCGGCCACTGGATGTTCGAGCAGGACCCGCTGGAGTTCGGCGAGGTGGTGAGCGGTTTCCTGGCGAAGTGAAGCCTCCCTTCCGGGTTCTTTTTTGCGAAAACAACCCCATGCACAGTAGACCACCCCCGTAAAATCAAGGACTTATCGGTCCTCGACGCGAGCCGGATTGACGCCCCTTCCTTCCTGAGATACCTTCGAATACGGAATTCCGTATTCCTTTTGCCTCTCGGAGCTGCCGGCGTGATCCCTCTCGACCCGCTCCCCAACCTGATCGACCAGGTCTATGCCCGGATCCTGGAGGCGATCTCCGACCGCACGCTCGAGCCCGGCCAGCGCATCCGGCAGAACGAGCTGGCGGACAAGCTCGGCGTATCTCGCCAGCCGGTGTCGCATGCGCTGCACCTCTTGCATCGACAGGGATTGGTCGCCGAGAGCGGCAAGCGCGGCTTCGAAGTCACCCAGCTCGATCCCTCACGCATCCGCCAGCTCTACGAGGTGCGCGGCGCGATCGACGCGCTGGCCGCCCGCCTCGCGGCGGAACGCGCGGGTTATGACGCGGCCGGCCGCGCCCGGCTGGAAGCCGCGCTCGCCGCCGGCCGCCGCATCGACCGCGCGACGACGCTCGCCGAGCTGATCTCGCTCGATGTCGATTTTCACCGCGCGATCTATCAGCTCGCCGGCAATCCCGTGATCGAGGAGACCATCGCGCCGCAATGGCCGCATATGCGTCGCTCGATGGCAACGGTGCTGTCGGAGCTCGATTATCGCGGCAGCGCCTGGGCGGAGCACGCGGATATCGCCGCGCACATTCTCGCAGGGGAAGCGAGCGCGGCCGAGCGCGCCGCACTGGCGCACGCGCAGACGGCGGGGCGAATGACCGAGGAGAGATTGAGGGCGAGCGACGAGGCGGCGGCGTAGCGATTTGCGCCGTCATTCCGGGGCGCGCCACTTGGCGCGAGCCCGGAATCCATCGGGCGGCATCGACGGTGGATGAATGGATTCCGGGCTCGCGCTTCGCGCGCCCCGGAATGACAGCAAAGAACAAAATCAAGGAGGACGACCCATGAAACTATCTCAGGAGCAATTGGAGTTCTTCCACCGCGAGGGCTGGCTGTTCCTGCCCGAGCTGTTCACCCAGGAGGAAGTCGATCTGCTCGCGCGCGAGGCGGTCGGCATTTACGACGCCAACCGGCCGGAAGTCTGGCGCGAGAAGAGCGGCGCGCCGCGCACGGCTTTTGCCGCGCACCTCTACAACGAGGCGTTCGGGATCCTCGGCGCGCATCCGCGCATGATCGACCCGGTCGAGCAATTGTTCGGCGAACCCGTCTACATGCACCAGTTCAAGATCAACGCGAAATCGGCCTTCACCGGCGACGTCTGGCAATGGCACCAGGATTACGGCACCTGGAAACGCGACGACGGCATGCCGGAGCCGCGCGCCATGAACATCGCGATCTTCCTCGACGAGGTGATGCCGATCAACGGCCCCCTGATGCTGGTGCCGCGCAGCCAGAACGCTGGCGACCTCGAAGCCTCGCACGACCTCGCCACCACGTCTTATCCGTTGTGGACGCTGGACGAGGCCACGGTGACGCGGCTGGTCGAGCAAGGCGGCATCGTGGCACCGACCGGAAAGCCGGGCGGCATGCTGATGTTCCACGGCAATCTGGTGCATGGATCGAGCGGCAACATCACGCCCTACCCGCGCAAGATCGTGTACCTGACGCTGAATGCGGTCTCGAACTACATCCGCACCCCGACGCGGCCGGACTACATCGCTCATCGCGATTTTGCGCCGATCAAGACGGTGGATGACGATGCGCTGCTGCGGCTTGCCCGTGCGCCACGGCAGGCGGCGGAGTAAACAGGTCTCGTGCCCCGGACGCGGCGCAGCGTCTCTTCGACGATGCGCTGCAGAGCCGGGGCCCACGCCCCACGGATAGCTTTTCTCTGGGTCCCGGCTCTGCGGAGCAGCGTTTCCGGACGATGCTACGCATCGCCTAGGCTGCACCGCGTCCGGGACACGATACTTGATCAGGTAGCATCATGAACCTCTTCCGCCTCCTCCAGGCCCGCGCGTCCGCCGGCAAGCCTGTCCGTGTCGCGCTGATCGGCGCGGGTAAATTCGGCTCGATGTTCCTGGCGCAGGTACCGCATACGCCGGGGCTGGAGGTGCCGATCATCGTCGATATCGACCGCGACCGTGCGCGCGAGGCGTGCCGCACGGTCGGCTGGGACGCAGAGCTCATCGCGAAAACCGTCTTCACCGATGACGGCGCGCGCGCCATTGCCGGTGGCGCGATGGACGTGGTGGTGGAGGCGACCGGAAATCCCGCCGTGGGGATCCGCCACGCGCGCGCCGCGATCGCGGCGGGCAAGCACATCGTGATGGTGAATGTCGAAGCCGACGTGCTCGCAGGCCCGCTGCTCGCCGAGGAAGCGCGCAAGGCCGGCGTGGTCTATTCGCTTGCCTATGGCGACCAGCCGGCGCTGACCGCCGAGATGGTCGACTGGGCCCGCGCCACCGGCTTTCGCGTGGTCGCCGCCGGCAAGGGCACGAAATATTTGCCGGCCTATCACGACGTGACGCCTGACGGCGTCTGGCAGCATTACGGCCTGACCGCGGGCGAAGCGCAGTCGGCCGGCATGAACCCGCAGATGTTCAACTCGTTTCTCGACGGCACAAAATCGGCGATCGAGATGGCGGCAATCGCCAACGCTTGCGCGCTCGACGTGCCCGCGGACGGCCTGCTGTTTCCGCCCTGCGGCGTCGACGACCTGCCGCACATCATGCGGCCGCGTTCACATGGCGGTGTGCTGGAGCGGGCTGGCGTGGTCGAGGTGGTGTCCTCGCTGGAGCGCGACGGACGGCCGGTGTTCCGCGATCTGCGCTGGGGCGTCTATGTCGTGCTGGAGGCGCCGAACCATTACGCCGCCGACTGCTTCAGGCAATATGGCTTGAAGACCGACGGCAGCGGGCGCTATGCCGCGATGTACAAGCCGTACCATCTGATCGGACTGGAGCTGAACATCTCGGTGTTGTCAGCGGCGCTGCGGGGTGAGCCGACGGGACAGCCCCATGGCTTCCGCGGCGACGTCGCGGCCGTGGCCAAGCGCAATCTGCGCGCCGGCGAGATGCTCGACGGTGAAGGCGGCTACACGGTGTGGGGCAAGCTGGTCCCGGCCAGCGCGAGCCTGAAGGCGAGCGCGCTGCCGATCGGCCTTGCGCATCGCCTCAAGCTGAAGCACGACATCGCCCATGGCGAGATCGTGCGCTGGAGCGATGTCGAATTCGACGCGAACAACGAGACGATCAGGACGCGGAAGGCGATGGAAGCGGCGTTCGCGAAGGAGGGGTGAGACGAGATCTCGGCCACCGGCTCGGTCTACCTCTCCCGCTTGCGGGCAGGGCAACAGCACTCCTCTGAGCAAGTTACGGCAACAACCTCTCTTCCTTCGCCTGCCGAAACCACTTCCGGAACATGTCTTCCGTGTCCATCATCTCGGTAAAGCCAGCGCGGTTGATCTTCACGGTGGAGACGATCGAGGGCGGGCCGGATTCCGTATGGCCGTAGCGCATGCTGTAGTCGGCGTACTGGAATGAGAGGCCGACGAAGTCGGCGAGACCGGGCGAGACGAGGTTGTGCCTGGCCCGCAACTCGTCCCAGACGTCGATCCAGTTCGGATACTCCTTGGCCAGCGAAAGCGGCACCGGCTTGCCGGGCTTCATCTCCAGCGCGTCGGCCACGGCGGGCCAGATGTTCTCCCAGGTGAAGACGTCGCCATTGGTGACGTTGAAGGCCTCGTTCTGTGCCGTCCCCGCTTCGCCCGACCAGGCGATCGCGCGGGCGAGGAGATCGACATCGACGGCCTGCCCCACACGCGGGGCGCCGCCGGGAAAATCCAGCGGCCGGCCCTGCTCGCGCAGCATCGCGGCGTAGACGCCCAGAGGCGGGATCAGATCCATCGCGCCGCCCATGGCGAGACCGACGATCAGGACAGGGCGCAAAATGCTCCAGTGCCAGGCCTTGCCCTTCTGGAGCCCGCGCAGGAAGTTTTCCTGGGCCCAATAGAAATTGGGCTGCTCATACATTTCCGAGCGGCCCTCGCGCGCCGGCACGGTCAGCGGACGAACATGGACGCCGTAGGCCTTGGTCCCCTGCAACAAGACGACATGTTTGAGCCCGGGCGCCACCGGCTCGAGCTCGCCCATCAGGTTGCGCAGCATCTGATCGTTGATCTTGATCTGTTGCTCATCGCGCCATCCATCGACCAGCTGCGGCGCTTCGTAGAGCGCGGCGTAAACCAGATGGGTGGCGCCCGCGAGCTCGGCCGCGGCGCGGCGGCAGTCCGCGGCGCTCGTGAGGTCAATCGGGACGTGGCGGGCGCCATAGAGGTTGCGCGGCCTCCGCCGCGACAGCGCCACGACTTCGCAAGGCTCCGACGTGCCGAAGTGCCGCAAGGCGGCGTTGCCGACGAGACCGGTCGCACCGGCGACCACCACCTTCTTGCCCGTCATTGCGCGCTTCCCCTTTGATCGTTGCCTATCGTCTAGCAGAACGCTGACGGTCCCGACTTGTGTCTGGCACGCTTCGCAGTCGCGAGATGCAGATGGCTTGATTATCGGGTCATGAACAGTCATCCTTGCTGACGGAACCGCAACACTCGGATTCCAGCAACAAGAGCCCATCAGGGCCATTCGGGAACGCCTAAACCATTTCAACAAAAGAACGTCGATCCTCGACGAAACGACATCAAGATCGCTTCTGCTCGACGAGTCGACGCAATGGAAGGGATACGCATGAAACGTCGTGATTTTCTCAAGGTGACGGGCGCCAGCCTGGCCGCCAGCACCGCCGTCGCCGCGCCCGCGATCGCGCAAAGCTCCCCCGAGATCAAGTGGCGCTATGCCACGAGCTGGCCGAAGTCGCTCGATACGCTCTACGGCGGCTGTGAATATTTCTGCAAGCAAGTGGCCGCCATCACCGACAACAAGTTTCAGATTCAGCCGTTTGCAGCCGGCGAGCTGGTTCCGGGCCTGCAGGTCCTGGATGCCGTATCAAATGGCACCGTCGAGATCGGCAACACCGCGCTCTATTACTATTGGGGCAAGAATCCCGCCTTCACCTTCGCCACCGCGCTACCGTTCGGCTTGAACACGCGCCAGCAGATCTCGTGGCTGCTGTGGGGCGGCGGGCAAGAACTCGTCAACGACCTTCTCAAGGAGTACAACGTCTACGGCATTCCGACCGGCTCGACCGGCGCGCAGATGGGCGGCTGGTTCAGAAAGGAGATCAAATCGATCGACGATCTCAAGGGCCTGAAGATGCGTATCGGCGGCTTTGCCGGCACCATCCTTGCCAAGCTCGGCTCCGTGCCGCAGCAGCTCGCCGGCGGCGACATCTATCCGGCGCTCGAGAAGGGCACGATCGACGCGGCCGAATGGGTCGGCCCCTACGACGATGAAAAGCTCGGTTTCGCGAAAGTGGCCAAGTACTACTATTATCCCGGCTGGTGGGAAGGCACGAGCCAGGGCCACAACATCATGAATATCGAAAAGTGGAATTCGCTGCCCAAGCACTACCAGGCGGCGATCGACGCGGCGTCTCGCGACACCTTTACCTGGATCACCGGAAAGTACGACGCGGTGAACGCCCCGGCCCTGAAGCGGCTCATTGTGGGTGGCGCCATCCTCAAGGCCTTCCCCCAGGAGGTGCTCGAAGCCTGCTACAACGCGTCTAACGAGATCTATGCCGACCTCTCCAAGACCAACCCGCATTTCGGCAAGATGCTCGCCAGCATGAATGCTTTCAAGAACGACTCGCTGCCCTGGACCCAGGTTGCCGAGCTTAGCTTCGACGGGTTCATGGCGCGGATGCGGGCCAAGACGTAAGGTCACCGCCTGCACGACCAAAGTCGGAGAAGCCCCGGGGATAGCTCCGGGGCTTCTTCCGTTGAGCGCGCCTCTCGCAGACATCGGCGGGATCGCGGCCTTCGCAACTGCGAGCGATCTCACAACGCTTGATTATCGCAAGACGACCCGCCATCCTCGCCGCCGGAGCCGCAACGCACGGAATCCACAAAGAAGCCCTCAAGGGCCGCCGGATACATTCCTATCGTCACAAAACAACGTCGGTTATCGGCGAAGCCAAGACGACATCAAGATCGTTCCCTAAGTCGAGCAATCGGCACATTGGAGGGATACGCATGAAACGTCGTGATTTCCTGAAAGCAACCGGTGTCGGTCTCGCCGCGAGCACGGCGGTGGCCGCACCGGCCGTTGCACAATCGATGCCCGAAGTGAAATGGCGGTTAGCTGCAAGCTGGCCTAAATCGCTGGATACGCTCTACGGCGGCTGTGAATATTTCTGCAAGCGCGTTGCCGAAATCACCGACAATCGATTCCAGATCCAGCCCTTTGCTGCAGGTGAACTCGTGCCGGGCCTGCAAGTGCTCGACGCCGTCTCGAACGGCACTGTCGAGATGGGCAATACCGCGCTCTATTATTATTGGGGCAAGAACCCGGCGTTCACCTTCGGCACGTCGCTGCCGTTCGGTCTCAACACGCGCCAGCACATTTCCTGGCTGATATGGAACGGCGGCCAGGACATGCTCAACGATCTCCTGAAGGAGTATAATACGATCAGCGTGCCGACGGGTTCGACCGGTGCTCAGATGGGCGGCTGGTTTCGCAAGGAGATCAAGACCATCGACGATCTCAAGGGCCTGAAATTCCGCGTCGGCGGCTTCGCCGGCACCATCATCGCAAAACTCGGCGGGGTGCCGCAGCAGATCGCCGCCGGCGACATCTATCCCGCGCTGGAGAAGGGCACGATCGATGCGGCGGAGTGGGTTGGCCCCTATGACGACGAGAAGCTCGGCTTCGTGAAGGTCGCGAAGTACTATTACTACCCGGGTTGGTGGGAAGGCACCGGCCAGGGCCACAACATCATGAATCTCGAGAAGTGGAACGCGCTGCCGAAACACTATCAGGCGGCGATCTCGGCGGCCTCGCTCGATACCTTCACATGGGTGACCGGCAAGTACGACTCGGTCAATCCGCCGGCGCTGAAGCGACTGCTGGCGGCCGGGGCGACGCTCAAGCCGTTCCCGCAGGAGGTGCTCGAGGCCTGCTACGGCGCGGCCAACGAGATCTACGCCGACCTCGCCAAGAGCAATCCGCATTTCGGCAAGATGCATGCGAGCCTGACCGCCTATCGCGCCGACTCGCTGGCCTGGATGCAGGTCGCCGAACTCAGCTTCGACAGTTTCATGATGCGGATGCGGACCCGGACGTAGCTGCGGAGCGACGGAGTGCAAAACGACGAAAGCCCCGGAGATGTCTCCGGGGCTTTCTTTTGGCACGTATGAAGGTCTCGTAGGGTGGGAATACGCGGCGCGAGCAACCGCGCCACAAGCTTTCTCAATTCTCGTCATCGCCGAGCGCGGCGACCAGCTTGTCGTAATACTTGGCGACGAGATCGATATTGCCTTTGTTCTCGACCTGAGGCGCCGGCGTCTTCAGCGCATCGTTGAGCTCGTCGAGCGCTTCCTTCTTGTCCTTGGCCGACATCTTCTTGTCGGCCTGCAGCTGCGCGATCTGCGCCTTGATCACGGCTTCCGTGCCGACATATTTCTTGGTCGCGGGGTCGAAGCCGCCGATCACGAGGCTGATGTTGTCGACCACGTTGTTGTAGTCGTCGTAGCTGGCAAAGCCGTGCTTCTTGGCGACCTCGTCGAGTTGCGCGATCAGCTTCTGGTCCGGCGCGGCGTTCTCGGGGAGTTTTGCGGTGAGCGCCTCCACGTCCTTCTGGGCGGCGAGCACGCCATCGATCTGCTTGTCGGTCAGCGCAATCTGCTTGAGGGGCGGAGCCTGCTGCTCGCTTGGCGCGGGCGCGGCCTGGCTCGGAGCTTGGCTTGGAGTCGGCGGCTGCTTGGCCTGCGCGAACGCGGCGCCGGAGGAGGCAAGCGATGCCGCGGACACAAGGCACGCGACACCGAGCGCGGCGAGAGCGGGACGAAGCAATGCTGGCATGGAAGTCTCCTCCTGAAGCGGGATGGTTGGCTTTGAGCGCGAAAGGTCCGGTCGTGGAAGGTCTGGTCCGCCGAAAACTAGGAAACTCGAAGTGAACTCCGTATGAACCTGCGAGCCCGTGCTAGCGGCCGATCATGGCTGAATGAACACATCCCTGTGGTGCCCGAAGCGATCACCAAACATTGTTCTGCGATGATGGCTCCTCTCAGACATTACCGAGCTCGCGATACGTGCGAGCGCGTGTCATGCTGAACGAAGAACACGGAGGGGATATGGGCGAATTGAAGAATATTGGGATCGTCGAAGTTACGTTCGGCTATCGCCGAGCGACTGGTGGGAGGTCGGTTCACGGAGGCGTCACGCTACGCTTCGACTCGACGCGGCCCTACAAGTTTGCCTCACAAGCACAATGGCCAAGCAGCGGCGACAATTACGAGCCAGCAATCCGCGAGATCGTCGAGGCGACGCTTCGCGAGCGCCAAGGCCATCTCGATTCCACCGAGGTCTTGCTGGTTCGGATCGATTGGGACGACGTGAACTCTTGCGAGATGGGTTTTCGGAATGCAGCGGCCGCAGCCACGCTGGCCGCCTTCCGAATCTAGTCTGCTCAGCGAAGCTCGCGAGAACAGCACAAACAAAAACGCCGCCTCGGTTTCCCGAAGCGGCGTTTTGTATTCGAACATCGAAAGAGGAAGATTTCTTGTCCTTGGCAGGCCTGGCAGCGACCTACTCTCCCAGGGCTTAAGCCATAGTACCATTGGCGCTGAAGCGTTTAACGGCCGAGTTCGGGATGGGATCGGGTTGAGGCGCTTCGCTAGAACCACCAGGCCGGCGAAGGACAAGAAAACGAAGCAAGCGATCTTTGTGTTGGCGACTAGCGCCTCTCACTCTGGTCGGGGTCGTGACGACCCTATGGACACTGAAAATGAGAGCAATCAAGCCAATCGAACGATTAGTACCGGTAAGCTGCATGCATTACTGCACTTCCACATCCGGCCTATCAACGTGGTGGTCTTCCACGGTTCTCAAGGGAATGCTCGTTTTGAGGTGGGTTTCCCGCTTAGATGCTTTCAGCGGTTATCCCGTCCGTACATAGCTATGCTGCACTGCCGCTGGCGCGACAACAGCTCCACCAGAGGTACGTTCACCCCGGTCCTCTCGTACTAGGGGCAAATCCTCTCAACATTCCAACACCCACGGCAGATAGGGACCGAACTGTCTCACGACGTTCTGAACCCAGCTCACGTACCACTTTAATCGGCGAACAGCCGAACCCTTGGGACCTTCTCCAGCCCCAGGATGTGATGAGCCGACATC
>Ga0102591_1002297_pt1 | contig 21339 bp, 14 predicted proteins | sample AraplaCol_mCL_r2_2_FD_76860 | JGI IMG/M metagenome (GOLD analysis project Ga0102591, IMG submission 76860) | Arabidopsis root microbial communities from North Carolina, USA - plate scrape MF_Col_mCL_r2 (SPADES assembly) (version 2) | ecosystem: Host-associated > Plants > Roots > Endosphere... | reverse complement strand
TGGGCACCATGACCTGGGGCTCGCAGAACACCGAAGAGGAAGCCCACGCCCAGATGGACTACGCCCTGGGGCGCGGCGTGACCTTCTGGGACACGGCCGAGATGTACGCCAGCCCGCCCAGCCCGGAAACGCAGGGCCATACCGAGCGCTACATCGGCTCGTGGCTGAAGAAGACCGGCAAGCGCAACGAGATCGTGCTGGCCTCCAAGGTCGCCGGCCGCGGCTCGGCCTTCGGCGGGCTGTCGTGGATGCGCGCCGACGGGGCGACCACCCGCCAGACCAAGGCCCAGATCGACGAGGCGGTGGAGGGCTCGCTGAAGCGCCTGCAGACCGACTATCTCGATCTCTACCAGCTGCACTGGCCCGATCGCGCCGTGCGGGTGTTCGGCGGCCAGACCTACAAGGACTACGACGACGACTACCAGCGCTTCGGCGACATCCTCGAGGCGCTGGACGCCCACGTGAAGAAGGGGACGATCCGGGCCCTGGGGGTCTCCAACGAGTTCCCGTGGGGCGTGATGAAGTTCCTGGCGGAAAGCGAAGCCCGGGGCCTGCCGCGCATCGCCTCGATCCAGAACGCCTATCACCTGGCCAACCGCGTCTTCGAATACGGCCTGGCCGAGATCGCCATGCGCGAGCAGGTGGGCCTCTTGGCCTATTCGCCGCTGGCCCAGGGTCAGCTGACCGGCAAATACCTCGACGGCAAGCTGCCGGAAGGTTCGCGCAAGGCGCTCTACAACCGCATGCACCGCTACGAGGGACCGGGCGCGCTCGAGGCCTTCCGCGCCTATGTCGACCTCGCCGCCCAGCACGGCCTGGATCCGGCCCAGCTGGCCCTGAAGTTCGTCGACGCCCGCCCGTTCGTCACCGCCACCATCATCGGCGCGACGAGCATGGCGCAGCTGAAGACCGACATCGACGCCTTCGACGTCACGTGGACGGAGGAGCTGGAGACGGCCGTCAACGCCATCCACGCGGTGCACCCGAACCCGTGCCCGTGAGGATGGGGCCTTCCCATCCGTAAAACCCCCGCGAAAGCGGGGGCCCAGGCTTTTTCTGAAACCCATGGCGCTCGACGATAAAACGCCTGGGTCCCCGCTTTCGCGGGGATTTTACGGAAGAGATTTTCGGCCCCTTCCGGGAAGGTTCCTAAACCACCCCTCGCGCCTTCAGCTCGGCCACCTTCTCGGCCGCCATCCCCGCCACCTCGGCCAGCACGCTTTCCGTGTGCTCGCCCAGCGTCGGGCCGGTCCAGCGGACGCCGCCGGGGGTGTCGGTGAGGCGGGGGAAGGCGTTCTGCATCTTCACCTGGCCGAACACCGGGTGCGGCGCCGAGACGATCGAGTCGCGGGCCTGGAACTGGGGGTCGGCCAGCATCTCGGGCGCGCGATAGATGCGGCCGCAGGCCAGGCCCGCCGCCTCCAGCTTCGGCAGCAGGTCGTCGATGTCCTGGTCCAGGGTCCAGGCGGCGATGCGGGCGTCGAGTTCGGCCTGGTTGATCCCGCGCGCGGCGTGGTCGCGATAGCGGGGATCCTCGGCCAGGTCCGGCCGGCCCATCAGGTCGCACAGGCGCTTGAACAGGGTGTCCTGGTTGGCGCCGATCAAGACGAGCTCGCCGGACCGGGTCGGATAGACGTTGGACGGGGCGATGCCGGGCAGCACGGCGCCAGAACGCTCGCGAATGTAGCCGGTGAGGTCGTATTCGGTGACCAGGTTTTCCATCACCGTCAGCACGCTTTCATAGATCGCCACGTCGACCACCTGGCCCTTGCCGGTGCGCTGGCGGGCGTGCAGGGCCATCATCACGCCGAGGGCGGCGTTGAGGCCCGACAGGCTGTCGCCGATCGAGATGCCGGCCCGGGCCGGATTGCGGTCTGGCTCGCCGGTGATGTGGCGAAGGCCGCCCATGGCCTCGCCGACCAGGGCGTAGCCGGCCCGCTTGGCATAGGGACCCGTCTGGCCGAAGCCGGAGACGCGGGCCATGACCAGGCCCGGATTGGTCGCCGCCAGGGCGTCAAAGCCCATGCCCCACTTCTCCAGCGTGCCGGGGCGGAAGTTCTCGACCACCACGTCGGCCTTGGCGATCAGGGCGCGGGCGATGTCGCGGCCCTCGTCGGTGCGCAAATCGACCGTGACCGACTTCTTGTTGCGGCCGATCACCGGCCACCAGGGCGACAGGCCCTGGGGCTTGGAGCGTCCCCACTGGCGCATCGGGTCGCCGGCCTTAGGGTCTTCCAGCTTGATCACCTCGGCGCCGAAGTCGCCCAGCACCTGGCCGCAGAACGGGCCGGCGATCAGCTGGCCCATCTCGATCACGCGGACGCCCGCCAACGGCCCTTGGGTCATTTTGTTCCTCTCCCCGATCACGGAACCATCACGCAGCCGTGAACCTTTTTCCTGCCACACGGCGACGCGCGACGCCGACCCTTCTTGCCCAGAAAAACGCGCAGGGAAAGAAAGCCATGACCCGCAAGCTCCTCATCGTCGGCGCAGCCTTCGCCGCCCTCAGCCTCGCCGCCTGCGGCCAGAAGGAAGAGACCAAGGGCGCCGCGACCCCGGCCGAGCAGGCCGCCACCCCGGACGCCAACCCCGCCGCCACCGTCCCGACCCCGTCGGACGAGGCCAAGGCGCCCGACTTCGCCGCCAAGGCCGCCTCCAGCGACCAGTTCGAGATCGAGGCCGCCAAGGTCGCGCTGAAGCGCTCGACCAACGTTCAGGTCAAGAAGTTCGCCCAGGACATGATCGACGCCCACACCGCCACCAGCGCGGGCCTGAAGGCCGCTATCGCCGCCTCGGGCGTCAGCATCACCCTGCCGACCGCCCTGCCGTCGGACCTGCAGGACAAGCTGGACGACCTGAACAAGGCCGACGCCAAGGACTTCGACAAGACCTATGCCGACGACCAGGTCGACGCCCACCAGGCGGCCCTGAACCTGCTGCAGCGCTACGCCCAGGACGGCGACGTCGCCGCCATCAAGACCTTCGCCGCCGAGACCGCGCCGAAGGTGCAGGAGCACCTGAACCACGCCGAGGGCCTGAAGAACGGCCTGAAGTAGGGTTAGAGCCCAGGTTCGAGACGAAGATCCCCCGGTCGCAAGGCCGGGGGATTTTCGTGGGCGAAGCAACCCAACATTCGTCATCCCGGCCGGAGCGAAGCGCAGAGCCGGGACCCAGGGGCCGCCGCAGTGCGTCGGCTAGCGTGAGGGCGGCGAACTCAGACGCGGCGCCCAGCCCCCTGGGTCCCGGATAAGCGCTATGCGCTTTCCGGGATGACGAACCTTGGGGGACTTGGCGGATTGAGGGAGGATGACCCCCCTCAGTTCGCCGTCTTGATGACGTTGTCGTCGCCGTTGCGGTCGATCACCAGGTTGTAGGGATCCACGCCCGCGAAGCGCGGCGCGACCTTCGTGACGAAGGTCAGGGTCTGGGTTCCGGTGCGGATCGGGCGGCGTTCGAAGGCGACGACGTTCTTCTGGGCGAAGTCCTTCTTGCCCGGCTCGGCGGTGAACAGGCCGACGTCCAGCACCTCGTTCAGGGGCGCGTTGGTCTCCTTGCCGCGGCCGTCGGCGTACATCTTGCGGGCCTCGACCACGAGCTTGACGTCATAGCGGCCGTCGGCGCGCTTCTTCACCGAGGCGCTCTTGGTCTTCAGATCATAGAGCGTGATCTTCTCGAACAGGTCGGTGACCAGGGCCTGCTTGTCGGCCGGGACCTCGGCGCGGAGGATGCGCAGGAAGTCGAGCGTGGTCGGATAGGGCGCGCCCTTGAAACCATACTCGGCGATCAGCTGGCGCAGGGCGCGGTTGACCGTCTCCTCGCCGACCTCGTGCTGCAGCCGGTACATGACCAGCGAGCCCTTGCGGTAGTGGACGTACTGCTGGTTCTCGACCCGGGCCAGCGGCTGTTCCTCGAGCACGTCGCCGCCGCGCGCGCGCAGGTAGCCGTTGAGCTCGAACTTCAGGAACTTGCGGATCTGGGCCTCGCCGTACATCCGCTTCATGACCATCAGGGCCGAGTACTGGGCGAAGGTCTCCGACAGCATGGTCGAGCCCTGCTGGTCGGCGCCGAGCACCTGGTGGGCCCACCACTGGTGGCCGATCTCGTGGGCGCCGACATAGGTGACCATGTCGATCTTCTCGGGGTTGCGGTAGTCGGCGATGAAGAACATCGCCTCCGACCACGGGATCGTGCCGGCATAGGCCTGGGCGAAGCTCTGATAGGCCGGGAATTCCAGGAAGCGCAGCTGCTTGAACTGATAAGGGCTGAACGCTGACTGGTAGTAGTCGAGCGAGGCCTTCATCGACGTGCGCATGCGCTCGATGTTCCAGGCGTGCTGCGGGTCGTAGTAGACCGCCAGGTCGACGCCCTTGTAGGCCTCGCGCGAGACGGCGTAGCGGGCCGACTGGATCGACAGGAACGGCAGGATCGGGGCGTCGGCGACGAAGCGCGCGGTGCGGCGGTTGTCGCTTCCGGACGTCCAGGTCCGTTCCGAAACCAGGGTCCCCGGCGCGATCGGCGTCTGCTCGGCGTCGGTGGTGACGGTGATGTCGGAGGTCACGAAGTCGGCGTCGTGGCGCAGGTAGTTGAACTGCCGGCTCGCCGCGTCGCCCAGCTTGGCCATCCGCAGCTCCGGCGGCAGGCCGTACTTGCGGCGCTTGGCGCGGTCCTGCAGCAGGCCCTCGCGCGACATCCCCAGGATCGGGGCGATCTCGAAATTGTTCAGGAAGGTCCCGTTGTCGACGACCCGGGTCTCGTTGCCGTTGTTCTTGAAGCCCTTCTGGCTGCGCTCGGTGATGAAGCTCATCCGGCGCGTCTCGCCGGGGGCCATCGGCGTGTCGAAGGCGAAGATGCGGTAGTTGAAGCGATCGAAGGTCTGCTTGGGCCGCGCCCCCTCGATCGACAGGCCGCGCACGACGAGGTCGCGGTCGAAGCGGACGTGGATCTCCTTGATCGGCTGGCCGGTCTTGTTCTGGAAGACGTAGGCGCCGCGGGTCACGGCCTTGGGCTCGTGCGGCCACAGGTCGACGTCCAGCTTCATGCCGATGATCTTGGGCTGCGGTGTGTTCTCGTAGCGCAGCAGCGCCTTTTCGAAGTCGGCCGTCCAACGCTCGTCGTCGAGATTGGTGCGGTACTCGTTCCAGACGTTGGTGTTGACGAAGATGAAGCCGCCCAGGCCGACGAAAGCCGCCAGGAAGACGCCGAAGACGACGCCGTTGGCGCCGCGCAGGCGATAGGGAAGGCGGCGCAGGCGAGGAAGCAGCCGCCCCTCGGTTCCACGTCGCCACAGGGCGTAGGACACGATGGTCATCAGGGCGGCGAAGGCGATCCAGTAGGCGCGGAACCACCAGGCCCCGACCCAGAAATCGCCCAGACGGTTCATGTCCGAGAACGGCGTGCCGGGCGCGCCGCTATAGCGGTAGAGATTGTGCTGCAGGCCCAGGTTCACGAAGGTCAGGTCTGCGACGATGTAGACCACCATCAGGCCCCAGCCGATGAACTTGTGCGGGCTCAGCACCTGCAGGAACACCGCCAGCACCGCCAGCAGGATCAGGTCGACGGCCTGGGGCAGGACGTACCACAGCAGGTACTTGTCGAGTTCCAGGCGGAAATAGCCGTGGGCGACCTGGCTGACGACGGCCGCCAGCACGCTGACCAGCAGGGTGGAGAGCAGGACGAGGGCGATGGCCGCGATCTTCGGAGCGGTGAACGACCAGTCGCCGACGGGGGTGGAGTCGACAATCTCGTGGGTGCGCCGCTCGCGCTCGCGCCAGACCAGCTCGCCGGCGTAATAGATGGCGATGATCATCGGGATCAGGCCGAACGAGCCCATCAGCGGCGACAGCAGGGCCCGGGTCACCGGATAGATGACGCCGCCATAACCCGTCGCGTCGGTGGCGAACCACAGGGCGCCGGCGGCGTTGAACAGCCCCAGCGCCAGCAGCACGAAATAGGCCGGGCTCTTGAACACCTGGCCCATGTCGAGGCGGGTGCGGGCGGAAAACTGGACCCAGGCGGCGGCGCGATCATGGCGCGGGGCGGGCAGCGGGCGCGGGGCGGGCGGCTGCTCGGCGTCGGCCCTGGCCTCCTTGCGCGACTGCTTTTTGCGGCCCGACAGCTCGGCCGACTGGAAGCGGAACAGGCCGTAGGCCAGGCCCAGCAGGCCGGCCGACAGGACGACGATGAACGCGCGGTTGAACAGCAGGGCGCCGGCCATGGCCGGGATCTGGGTGTTGCGCTCACTGGCGGTCCAGTAGCGGGTGAGAAGGCCGAAGGCGCTGGTCCCCAGCGGGTCCCACATCGCCACGATGTGCTCGAACTCGGGCTTGTCGAGGGCGATGTTGCCGATCACCCACAGCACCATGAAGCCGATGACGCCGACATAGGTCCACATCATCGATCGCGTGACGGTGGCCAGGGCGAAGAACATCGCCGAGGTCAGCAGGATGTTGGGAATGGCCAGGGCGAAGTAGGAGAAGAGATAGGCCTGCGGCAGGAACGGCCCGAGCATCTCCTTGTCGACCCAGGGCATCAGCGAGCCGAGGAAGACGGCCAGCGGCACGGCCAGGAACGAGGTCGCCGCCGCCAGGAAGGCGCCGGCGAAGCGGCCGTAGAGATAGTCGAACTTGCCGATCCGCGTGGCCCGCAGGATCGGGCCGTAGCCCGTCTCGTCGTCGCGGACGATGACGTTGGCCACGAAGGCCGTCGTCACGAACATGTAGAACAGCGAGAAGATCAGCGCCGACATCGACAGGGCGAACGGCCCGTTACGGTGGTCGCTGGGACCCAGGCCGATGCTGATCTGGGAGATGGTGGTGGCGCCGAAGGCCAGCAGGAAGAACAGCACCGCCACCACCCAGAACACCGGGGAGCGCAGCTGGTAGCGGTACTCGAAGCCCGCGATCTTGCCGAACATGGTCCTCGCCCCCTCAGGCCGCGCAGCGGGTCGTGGCGAGGGTCGAGAAATAGACGTCCTCGAGCCCGCCGGGCACGGGCGCGAAGCCCTGTCCCGGATCCTGGTCGGCAAGGACGTGGATGACGGTGCGGCCGCCCAGCAGCCGGGTCGAGATCACCTGGTGGGCCGCCTTGGCGTCTTCGAGCTCGGCCTTGTCGATGGTCTTCTTCCAGATCCGGCCGTCCAGCTGGCGGATCAGGTCGCCCGGGGCGCCCTCGCGCACGATGCGGCCGTCGCAGATGATGGCCATGGCCGGGCAGAGGTCGGAGACGTCCTCGACGATGTGGGTCGACAGGATCACCACCACGTTTTCGCCGATCTCGGCCAAGAGGTTGAGGAAGCGGTTGCGCTCTTCGGGGTCGAGGCCGGCGGTCGGCTCGTCGACGATGATCAGGCGGGGGTCGCCGATCAGGGCCTGGGCGATGCCGAAGCGCTGGCGCATGCCGCCCGAGAAGCCGGCGATGGCCTTGTTGCGGACGTTCCACAGGTTCACCTGGGCCAGCAGGCTCTCGACGGTGTCCTTGCGCTCCTTGCGGCCGGCGATCCCCTTCAGCACGGCCATGTGGTCGAGCATGTCGTAGGCGCTGACCCGGGGATAGACGCCGAAGTCCTGCGGCAGGTAGCCGAGCACGCGGCGCAGGGCCTCGGGATCCTTCAGCACGTCGATGTCGCCGAAGCGGATGTGGCCCGAGGTCGGGGCCTGCAGGGTGGCGACGGTGCGCATCAGGGTCGACTTGCCGGCGCCGTTGGGGCCGAGAAGGCCATACATGCCGCGCGGAATGGTCAGGCTGACCTCGTCGAGGGCCCGCACGCCGTTGCCGTACACATGCGTCAGATTTTCGATGATCAGCATCGTCGCTCGTCGCCCCCTAGTGTTAACGCCACAGTCCCCACTTCGTCATGACTCGACGGCGCAACCATGGGCAAGTGAAAGAACGTTTAGGCTGTCGGGTTCCCGACGAACGACGTTCGTCGCGCCGTTTTCGGCCGGGGTTCCGGTCGCGAGCGTTTGGGTCTAAGCAGGCGGCCATGACGACCTTCGCCTTTCCCCCGCCCGTCCAAGCTTCGGTTCCGGTGGAAGGGACCGATGCGGTCTTCCCGGTCCGCCGCATCCTGTGCGTGGGTCGAAACTACGCCGCCCACCGCGCCGAGATGGGCGGCGACGAGCGCGATCCGCCGTTCTTCTTCGCCAAGCCGGCCGACGCGGTCGCGCCGCTGCTGGAAGACGTGCCCTATCCGCCGCGCACCGCCGACCTGCATCACGAGATCGAGCTGGTGGTCGCCCTGAAGTCGGGCGGCGCCGACATCGCCGTCGATGACGCCCTGGACCACGTGTTCGGCTACGCCGTGGGCGTGGACCTGACCCGCCGCGACCTGCAGGGCGCGGCCAAGGCCAAGGGCCAGCCGTGGGAAGCCGGCAAGGCCTTCGACTTTTCCGCCCCGATCTCGGCGATCCGTCCGGCGGCCGACGCCACGCTGGACGGCGCCATTTGGCTGACCGTCAACGGCGTGCAGCGCCAGACCGGCCTGATCGCCGACATGATCTGGAACATCCCCGAGATCATCGCCGAGGCCAGCAAGCTGTGGACCCTGGCGGCCGGCGACCTGATCTTCACCGGCACGCCCGAGGGCGTGGCTGCGGTGGTCAAGGGCGACAGGATCGTCGGCGAGGTCGACGGCGTCGGCGCCCTGGCCTTCACCCTGGTCTGACGGGAGGGCGGAAGCCGTGACCCTGACGCTGTTCGGCTACTGGCGGGCGGCCGCGCCTTATCGCGTGCGCATCGGCCTCAATCTCAAGGGCCTGGCCTATGACCAGAGCCCGGTGAACCTGCTGAAGGGCGAGCAGCGGCAGGGGCCGTATCTCGATCTCAATCCGCAGGGCCTCACCCCGGCCCTGGCGATCAGTGGCGATGGGGGGGACGGCGTGGTGCTGACCCAGAGCCTGGCCATCCTCGAATGGCTGGACGAGACGCACCCTGAGCCGCCGCTGCTGCCGGCCGACCCGCTGGGCCGGGCGCGGGTGCGTGCCATGGCCCAGACCATCGCCTGCGACATCCATCCGCTGAACAACGTGCGGGTCACCGGTGAACTGGCCGCGCGCGGCCAGGACGAGGCCGCCCGCACCGCCTGGATGGCCCGCTGGCTGAACGAGGGCTTCACCGCCCTGGAGGCCGCCGTCGCCGCCCATGGCGGAGACTATGCCTATGGCGACGCGCCGACCCTGGCCGACATCTGCCTCGTGCCGCAGGTCTATGGCGCGCGCCGGTTCAAGATCGACCTTTCACCTTTCCCGCGGATCGTCGCGGCCGCCGACCGCGCCGCCGACCATCCCGCCTTCGCCGCTGCTCACCCCAGCCTCCAGCCGGACGCCGCCGATGCTTGAAGATCTGAAAACCAACAACGCCAACTGGTCGAAGGGCAAGACCCAGGTCGATCCCGAGTTCTTCAAGCGCCTGGAGAACCAGCAGAGCCCCGAGTACCTGTGGATCGGCTGCAGCGACAGCCGCGTGCCGGCCAACGAGATCGTCGGCCTGGATCCGGGCGAACTGTTCGTCCACCGCAACGTCGCCAACCTCGCCCCGCCGCAGGACGCCAACTATCTCAGCGTGCTGCAGTTCGCGGTCGACGTGCTGAAGGTCAAGCACGTGATGGTCGTCGGCCACTACGGCTGCGGCGGCGTGGCGGCGGCCATCGACGGCAAGCGCCGGGGCCTGGTCGATCACTGGCTGCACCCGATCCGCGAGGTCCACGCCGAGCACAAGCACGAGCTGGAAGCCATCCCCGAGGAGCGCGACCGCCTCAACCGCCTGTGCGAACTCAACGTCATCCGCCAGGTGCGCAACGTCGCCTCGGACGTCTTCGTGCAGGACGCCTGGGCGCGCGGCCAGAGCCTGGCCGTGCACGGCTGGGTCTATTCGCTGTCCAACGGCCTGGTCACCGACCTCAACGTCGGCATCGCCAGCCTCGAGGACTACGAGCGGGTGCTGGCGGGCGCCGCCGAATAGGTTTGCGATCAGCCTTCCGCCGTTCTTGATAGGCGCGGCGGAAGGCTGATCCCGTCTATCGGTGCAGAGAGACGATGCCGACCGATTCCAGATTGTTGAACTCGCACGTGCCGGTGCCGACAACGTCGACCGGCAGGTTCGAGGCCATTGCGGTCAGCAGCGTCGCCGCCAGGGTCTGGCCGGCGAGGGTGGTGACGTTCACCGAAAAGCTGATCGAGGCGTTGCTGCAGGCCGGCAGCCCAGTGCGGACGGTGTCGAGATTGATCTGCAGCACGCCGGCGTTGTTGGGCACGAGCGAACTGATCCGGGCGTTGTAGACGACGCTGGCGCTGGCCGTCGGGGCCATGGCGAACGAAGCAAGGCCCAGGCCCAGAGCGGCCGCGGCGAAAAACGTCTTCATCTTGGATCCCCCAAAAACAACTGTCGGATGAGTGGCATCGGGCGCCCGCAAACGCAAGGCGCCGCCGCGCCCGATCGTCGCAGTTCGCGAAAACCGCGTTCGTTCTTACCTGTTCGTCACCTTGTTTCGGCACGGTGAGTGCATGGACGCCTTCCTCCAGACCCTGCACGAGATGGTCGTCGAGCACCGCCTGCTGGTGTGCGCGCTCCTCGCGCTCGTCACCCTGCTCGAGGCCCTGATGCTGGTCGGGGTGCTGATCCCGATCATGGCGGTGATGCTGACGGCCGGGGCGCTGATCGCCACCGGATCACTGCATCCCATGGAAGTCATCATCTGGTGCAGCGTCGGCGCGGCCGCCGGCGACGCCATTTCCTACCTGATCGGCCAGAAGATCGGCGCCAGGGCCGTGCGCCATCCGGCCGTGGCCAGGCATCGCCGCACCGTGGCCCGCGCCCGGCTCTATACCCGCCGCTACGGCGTGCTGGCCCTGCTGGTCGCCCGCTATCTGGGACCGCTGCGGCCGTTCGTGCCGATGGCCGCGGGCATGACCCGCATGCGCGACTGGACCTTCCACGCCGCCAACACCGTCACCGCGCCGCTGTGGGTGGTGTCGGTCCTGGCGCCCGGCTATCTCGCCGCCCGCAATCTCGGCTACTGGAAGCCCGATCCCCAGTGGCTGATGGCCCTGGCCGTGGGCGCCTTGCTGCTGGTCGCCACCGTGGCGATCGTTCGCGCCGCGCCGTTCAAGGCCCAGCCGGCGAAGGCCTAGCCTGGCGCCTTGATGCGCACCCGGGCGCTGGCCGCCCGGCCCTGGGCGTCGACCACCCGCAGACGATAGAAGCCCGCCGCCGGGGGACGCCACACCGGCTTGCCGCTGACCGCGTCCTGCGAAAGCGGCGCGCCGTTCACGTACCACGACAGGTTCTCGCCGCCGGCCGCCAGGACGAGGCCGCGCGAGGCCTTGCCCAGCCCCTCGACCTGCACCGTCGCCCCGTCCGGCGGGAAGATCAGGCGCGGACCCTCGTCGGCCACGGTCTGGAGACGCTGCAAGGCCCCTGGCGCGGATTTCGGCGCGATCGGGCGCGGGGCGGTAGGCGGCGCGCCGACCAGATCGGCGACGTCGAACAGCAGGGGCAGGGCGGCGTCGCGTCCCGTCAGCCCGCCGCGAGCGCCGCCGTCGGCGCGGCCGGTCCAGACGAGGATGGCGTGACCGCCCACGACGCCCGCCGCCACCGCGTCGCGGAAGCCGTAGGAAGTGCCGGTCTTGAAAGCCATGGCCGGTCCGCCCCGGGTCAGGGCCGAGGGGGCGCGGCCGCGCGGGCCGGGGGCCTCGCGCAGGATGTCGAGCACCTGGTTGACGGCTTCCGGTCGGGCGATGCGGGTTCCGGCCGAGCGTTCGCGGGCCCTGGCCTCGTCCACCGTATAGGCCAGCGGCTTGGCCACCCCGCCGTCGCCGAGGGCGGCGTAGAGGGTGACCAGATCGCGCAGGGTGATGCCGGCCCCGCCCAGGGCCAGGGCCAGGCCCGCGGCCTTCACCTCGGCCTTGGGCCGCAGCAGCTTGACGCCGCCGGCTTCCAGGCGGGCGGCGAAGGCCTCCGGTCCGATCTTCTCCAGGGTGGCGACGGCCGGCACGTTCAGCGAATAGGCCAGGGCCTCGCGGGCCGTGACCTTGCCGTGGAAGACGCGGTCGAAGTTCTCCGGCTGGTAGTCGGCGAAGCGGGTCTGGGCGTCGTCGATCTGGGTGTCGGGGGCCAGGGTGCCGTCGTCGAAGGCGAAGGCGTAGACGAAGGGCTTCAGGGCCGAGCCGGGCGAACGGGCGGCGCGGGTCATGTCCACCCAGCCGCCGGGCCGGTCGCGGCCGGCCGAGCCGACCAGGGCCCGCACGGCCCGGTCCCTGATGCGCACGACGATGATGGCGGACGTGGCCTCGGGCCCCTGGCTGGCGGCGACGGCGGCGGCCATCGGCTCCAGCCGCGCCTGGAGGTCGGGGTCGATGGTGCTGGCGACGCTGGGCTGGCTGGCCGGCGCGGCGGCGGCCAGCTGGCCCGCCAGGTGCCAGGCCATGGCCGGAAAGACGCTGCGGCGGGGGATCGGCTCGCCCTCGGCCTCGACGGCGGCGATGTCGGTCAGCACGCCGGCGCGGACCATCTTGTCGAGCACCGCCCGGCGGGCTTCGCGCGCGGCTTCCGGCCGGCGGTCGGGGCGGCGGCCTTCGGGCGCCTGGGGCAGGGCGATCAGCAGGGCCTGCTCGCCGTCGGTCAGGCTCGAAGGCTCGTGGCCGAAATAGGAGAGGCTGGCGCCGCGCACGCCCTCCAGATTGCCGCCGTAGGGGGCGAGCGTCAGGTAGAGGGCCAGGATCTCGTCCTTGCTCAGCCGGCTTTCCAGCTGCACGGCGCGAACCATCTCGATCAGCTTGCTGCCGAGGTTGCGTGGCCGGGGCTCCAGCAGGCGGGCGGTCTGCATCGAGAGGGTCGAGGCGCCGCTGCTGATCCGGCCATGGACGACCGCCGAGCCCGTGGCCCGGACCAGGGCGATCGGATCGACGCCCAGGTGCCAGCGGAAGCGGGCGTCCTCCACCGCGACCAGGCGCTTGAGGAAGGTCGGGTCGGTGCGTTCCAGGTCGGTCCGCACCCGCCAGCGCCCGTCCTCCACCGGCAGGGCGCGCAGCCACGCCCTGCGCTCGCCCAGCACGACGGGCGAGGAGCGTTTGGCGCGGCCCATGTCCGGCGGGAAGGCGGCGCTGAGGGCGAACAGCACGACCTGGGCGGCGAGGAAGATCGTGAGAAGTCGCACGAGCTTCCCCTCCCGTCGGCGGATGGGGGAGGGGTCAGGGGTGGGGGTGGTTTCGGAGTTAGCGGGGGTCACGGCGCTTCACCTTCAAGCGCTGTCACCCCCATCCCCGGCCCTTCCCCCATCGAGGGGGAAGGGAGCTGTTCCAGCATCACTGCCCCGCGATCGTCGTGCGGCCGGCGTCCGAGCGGGCGGCGATGCTCGGGCGGTACATGTCCTTGGCCACGGCCCCGGGCAGGAAGAACTCGCCCGGCGTCACGGCCCGCGCGATGTAGGCCATGGCGAAGGGCTTGTTGCCCTCCAGGTCCAGCGCGGCGATGTAGCGATCGTCGCGGCTTTCCTGGGCGTCGGGGCTGGAGAGTTCGCCGAGGAACTTGAACGGTCCGTTCTGGGCGTCGTCAGCGCCCAGCGGGGCCTCGATCTCGAAGCCGGCCGGCAGGGCGTCGTCGACCACCAGGGCGGTCGAGCGGGCCTGCAGCGACCGGCCCTGGATCAGCACGATCACCCGTTCGCCCTGGCGGATGGCCGACGGATCGACCGCGCCGCCGCTCATCGTGAACAGGCGCTTGCTCACCGTCAGGCCGTTGCTGGAGGCTCCGGGGGCGAGGATCGGCGTGCCGCGCACGCTGACTGTCCGCCACAGGGCGCCCTTGCCCTTGTTGGTGAACCGGGCGTCGGCCAGCTTGCCCACCGCCCAGCGCGGCGCCCCGCCCGCGGGGGGCAGGCCGATCACGCCCTGGGCGTCGATGCTGATCGGGCCGGCGGCCTTCATCAGCTGGTGGGCGGCGAACAGCAGCTGAGCCTGTTCCTGGGTGTTCAGGGCGTCGGGATCCTTGACCACGTTCTCCAGACGGCTTTGCAGGCGGGCGGCGACGTCGGTCTGGCCGGCCTGGACCGCCAGGGCGGTGACCGCGGCCACGTCGCGCAGCGGGCTCTGGTACCAGTCGTACTCGTCGCGCCAGTTCAGCGAGTTCACCGCCTGGCGCATGGCCGAGCGGGCCCGGGCGTGGTCGCCCATCAGGGCGAGGCCAGCGGCCACCTGGGCTTTCGCCAGCGGCTGGTCCTCGTCCTTCATCTGCACGTCGTGCCACCAGCGCAGGCGGGCCAGGTCCCCGCGCCCGGCCTTGGCCAGGACGTAGAGGGCGTAGGCGCTGGCCCGGCGGCGCATGCGTTCGGTGGCCTTCTTGCTGTCCTCGGGGCTGCGGCCCCACCAGGCCGGATATTCCAGCCGGTAGGAGACCGAGCTCCAGCCGTCGGGACGGCTGATCTGGCGCATGGCGTTCAGGGCCTTGTCCAGCGCCTCGTCCGGCACGGCCACGCCTTGGGCCTTGGCTTCCAGCAGGAAGTCGGTGGCGTAGGCGCCCAGCCAGGCGTCGGCCTCGCCGTCGCCCACCCGCCACAGGCCGAAGGCCCCGTCGAGGGTCTGGCGATCGAGCAGGCGGCCCACCGCCCCGGCCAGGGCGGCCGGGGTGCGCTTCAGCTTCGGATCGCTGGAGACGCTCTGGGCGTAGAGCAGCGGATAGGCGGTCGAGACCAGCTGCTCGGTGCAGCCGTAGGGGTAGCGTTGCAGAGCGACCGCGATCGCCGACGGGTCGAAGCCCTTGAACGGCGAGTAGCTGACCTGCAGCGTCACGTCCCCGGCCGCCAGGCCCGAGAGCAGCTGGTAGTTGGGCGTGTAGCTGGTCCCCGGGGCCTGCAGCTCGGTGGTGGTGCGCACCACGTCGCCCCAGCCCAGGCGGGTCTGGATCGGATAGTCCTTGGCGGTCGAGAAGCCGGGGCCGCTGACCTTGAAGCCGATCTTGCCGATGCCGGTGACGTCGGGCGCCAGGAAGGGGATCTTCTCGGCGACGCGCTGGCCCAGGATCAGGGTGATGACCTTCTTGAAGGCGACCTTCAGTCCACCGGACGCACTGGCCTCGGCGGTGTAGGCGCCGGGCTTGCCCTCGACATTGTGCAGCTCCAGCGTCGCGGTCGGCTTGTCGCCGGGCGACAGGAAGCGGGGCAGGTTGAGATCGGCGACCACCGGCTGGCGCACGGTCATGGCCTTGGAGCCCGAGCCGACGGCCTCGTCGGTCCAGGCCACGGCCATGATCCGCAGCTCGCCGTTGAAGTCGGCCGGCGGCAGCTTGATCACCGCCTTGCCGTCGAGGCCGGTCTCGACCACGCCCGACCACAGGGCCACGGTCTTGATCGGGGTGACCGTCAGGCCCTCGCCGCCCAGCTCGTCGCCGCCGAAGTTGACGTTGGCCGGCGCGCCCATGTTCGGGTCGAGCAGGCGGCCGTAGTCGTCACGGTAGTCGAGCGTCAGGGCGCGCTTGCCGAAGTACCACTTCACCGGATCGGGGCTTTCCTGGCGGGTCAGGCGCAGCACGCCCTCGTCCACCGCCGCGACGGTGACCCGGGCCTTCTGGCCAAAGCCCAGGCCCTGCACCTTCAGCGGAATCTCGACCGGCGCCTTGGAGTCGATCTTGGCCGGCGTGCCGATGTCGACCACCAGCTTGCGGCCCTTCGGCTCCAGCGGCACGTAGACCAGGCCCAGGGCCCGCTTGGGCTTGGGCGAGGCGACCGGGTCGCGCGGCTGGATGACGGTGACCATCACATAGGCCCCGCCGCCCCAGGCGGCGCTGGTCTTCAGCTTCACGGTCGCGCCGTTCTCGCCGACCGAGACGGTCTTGAAGTCGATCAGGCGGTCGGTGGCCACGGCCACCTGGGCCTGGCCGGCATAGGGCGCCTTGAGGGTGATCTCGACGGTGTCGCCTTGCGCATAGGCCTTGGTCCCGGCCGACACGCGGACATAGTCCGGAGCCTCGGCGTCCTTGGCCGGCGAGCCCCAGCCCGACGAGAAGCGGGTGATGGTCTTGCTGCCGTCGGCGCCTTCGACCACCAGGCGGTAGTCGCCCCAACCGAGGCGGCGGTTGACCCGCCCCGACTGGCCGGCCGAGAGGTTCAGCGCGCCCTTCATGACCACGGCGTCGCGGCTGGTGCGCCGCCACTGCCAGCGGCCGTCCTGCTGAAACCAGTCGTAGTTCCAGTTCTCGCTGATCAGGGTGTAATTGGCGGTGGTCGAGATCCGCTTGCCGGCGGCGTCGACGGCGATGATCTCCAGGCTGACGGGCGGATCGCCGTTCTTGGCCTCGCCCTGCTCGACCTTGACGCCGTAATAGACCGGCTTGCCGCGGACCTTCAGCTCCAGGCCTTCGCGCACCGGCCGTCCGCCGGGTTCGAACACGGAAGCCGTGACGGCCGCGACCAGGGGCTGGCCGGTCTCGCCGACGTCGGATGTGCCCAGGTTCAGCACCGCCCGGCCCTCGCCGTCGGTGACGGTGTTGCCAAGCTCGATCAGCTTTTCATCGAACGGCTCCTGGGCGTCGCCCCACTCGAAGCCCTTGTATTGCGGGAAGGGATCGGTGTCGCGGCGCAGGCGGGCCTCGCCTTGCGTCTGCAGGCCCGAGCCCGGCGCGCCGTAGAGGAAGCGGGCCGAGACGTTGATCTGGCGCGTCTCGCCGATGCGGACCGGGGCGCTCTCCTGGCCGGTGGCGGTGACCGCCAGGCGTTGAGGCGCGAAGTCCTCGACGCTGAAGCTCAGCGAACCCGACGAGGCCTCGATGCCCTCGATGTGCAGCTCGGCGGTCCAGCGGCCGCGCGGGGCGCTGCGGGGCAGGGCGATGTCGATCGGCACGGCGCCGGCGTTGGCCTGGCCGAACCACCAGCGCTTGTACTCCACGCCCGAGGGGCGCTTGACCAGGATGTAGCCCTTGCGGTCGTTCACCGCCTTGGCCAGGCGGTCGCGGACCATGGCCGTCAGGTGCACGGTCTCGCCGGGGCGATAGATGCCGCGGTCGGCATAGAGCCAGCCGTCGATGTCGGTCTTGGCCTCGCGGCCGCCCTCGCTCTCGGTGCGGCCGCCGACGCCCTGCTTGGAAAGGTCCACTGGCGAGCGGTCGAGGTCGAGCACCGACAGGTCGCCCTGCGGGCCATAGGCCATGACCATCTTGGCGCGCTCGGCGCCTTCGCCTTCCAGCAGCGGACGGGCGAAGCGCACGCGGCCGTCGGCGTCGCTCTTGACCTCGGCCAGGGGCTCGCCGTCGCGGGCGACCAGGGCCACGCGCACGCCCGACACCGTCTTGGCGGTCTTCAGCGAGCGGACCACGACGTCCAGCGCCTCGGAGCCGTCATAGGCGATCAGGGCCATGTCGGTGAACACGATCCAGCGCCGGGCCTGGGCCGGCGGGGTGTCGCCCTCGCCATCGGGGTCGCGGCCGCCCGAGGCGTCGCGAGCCTTGATGACATAGGCGCCGGCCTTCATCTCCTTCAGCACCGCGCCCAGCGGGAAGACGGTGGTCGCCTTCTGGCCGGCCGCGCCGTCGACATTGACCTCGCCCTTCCAGATGCGGCGGCCGTCGTCATTGGGGCTGTCGTCGCCGTAGTCGCTGTTCCAGTCGCCCTCGCCGGTGGGGTCGGGCGCGCTGATCGACTTGCGGACCAGGTTGCGGTCCGACACCCGCCAGACCTCAACGGCCAGCTTGGAGACGTTCATGGTCTCGATGGCGACGCCGTCGGACTCCTCGCGCGGCAGGATCACCCCGTCACCGGCGAAGCCCACGTAAGGCGGCTTCTCACCGAAGGTGAAGTCGACGTCGGCGTTGGCGCCCAGGGTGTCGCCGCCCTTGGCGGGCAGGCCCTTCAGCAGGGTGACGCGGTGGTCGGTGAAGCCGATCCCGCCGACGCACAGCTCGTCGCCCTTGACCCGCACGGCCGGGGTGCGGCCGAGGTCGGGCGAGACCATGACGAAGTCGGCATAGGTCTTGGACGGGTCGAGCTCGCGGCTCATCTGGATGCAGGCCAGCGGATCGCCGCCGGAGCTGTCGATGCGGGTGCGCCAGACGGCGAAGCCTTCGGGCTTGGGAACGCCGCGCCGGCGGGCGCCGGCGTCGCGCGGCTTGCCGAACAGCGACCAGGCCTCGCCCTTCACAGCGCCGCCGCTGGCCGCGGCCTTGCCGCCGCCGCCACCGAACCAGCCGAGGTCGGCGGTCTTGGCCGCCACGAAGCCGCCGCCGAAGCCGAGGACCAGGGCGACCGCCGCCACGGCCGCAGCCGGGGTCAGCAGGTGGGGTTTCAGACGGGTCCAGACGGAGGACTTGGCCGTGCCGCTGCCCTGCGGCGTCTCGTCCGTCGACATCCGTCGTCTCTCCCAAAGCGAAGTGATTTGGGGGGACTTGAACCTAAGCGCGAGCGGGGGTCAACGGCGCCGCCGTGACATCCCGCTCGGTAACATCAGACGTCGAACTTCACCTGCGCCGTCGACAGGTCGTAGCAGGCCGAGACGATCTTCAGCCGCCCCTGGGCGATGCGCTCGGCGAGCGTGCCGTCGCAGACCTTCAGGCGGGCGGCGGTGTTGCGGACGTTGCGGCGGATGGCGGCGTCCTGCAGGTCGGCGGGATGCTCGGCGTCGGCGTCGAACACGGCCGGCAGGATCGGCAGGACCATGTCCTGCAAGGCCCCGTGCAGGTGGGCGTGCTTGGTGGCGACGTCCACGGCCGCGCCCACGGCGCCGCACTTGGTGTGGCCCAGTACGACGACCAGCGGCGCGCCCAGGTGCTCGACGGCGTAGAGGATCGAGCCCAGGCCCTCGGGACCCACGGTCGAGCCGGCCACGCGGACGATGAACAGTTCGCCCAGATTGCAGTCGAAGATCAGTTCGGGCGCGGTGCGGCTGTCGCTGCAGCCGACGACGACGGCGAACGGCTTCTGGCCGCCGGCCATCTCGGAGATGCGGGCGGCCGAGGGCAGCACCAGGCTGGCGCCGCCGCGGGCGAAGATGGCGTTGCCGTGCTTCAGGCGACCCAGCGCCTCGTCCGGGCTGACGGCCGGGGCGGGCGGCTCGACCTTGACGCCGGAGACCTGGGTCGCGCCCGGCGCGGCGTGGCCTTCCTCGCCTTCCATCGGCGGCACGCTGGCGACGGCCTTGTCCAGCGCGGCCTTGTCGGTCGGCTGGGTGGCCAGAGCCTTGGTGACGCGGCGGGCCTTGCGGGCCTTGGGCGTTACCGCAGGCAGTTCGGGTACGTGCAGGCCTTCGGCCCAGGCGATCGCGGGCGCGGCCAGGCCAGCGCCAAGCACGCCCAGCAGGGAGCGTCGAGAAACCATGGTCTTCCCCCGAAGACGGTGAATGTCGGGAGCGACCCTAGGCCAATGAGGGTTAATCCCGCGGCAACGCTGGCGGCGGCGCTAAAGCGGCAATTCGACGCGTTTGACCACGGTGCGCATGGCGATCGACGAACTGACCCGCACCACGCCCGGGATCCGCGTCAGTTCCTGGCTGTGCACCCGCTCCAGGTCGTCGACGTCGGCCACCACCAGCCGCAGCAGATAGTCCGAGCCGCCGGTCATCAGGTAGCACTCGGCCACCTCGCGCACGCTCGCCACCGCCTTTTCGAAGGCGGTCAGGGCCGCCTCGGCCTGGGACGACAGGGTGACGGTGACGAAGACGCTGAGCGGCAGGCCCACGGCCCGCTCGTCGATCACCGCGGCGTAGCGGCCGATGACCCCGGAATCCTCCAGCGCCCGCACCCGCCGCAGGCAGGCCGATTCCGACAGATTGGCCGCCCTGGCCATGTCGACATAGCTGGCGCGACCTTCGCGTTGGAGCAGGCGAAGGATCTTTCGGTCGAAGACGTCGAGCGTCACCGGGGATTTCTTCAACGAACCGGCCCTTTCACGCAGGATTCCTGCATACACCGTTATCCCGCGAACGAAAGAACCAAGAAACCTGCGAACGGAGAGGCGTACACCAGCGTTAAAGCCATAAACCGAGGAAACATCATGCGCGTCGGCGTCCCCTCCGAGATCAAACCGGGCGAGCACCGGGTCGGCCTGACCCCCACCGCCGTCCGTGAATATGTCGCCCATGGCCACCATGTGCTGGTGCAGCAGGGCGCAGGCCTGGGCGCCGGCTATGCCGACGACGCCTATGTGAAGGCCGGCGCGACCATCGCCCCCGACGCCGACGCAGTGTTCGCGGGCGCCGAGATGATCGTGAAGGTCAAGGAGCCCCAGAAGATCGAGTGGGAGCGCCTGACCGATCGCCACATCCTCTTCACCTACCTGCACCTGGCGCCGGATCCGGCCCAGACCGAGGGCCTGCTGGCTTCGGGCTGCGCGGCCATCGCCTATGAGACCGTGACGGATGCGAAGGGCGGCCTGCCGCTCTTGGCCCCGATGTCGGAAGTGGCCGGCCGCATCGCCGTGTTCTCGGCGGCCGAGACCCTGCTCAAGCACAATGGCGGCATGGGCCTGCTGCTCAGCGGCGTGCCCGGCGTGCCGCCCGCTCGCGTCGTGGTGCTTGGCGGCGGCGTGGTCGGCTCCAACGCCGCCCGCATGGCCGCCGGCCTGGGCGCCGAGGTGGTGGTGCTGGAACGCTCGATCCCGCGCATGCGCGAGCTGGACGACCTCTATCAGGGCCGGATCCTGACCCGCTACTCGACCTTCGCCGCGGTGGAGGAAGAGATCCTCAAGGCCGACGTCATCATCGGCGCGGTGCTGACCGCCGGCGCCGCCGCGCCGAAGCTGGTGCGTCGCGAGCACCTGGCCAAGATGAAACCGGGCTCGGTGCTGGTCGACGTGTCGATCGACCAGGGCGGCTGCTTCGAGACCAGCCACCCGACCACCCACGCCGAGCCGACCTACACGGTCGACGGCGTCGTCCACTACTGCGTGGCCAACATGCCGGGCGCGGCCCCGCGCACCTCGTCGGAAGCCCTGGGCAACGCGACGCTGCCGTTCGGCCTGGCCCTGGCCGACAAGGGCCTGGACGCGCTGAAGACCAACGTCCACCTGGCGCGCGGCCTCAACGTCCTGGGCGGCAAGCTGACCCACCCGGCCGTCGCCCAAGCGCTGGGCAAGGAGTCGGTGGATCCTTACGGGGCCTGGGCTTAACGCTAAGCCTATACTCAATAAGCTCGTCATCCCGGAAACGGCGAAGCCGTTATCCGGGACCCAGGGGACTGGTCGCCGCGCCCAGGTTCGCCGCCCTCGCGGTCGCCGGGGCAATGCGGCGGCCCCTGGGTCCCGGCTCTACGCTGCGCTTCGGCCGGGATGACGAACATTTTGAGGGGTGAGCTTTTAAACCCCCGCCATCTCCGCGATCACCTTCAGCGCCGCCTCGCGCGGGTCGTTGGCCGCCGTGATCGGGCGGC
>Ga0102591_1002296_pt1 | contig 21345 bp, 20 predicted proteins | sample AraplaCol_mCL_r2_2_FD_76860 | JGI IMG/M metagenome (GOLD analysis project Ga0102591, IMG submission 76860) | Arabidopsis root microbial communities from North Carolina, USA - plate scrape MF_Col_mCL_r2 (SPADES assembly) (version 2) | ecosystem: Host-associated > Plants > Roots > Endosphere... | reverse complement strand
CTGATAGTTCGGCACCATCAGGTACATCCGCTTGTAGCCCCGATCCTGCGCGACCTTGCCGAGGATCTCGTGCACCTGGTCGTTCTGATACGAGGTCACGTAGAAGAACGGATTACAGTCCTTGCCGGCGAACGTCGACGGACCCGCGTTGGGGCTGATCAGGAAAGTTTTCGATTCCGTCACCGGCCGGTGGATCGCCTGCAGGATGTTGGAGAAGATCGGGCCGATCACGAAATCGACTTTGTCGCGCTCCAGAAGCCCCTTGACCTTGGTCACCGCCGCATCCGGCTTGAGTTCATCGTCGACCACGACGACCTCGACATCGCGGCCGCCCATCTTGCTGCCGAGATCCTTCACCGCCAGCGCAAAGCCGTCGCGAACCTGTTGGCCGAGCGCGGCTGCGGGCCCCGACAGGGTCACGATCACGCCCAGCTTGATCTTCTCCTCGGCGAGGGCAGGGGTCACCGCGGTGCCGAGCAGCACGGCGGCTGCGGCCAAGGTCATTTGCGTCTTCATGATCTGTCCCTCGTGACTGTCGGCGAGCGTTGCAGGCCGCGTACTCCAATCCAAGCTTATGCCGATGATGGCCGCCGCGGCAAGCAAGCTCAAGGCGTCGCCATCCGAGCGGTCAGCATGCATGCAAGCGGCGCGCCAATTGTTTGAAGCCTAAAGAAATTCACATGCGGTCGATTGTTGCAGCTTTGGACTTGCGGCCGGCTCCGATTTATTTGAAGCTCAAAATGTTGGGGGAATCCGTGCCGGCGCCAATGCCCGCCGAGAGTGACTGCACCGCGATGCTCGATTCCGAGACCAAGGCCGTCGAAACTCCGGAAGATCATGCCGAAGAGCTTCGGCTGTGGTTGCGCCTCCTGACCTGCACGACCCTGATCGAGGGCGAGGTCCGTGGCCGGCTGCGGCAGCGGTTCGACGTCACGCTGCCCCGTTTCGATCTGATGGCGCAGCTCGACAAGGTGCCTGATGGCATGACGCTGTCGGATGTCTCCAAGCGCATGATGGTGTCGAACGGCAATGTCACCGGTCTCGTCGAACGCCTCGTTGAGTCCGGCCATCTCGACCGCCGTACTTCGGAGACGGATCGCAGAGTCCAGGTGATCCGCCTCACGAAACTCGGTCGCGCCGAGTTCCGCAAGATGGCCGCGGAGCACGAGACCTGGATCGCCGATCTGTTCGCCGATCTCTCGCCGAAGGATGTGCGCGAATTGATGCGGTTGCTCGCCAAGACCAAAGCGTCGGCGCAGAAGTCGGCCGCGCGCCGCCGGCCGTAAGGGCGGACCGGCCGCCCAATCCCTTTTGCCGCAGGAAAAAGCACCGGATGCCCAAAATCCGCTATTGCGCCGAATTGTTTTAAGCCTAAAATGTTTTCCAGATCGTGCTGCCGGGTGCAATCCATGCTGAAAGGAGCGTGCGATGGCCAACGCCGCCAAGGTTCAAGTGACGGGCTCCCATGACGGCAACGCCGCGACGGCCCATGTCGATAAGTTTGCGCAGCAGCATCTGCCGCCGCGCGAGCTGTGGCCCGAATTCATCTTCACGCGGCCGGAGCTGAACTATCCACCCCGATTGAATTGCGTGAGCTACTTCCTCGACCGCTGGGTCGAGCAGGGCCATGGTGATGCGCCCTGCGTCATCAGCCCCTCCGTCAGCTATACCTACCGCGAGCTGCAAGCTCTGGTGAACCGCATCGCCAATGTGCTCGTCGGCAAGCTTGGTCTCGTCGCCGGCGGCCGTGTGCTGCTGCGCTCCGCCAACAATCCGATGATGGTTGCGACCTATCTCGCAGTGATCAAGGCCGGCGGCATCGTGGTGGCCACCATGCCGCTGCTCCGCGCCAAGGAGCTGTCGTACCCAATCCAGAAAGCGGAGATCGCGCTCGCACTGTGCGACGGCAAGCTTGCCGAGGAGATGGAGAGAGCGAAAGCTGCGGCGCCTAAGCTGAAGCGGGTTGTCTATTGGGGCAACGGCGCGGCGGACTCGCTCGAAGCGCTCATTGCCGATGCGAGCGCGGAGTTCAGGGCCGTCGATACCGCCTCTGATGACGTCTGCCTGATCGCCTTCACGTCCGGCACGACAGGCGATCCCAAGGGCACCATGCATTTCCATCGCGACATGCTCGCGGTCTGCGACGGCTATGCGCGCAACATCCTGCGGGCCGAGCAGAAAGACCGCTTCGTCGGTTCGGCGCCGCTCGCCTTCACTTTCGGCTTCGGCGGCGTGCTGTTTCCGATGCATATCGGCGCCTCCTTTGTCGTGCTGGAGAAGACGACGCCGGACGACATTTTGACGGCGATCGAGCAATACAAGACCACCGTCTGTTTCACCGCGCCTACGGCGTATCGCGCCATGATCGGCAAGCTCGCCGGCCGCGACATCTCTTCGCTGCGCAAATGCGTCTCCGCCGGCGAGACGCTACCCAAGCCGACCTTCGACGCCTGGCTCAAGGCCACCGGCATCAAGCTGATGGATGGCATCGGCTCGACCGAGCTGCTGCACATCTTCATCAGCGCGACGGAAGACGAAATTCGTCCGGGTGCGACGGGCAAGCCCGTGCCGGGTTATGAGGCCAAGATCGTCGATGACGACGGCCGTGATGTGCCGCCCGGCACGATGGGCAAGCTTGCGGTACGCGGGCCGACCGGCTGCCGCTACCTCGCCGACGAGCGCCAGCGCAAATACGTCCAGAATGGCTGGAATATCACCGGCGATACCTATCTGATGGATAGCGACGGCTATTTCTGGTACCAGTCGCGCTCCGACGACATGATCGTGTCGGCCGGCTACAATATCGCTGGCACCGACGTCGAGGCGGCGCTGCTCACGCATCCGGCGGTCGCCGAGTGCGGCGTGGTCGGCGCCCCGGACGAGGCGCGCGGCATGATCGTGAAGGCCTATGTCGTCGCGGCGCCTGGCGTGACACCGGATGCAAAGCTCGTGGCCGAGTTGCAGGAGCATGTCAAACGCGAGATCGCGCCGTATAAATATCCGCGCGCCATCCAGTTCGTGACGCAACTGCCGAAGACCGAGACGGGAAAATTGAAGCGCTTTGCCCTGCGGCAACTGGCGCAGGCCGCGGTGACGTCCTCGGGCGTCGCGGCGGAATAAGAAGGATGGAGAATTGTCCGTGACGACGCCGAAAGGCCCGCAGCTCGCGGTGCTGCCGACCGCAGCCGAGGATGACACCCGCTCACAGGTGCAGGTGCTTCAGCCGTCGGGCTGGCCGACGCCGAAGGGGTATGCCAACGGCATGGCTGCCGAAGGGCGCATCGTCGTAACGGGTGGTGTGATCGGCTGGGATGCCGAGGAGCGTCTGGCCGATGGATTCGTCGCGCAGGTGCAGCAGACCCTGAGCAACATCGCCGCAATCCTCACAGAGGCCGGCGCGCGGCCCGAGCACCTCGTGCGGCTGACCTGGTACGTCGTCGACATGGACGAGTACCTGTCCAACCTGAAGGAGCTCGGCAAGATCTACCGAGCGATTTTCGGGGCGCATTACCCTGCGATGGCATTGGTCCAGGTGGTGCGCCTCGTCGAGAAGGCGGCGCGCGTCGAGATCGAGGCCACCGCCGTCATTCCGCGCTGACGGGCGTCAGCTTGCCTTGGAGAGCTCGTCGTCTTCGGGCGAGTTCAGATAGATGCCCGACATGGTGTCGACCCAGCACAAATGGTCGTGCACCTTCTTCACGCCCTCCACGTTCTCGGCTGCGACGATCGCGGCCTGCCGCGTGCGCTCCTCGGTGATGACGCCGCTGAGGTGAACGATGCCGTCGCGGACGATGACGTTCAGCCCGAAGGGACACCAGTCGTTCTTCTCCATGTTATCGATGATGCGGCTGCGAATGTGGTCGTCGTCCGCCGTTGGATCCTGCACGTCGCGGGCGAGCCCTGCCACTGCCTGCAGCAGATTGGCGCGCGAAACGATCCCGACGACCTTGTCGCCACGCACGACCGGCAGCCGCTTCACGTTGTTGCGCTCCATGAGGTCGACGATCTCGGCGAGCGCCGTATCTTCCGTGATGGTGACGGGCGTGTCGGTCATCACCTCCGAAACCTTGCGGCCGTGCTCGTGGACGAAGTCGCTGGCGGATTTGCCCGGACCGAGGATGAACCGCAGCCAGCGACCGCGCTTGCGTCCGGTGCCGATTTCGCTGCGGCGGATGAAATCCCCTTCGGAGACGACACCGACGAGCTTGCCGGTTTGATCGACTACCGTGAGGCCGCTGACATGCCGCTTCAGCATGATGTTCGCCGCCTCGACGATGCTGGTGTCGGGGGTGACCGAGATGACCGACCGGGTCATGATCTGGTGGGCGCGCATGGGTAACTCCGCTGGCTTTGTCGAATTTCAATGCGCGAAAACTAGCCCGGCCGCCGAGCGACGGCTTGACTCAGGTCAATCGGGCGAAGCCGTCCACTCCAATGAAGCAATTGTGATCCTGGCCCGGATTTGATGCAGCTCAACGCTTATACACGGCCGCGCCATATCCTGGCGCCCAAGTCAAACAGAAGCCCTCGGGAACATTGAGCCATGAGCGTCGTGCAGATATTTCCACGAGCCGAGGAGCCGGCGGTGCAGGCTCTCCCCGTCGATCCCACAGCAGCCTCGCTGGCGGGCTTCGAAAAGCGTCCGGAGACGCCAGCTGCGGCCGCCCCGTTGCCTGCATCGGAGCCATATCCGCTCGACCGCGCGTTCCACGCGACGCTGGCGCGGTTCACGGGTGGCATTTCGCCGCTGGCCTTGTCGCTCGCTTGGCTCGACTGGGGGACGCATCTCGCTGCGGCGCCGCAGCGCCAGATGGAGCTTTCCCGCAACATCCTGCGCGACACCGGCCGGTTGGCCGAAGCGGCCGCGCACGCGGCGTCACCGGAGCAGAAGCCGTGGTCCGTGATCCAGCCGCAGGGGCGGGATCGACGTTTCAGCGGACCGCAATGGGAGACCGCGCCGTTCAATCTGCTGGCGCAAGGTTTCTTGCTCACCGAGCGCTGGTGGCACGATGCCGCGACCGGCGTGCGCGGCGTGTCGCACGCCAACGAAGCCATCGTCGAGTTCTCGATGCGCCAGATGCTCGACATGCTGGCGCCGTCGAATTTCGCGGCGACCAATCCGAAGGTGCTGGAGAAGGCGTTCCAGAGCGGCGGAGAAAACTTCGTCTTCGGCTGGCAGAATTGGTGCAGCGACCTGACGCGCCTGCTCTCCAACTCGAAGCCTGCGGGCGGCGAGCAGTTCGTGGTCGGCAAGACGGTGGCAGCTTCGCCCGGCAAGGTCGTCTATCGCAACGAGCTGATCGAGCTGATTCAGTATTCTCCAACCACCGCGCAGGTGCGACCCGAACCGATCCTGATCGTGCCGGCCTGGATCATGAAGTACTACATCCTGGATCTCTCGCCGCACAACTCGCTGGTCAAATATCTGACAGGTCAGGGCTTCACCGTGTTCGCGATCTCCTGGCGCAATCCGGATGCGAGGGACCGCGATCTCGCTTTCGACGATTATCGCAGGCTGGGCGTCATGGCGGCGCTGGATATGATCGGCCTGGTCCTGCCGGGTCGGAAGACCCATGCGCTCGGCTATTGTCTGGGCGGAACGTTGCTGTCGATCGCTGCCGCCGCGATGGAGCGCGACGGTGACGACCGTTTCGGCACCGTCACACTTCTTGCGGCGCAGACCGATTTCACGGAGGCCGGAGAGCTGACGCTCTTCATCAACGAGAGTCAGGTCGCCTTTCTCGAAGACATGATGTGGCAGCGGGGCTATCTTGACACGACGCAGATGGCCGGCGCCTTCCAGCTGCTGCGCTCCAACGAATTGATCTGGTCGCGGCTGTCACACGACTATCTGATGGGCGAGGGCGCGCCGCTGAACGATCTGATGGCCTGGAACGCGGACGCAACGCGGCTGCCCTATCGCATGCATTCGGAATATCTGCGAAAGCTGTTCCTCGATAACGATCTCGCCGAGGGGCGCTATCACGTCGGCGGCAGGAGCGTTTCGTTGTCCGATATTCACGCGCCGATGTTCGTGGTCGGCACGCTCGCCGATCACGTCGCGCCGTGGCGATCCGTCTATAAGATCCACTACCAGGTCGACGCTGACGTGACGTTCCTGTTGACCAGCGGCGGCCACAATGCCGGCGTCGTCGCGCCGCCGGAGGAGCCGGGCCACAGCTATCAGGTGCTGACCAAAGCCGAGGACGCGCCTTTCGTTGGTGCAGACGAATGGCTGAAGCTGGCGCCGCACGTTGAAGGGTCGTGGTGGCCGGAATGGGCCAATTGGCTGGCGGCGCGCTCCGGTGCGCCCTGCGATCCGCCGCAGATCGGAATCGGAGATTCTTCCGGCCTGCCTGATGCGCCAGGGGATTACGTCCACACCTAAGCTTCCGGTTCGGAACTCGGCGTGAGGTCCGCGGAGCGAAAGGGTTTGGTCTTGTCCAGTTTCCGGTAGGCCGCCGAGGCCGTCCGCAACAGCTTCTTTTCCCGCTTGCGGCTGAGGAAACGATTGCTCGCATCGAGGCCGGCGCCGTTCAACGACGCTGCCAGCGCTTGTCCTCGGGCATCGTCGTTCAATTGTCCGAGTGACCGTTGCGCCTTGCGCAGTTTCTTCAGGATGGACTTCTGTTTCGTCAGTGAGTCCCCGGCGAACAGGTCCTGGAGCGACTCGATGGAATAGGTCATCCGCTTGTTGAGAAGCCGCAGCTTGTGGCGTTTCTCGACGTCGAGCTTGCGCAGTTTTCGTGCTTTCTTGAGCAGCTTGGTCTCCCACGCCGTCAGCCGCACCGTCGCGTGATCGACGAGCGTGCAGCGGCGCAATCGAATGGCTTCCTTGCTGCGCCGCGTCGACCAGGGACCGCTCTCGATCCAGCTCGAGGTCTGCTCGACAAGGCGGCGATACCGCGCGGATTGCAGTGCGCGCGCCAGCAGGCGGTGGCTTTCGGCGCGCTTTTCGTCCCAATGCTGGAGCTCGGCAACGACGGCGAGCTCGTCGCCTGTCTCGGCGACGACCCGCTCGATCGCCACGTCGAGGTCCCGCACCATGCCGAGCTGGCTGTTGAGCCATTTCAGCTCGGCCCAGACATTCGGACGCAGCGTGTCGTCGACCATCGGCGAGAAGAAGCGGATGGCGGTGCGCAGATGCGTCAATGCGATCCGGATCTGGTGCAGCGCGTCGGGGTCGCCGCGGCAGGTGCCGTCATGCTGGGCGAGGACGGCATCGAGGTGACGGCGCGCGATGAGCCGGAACGCGGTGTCGCAGGCCATGCCGGGGCTGAGGCGGGCGGGCAGAGCATTGCGCCGCGTGGCCGGCTTGACGCGAGCGGCCGTCGAGGACGTGCTAGGTCGTGCCATCTTTGCCCGCGCCAATCAGGTTGCCCTATTCGCTTTCAGCGATCGCGTCCCGGCAGCGTTGGAGCGTCTGCTCCTGTGTCCCGGATGCATCGATGGTCGCCCAACCGACGTGGCCGATATTATAGTGCTCTTGCAGCGCGGCAACCTCTTGCGTGGCGTCGGAGGCGTCTCCCCGTCGGCTTCGGATCCGCATCTGCCGGGTCGCGAGGTCGGCAACGAGGAACAGGCCGTTCAGCGGCACGTTGCTCTCGCGCGCCAGCGCTGCGATCGCGTCCCGTTCGTCCTCCCGGGCGAATACGCCGTCGATGATCGCCGAATGGCCCTGCGCCAGCACCCGCCGGGCAAGCTCGGCCAGCGTGTCGTAGACGCGGGCCGCGTGTTCTGGCGTGTAGGCCGACGGCGGCAGGCGGTGGGTGTCCTCCACGCCGAACATCTGCTTGCGGACGAGGTCGCTGCGCAGCAACACGGCTCCCGGCAGCGGTGCGATGACGGGCGCAAGCGCTTGCGCCAAAACCGTCTTGCCGGTGCCCGACAATCCGCCCACCGCAATCAGGCGCGGCGCAGGAGGGTGGATCAGCGCCCTGGCAAGGTCAAAATAACGCCGCGCCTGGTCCAGGATGCCGGCGTCATCGGAATGCGGCGGCTTCAGCCGCGCCAGCGCAACCTGGGCACGGATCGCTGCCCGGATGGACATCAACAGCGGCAGCGCCGAGAGCGCGTCGAAATTGTCGGCCGGCGTTGCGGCGAGATAGCGATTGAGGACCAGGTTGGCCGCGACCGGTTGGTCATGATGCAGCAAGTCCATCAGCGTGAATGCGAGATCGTACAGCACATCGACGGTTGCCATCTGCGCATCGAACTCGATGGCGTCGAACAGGACGGGCCGGTCCTCGATCACAACGATGTTTGCGAGATGCAGATCGCCGTGGCAACGGCGCACGAAGCCTTTCGCGCCGCGCTCTGCGAGCAGGGGACGAACACGCAGGAATGCTTCGTGTGAGGCTTTTGCGAGCTCTTCGATGTCTCTCGCGTCGAAATGGCCGCCGGCTCGCAGACCGCCACTGTTGCCGTCGATCAGGGCGGGGACTGAGGCGACCCATGCCATGCCATCGGCGGGGGGCGCCGCGCCGTGGGAAGCCACGATCGCGTCGGCGGCAGCCGAAGCGAGTCTCGTATCGAGCGGGCCGGCCTTTGCCAGATGATCCAGCGTCCTGCTTTCGTCGAAGCGCGACATGTCCACCGCATATTCGATCGGCCGGCCGGGACCGTCGACTTGCACCGATCCGTCCGGCTCTTCCGTGATCGCCACGACGCGATGATAGATTTGCGGCGCCAGCGGCCGGTTGATCCGGATCTCCTCCTCGCAGGCGGCTTTGCGCTTCTCCAGCGTCGAATAATCGAGGAAGGGAAATCGCACGGCACGCTTGATTTTCAACGCGCGCTTGCCGTCGAGGAACACCGCGGCGCCATGCGTATCGATCCGCGTCACGCCGGGATGACCGGTCAATGTCCGGAAGATCCGCTCCTGAGTCGTCGTTTCATCTGTCATGGGAACGGGCATCCGAAAGCACCATCACGGCGTCAGCACGGCTGCGCCGAGAACCTGACCGGCCCGCAGCATGTTCAGCACCTCGTTGGCCTGATCGAGCGGGAATGCCGTCGTTTCCGCGTGCACGCCAGCTTGTGGAGCGATCTTGAGGAAATCGAGGCCATCCTGCCGGGTCAGATTGGCGACCGAGACCAGCTGCCGTTCCTGCCAGAGCAAATCATACGGAAAGCCTGGAATGTCGGTCATGTGGATGCCGGCGCACACGACGCGGCCGCCCTTGCGGACCGCGCGCAGCGCGGCCGGGACTAGCTCGCCGGCTGGCGCGTAGATGATGGCGGCGTCGAGCGGCTCGCCGGGCACCTCGTCAGAGGCTCCCGCCCAGACCGCCCCGAGACGACGTGCAAGGTCTTGTGCAGCGGTGTCGCCACGTCGCGTGAACGCATACACGGATCGTCCCTGCCAAATCGCAACCTGCGCAATGATGTGGCCGGCCGCGCCAAAACCATAGAGGCCGAGCCGGTCGGCGGGACCGGCCAGCACCAGCGAGCGCCAGCCGATCAGCCCCGCGCATAGCAGTGGAGCAATCTCCACGTCGTTGCCGGCCTCACCGAGGGGAAAGGCGTAGCGCGCGTCGGCGATGGTGTGGGTCGCGTAGCCGCCGTCGCGCGTGTAGCCCGTGAACAGCGGTGCGTCACACAGGTTTTCCATGCCCTCACGACAGAAGCGGCATCGTCCGCAGGTGAAACCGAGCCAGGGAATGCCGACGCGATCACCGGGCGCATGCGTCGTGACATTCAGACCCACCAGATCGACCCGACCGACAATCTCGTGGCCAGGCACGATTGGGTAGCGAATATCGGGTAGCTCGTCGTCGACAAGATGAAGATCGGTCCGGCATACCCCGCAGGCGCTGATCTTCACCCGGAGCTGACCCTCGCCGGGTATCGGGTCGGGCCGCTCCACCATCTGGAGCCGCGTTCGCGGGGCCGGCAACACCATCGCACGCATGAGCTTCTCCGGGGCCAACCGCTCCGACTGAATTATCCATAGAATGGTTGGACGACCAGTCCTTGACGTCGGTCAACGCCTGTTTCCGGCTGACCGGACCGAGTTCCCTTGGCTTGACGAGGATCAAGCCTCTCGACGAAAGCCGGCCTATTGTGGCGGCCAAGGAGAATCCCGATGCCCATCAAGGATGTCTTTCTGCCGCTTGTCGGCCAGCCGCGCGGGCCGGCCTTGGTTGCGATCGAGAAATGTGTGGCCGTCGCCGCCGCCCTCGGCGCCAGGATCACCGCGTTGGCGCTTGAGGAAGAGGTCTATGAGCGGCCGAAGGTGATGCTGCCCTACGATCGCGATTCCGCGGAGGCTGCTAGCTCGCGTGAGGCGGCCGACGTGCAGCAGCTGCTGAACGCCTTCACCCATGCGGCGTCCCGCGCGAACGTTCGCGCCCAGAGCCGAACGGGCAAGGTGCCGGCAGACCAGATCGCGGCGGTCCTGGCCGAGCACGCCCGCTTCAGCGATCTGACCCTGTTTCCCGTGAAGCCGCACGACAGCCGAACGGAGAGCTTTGTCGAAGCTTTCCTGTTCGAATCCGGGCGGCCGCTGCTGCTTTGTCCGGAGCAGCATGCGGAGCAGTTGCGGCCGGAGTTCGAGAACGTCATGGTCGCCTGGGATCACTCCGCCCGTGCGGCGCGAGCGGTCGGCGACGCGCTGCCGGTTCTGCAGGCGGCGGCCTCTGTCCGAGTGGTGACCGTGGCGGATGACAAGACCGAAGCGATCGTGCAATCCGGAACCGCTTTCGTCGATCATTTGCGGGAACACGGCGTTCCCGCCTCGTTCGAAACGACCAAAGGCAGCGGCAGCTCAATCGGCAAGGTCCTGGGAAACTGGGCGAATTCCCACGGCATGGATGTGATCGTGATGGGTGCCTATCACCATTCGCGCCTGAACGAGATCGTGTGGGGCGGTGTGACAAAGACCGTCATTGGCCAGCCACCATGCTGGGTTATGATCTCCCACTAGGCGCGTTACTTTCCAGCCTGATCGTCAACCATCGGAACCGTCGCTGACCGGGCGCATTTGCTTTCATGTCAACCTATCGTCTGAACAATCTGCTGGCGCCGCGTTCAGTCGCGCTCGTCGGCGCGAGCGCGCGTCCGGTCTCGGTCGGACGTGCCGTTCTGGAGAACATTCACAAGACCGGATTCAAGGGGCGGTTCGGCCTCGTCAATCCGCGCCATGCCGAAATCGGCGGCGTTGCCGCGGTGAAGAGTCTGGACCGGTTGGACTTCGTGCCCGAGCTCGTGGTCATCACGGCGCCGGCGCGTGAGATTCCGGACATCATCGATCAGGCCGGGCGTCGTGGCTCGGCGGGCGCCTTGATCGTCTCGGCCGGGCTCGGCTACGGACCGGGATCTCTGCACGAGGCCGCAATCGTGGCGGCCCGCAAATACGGCATGCGGCTGATCGGACCGAACTGCCTCGGCATCATGATGCCCGGCGTCAGCCTCAATGCCAGCTTTGCCGCGCATATGCCGGGGGCGGGCAGCCTCGCGCTGATCTCGCAATCGGGCGCGATCGCTGCCGGCATGGTCGACTGGGCTGCGCAGCGCGGCGTCGGCTTCTCCGGCATCGTGTCGATCGGCGATCAAATCGACGTCGATATTGCCGATCTGCTCGATTATTTCGCGATGGATCACAAGACGCGCGCGATCCTGCTCTACATCGAATCCATCAAGGATGCGCGCAAGTTCATGTCGGCGGCGCGTGCCGCCGCGCGCGTGAAACCTGTCGTCGTGGTGAAATCCGGCCGCATGGCGCAGGGCGCGAAAGCCGCGGCCACGCATACCGGCGCGCTCGCCGGCGCCGACGCGGTCTATGACGCGGCGTTTCGCCGCGCGGGTGTCCTGCGGGTCTCCGACCTGCGTGAGCTGTTCGATTGTGCCGAGACACTCGGCCGCGTCGAATCGCCGACGGGAAAGCGTCTCGCCATCCTGACCAATGGCGGCGGCATCGGCGTGCTCGCCGTCGATCGATTGGTCGAACTCGGCGGAATTCCGGCGACCCTCTCGCCGGAGGTGCGCAAGACGCTCGATGCGGTTCTGCCGTCGACTTGGTCCGGTGCAAATCCCGTCGACATCGTCGGCGACGCTGACGCATCGCGCTACGCGGCGGCTTTGGAGGTGCTCCTGGCCGATCGTGACAATGATGCAGTCCTGGTCCTCAACGTGCAAACGGCGATCGCCTCGGCCGCCGCGATCGCCACGACCGTGACGGAGCTCGTCGCCAAATATCGAAAAGAGCACCGCAGCTGGGCGAAGCCTGTATTGGCAGCCTGGGTTGGAGCCGATCAGCACATCATTCAGGCACTCTCCAGCGCCGGTGTGCCGAACTATCCGACCGAGGACGATGCCGTCCGCGGCTTCATGTATCTGGTCCGGCACCGCGAAGTGGTGGAGGAGCTGAGCCAGGTTCCTCCCGCGATGCCCGACACGTTCGTTCCGGATGCCCGGGGCGCGAGGCAGGTCGTCACCGCCGCGATCGCGGACGGTCGTGAGTGGCTCGAGCCTGTCGAGATCAAAAACCTGCTCGAAGCCTACGACATCGCGATGGTGCCGACCTATGCGGCATCCGATGTCGAGCAGGCGGTTGGCTATGCAAACGAGATCTTCGCACAGGGTGGCACCGTCGTGCTGAAGATCATGTCGCGGGACATCACCCACAAATCCGATGTCGGCGGTGTCGTTCTCAATCTGACCACGCCTGAAGCCGTGCGAGGGGCTGCCGCGAACATTCTTGCGCGGGCGAAGAAGCTGCGTCCGGAGGCGCGTATCGGCGGCGTCATCGTCCAGGCGATGGTCGTCAAGGCGAAGGCGCGCGAGCTGATCCTGGGCCTCGCCGATGATCCCACGTTCGGCACCGTCGTCGTGTTCGGTCGCGGAGGAACGGCGGTGGAAATCATCAACGACAAGGCGCTGGCGCTGCCGCCACTGGATTTGCAGCTCGCTCGCGACCTGATCGATCGCACGCGCGTATCGCGGCTGCTAAAGGCCTATCGTGACGTGCCGGCGGTCAAGCAAGACGCCGTCGCCATGGTGCTGGTCAAGCTGGCGCAGATGGCGGCCGATATTCCCGAGATCCGCGAATTCGACATCAATCCGCTGCTGGCGGACGAAACCGGCGTGACCGCAGTCGACGCCCGCGTCGCGGTCGGGCCGCCGCAACGGAAGTTCGCCGGCTCCGGCCCGGCCAATTTCGCCGTTCGCGCCTATCCCTCGCAATGGGAGCGCCGCCTCAAGGTCAAGGACGACTGGCGCATCTTCGTGCGGCCCATGCGCCCCGAGGACGAGCCGACCATCCACGAATTCCTGCGCCACGTCACGGCGCACGACCTTCGCCTGCGTTTCTTCGCACCGATGAAGGAGTTCACCCACGAGTTCATCGCGCGCCTGACCCAGCTCGACTATGCGCGCGCGATGGCCTTCATTGCCTTCGACGAGGCTACTGGCGAAATGGTCGGCGTGGTCCGGCTGCATTCGGATTCGATCTACGAGAGCGGCGAATACGCCATCCTGCTACGATCCGATCTCAAGGGCAGGGGGCTCGGCTGGGCCCTCATGCAGCTAATCATCGACTACGCGCGGTCGGAAGGTCTGAAGGTCATATCGGGCGACGTGCTCAAGGAGAACGCCGTGATGCTCGAGATGTGCCGCGACCTCGGCTTCGAGGTCAAGCCTGATCCGTCCGAGCCTGATATCTGCGACGTCAAATTGAAGCTCTGACGAGCGCGCTTCAAGAGCGCGCTTCAGCCGAACTTGTCCCGGCGGATGTCTTCGCGGATGCCTTGGCGGTCGTCCGCAAGTTCCGAATGATGATGGCGATCAAGGGCACCAGCACCGGCACGATCGTGCTGAGCGGATGATGCACCGCGCCTGACACCTGGGCCTGGAACGCGCGCGCCTCGACTTGAAGGGCTTCGATGGAGGTGTCGTGAATTTCGTTGGCAAGCTCGATGTCGCGGCCTGACGGAGCCCGGCCGGCGATCGCGAAGAGTGCGGCCGCGATGGCGAAATTGACGGCGCCGAGGATGGCGGCCGCGGCAATCGCGCTCCAGATCTGGACCAGCGCGAAATAGGCGGACAGCTCCAGCATCAGAAGTCCGAACGCCGCGATCAGCGCCGCAAACGCCCGCAAGCCGAGGCCGATCAGCAGATGGCGCAGCCTGATGTCCGCGATGATCCTGTCGGTGCGCCACAGCGCGCGCAGGTGTTTGACCACATTCTCGGTATTCACTTAGTGTCTCCTCAGCATGAAGCCGACAACGACGCCGAGCGCGAAGGCGGAGGCGAGCGATGTGATCGGGCGGTCCGCAATGAGCCCCTGAAGCTGCTCTTGCTCTTCGTCGACGGTGTCGCCGAGTTCGCTCAGCGCGGCCCGGATCTGATCGGCGAGCGCTTCGGCGCGATCCTTCGAGCTCTCGAACATCTCCTCGCCGGCGGTGCTCAGCAAGCGTGTGACATCGACCTTCAGCGCCCGCAATTCTTCGCTCATCCTGTCACTGTTGAACATGGACTTGATATCCCCGTTGAATGCAAGCAAGCCTAGGACCCGCGCACGTGATTGCGCTTGATTTGCGTCAATCGGCGGGCGCGGTCCGGGGCTTGAGACAGGTCAAGCCGGCGGCCATATGCTGACCTAGAAATGCCGTCTGAATGGGGACCGATTGTCCCGATGAGGTGGAAGCGTGAACCACGAACCGCTGTTGCTCGCAACGCCGTCCGGCGATGCGCTGAACTTGCGCCCCGAAGGGCCCTGGACCGCCGCGAATGTGGTCACGCTCGAGACATTGTCCCGGTCGGTCGGTGCAGACGTCGATCGCTCGCGCGTCGTCACCCTGGACATGTCGGGCGTCAGCGCGCTCGACACGCTCGGCGCCTGGGTCCTGGAAAAACTGTCGCGCAGGGCTGCATCAGCAGGCAGATCGACCGAATTCGTCGGTGTCGCCGATCATTTCAGCGGGCTGATGGACGAGGTACGTCAGGTCAACCGCCACACGCCGGCCCCGACGGCTGCGCCCAATCCGGTGCTGGCGAGGCTGGGCGACCTCGGCAAATCCACGGTCGGGGCGCGGGAGGACATCACGATCTTCCTCCAGATGCTCGGCGCATTGTTCATGGCGGTGGTCGGCGTGCTGCGCCGGCCGCGGTCGCTGCGGCTGACGTCGCTGGTGTATCAGCTCTACCGCATCGGGTGGCAGGCGATTCCCATCGTTGCACTGATCACCTTCCTGATCGGCGCCATCATCGCGCAGCAGGGCTTCTTTCACTTCCGCAGATTCGGCGCGGAGTCCTACACCGTCGACATGGTCGGCATTCTGGTGCTTCGTGAGCTCGGCGTGCTGATCGTTGCCATCATGGTCGCCGGCCGGTCGGGCAGCGCCTACACCGCCGAGCTCGGCTCGATGAAGATGCGCGAGGAGATCGACGCGCTCTCGACCATGGGGCTCGATCCGGTCGAGATCCTGATCCTTCCGCGTGTTGCGGCCCTGGTCATTGCGCTGCCGATCCTCACCTTCATCGGATCGATCGCCGCGCTCTATGGCGGCGGCCTCGTCGCGCAGTTCTATGGCGACATGGGGCCGGCGATCTACATCGCGCGTCTGCACGAGGCCATCACCGTCACCCATTTCGAGGTGGGCATCCTGAAGGCGCCGTTCATGGCGTTGGTCATCGGGATCGTGGCCTGCAGCGAGGGATTGCGCGTCAAGGGCAGCGCAGAGTCGCTCGGGCGGCAGACCACGACGTCGGTGGTGAAGTCGATTTTCCTGGTGATCGTGCTCGACGGCCTGTTCGCGATCTTCTTCGCCTCGATCGGAATGTGACGATGGATGCACCGCAAGACCAGTTCGCGATCCGCGTCCGTGATCTCGTGGTCGGTTTCGGCCGCCAGACCGTGCTCGACCATCTGTCGCTCGACGTCCGCCGGGGCGAGATCCTCGGGTTGGTAGGGGCGTCCGGCGGCGGCAAGTCGGTGCTGATGCGGACCATCATCGGCCTCATCAAGGGGCAGAGCGGGACCATCGAAGTCATGGGGCAGCCCATCGGCGGCCACGGCCGCGGCGCAGCCACGACATGGGGCATCCTGTTCCAGCAGGGCGCGCTGTTCTCCTCGCTGACGGTCCGCCAGAACGTCCAGTTTCCTTTGCGTGAAAATCTCGTCCTGTCGCAAGAGCTGATGGACGAGATCGCGATCGCCAAGCTCGAAATGGTGGGCTTGCGTGCCCAGGATGCGGACAAATATCCGGCGGAGCTGTCCGGCGGCATGACCAAGCGCGTGGCGCTGGCGCGCGCGCTCGCGCTCGATCCGCCGATCCTGTTCCTGGACGAGCCGACCTCCGGCCTCGATCCGATCGCCGCCGGCGATTTCGACGCCCTGATCGGGACGCTGCAAAAAACCCTGGGGCTCACCGTCTTCATGGTCACCCATGATCTGGCGAGCCTGACCACGGTCTGCGACCGCGTCGCTGCGCTTGCCGACGGCAAGATCGTCGCGATTGGCCCGATGCGCGAACTGCTGCAATCCGAGCATCCCTGGGTGCGCGCCTATTTCCACGGCAAGCGCTCGCAGATGCTGCAACACGAAATGAGATGAGACATGGAAACCCGCGCTCCCTACGTGCTGATCGGCAGTTTCGTGCTGGCCGCGATCCTGGCGGTGTTCGGCTTCGTCTATTGGCTGAACAACACCGGCGGCATCGGGCCGCGCACGAACTACCACGTGCAATTCCAGGGGCCGGTCCCTGGCCTCCTGGTCGGCGCCGGCGTGCTGTTCAACGGCATCCGGGTCGGAGAAGTGACCCAGCTCGGGCTCGCGCCTGATAATCCGCGCTTCGTCAACGCGACGATCTCGGTTGCCGCCGCCACGCCGGTGCGTTCCGACACCAAGGTCGGTCTGGAATTCCAGGGCCTGACCGGTGTGCCGGTGGTGACGTTGGAGGGCGGGGTGATCACGGCCAAATCCGGCGAGCCGCCGTCTTTGATCGCGGAAGCCGGTGCCGGTCAAAGCATGACGCAGGCAGCGCGCGATGCACTGCGCCGGGTCGACACGGTGCTCGAGGACAATTCCGGCCCGCTGAAGGACACCATCGCCAATCTCAAGACGTTCTCCGACGGGCTCGCGCGCAACACCGGCAAGATCGACGGCATTCTGGCCGGCCTGGAGAAGATGACTGGCGGCGGCACACCTGCGCCGAAGGTCACCTACGATCTGCACACGCCGCAGAACCTCGGCCCGGCCGCCAAGACGCTCTCGGCGTCACTGGCCATCCCCGAGCCAAGCGCGGTCGCGATGCTGCAGACCCAGCGCATGCTGTTCTCACCCAGCGGGGACAGGCCGGGTTTTGCCGATTTCCTCTGGGCCGACAGCATTCCGAAATTGCTCCAGGCGCGCCTGATCGACAGTTTTGAGAATTACGACATCGCCCACGCCCCGTTGCGCACGTCGGATCTCGGTCAGGCGGATTATCAGCTGCTGATCGACATCCGGCTCTTCCGGATCGCCACGGAGGGCGAGCCACGGGTCGAGATCGGACTGTCGGCGCGGATCGTCGACAAGAACGGCAAGGTGGTTGCCTCGCGCCTGATCGAGACCAGCGAGAAGCTCGACAAGGTCGAGCCGGCCGCTTCGGTCGCCGCCTTCGACGCGGCTTTTGCCCGCATCGCCAAGGAGCTGATCGGGTGGACCGTGCAGGCGGTGTGACGCCGTCTATTCCAGCGTCTTCAGGTAGGACAGAAGGTCGTGGATCTGGTCCGGACTGAGCTCGAAGGCCGGCATGTCGGCGTGACCGGTGTAGATCCCTTCGGCCAGCGCCTCACCGAGGCTCTCGATCGGATAACGCCGATGCAGGGTGCGCAGCGGGGGCGCGGCCTCGAGCGGGCTGCGGGAGGCGCGGTCGATCGCGTGGCAGCGTGCGCAATTGGCCCGTGCGAAGGCCTTGCCGCGCTGTTCGGCACTCGGGGCCGCCAGCGCGGGTGTCATCAGAAGCAGCGCAATCAGGCCGTGACGCAGGGCGCCTTGCAGCATGGAAAAGATCCCGTCGAATTCTGGACGCCGAATAAAGAATAAGATGGGGATGCCACTCAAATTTGATCTGAGTCAATTGGCTTTGGCGCAGTGCAGTAAAATGCAGCCGCGTGGCGGGCTCGGCCGGGGGGCGGAGCTGGACCGACGCTGGGAGCGGTGGATGAAGCCTTCCGTGGTCACGATCGAGCCGAGTGGGCATTTTTGCGACGATTGCGCCGTGCGCGGAGCGGCGGTGTGTTCGTCGCTGGATGCGGCCGAGCTCAGGGAATTCGAGCATCTCGGACGCCGCGTTCATTTTGACTCCGGCGAGACCGTGTTTTCCGAGGAGGACATCACCACCTCGTTCTACAACGTCCTCGAAGGCGTCATGCGGCTGTACAAGCTGCTGCCCGACGGCCGACGGCAGATCGTGGGCTTTGCCTTGCCCGGCGATTTCCTGGGGATGAATTTGTCCGGCCGGCATAATTTTTCCGCGGACGCGATCGGCGCGGTAACCGTGTGCCAGTTCGCGAAAGCGCCGTTCGGCCGCTTCATCGAAGACCGGCCGCAGCTGCTGAGGCGGATCAACGAGCTCGCCATTCGCGAATTGAGCCAGGCACGCGACCATATGGTCCTGCTCGGCCGCCGCTCGGCCGACGAGAAGGTCGCGACCTTTCTGCTCGGCTGGCGTGAACGGCTGGTCGGGCGCAACGGGTTGTCCGACACGGTTCCGCTTCCGATGAGCCGTCAGGACATCGCGGACTATCTCGGCCTCACCATCGAAACCGTCAGTCGCACCTTCACCAAGCTGGAGCGCCACGGGGTGATCGAGATCATCCATGGCGGCATCAGCCTGCTCGATCCTGCGCGCGCTGAGGCGCTGGCCGCAGCCTGACGGTCCGTCCCCCACGTTTTTGATCTCGATCAATGACGCTGGCCGCCCGCGGCAAATAATGCCCCAAACTATCGGGAGGGGATCATGCCTGCTGACGCATTGCTGGTGACCGTTGTCGTCGTCGCGATCTTCGTGACATTTGCCGCGGCCTTGGCTTGGGCTGACCGGCAAACCAGCTCAGGCCGCCTCGATCCGGATTCCAAGCGCTGAAGTTCTCGAGGTCCTGATCCGCACAGACAGGCCGACCGCCAACGCTCGGGCGGCTCCGCCGTTCGCCCAGCGTCTCAACGCAATCGCGGCTTGCGTCGCTTGCAACTCTGCAGCGATCAGAACGCATTGGCGCATCCTTCGGATGCCGACTTCCGGCTCAACCGCGGCTTTTTCGCGGCATTTGCCTCAAACCGCGCGCGTGCTTTCCGGTTGAAAAGCCTGATAACGTTGACTACGCAGGAACCCCAGTGCCTCGTAGTCTTAGGAGCCCCGCGGCGTGCCTCAGGACAAGACCGGCGACCCCCGACAGTCGGCGGGCAACAAACTATCGGTCCTGCGCAAGCACCCGATCTTCGCGGATCTGGAGCCGGAGGCGCTCGATCAGCTCTGCCGCTACGCCAAGCACACCACCGTGAAGCGCGGCGCCACGATCGCCGCCAAGGGCGATCCCGGCAACAATCTGTTTGCGGTGATCACGGGGACGGTGAAGATCTCCTCCTCCTCGCCCGATGGACGGAACGCCATTCTCAATCTGATCGGTCCCGGAGAAATCTTCGGCGAGATCGCGGTGCTCGACGGCGCTCCCAGGTCGGCCGATGCGACCGCCAACACCAATTGCGAACTCTACATCATCGATCGCCGGGACTTCCTGCCGTTCGTGAAGAGCCAGCCCGCGCTGGCGATGAAGTTCATCGAGCTGCTTTGCGCGCGTCTGCGCTGGACCAGCCAGCAGGTCGAGCAGGTGATCCTGCAAAATCTGCCGGGCCGGCTGGCGAGCGCTCTGCTCGGTCTCACCGAGGAGCGCAAGTTCGACTCGGGTAGCGGCACGCTCGCCATCACGCAGCAGGAGATCAGCGAGATGGTGGGGATGACGCGCGAGAGCATCAACAAGCAATTGCGCGCCTGGGCCGGCCGCAACTGGGTTCGCCTCGAGCACGGCGCCATCGTCGTGCTGGATACGGACGCGCTGCGCGAACTCGCCGAGAGCGGCCTCGACGGCGAGTGATGCCTCAGGCCTGATCGTCGATGATGGCGACGGCGCGGGTCCAGCCGGCGGAGGCGCGTTCGATCTTCACCGGGAAGCATGAGACCGTGAACCCGGCCGCGGGCAATTGGTCGAGATTGTGCAGCTTCTCGAGATGGCAATAGCCGATGTGCCGTCCCGCCTTGTGGCCTTCCCAGATCAGGCCGGCGTCTTTTGTATCGGCATATTTCTTCGCGGTGTAGACGAACGGCGCGTCCCAGCTCCAGCCGTCGGTGCCGGTGAGCCGCACGCCGCGTTCGAGCAGGTACATGGTGGCTTCATAGCCCATGCCGCAGCCGGAATTGACGTATTCGGCCTTGCCGAATTTCGCGCCGGCGCTGGTGTTGACGACGACGATTTCCAGCGGCGACAGCGTGTGCCCGATGCGTCTCAGCTCCTTCTCGACGTCGTCGGCGCTCGCCACGTAGCCATCGGGCAGGTGCCGGAAGTCGAGCTTCACGCCGGGTTGAAAGCACCATTCCAGCGGCACCTCGTCGATCGTCCATGACCGCTCGCCGCGGTTCATGGTCGGATGGAAGTGCCAGGGCGCGTCGAGATGCGTGCCGTTATGGGTCGACAGCGAGACCTGCTCGACGGCCCAGCCCTGACCGTCCGGCAGATCCTGCGCCTTGAGGCCGTCGAAGAATTGCAGCATCCGGGGCAGGCCCTGGTGGTGATCGATATACTGGATCGTCGGGTGATTGCCGGGCGGATCGGACGTCACGTCGCTTCGAAGCGGCACGGAGATATCGATCAGCTTCCGCGGCATGGGCATTCCCTCAACTTGGACCGACGTTTCGAATATCTTGATGGGCCTGCATTGGCGGCGTCAAGTCACGTGGCGGCGACGTCTGCCAGCCGCCGTACCCGCCATAAAGCGAATTGCGTCGGAAATTGATCGATGCAACTCTTGCATCGATCGATGCCGGAATTGGCTTGGACAGAGAATGCCGGCCGCCCTAGGGACGACTTGGTCCTTGACTTCACGCTTGAAGTGGAGCGACCCAAGGCGGCCCGCAGCCTGCCCGACAACGACATAATTAACCCCGGAGGAAGCCCAGATGAAGACACTGACCGGTATCATCACAGCCGTTGCGCTGGCGCTCTCAGCGCCCCTGGCGACCGCACGCGATTTCCGCTCCGCCGACATCCATCCCGCCGATTATCCGACCGTCGAGGCCGTCAAGTTCATGGGCAAGCAGCTCGCGACGGCGAGCGGCGGCAAGCTCGGCGTCAAGGTGTTTCCCAACG
>Ga0102591_1002293_pt1 | contig 21379 bp, 21 predicted proteins | sample AraplaCol_mCL_r2_2_FD_76860 | JGI IMG/M metagenome (GOLD analysis project Ga0102591, IMG submission 76860) | Arabidopsis root microbial communities from North Carolina, USA - plate scrape MF_Col_mCL_r2 (SPADES assembly) (version 2) | ecosystem: Host-associated > Plants > Roots > Endosphere... | reverse complement strand
CCATGTCGTCGCTGAAGGCGATCAGGCGCGTGGGGATGGCGTCGTCGGTCAGGGCGCGGAAGGCGCTGCGGACCATGGTCGTGCGCGCCACCTCGCCGAAGGTGCCCAGGTGCGGCAGGCCCGACGGACCGTAGCCCGTCTCCAGGATCACCGGTTTGGCCAGGGCCGGAAAAGTCTTCACGGCCTCGTCGGCCTTGCCGCTGTTGATCAGCGTAGAGGCGAGGTCGCGTTCGGCGTCGGTCAGGCGCAGGCGGAGCACACGGGCGAGCAGGGCGCGCGCCTGCTCGAACGGCCAGGCGCGAGCGTCGCGGGCGAGAGGGGAGAGGCCTTCAAACATGCCGCGCGGTATAGGGGGAAGTCGCGGCGGTGGCTAGGTTTTGGGTGAATTGGGGTGGGAGGCTGATGTTCGGAGTGGTGCGGCGGGCGGCTTCCGACCCTGAGCGACATTCGTCCGAGCGTAAGCTATATTGCCGAAATCATTGCGTCTCAGGTCTTCAATCGCACGATCGAGGGGGCAATAATGGCTTTTCAAATCCGTCCGCGTGAAATCCGACCCGTCGCCGGCGGGGTCCTGGCCGGATTGCTCATCACGCTCGGCGGCGCGAGCGCCCATGGCCAGCCGGTCCCCGCGCCCACCGGCGAAAATCCGTTCTCGGCGCTGTTCGGCGAGTGGACGCTCAAGGACGACAAGTTTCAGTATGTCGGCGACGGTCGAACCGTAGAAACACAGATCATACCCAATCATCACACCCGATGCGCGAGGGTGAACACTGATCGCAGCATGCTTTGCGTCGTCAAAGCCGGGGCGTTGAACGGTCACACGTTGTGGACCTATGACGCGTCGAAACAGCGGGTGCACTGGCTCTCACACTTCGGAACCGAGCGCACCGGCGTGGGCGCTGGAGCGTTCGACCAGGCGTCCAACCTGACGTTCAAAGTGAGCTTCACGGACGAGCCCGAAGGCAGCTATCGCGAATACCGCTACGCGTGGGTGTCGCCAAACGAGTACACCCTGATGTCCAGGCAGTATGACTCCCAGGGCCGCGCCACCGGCAACTGGTACGGTGGGACATTCATTCGGTTGCCGGCGGCGAAGTAAGCGCGGGCTCCCGTAACGTCGGCGCTTCGCCTTAGCGGGAGCCTCCGACGTCCGTTCGTCGTCCTTTTTCCGCCGGGAGCAAGCAGGCTCTAAATCCCCGCCATCTCCGCGACCACCTTCAGCGCCGCCTCGCGGGGATCGGCCGCCGCCGTGATCGGCCGCCCGCAGACCAGGTGGCTGGCGCCGGCCTTCAGGGCGTCGGCCGGCGTGGCCGCGCGGGCCTGGTCGTTCTTGGCGGACCATTCGGGCCGCACGCCCGGGGTCACCACCAGGAAGTCGGGACCGGCGATCTCGCGGGCCAGGGCCGCCTCTTGGGGCGAGGAGACGATGCCGTCGACGCCGCACTCCACCGCCTGGCGGATGCGACGGGCGACCAGATCGCGGGCGGTGAACGCGTAGCCCATCTCGATCAGGTCGGCGTCGGTCAGGCTGGTCAGCACGGTGACGGCCAGGATCTTCAGGTCCGAGCCGGCCTTGGCCTTGACCGCCGCCCGCATCACCTGCGGCTCGGCGTGGACGGTCAACAGGTCGCAGCCGGCTCCGGCCAGCACCCGGGCCGAGCGCTCCACCGTCGCGCCGATGTCGTGCAGCTTCCAGTCCAGGAAGATCGACTTGCCCTCGCCCTTCAGCTCGCGGGCCAAGGCCATGCCGTCGGTCGCCAGCAGCTCCAGGCCGATCTTGTAGAACGACACCGCGTCGCCCAGGGTCTGGACCATCGCGCGGGCCTCGGCCGTCGTCGGCAGGTCGAGCGGCAGGATCAGGCGCGGATCGGCGGTCATGGTCAGGCTCCGGGGTTGGCGCGCGCCGTCGCATCACCCTAAGAAGGATGCGGATCCGCGCGAATTGAAGGCTAAGCACCCCGAATGAGCCAGGCTGAGCTCGCCGTCAACTTCTTCGTCGCCCTGTTCGCCCTGATCGACCCGATCGGCAACGTGCCGCTGTTCGCCGCCGCCACCCTGGGCGCGGCCTCGGCCGGCCGGCGAATGGTGGCGGTCTATATCGGGCTGTTCGTCACCGCGTTCCTGATCTTCTTCTATTTCACCGGCGTCAGCCTGCTGGAGTTCTTCGGCATCTCGATGCCGGCCTTCCGCATCGCCGGCGGCATCATCCTTTTCATCCTGGGCCTGGACATGGTGCGCGACGACTTCACCACCATGTTCGCCGACGCGGCCGAGAGCGTGGAGGGCCAATCGGCGCGGGTCTACGCCAAGCAGCGGTTCGAGCGGCTGATCGTGCCGTTCGCCATGCCGCTGCTGATCGGGCCGGGCGCGATCTCGACCGTCATCATCTACGCCAGCGAGGCCAAGAGCTTCGGCCTGGCCGGCATGGCCATCGGCTGCGGGGTGATCACGGCCGTGGCGGTGGTGCTCGTCGCCACCTTCTGGGCCTCGCCAATCATCAGCCGCGTGCTGGGCCGGATCGGCATGAGCATCGTGGTGCGGGTGCTGGGTCTGATCCTCTGCGCCCTGGCGGTGCAGTTCGTGCTGATCGGCGTGGGCGACGCCACGCGCGGCCTGGTCCGCCAGGACGCCAAGGCGCCTTACGCGGATCATCGGTAGGGACAGCTAGACCTTCCGGAACCGGCTTCCCTGGCTGGCCATCAGCGCCAGCGCCCAGTCGTCGGGGATGATCTTGGCCAGCACGGCGATGGCCTTGTTCGGCGAGCCCGGCACGCAGACGGCGCGGTTGGCTTCGGCGGCCTCGTAACCGGCGGCGGCCACCTCGTCGGCGCCCAGCCACAGCCAGGTCGGCAGCGATTGGCTGACCTGGGCGCGGGTGCCGTTGACGTCGTGGAATTCCGAATAGGTGAAGCCGGGGCAGAGCGCGGACACGTGCACGCCGCCTCCCTGGTTCTCCAGGTGCAGGCTCTGGGAGAACTTCACGAGAAAGCTCTTAGTCGCCGCGTACAGTGTGTGGCCCGCCGCGCCGGGCGCCAGGCCCGCCAGGGAGGCGACGTTGACGATGCGGCCGAAGCCGCGCTCGACCATGCCGGGCAGCACCTTGTGAGTCAGGCCGCAGACCGAGACCAGCAGCACCTGCAGGAAGGCGCTCTGGTCGGCCCAGGCGGTGCCGGCGTAGGTCCCCGGCAGGCCGTAGCCGGCGTTGTTGACTAGGGCGTCGACGACCCGGCCCTCGGCCTCGATCGCGGCCAGGACCTGGTCGACGGTCTCGGGCTGGGCCAGGTCGGCGGCGATCGGATAGGCCTCGACGCCGAACCGCAGGCGGATCTCGGCGGCCAGGGCCTCCAGGCGGTCGAGCCGGCGCGCGGTCAGGGCCACGTCGTAGCCGTGGCTGGCGTAGATGCGGGCGAAGGCGGCCCCGATGCCGGCGGAGGCGCCGGTGATCAGGGCGAGGCGGCGGGCCATGCGGCGTGTGTCCAGCAACTGCGTAACGTCACCGAGACGAAGCACGACCGCTGATTTGGTTCAAGCCGATGCGCAGCGACGTGACGGAGGGGGCGTCACGCCGTTGAGAGAGGGAGGAGGGGACGCTCGGGCTCCAAGCGCCCCCTCGGCGGCGCCGGAGCGCCGCGGGCCCGTCCCCCGCCTGGGGGGATAACGAAGGACGGACCGGTGTGCGTCAGGCCGCTTCGCTGAGCGCGGGCTGGGCGCCGCGCGTCCAGCGGGCGGCGGCCTCGGCGATGCGGACGCCGAACAGGCGAGCCGTCTCGCGGTCGCCGGCCGGCGGGGTGATCTCGGGCGAGGCGTTGTCCGACTGGGCGGCCAGGCCGATGAACGAGCCCACGCGGTTGATCGTGTCGGGGCCCCGTTCGGCGGCGGTCACGTTCGGCGGGGCCAGGCCCAGGTTTACCCAGTTCATGCCGTGCTGGGCGGCCAGGATTGTCAGGCTTTCCAGCGCGTGGCCCTTGTCGCCCGAGAAGCTGTGCGAGTTGGTGAAGCCCGCGGCCAGCTTGTCCTTCCACGCGCCGGTGAAGAAGGCTCCGGCGGTGGCGTCGGCGAACACTTTGAACACGCCCGAGACGTCGCCCATGTAGGTGGGGGCGCCGAACACCACGGCGTCGGCGTCGGTGATCTGTTCGATGATCGGCGCGAAGTCCTGGGCGGCGTTGTCGATCTTCAGCAGCACTGGGGTCTGGCCGGCGTCGCGGACGCCTTCCGCGATCTTGTCGGCCAGGACGGCGGTGTGGCCGTAGCCGGAGTGGTAGACGATGGCGACCTTGGTCATTGGGATAAGCCCTAGAAGATTGCCGGTTCCGCAACTGAAACCGTGGCTATTACCTAATGACGTCCTCGCGCCTTTCCAGGGGTTCAGCAACAGAAAGTGGTGCAGTTATTCTGAAACACGATTCAGGGGCGGTCGAACCCCCGTGCGACGAACGCTGAAATACGGTTAGAATCTCGGCCAGGCCCTTGTGACAACGTTGTCATAAGTCTATGTTGCGGAGCAACCACACAACAACATCCGAAATCACGGCGTCCCGGTCCGGGGCGTCCGCGTCCGTCCTCGCGGCGTGCGTAACCTGCGAAGGCGGCATCATGACCACGGCTCCCGTTCCCGAAGACCTCGCCCCGGTGAAGGTCCATGCGCCCGGCCTGGTGCTGGCGGCCCTGGCCCTGGGCGGTTTCGCGATCGGCACCACCGAGTTCGCCTCGATGAGCTTGCTGCCCGACTTCGCCGCTGGCCTGGGCGTCGACGCCCCGACGGCGGGCCATGCGATCAGCGCCTATGCGCTGGGCGTGGTGGTGGGGGCGCCAGTGATCGCCGTGCTGGCCGCGCGCCTGCCGCGCCGGATCATCCTTGTCGCGCTGATGGCGATGTTCGCGGTCGGCAACCTGCTCAGCGCCCTGGCGCCGACCTTCGGCTGGATGCTGGCCTTCCGGTTCTTCAGCGGCCTGCCGCACGGGGCCTATTTCGGCGTCGCCGCCCTGGTCGCCGCCAGCGTCGCGCCGCCGGAGCGAAGAGCCCAGTCAGTGGCCATGGTGATGATCGGCCTGACCGTGGCGACCATCGTCGGCGTGCCGATGGCCAATGTGGTCGGCCAGTGGATCGGCTGGCGCTGGGGCTTCGTGATCGTGGCCGTGCTGGCGGCTTTGACCGCCACGGCCGTCTACATCTTCGCGCCGCGCGCTCCCGCCGACGCCGGGGCCAGCCCGCTGCGCGAGCTCGGCGCCCTGGCCAAGGGCCGGGTGTGGTTGACCCTGGGCATCGGCGCGATCGGCTTTGGCGGCATGTTCTGCGTCTACACCTACCTGGCCTCGACCATGGCCGAGGTCACCCACGCCTCGGCCGCCCTGCCGCTGGTGCTGGCGGTGTTCGGGGCGGGCATGACCGTCGGGACCCTGGTCTGCGCCTGGGCCGCCGACCGCGCCCAGATGCCGGCCATCGCCGGAGTCCTGTTGTGGAGCGCCGCCTCGCTGGCCCTCTACCCCGCCGCGACGGGCAGCCTGTGGACCCTGATCCCGGTGGTGTTCCTGATCGGCTGCGGCGGTGGTCTCGGCGCGGTGCTGCAGACCCGGCTGATGGACGTGGCCGGCGACGCCCAGACGCTGGCGGCGGCCCTGAACCACTCGGCCTTCAACTTCGCCAACGCCCTGGGGCCCTGGCTGGGCGGCCTGGCCATCGCGGCGGGCTGGGGCTGGGCCTCGACCGGCTATGTGGGCGCGGCCCTGGCCTTGGGCGGGTTCGCGATCTGGGTGGTGGCGGCGCTGGACGTGCGGCGCGAGCGCTTGCGGCTGGTGGCGGCGGAGTAGGACGTTCTCCAGGAAGGACGAGGACCACGCACCGAGAAACGTGCTGATTGTACCTAAGCCGCGGCCTCGACCGTCGCGCCGTTCAGCAGGTCGGCCACCGAGATGGTCGACAGGCGCTCGGCCACGGCGGTGTCGGCGGCGATCATCGCCCCGCGCACGGCGTCGGGGATCTTCTCGCCGACCGGGCAGCCCTTCACGCCCTTGGGCGCGACGCCCAGGTGGGCGCAGCCGTTCACCGCTCGCAGGACGACGTCGAGGGTGATGGTCTCGGGAGCCTTCAGCAACCAGGCCCCGCCGTTGGCGCCCGCACGCGCGCCGATCAGCCCCGCCTTGCCCAGCATGGCCGTCACGCGACGCACCACGACCGGGTTGGTCGGGACCGAGGCGGCGAGCTCGGCGCTGGCCACGGCGCGGTCGGCCGAAAAGGCGCTCTTGTGCGCCAGATAGGCCAGGGCGTGCGCGGCGACGGGGAATTTCTGACTGTCTGACATTTTCCTTGGCGGGACCCTAAGGGCGTCGTTCGTGCGTTCAACCAAAAACTATCATTGTTATCCTGGTTCAGGTCGCGATTGAACCGGAGCGGGATTGGGTGTATCGCGCCCCGCTTGATCGATATGGGGCTCCGCACAGCGTTTTGCGAGGGCGACCCCGGAGGGATTGAATGGCTTCCGAAGCCTCTGGCGCACCCGCTCGTGAAAGCGCCGACCCCAGCACCGTCGCGTGTGATGTCCCTCCGCAAGCCGGCCACGACCCGAAAGGGCACGGCTTCCTGGCGCTCGCGGTCGGCGCGGTCGGCGTGGTGTTCGGCGACATCGGCACCAGCCCGCTCTACGCCATGCGCGAGGCCCTGGCTCATTCGCGCAGCACCACGGCCACCGAGCACGCGGTGCTGGGCGTGGTGTCGCTGGTGCTGTGGACGCTGACGCTGTTCGTCACGATCAAGTACGTGATCTTCTTCATGCGGGCCGATAACAAGGGCGAGGGCGGCACCCTGGCCCTGATGGCCCTGGCCCAGAAGGCCCTGGGCAAGGCGGCCCGCAAGCGCTCGACGGCGGTGTTCTTCCTGGGCGTGATCGGCGCGGCGCTGTTCTATGGCGACGGCATCATCACCCCGGCCATTTCGGTGCTGTCTGCGGTGGAAGGCATGAAGGACGCGCCGCACGTCGGCCACGCCCTGTCGGCCTATGTCCTGCCGATCTCGGCGGGGATTCTGGTGGCGCTGTTCCTGGTCCAGGCCAAGGGCACCCATCGCATGGCGGCCCTGTTCGGGCCGGTGATGAGCGCCTGGTTCCTGATCCTGGGCGGTCTGGGCCTGTTCCACCTGGCCGACGACTGGTCGATCTTCCGCGCCGTCAATCCCTGGTACGGCGTGCGCTTCCTGCTGGAGAACGGCTTCCTGGGCTTCGTGATCCTGGGCAGCGTGTTCCTGGCGGTGACCGGCGCCGAGGCGCTGTACGCCGACATGGGCCACTTCGGGAAGAAGCCGATCCAGGCCGCCTGGTTCTACCTGGCCTTCCCCTGCCTGGCCCTGAACTATCTGGGCCAGGGCGCGATGGTGCTGGACCATCCCGCCTCGCGTCACAACCCGTTCTGGGACATGGTCCCGACCTTCGCCTATTGGCCCGTGCTGCTGATGGCCACGGTGGCCACGGTCATCGCCAGCCAGGCGGTGATCACGGGCGCGTTCTCGATGACCCAGCAGGCGGTGCAGCTGGGCCTGCTGCCGCGCATCGACATCAAGCGCACGTCCGAGACCCAGGCCGGCCAGATCTATGTCCCGGCGGTCAACACCTTCCTGCTGATCGGCGTGATGATCCTGCTGGTCATGTTCCAGAGCTCGCACAAGCTGGCCAACGCCTACGGCATCGCCGTGACCGGGGCGATGTTCGTCGACACCTTGCTGGCCTATGTGGTGCTGCGCCTGGTGTGGAAGTGGAGCCTCTGGCAGACGGCGGCCCTGCTGGTGCCGCTGGCGGCGATCGACCTGGTGTTCATCGCCTCCAACATGCTGAAGATCCCGGACGGCGCCTGGTTGCCGCTGGTGTTCGGCGCGGTGCTGGTGCTGATCATGTGGACCTGGACGCGCGGCGCCCAGATCCTGACCGAGAAGACCCGCCGCGACAGCGTGCCCCTGGTCGACCTGATGGAAATCCTGCGCGCCCGAGCCCCGCACCGCGCCCCCGGCACGGCGATTTTCCTGACGTCGGACCCGGACATGACCCCGGTCGCCCTGATGCACAACCTCAAGCACAACAAGGTGCTGCACGAGCGCAACGTGGTGCTGACCGTCCGCACGGCCGAGACCCCGCGCGTCGCCGACGAGGATCGCGTGCGCACGGAGGTGATCAACGCCGACTTCAAGAAGGTCGAGATCTTCTACGGCTTCATGGAAAGCCCGAACGTACCCAAGGCCCTGGCCATCCTACGCAAGCAGCAGGGGCTGAAGTTCGACATCATGGCCACCAGCTTCTTCCTGGGCCGCCGTTCCATCGTGCCGTCGGCCAACAGCGGCATGCCGCTGTGGCAGGACCGGATCTTCATCTTCCTGATGAAGAACGCCACCAACCCGACCGACTTCTTCAAGATCCCGCCCGGCCGCGTCGTGGAGCTGGGCGCCCAGGTGACCGTCTAGATGAACATCCTCGGCGTCATCGGCGACGTGCTCTGGCTGCTGGCCCTGTCGATCATGGGCGGCGCCTCGCGCATGGCGTGGGGCAAGGTCAAGGACGTGCTGGTGCCGGTCTTGTGGGCGCCGTCGGGCAAGACCCTGTGGCGCGCGCCGCGCGCCGTGGCCCTGGCCTCGCTGCCGACCTTCGCCTTCCTGCTCAGCCTGTGGCTGCTGGTCGAGAGCCGAAAGCCGGTCGACCTGAACGTCGGGATCATCCTGCTGTGCGTGCGCGCCCTCCTGGCGTCGATCTTCGCCATGGTCCACCTGACCCAGGTGCGCCGCGCCCTCAACCAGCTGGCCGCCGAAGGCCAGATCAAGCTTTAGACGCGTCCGGCCTCCGGCGCCGTTTCAATCGTCGCGAAACCGCGCTAAACGCCCCGCGACTTATGTGTTTCCTCGGAAGGACCCCCTCATGGCCGACAAGTCCGTGAAGAAGGTCGTGCTCGCCTATTCGGGCGGTCTCGACACCTCGATCATCCTCAAGTGGCTGCAGACGGAATACGGCGCGGAGGTCATCACCTTTACCGCCGACCTGGGCCAGGGCGAAGAGATCGAGCCGGCGCGCGCCAAGGCCCTGGCGGCCGGCGTGAAGCCGGAGAACATCTTCATCGAGGACGTCCGCGAGGAGTTCGTCCGCGACTTCGTGTTCCCCATGTTCCGGGCCAACACGGTCTATGAGGGCCAGTACCTGCTGGGCACCTCGATCGCCCGTCCACTGATCGCCAAGAAGCAGATCGAGATCGCCCGCAAGATGGGCGCCGACGCCGTCAGCCACGGCGCGACCGGCAAAGGCAACGACCAGATCCGCTTCGAGCTGGGCTACTACGGCCTCGAGCCCGACATCACCGTGATCGCCCCGTGGCGCGAATGGGACTTCAAGTCCCGCGAGGCCCTGCTGGACTTCGCCGAGAAGCACCAGATCCAGATCGCCAAGGACAAGCGCGGCGAGGCCCCGTTCAGCGTCGACGCCAACCTGCTGCACAGCTCGTCGGAAGGTAAGGTCCTGGAGGACCCGGCGGTCGAGGCCCCCGAGTTCGTCCACATGCGCACGATCGCGCCCGAGGATGCGCCGGACAAGCCGACCATCATCACCATCGACTTCGACAAGGGCGACCCCGTCGCCATCGACGGCGTCAAGCTGTCGCCGGCCGCCCTGCTGACCAAGCTGAACGAGCTGGGCCGCGACAACGGCATCGGCCGCCTGGACTTGGTCGAGAACCGCTTCGTCGGCATGAAGTCGCGCGGCGTTTACGAGACCCCGGGCGGCACGATCCTGCTGGCGGCCCACCGCGGCATCGAGTCCATCACTCTGGACCGCGGCGCCATGCACCTGAAGGACGAGCTGATGCCGAAATATGCGTCGCTCATCTACAACGGCTTCTGGTTCTCGCCCGAGCGCGAGATGCTGCAGGCGGCCATCGACTACAGCCAGCAGAAGGTCACGGGCCAGGTGCGGGTGAAGCTCTACAAGGGCAACGCCACCGTCATCGGCCGCACCAGCCCGTACTCGCTGTACGACCAGGACCTGGTCACCTTCGAGGAAGGCAAGGTCGCCTACGATCACCGCGACGCCGGCGGCTTCATCAAGCTCAACGCCCTGCGCCTGCGCGTGCTGGCCAAGCGCGACAAGCGCGACGCCTAGGGCCTGCGGCCTTCCGAAACGAGAAAGCCCCGCCGGCGACGGCGGGGCTTTTTTGTCGATCAGGCCTTCAGGGGGACGAACGCGCGGCCGGGGGCGGGAAGGCCGGGTGCTCGAATTTTGGCGTCGATAGCACCACTTCGGTCGGAAGGCCGGCCATGGCCCCCGTCCGCAGAAAATCGAGGACAGCCTGCTTTGCGGCCGGGTCTTCCCGCAACTGGTAGAAGGTCCCGTCATGCCCGGCCCGGTGGACCAGGATCGCATGACCGTTGGGGAAATAGGGCAGCAGGCCCAGCGTGTTCTCTATCGGCGTCGAGGTGTCCCAATCGCCGTGGACGAACACGACCGGGCTCGGATTGATCCTTGGTCGCCGGATGGCGTCGCCGATGTCGGGCGTGGGCCAGTCGGGGGCCGAGACCAGGTTGCCCTCGAAGTTCCAGCCGCCCAGAAGCGGCAGGGCTGGGTCCGTCCTCAGCAGGTGCGCGTTCTCGGCGGTGGTCGCCAGGCTGCTGTCGACCAGCGGGCCGATCAGCTTTACCGGGGCGGCGCGGCGATCCGCCATCGTCTCGCGCGCCCACTCGTCGTAGCGGCCGTGATAGAGCGCCAGGATGAAGGCCGGCCAGCGTTCTGGCTCGGTGGTGCGTGACAGCAGCGCCAGCTGCAGGTCTTCCGCGCCTAGGACGACCGTCAGGGGCCGGCCGGCATCATCGTTGACGGGCACGCTCACGGGGCCGGCGGCGAAGCGGCGGTGCAGCGCGTCGATCGCCGCCATCAGCCCGCCCTTGGGCAGGTAGAGCGCCAGGTCGGGGTCCTGGTCGGCGTCGTAGGCGATGCGCTGCAGCGAAGCGAACACGTGCGAGGGCCTGTCGAACCCGTTGTTCAGCGGCTCGACCGACGAGAGGACGGCCCGGGCGACAATGTCGGGGTGCAGGCGCATCACCGCCAGCGACCACTGCGAGCCGAAGCTGCCGCCGAACAGGCTGATCTTGTCGTAGCCCAACGCTCGTCGCACATCGTCCACGTCGGCGGCGTAGGCCGCGACGGTGTAGCCCGAGAGGTCGGCCTTGGGATGGTTGGCGACGGCCCGCCGGGCCAGGGCCTGCATCGCCAGCGTGTCGGCGCGCACGGTGGCCGGCTGGTCCAGCGGCAGGGCGTCGGACATCTCCTCCAGCATCTCGCCGCGCCGCGTGTAGCCGCGCTGCTCGACCACCACCAGGTCGCCGACCGGCTGGAAGGTGAGCCACGCGCGCAGGCGGTTCTGCTGGGCGGTGTCGGTGAAGGCGTCCAGGACGCTCAAACCCGGTCCGCCGGGGAGCCAGAAGACAGGCGGCGCGCCGGTCGGCCGCGCCGCCTTGATGCGGGCGAAGCCGACGCCGATCTGGCGGCTCTTCGGGTCGTCGCGGTTCTCGGGGGCGTAGAGCGTGCCGATCTCGTAGGCGACGGTTTCGCCGCTCGGCAGGGTGAGCGAGCGCTGCTCGATCACGACCGGATCGGTCGCGGCTTCGGCCGGGCCCCCGGTCCAGGCCGCCAGGGCCGCCAGCGACATCAGCATCGTGGAAAGTCTTCGCATCGTCGATCGCATGGACGCTCCCGATTATGACTTGCCCCGGAGTTCGACTCGGATAAATCTTTATGTCAAGATACTTGATGTGAAGATGTCCTATGCCCCGCTCTCCGGCAGCCTCGATGACGCAAGATCTCGTCGACCAGTTGCTGGGGGATTGGGGGCGGGAGCGGCCGGACCTGGACGTTTCGGCGATGGCGGTCATCGGGCGGCTGCTGCACCTGGGCGGCGTGCTGCACGCACGGGCCGGAGAACGGCTCCAGGCGCACGGGCTCAGCTACAGCGAGCTGGACGTTCTGGCGACGCTGCGGCGTTCAGGGCCGCCCTATCGGCTAAGCCCCACGGCGCTCCGGCAGTCCGTGCTGCTGACGTCGGGGGCCATGACGGCGTGCCTCAACCGGTTGGAGCAGCGCGGCATGATCCGCCGGGAGCCGGACGAGTCCGATCGGCGCATGCTGATGGCGATGCTGACCTCGGAAGGCCAGGCCCTGATCGACAAGGCTATCGCGTCGCATTTCGCTCAGGCGAGCCAAGCCGTGTCCGGCCTCGACCCTGACGAGCGTGAGGCGCTGGCCGGTTTGCTGCGCAAGCTGGGGCTGCAGCTCGCGAAGGGCTGAAGCTCGACCGTTCAGGCGGCCGGCGCCGCGCCTGTCGGCTGCACTAGGCCGGGGGCCAGGTTCACGCCGGTCTTGTTGAAGATCACCCAGCCGATCAGCCTGAACGTGGCGTCCAGCAGCTGCTGGGCCAGCACCAGGGTCATGAACTTGGTGAACTGCAGGGTCTGGTTGAAGGCCAGGTGCTGGTTGCGCATGATCATGTCGGCCGCCTCGGGCGGGATCTGCCCGTTGGCCAGGGCCACCTGAGTTTGCAGCGTGGCCTCGGCCAGGCTGCGCAGATAGCCGGCCACCACGGTCTTGTTGGCGTTCCACCACTGGGTGGACACCCCGCCCAATTCGTCCTCCAGGGCCGAGACCAGCTGGTCCACGTTGTCGATGCGCAGGCTGGCGAAGTCGACCATCGCTCTTCCCCCAAATCCTAGTTGTTCTTCATGGCGCCGACGGCCTTGGCGGCCTGGTCGCAGCTGACCATCATGGCGGTGGTGGCGCCGGTCGCCGGGACCACGCCATAGGTCTTGTGCACGGCGGCCAGCCCCGCGACCTGGGTGCTGCAGCCCTTGATGAAGCCGACGGTCATGTCGCGCGCCTGCTCGGCCCGCTTGCCGCCCACCGGCGCCGAGGCGGCGCGCACGGCCGCCACCGCGAGGGCGCCCTGGATCGAGGCGTAGGTGTCGACCGCGCCAGGATAGGTGGCCTTGTCCTGGTAGAGGCCCATCTCGGCCTGGGCCGCCAGCTTGGCGACGCTCTCGTAGGCGCTGGTGGTCTTCTCATCCAGGGTGGCGTCGTAGGGCGGGGCGAACAGCGCGCAACCGGCCAGGACCAGGGCCAGACCGGCGACGCCGGTGGTGCGGATGGCGTGGACGATGGTCATGTCGCGTCTCCCCCTGGCGCCAACCATGGGCTGTAACCACGCCGGGCTCAAGTCGCCTTCGTCACTGGCCCGGGCGATAGACGCGCTCGACGTGGCCGCTCAGCTCTTCCGGATGGAAGTAGACGGGACGCAGGTTCCCGTCGGCGTAGCGCTGGGCCTGGTCGAGGAAGTGCGGGGACTTCGGATCGCCGCTCTCGCCGCCCGCCGAAACCGCCAGGGCTTTCACCTTCGGCCCGAACTCGACCACGGCCACGAAGCTGTTGCCGCTGGTCCCGTAGTAGCGCTTCGTGCCCGGATAGCGCTTGGCCCCGAACGAGGCTAGCGAACCCCACTGGCCCGAGGCGAAGGGCACGGCGATCGAAGGCTTGGCGTCGTCGAACGTCTGGACGATGGCCCCGTCGTTGCGCTGGAAGCGGTTGATCTGGCCCCACGGCGTGCGCCAGTCGCCGAAGTCGGACGTCAGCCGGTCCGACGCCTCGGCCAGGGCCGCCAGCTTCTGGGCCGGCGTCGTGCGCTCGGCCATGTAGCGGTAGACCGACACCCCGTCCTTCCTGGCCTGGGCCGCCGACTTCGCCCACAGGGCCTCGCCCCAGAACACCGCCAGCGAGGTCTCGGTGGAGGCGGCCGACCACCTCAGGTCCCAGGTCTTCAACGCCGCCATCTGGGAGCCCAGCCGGGCCTTGACCGGGTCGCCGTCTGGCGTCTCGTCATAGGCCTTCGAGAGCGTCGGGATCAGGTCGGCGAAGGCGGTCAGGTACGGGTCGTAGGCCGCCGCGACCAGGGTCGGCAGGGTGAAGTCCTTGCGGTCGCTCAGCACCCGGATGGCGTGGACCCCGCGCGGGGTCTCGCCGACGCTGTCCATGTAGCGCGGATAGTCGGCCTGTTTCAGGCTATAGGGACCGGCCGCCGAATAGGGCCAGTTGTTGGTGTTCATCAGCCAGCCGTTCGGCGGGTTCTTCAGGCTCGGAGCCTCGGACAGGGCGTGCAGGCCCTTCCAGTCCGTGGCCGGGTCCGAACCGTCGACCGGCTTGGTGTAGTCGAAGCGGTCGTCGCGCCGGGGGATGAACTGCGGGTGCAGATAGGCCACCTCGCCCTTGTCGTCGGCGAACAGGGTGTTGTTCGAGGAATTGGCCTTCAGCTCGGCGACCTTCAGGAAGCCGGCGTAGTCCACGGCCTTGGTGCGCAGGAACGACTGCTCCAGGGCCTCGACCGGCTTGTACATCATGGCGAAGGCCAGCCATTTGCCGCCCTCCTGGTCCGGGGCGGCCCGTACGATGGGGCCGTGGTGGGTGCGGTAGGTCGTGAAGCTCTTCTTCGCCAGCGATCCGTCGGCCGTGCGGTAGGCGATCTCGACCACGCGGGTCCCCACCGGTCGCTCTTCGGCCCCGTACCGATAGAACAGCTTGCCGTCCTTGCGCGTGACGGCCTCGGCGAACTCATCGACCACGTCGACCGTGCTGGAGGTGTGCATCCAGCCGGCATGGGCGTTGAAGCCCTGGTAGATGAAGAGCTGGCCCCAGGTCGCCGCGCCATAGGCGTTCAGCCCCGCGTCGCTGGTCATCTGCAGTTCGGAGCGGAAGAAGAACGAGGTGTGCGGGTTGATCAGGAGCAGGCTGTGGCCGGCCTTGGTGTTGGACGGGGCGATGGCGAAGCCGTTCGAGCCGGTGGGTTCGCGGAATTCCACGGCCTGCGCGAACTCCCGCGCCCGCACCTCGGCCGAGGCCTGCAGCTGGGGCTTGCCATAGAAGGCCTCCAGCTCGCCCAGCGAGATCCGCTCGACGTCGCCGCCGATGCTGCCTTCGGTGAAGGACAGGGCCATCCACGGCTCGAACCGGGTCAGCACCTTGGGCTTCACGTCCGGATGGGTGGCCAGGTAGAAGTTCAGCCCGTCGGCCCAGGCGTCCATCAGGGCCTTCAGCCATGCGGGGCTCTTGGCGTAGCGCGCCCGCAGGTCGGCCGGATCGACGAACAGCCGCATCCGCAGATCCTGCCAGATCGCCTTCTCGCCCCCTCCTTGTTCTATGGCGGCCTCGGCCGTCCGCCCCAGGGCGGTCAGGTAGTTGGCCTCGATGCGCGGGAAGTCGTCCTCGGCCTGGGCGTAGACCATGCCGAACACCGCGTCGGCGTCGCTCTTGCCGTGGACGTGGGCGATGCCCCAGTCGTCGCGGGTGATCTGGACGCGCTGAGCCGTGGCGCGCTGGCGGGCCAGGTCGGCGGCTGGCTGGACCGCGAAAGCGGGGGCGGCCAGCGCCGCGCAGGCGGCCGTCAGCAGAACCAGTTTTCCGATACGCAAAGCCCGCGACCTCCCCTTCAGCGAGCGAACGGTCGGGCGCCTGGGCGGCCTTGTCCAGGCTCGGGCGGCGAAGACCGGCCCCTACGAGCCTTTCGAGAACAGATTCAGCAGCCACTGCGGCCGGGCGTTGGCGATCGAGAGCACCTGCATCGACAGGGTCTGGCGGGTCTGCAGGGCCTGCAGGCGGGCCGCTTCCTTGGCGAGGTCGGCGTCGACCAGATTGCCCGCGCCGGTCGCCGTCACGTCGCGCGTGCGGTCGATGGCCTGGCCCACCAGTTCGAAGGTGTTCTGGCGCTCGCCGAAATAGGTCCCCGCGGCGGTCGCCTTGGCCAGGGCGGCCTTGAACATCGAGACCAGGCCCGCCGGATTGCTCCAGGTCAACGGGTCCAGGGCCAGTCCCCGGGCGGTCATGTCGCGCGTGGTGGTGCTGACGTTGTCGGCCGCGGTCGAGCTGAGGAAGTCGTAGGTCCAGGGGGAATAGGTCGGCGTGACGACGTCGCCCTGGTTGACCGTCACCGGCGTCAGCGGCTCGCTGGTCGCCCGCAGAGCCAAGCCCGTCACCATCCAGGCGCTGTCGGCCTGGGCGCCGCCGGGATTGAACCGCAGCTCGATCGGACCCTGGGCGGGATCGTAGTCGAAGCTCAGCTGGGACTGGCCGGCCACCGGCGTCCCGGCCCCGACCGCCCCCCCGCCGGGCGTGTAGCCCTGGCCCGAGGCCGCCACCCGAACCCCGTTCTGCCAGATCTCGACCCGGTCGGGGATGGTGTAGGAGTCCAGCGAAAGGTCGATCCGGCCGGCCGTCGGACCCGGGTTCAGCGGCACGACCTGGACGGCGTTGGCGGGCGGCGCGCCCTCGGCGATCCCCAGGCCCTCGGGGTCCAGCGCCGGGACGGGCGGAGGGTTGACGTTCACCGTGGTGATGCTGCCGCGGTCGGCGGTGGTGGAGAGCGCCACGGGCCCGGTCGGCAGCGGGTCGCCCGAGGCGGCCACGTTCAGTCCGCCCACCGACCAGGCGGTGCCGGGCGGCGCGCCGCCGTCGTTGAAGCGAAACTCGATGTTCTGTCCCAGGGCCGGGTCGTAGTCGAAGCTGAGCACGCTCTGGCCGCTCACCGGCGCGCCGGCCCCCACCGCCGCGCCGCCGGGGACGTAGGGCTGGCCGGTGGCGGCCATCCGCACGCCGTTCTGGTAGATCTCGACCACGTCGGGCACGCCGTAGGCGTCCAGCAGCAGGTCGATCCGCCCGGGCGCCGCGCCGGCGTCGCGGACAAAGGTGTCCGATCCCGTGCCGGCCGAGGCCATGGGCGCGGAAAAGGCGGGCGGGGTCTGCGGCGAGGTGGGAAAGCCCACGGTCTGGGAAAAGCCCAGGTTGGCGACGACGCTGGTCGGCAGGGCCGAGATCGGAATACCGAACGACGCCGGCTGGGGCAGGGTGGTGGTGGCCGCATAGGTCTTGGTGGTGACCGTCGATATGCCCGGCTTGCCGGTCAGCAGGTTGATCCCGTCGAAGGTCGCGGCCTTGGCCGTGCGGTCCACGCGATCGACCAGGGCCTGGATGTCCGCCTGCAGGGCCGCCCGGCTCTCAGGACCCAGCGAGGTGTCGCTGTAGGCCAGGGCCTTCTGGTTCAGCTGGTCCAGCAGTTCGGTGATCTGGTCCACGGCGCCGGCGGCGGTGTCGAGAATGGAACGGCCGCGGTCCAGGCTGTTGGTGACCGCGCGCGAGACGTCGGCCTCGGTGCGGGTGAGCTTGGCGATGCTCCAGATCGCGCCGTCGTCCTTGGCGCTGGCCACGCGCAGACCTGTCGCCACCCGGCCCTGGGCCTCGCGCAAGGCCGAGGCGTTGGCGTTGACCGTCTGCAAGGCCAGAAGCGCCGCCCGATTGGTGTTGACCGAATCCAAGCCGCCAAAACCCAGGGAGATTCAACTGCCAACGTGGTTAACGGCGTTCACGATGCAATGTCAAATTGCACGGCCCCTTAAGCGCCATGCGTCGCGCAATGGGCGAAAGCCGCGCTGTGCCAGGATATCGATGCCGAAAGGAGGTCCTTGGTGGAGCCGAGGGGAATCGAACCCCTGACCTCCTCATTGCGAACGAGGCGCTCTACCATCTGAGCTACGGCCCCAAGGAAGCGCGGAGATACGTTGGGGCGGCGGCGGCGTCAAGCGCCCGGTTGGACTATCGGCGGCCTTGGCTTGCCAGGGCCGCCAAGGCGCGGCAATGAAGCGAGACACTCGGACGGGAAACCCATGGTCGACATTCTAAAGTTCGTCTTCTTTATCGCCGACGCGCTGCTCGGCCTCCTGTGGTGGGCGATCATCATCTCGGCCGTGCTGAGCTGGCTGGTGGCCTTCGACATCATCAATCTGCGCAATCGGGCGGTCTATCAGATCAGCACGTTCCTCGACCGCGTGACCGGGCCGGTGCTGCGGCCGTTCCAACGGATCATTCCGCCGCTGGGCGGCGTCGACATCAGCCCGATCGTCGTGTTGCTGATCATCACGGGCGTCCGGGTCTACCTGCTGCCGGGCCTCCTGCGTTTCCTGATCGGCCTGGTCGGCGGCGGTTACTACTAGGCCTGCGTCGGGTTCCGACTCTCCATGTCCGCGAAGGCCCGCCTGGCCGTCCGCCTAACCCCCCGGGGCGGGCGCGAGGCGGTCGATGGCTGGGCCGTCGACGGGGAGGGGCGGCCCTATCTGAAGGTGCGGGTCGCCGCCCCGCCGGTCGAGGGCGCGGCCAACGCCGCCCTGCTGGCCTTGCTGGCCAAGATCCTGGGCGTGCCCAAGTCGTCGCTGTCGATCGCCTCCGGGGCGCGCGCGCGGCTCAAGCTGGTCGACATCGACGGCTGCGACGCGTTGTCGCTGAACCGGGCTCTCGGGGCCCCGCCGGACGGGGTCGGATGACACGGTGGGGCAAGTCGTGATCACGAATCCCGGCCGGCTGCCGCGTCGGAGTTGAAAATGCCCGCGCGGGCCCGGAATGAGGGCGGGTTCGAGCCGCGCGCCGCGAAAAAAGGCGCGAACGAATCAGGTTCTTTCACCCCCTTTTAGCGACGTTGTTTCATGCTATGGGCTTTCGCTCGCGGTGGGGACCGCGACACGGGGGACTGGGTGGACCAAGCAGGACATCAGTCGGCTGAGGTGAGGGCCGCGCTCGCGCGGCGCGGCAACCTCTACCTGCGCGTCATCGCCACGGTGATGATCGCCCTGATGCTGCACGTCTTCATCGACGCGCGTTGGGCTTGGCTGTGGGCGGGGATCTACTCGGCCGCTCAACTGATTGAACTGGTCCTGATCCGCGAAATGACGCGCCGAGCCCATCCGGGCCGCGCCCTGCGCCTGGCCGTCGCCGCCATGCCGGCCATCACCTCGATCATCTTCGGCTTCCTGTCGGTCCCGCTGTTCGGTTCGTCCGTGCGCTTTGCGCCCACCTTGGGCGGCATGCTGCTGGCCGGGGCCCTGCTGAACGTCATCGTCGTCAACTCCAGCCTGAGGTCGGCGACGCTCTCGGCCGCCGCGCCCCACGTTGTCTATCTGCTGATCGCGCCCGTGGTCGCCCGGGCGGCCAATCCGCACGCGCCCCTGGCCAACGCCCTGTGGTTCGGGGTGGCGCTGCTGATCGTCTCGGTGTTCGTCGCCGCCCGCACCCTGGAGCGCGCCTTGCGGGCCGAGGCCGCCGCCAAGGAAGAGGCCGAGCGCCGCCGCCACGAGGCGGAGGAGGCCGTCGCCGCCAAGTCTGCTTTCGTGGCCATGATCAGCCACGAACTGCGCACGCCGATCAGCGCCATCCTGGCCGGCGCGGCGCGCCTGCACAGCGACCTGCCCGACGCCAACGCCAAGACCCACGCCGCCCTGATCGGCGACGCCGGCGCCATGATGCGCACCCTGCTCAACGACCTGCTGGACCTGTCGCGCCTGGACGCCGACCGCATGGCGGTCGAGCAGGCGCCGTTCGATCTGCGACAGGCCCTGGCCGACACCCTGCGGCTGTGGCGTCCCGACGCCAACAAGAAGGGCCTTCGGCTGCGGGTCGAGGGCGCGGCCCGTCTCCCGCGCTGGGTCTCGGGCGACTCTATGCGTCTGCGCCAGGTGCTCAACAACCTGCTGTCCAACGCCATCAAGTTCACCGACCGTGGCGCGATCACGGTGCGGCTGTCGGTGCGAGAGACCGCCGAGGGGCTGGTGTTCGAGGCCATCGTCGCCGACACGGGGCGCGGCCTGGCGGAGGACCAGATGGCGCGGCTGTTCACGCCGTTCGACCAGTTGGCCTCGAACGTGGCGCGCGAGCACGGGGGATCGGGCCTGGGCCTGGTGATCAGCCGCGAGCTGGCCCGGCTGATGGGCGGCGACCTGACGGTGAGCAGCAAGCCCGGCAAGGGCTCGCGGTTCCGGCTGGAGATCCGCGTCGAGGCCGCCGAGGCGCCCGATCTCACGGCGGGCGGCGCGGTCGTCGAGGGCGCGCGCGTGCTGGTGGTCGATGACCACATGGTCAACCGCCGGGCCATCGAACTGGTCCTGCAGTCGTTCGGCATCCAGCCTACCCTGGCCGAGTCCGGCGAGCGGGCCCTGGAGCTGCTGCAGTCCGAAGTCTTCGACGTCATGCTGATGGACGTCTACATGCCCGGCTTGGACGGCCGGGAGGCCACGCGCCAGCTGCGCGCCAGCGAAGGCCCCAACCGCGACATCCCCGTGATCGCCGTCACCGCCTCGGCCACGCCCAAGGACTGGGAAGCCTGCCACGCCGCCGGCATGAACGCCCACGTCGCCAAGCCCATCGACCCTACCCAGCTGCACGCGGCCCTGGGCGAGGTGCTGCCGGCAGGGGCGGCGCGGGCGGCGGCCTAGGGGTCCTCCCCCTGTGGGGGAGGTGTCGGCGAAGCCGACGGAGGGGGGCGTGATCCGGCCTTCGACGCCGTATCCCTCCACCGGCCTTCGGCCGCCTCCCCCACAGGGGGAGGGACTTCGAGCAGATCGGCCAGCCGCTCCTTCAACCCCTCCCGATCCTTCATCTGGCACTCCCACACCGTCTCCACCCGCCAGCCCAGCGCGGCGAGGTCGGCGCGGTTGCGCTCGTCTCGCGTCACGTTGCGGGCCACCTTGGCCAGCCAGTAGTCGCGGTTGGCCTTGGGCACGCGGGACCCGCGCGGGCAGTCGTGGCCGTGCCAGAAGCAGCCATGGACGAAGATCGCCAGCCGCCGGCCCGGCATGGCCACGTCGGGCGAGCCGGGCAGGTCCTTGCGGTGCAGGCGGTAGCGGGCCCCCAGGTCGGTGAGCAGGCGGCGCAGCAGCAGCTCCGGCTGGGTGTCCCGGCTGCGCACCCGCGCCATGACGGCCGAGCGCTTGGCGGGGTCGAAGACGTCGGTCATGACGCCCTAACGTCCCCGCCCCGCGATAGGATCAGAGCCCTCGACCTCTAGAGCCCTTCGAATAGGGCGGTCGACAGGTAGCGCTCAGCGAAGCTGGGGATGATCGCCACGATCAGCTTGCCGGCATATTCGTCGCGCATGGCCAGGTCGAAGGCGGCGGTCAGGGCCGCGCCCGAGCTGATGCCGACCGGCAGCCCCTCGGTCGAGGCCGCCTTGCGGGCCATGGCGAAGCTGTCGTCGTTGCTGACCTGGATGACCTCGTCGATCACGCCGCGGTCGAGGATGCCCGGCACGAAGCCGGCGCCGATGCCCTGGATCTTGTGTGGGCCGGGCGCGCCGCCCGACAGCACGGCCGAGGCTTCCGGCTCGACCGCGACCATCTTCACCGACGGCTTGCGGGCCTTCAGCACCTGGCCGACGCCCGAGACAGTGCCGCCGGTGCCCACGCCCGAGACCACGGCGTCCACGGCGCCGGCGGTGTCGTTCCAGATCTCTTCCGCCGTCGAGACGCGGTGGATCAGCGGGTTGGCGGTGTTCTCGAACTGCTGGGGCATCA
>Ga0102591_1002292_pt1 | contig 21383 bp, 16 predicted proteins | sample AraplaCol_mCL_r2_2_FD_76860 | JGI IMG/M metagenome (GOLD analysis project Ga0102591, IMG submission 76860) | Arabidopsis root microbial communities from North Carolina, USA - plate scrape MF_Col_mCL_r2 (SPADES assembly) (version 2) | ecosystem: Host-associated > Plants > Roots > Endosphere... | reverse complement strand
CGCCGAGGATCACGTCGCCGGCCACGATGGACGAGCCGTCGTTCATCGCCGACTTCTCGACCGCGCCCACGGTGAAGCCGGCCAGGTCGTATTCGCCCGGCGGGTACATGTCCGGCATCTCGGCGGTCTCGCCGCCGATCAGCGCGCAGCCCGCCAGTTCGCAGCCGCGCGCGATGCCACCCACGACCGACGCGGCCGTGTCGACGTCGAGCTTGCCCGTGGCGAAATAGTCGAGGAAGAAGAGCGGCTCGGCGCCCTGGACCAGGACGTCGTTGACGCACATGCCGACGAGATCGATGCCGATCGTGTCGTGGCGGCCGAGCTGCTGGGCGAGCTTGAGCTTGGTGCCCACGCCGTCCGTGCCGGAGACCAGCACCGGCTCCCTGTATTTACCGGAGAGGTCGAACAGACCGCCGAAGCCGCCGAGCCCGCCCATCACCTCCGGGCGGAACGTGCGCTTCACCAGCGGCTTGATGCGCTCGACGAGGGCATTGCCGGCATCGATGTCGACGCCAGCGTCGCGGTAGGTGAGGGAGCCCTGGTCGGAGGACATAAGCGGTACCGGCGCGTATTGGAAACCGCGCATGATAACAGCATGCGGCCCGCCGGCCCCGCCCTGCACGCCGTCTCGATGGACGGCATGGCAAGGTTTCGGCAGACTGCCCGTCTTCACGAAAGCGACCCCAGACCATGCGCCCAGCCCGCCTCATCGCCTCCCTGCTGTTCCTCGTGATGGCCAGCTTCGGCGTGGCCGTCGCGCAGACGTCGATCTACACGGTGACCGTGCCGGTGGCCGATACGAGCGCCGCGGTACGCGATCAGGCCTTCGCGACCGGTCTGACGCAGGTGCTCGCCCGGGCCTCCAATGGGGCCGATCCGCGCGGCAAGCCCGGCTTCGCCGACGCGATGAAACAGCCCGGCGGCCTGGTGCAGCAGTACCAGTACGCCCGCACGAACGGCGCCAACGGCGCACCGCTGAGCCTCGACATCGTGTTCGATCCGGGCGCCATCCGCCGTGTGCTCGCCGTCGGCGACGCCGCCGTCGCCGCACCGAAGGCGCCCGTACTGGTGGTGGCCCGCGATGCCTCCGGCAGGCTTCTCGGCCAGCAGGATCTCGCGCCGCTGGCGCAGATGGCCGACGCACGCGGCTATGCCATCGTCGTCCCGAAGGACGGCTCGAACCCCGACGTGAACGCCCTCGCCACCGGCGACGCCGCGGCCGTCGCCACGGTGGCGCGCCAGTACAACACCGGCGTGGTGCTGGTGGGGCGGATCGGCGACGGCCAGACGGACTGGACGCTGGTGTCCGCGGGTCGCACGTCCAGTTGGCAGGACAGCGGCGAGGCGCGTGCCGCGTTGCTGACCAACGGCGCGAACGCCATGGCCGATAAGCTGGACCGCCAGTTCGCGGCCACGCAGGGCGGCAGCGCGAGCGGCAGGATCTGGGTGTCGGGCCTGCGTTCGGCGCACGACTACGCCGGCCTCCTCGCCACGTTCCAGAACGACCCCTCGGTGAAGACGGTCGCCCCGGTCGGCGCGACGGCCGACGGCGTGCTGCTTGCCGTGAGCGCCACCGCGCCGCTGGCGCGCCTCGTCGCCGGCTACGCCTCGGGCGGCCACATCCTCGCGGCCGATGGCCACGACGGGGCCGACCTGGCGGTTCGCTGGGTGCCCTGACCGCGCCGATTCGCCCAAACGGGGGCGATCCGCGACAATCGCATCACCCGCGCCCAGGGACCATGGCCGCGGGCCTCAACGACGAACCTGGACTCGCATGACTCACGACACCTCGCGCCGCTGGCAACTGCTCGCGATCAGCGCCGTCATCATCTTCGTCATCTGGCTGCTGGCCCCGGTCCTGATGCCCTTCGCCCTCGCGGCGATGCTGGCCTATCTGGGCGACCCGCTGGCCGACCGTCTGCAGCGACTGGGCATGGGCCGCACGTGGGCCGTCAGCATCGTTTTCACCGTGCTATCGCTGGTGGTGATCGGCGTGCTGCTCCTGCTGATCCCGCTCATCCAGCACCAGTTCGAAAACCTGTCGGAGAACCTGCCGCGCTACGTCGACTGGGTGCGCGGCACCGCGCTGCCGTGGATCCAGACCCGTCTGCGCCTCGACCCCAACGTCTTCGATACCGATCGCCTCCTCGCGACCGTGCGCGAACACATCGGATCGGTGGGCAGCATCGCGGCGAAGACCGTCGCCAAGGTCACGCAGTCCGGCATGGGCATCGTCACCTGGCTCACGAATGCCGTGCTCGTGCCGGTGGTGGCGTTCTACCTGCTGCGCGACTGGGACACGATGATCGCGCACATCCAGCGCATGCTGCCGCGCTCGATCGAGCCGACGGTCGTGCGCCTGTCGCGCGAGTCCGATCAGGTGCTCGGCGCCTTCGTGCGCGGCCAGCTGCTGGTCATGCTCGCGCTCGGGGTGTTTTACGGCCTGGGCCTGACGCTCGTCGGCATCTCGATCGGTCCGCTCATCGGCATGGTCGCGGGCCTGCTCAGCTTCGTGCCGTACCTTGGCTTCATGATCGGCTTCGTCGCCGCGCTGATCGCCGCGCTGGTCCAGTATGGCGACTGGCTGCACGTCATTCTCGTGGCGGTGGTGTTCACCGTTGGCCAGCTGCTCGAAGGTTACGTGCTGGTGCCGCGCCTCGTCGGCGGCAAGATCGGCCTGCATCCGGTGGCCGTGATCTTCGCGGTCCTTGCGGGTGGCCACCTCTTCGGTTTCCTCGGCGTGCTTCTCGCGTTGCCGGCGGCGTCGGTCGTCGTCGTGCTGATGCGCTACGTGTTCACGCGCTATCGCGAGAGCGAGCTCTACACCGGCGGGCCCGTGAGTCCCGACGCGGACGCGCCGGTCGAGATCGATGTCGAGGTCAGCGTGGAAGCACGCAGTCCGCGCCCCTTGCCCGGTGAAGGCGGTCCATGACGACCCAGCTTCCCCTCGCACTGCGCTGGCCGCGTCGCCAGCGCTTCGAGCATTTCCATCCCGGCGAGAACGCGCCGGCGGTCGAGGCCCTGCGAGCGGCGGCCGTCGATGCGTCGGCGCCCTGGGTGTTCGTGGCGGGGCCCGTCGGCAGTGGCCGGACGCATCTGCTGATCGCCGCATGTCAGGCGGCCATCGATGCCGGCCGCACGGCGCAATACCTGCCGCTGGCGGGGCTGCGCGGCTCGCGCGCCGACGCCATCCGCGCGATGGCCGGCAGCGACGTGCTGGCCATCGACGATATCGATTCGATCGCGGGCGAGGCCGATGCCGAACACGCGTTGTTCGACACGTTCAACCGCTACCGCGCCGAGGGGTGCACGCTGCTGTTTTCCGGCACGGCCGCGCCGGTCGCACTCGACATCGCGCTGCCCGACCTGCGTTCGCGTCTCGGATCGCTCACGCAGGCGGTGCTGAAACCGCTCGCCGACGCGGAGCGTCGCGACGTGCTGCGCGAACAGGCCGGCGCGCGTGGCATCGAACTCGACGACGTCGTGCTCGACTGGCTTTTCGCCCATCACGCGCGGGACCTGGGGACGTTGCTGGATCTGCTCGACACGCTGGATCGCGCATCGCTCGCCGCGCAGCGGCGCGTCACCGTGCCGTTCCTGCGCAACCTGCTTCGCGACGGCCACGGCTGACGTCGCAGCCGTGGCGTCGCGAGCCGACGCTTATGCCTGCAGGAGGCGAGCCGTCGCGTTCGCGCCGATGACGGTCGTCATGGCGGCGGCCACCTTGTGGTTGGCGGCGATGATGTTGCCGTTCTCCGGCAGGCCTTCGCGACCGGCGAAATCGCCGTAGACGCCGCCGGCTTCGCGCACGAGCAGGGCGCCCGCGGCGATGTCCCACACGTTGAGTCCCGGCTCGAAGAAACCGTCGACGCGGCCGGCGGCCACGTAGGCGAGGTCGAGCGCCGCCGAGCCCATCCGGCGGATGTCTTCGGCTTCCTTCAGAAGTTCGGCCGTCATCGCCAGCTGCGCTTCGAGGTGGTTGCGCGCGCGGTACGGGTAACCCGTGGCGATCAGCGCGCCGGACAGGCCTTCGCGCTTGCCGACGCGGATGCGTCGATCGTTGAGGTAGGCGCCGTCGCCCTTGCTGGCGGTGAAGAGCTCATCGCGCAGGGGATCGAACACCACGCCGTAGACCGGCTCGCCCTTTTCGACGAGGGCGATCGACACGCAGAAATGCGGGATGCCGCGGAGGTAGTTGTGGGTGCCGTCGAGCGGATCGATCACCCAGGTGAGCGGGCCCTTGCCGATCTGGCCCGACTCCTCGCCGAGGATGGCGTGGGTGGGGTAGGCGCGGCGGAGTTCCTTGACGATCTCGGCCTCCGCGAGGCGATCGACCTCGGTGGCGAAGTCCATCCGCTGCTTCTCGACGACCGTGAGGCCTTCGATGCGATTCATGTAGCGCAGGATGATGTTTCCTGCGGAGCGCGCGGCGCGCGCCGCGACGTTGACGGCGGGTCTTGGCATGGGGATCGGCTTGGCAAAAGAACAGGGGAAGCGGTCGGGCCGCGTCGGTCGCGAAGTTTAGCACCGCACCGGCCCTCGCCCAAGTCGTTGGCGTTGTAGACTTTCCGGTCCTTCCGTCAGCCGCCCGCCGCCCATGGCCCTTTCCGAGCTTCACGACCGCCTTCGTTTCGTCCTCGTCCGCACGTCGCACTCGGGCAATATCGGCTCGGCGGCGCGAGCGATCCGCACGATGGGCTTCGACCGGCTGACCCTCGTGGCGCCGCACCGCTTCCCCGATCCGGAGGCCACGGCCCTGGCCGCCGGCGCCGACGACGTGCTGGCCGCCGCCGCGATCCACGACGATCTCGTCGCGGGCCTCGCCGGGACCACCTTCGCGCTGGGCCTGTCGGCGCGGCGCCGCGGCGTGAACCTCCCGGAGCTCGATCCCCGCGAAGGCGCCGCCCAGGCGATCGCCGCGGCGCGACGCGGCGAGCAGGTGGCGCTGGTCTTCGGCAACGAGCGCACGGGGCTGGAAAACGACGAGCTGTCGCGCTGCCATGCCATGGTGCGCATCCCCAGCGTCGACGACTTCAGTTCGCTCAATCTGTCGCAGGCCGTGCAGGTGGTCGCCTACGAACTTCGCACGGCCCTGCTGGCCGACGAGCAGGTGACCGCGCCCGTCGAGGCGGATCCGGACGAGGTGCCCGCGGACGCGGAGCAGCTCGAACGCTTCTTCACCCATCTGGGCCAGATGCTCGACGACATCGAGTTCCACAAGGGCCGCTCGCCGACCACGATCATGCTCAAACTGCGCAAGCTCTTCCTGCGCGCCCGTCCGGAGCTGCGCGAGCTGCGCATCCTGCACGGCATCCTGGCCGACGCCCAGCGCATGGCGGAGATCGCCCACAAGGGCGACTGACCCCAGGCCGTCATACCGGCGCACGACGGTTCCTACGTCCCCGGTTCCCGGGGCCTCGATCTCACGCCCGGCGAAGCGAGCGCGTCGCCGTGGGCCCGCCAAAGCGAGGCATTGCTGGCCGCGCTAGAAGAGATCGCGAAATAGCCCCGCCAGCGCGCGGCTGAAGGTAGCCGATGCGACCACCACGATCACGGTCGTCGTCCACACCGCGAGCAGCAGCGCGCCGTCGCGCTCGACCAGCGCTAATGCAAAAGCGATCAGCATCGCGCCGAACACGTAGTTGGTGAACGGTATCGGCAGGGCGAGCAGGATGCCGATGAGGATCATGATCGCGCCGGAGACGAAGGTGAAAGGGCGCCGCGTGAGCCGCTGCATGCGCGGCTTGCAGATGCGCTCGAGCCGCTGGGTCACGGGCGCGATCCGGTCGAGGAAGCGCAGCAGGCCCTCGCGCGACATCGTGCGCCGGCGCAGAAAGCCCGGTATCCAGGGATGTTCCAGCCCGATCAGCATCTCGAGCCCGAGCGCGACGACCAGCACGCCCATGACGCCGCCGATGCCGAGCGGCACGGGAATGAAATTCGGTATCGCCAGCAACAGCAGCAGGAAACCGAACGCGCGACGCCGCAGCGGCTCGAGCAGCTGCTCCACGGTGATGCGTTCGCCGGGCGCCGACATGAGCGCGGCCCGGAGCAGGGCGGCGGTCTTGTCCTCGCGGGGTTCCTTGGGTGTCATGGTCCGACTGTCGCCGGACGGGCTTGAACCGGCATTGAATCGCGCCGGTTCACTCCGCGGCGGCGATCTCGTCGGTGCCGACGCTGCCGACCAGCACCTTGTCGATGCGCGCGCCATCCATGTCGACGACCTCGAAACGGTTTCCCTGCCAGACGAACGACTCGCCGGCACGCGGGATGTGGCCGAACTGCGTGGTGACCATGCCGGCCACGGTGCGGAAATCGTGCTCTTCCTCGTTGGGCAGGCGGTCCAGCTGGAGCAGCTCGCGAAGATCGTCGGCGGGCAGCGAGCCGTCGATCAGCCAGCTGCCGTCCTCGCGACGGAGGATCGGGCCCTCGTGGGCCACGTCGTCCGCGGCCGGCGCGGTGGCGCCGACCACCGCCGTGAGCAGGTCGTTGAGCGTGACCAGTCCTTCGATGTCGCCGTATTCGTCGACCGCCAGCGCGAGCTGGGTATCGGCGTCGCGAAAGGCTTCGAGCAGGTCGAGGGCGCGGGCGGCGGCGGGTACGAAGAGCGGCCGGCTCACGTGGCCGAAGAGATCCACCGGGCCGCGCTCCAGCGAGCCGATCAGCGACTTGACCTCGACGGTGCCCACCACCTCGCTCTCGTCCCGCCGGTAGACGGGATAGCGCGAGAACTGGGAGTGCCGCAGCGTTTCGAGGTTGTCCTCGCGGGACGCGTCGACGTCCAGCCAGGCGATCTTCATGCGCGGCGTCATCACCGAACCCACCGTGCGGTCGCCCAGCCTGAGCACGCGGTTGACCATGTTGCGCTCGTCGCTGTCCAGGATGCCCTGTTCGGCGCTTTCGGCCACGAGCAGCCGGATCTCCTCTTCCGTCGCCGCGCCGGCCGCGGTCCGGTGCAGGTTCATGACCCGCAGAATGCCGGTCGAGAGGTGGTTGAGCAGCCAGACCATCGGGAGCGTGATCCGGGAAATCACCAGCATCGGCATGGCGATCTGGCAGGCGATGCGCTCCGGCGCCGAGAGCGCGGCGCGCTTCGGCACCAGCTCGCCGATCACGATCTGCACCAGTGACATGAGCAGGAACCCGATGAGCCACCCCAGGGCTCGCGACCAGGGCTCGAACCAGGTGGGGGCGTCACCATGCACGATCTCGGCGAAATGCTCGCCCAGGCGGTCGCCGGCCACGGCACCCGTGACCAGGATGATCAGGGTCATCCCGACCTGCACGGTCGAAAGGAAACGTTCCGGCGCCTCGGCGAGCTGCAGGGCGACGCGGGCGCGGCGGCTGTCGCGGGCCATCTGCTTCAGGCGGCTCTTGCGCGAGGCCACCACGGACATTTCGGACAGCGCGAAGAACGCGTTGCCGAGGGACAGGACGAGAAGGAGGAGGAGTTCGCTGAGCATGCCGGGCTTATATAGCAGATGCACCGTCCGGGTCGTGGAAGATCGCGGACGACCGGTGAGCCCATGCCGGCGGCCAGTCCGGTAACATTAGCGTCACAATTCCCCCAGGTTCCCCCAGGCGACCCCATGTTTTCACTCCAGACGATCTTCGGTAAGGGCGACAAGTTCTACGGGCTGCTCGAAGCGAGCGCCGAGGCTGCCCGCGAAAGCGCCCGGGCCATGCACGAACTCGTGACCCAGACCGACCGCACCCCGGTGATGGCCGCCTTCAGCACCGCGCGTGCCCGGGAGAAGGCGCTGCACGGGCAGATCGGCGAGGAACTGGTGAACACGTTCGTCACCGCGCTCGACCGCGAGGACATCGAGGCGCTGAATTCCGCGCTCTACAAGATCCCGAAGACGATCGAAAAGTTCGCGGAACGCTACGTCATCGTGGGCGACCGTCTGCACGGTATCGATTTCGGCCAGCGCGCCGCGCTGCTCGAGCGCTCGGCCGACGTCGTGGTGGCCATGATCGGCCAGCTGCGCCATGGGCTGAAGATCGATCCGGTGAAGAAACTGCGCGATCAGCTGCAGGCGCTCGAGTCCGAGGCCGATCGCCTGCTGCTCGATCCGTACCGCACGCTCTACGCCGAAGGCTCGGATCCGCTCAAGGCGATCCTCGCGAAGGATCTCTTCGAGCTGGTCGAAAAGGCCGTCGACAAGTGCCGCGACGTGGGCAACGTGGTCTATTCCATCGTGCTCAAGAACTCCTGACGGCGGGCGTCCCATGAGCATGGTCATCGCGGTCGTCCTGATCGCACTCGCGTTCACCTACATCAATGGCTTCCACGACACGGCGAACTCGATCGCCACCGTGGTCGCCACGAAGGTACTCACCCCGGGCCAGGCGGTGCTGCTCGCGGCGGTGACCAACCTCGCCGGCGCCCTGTGGGGCACGGCGGTCGCCGCCACCATCGCGTCGGGCCTGATCGACACCGGTGTCGTGGAGGTCGGCTCGCACCTGCTGATCAGCGCGCTGCTCGGCGCCACGATCTGGAACCTCATCACCTGGTGGCTCGGCCTGCCGTCGAGCTCCAGTCACGCGCTGGTCGGTGGCCTGTGCGGCGCCGCGCTCGCCGCGGCCGGCGACAACCTGCACTCCATCATCTGGTGGCAGGGCGGGGCGCACTGGTGGCTGGGCAAGGGCGTCGTGCCCAAGGTCATCGTGCCGATGATCGTCTCGCCCTTTCTCGGCTTCGTGATCGGCTTCGCGATCATGGGCGGCCTGTACGCGCTGCTCGGGTTCTTCTCCAGTCGCAAGGGGCCGCTGCGTCGTTTTGGCCGCACGCCCTTCGTCAACAGCTTCTTCGGCAAGGCGCAGATCCTGTCGGCGAGCGCCATGGGTCTCTCCCACGGCATGAACGACGCGCAGAAGAGCATGGGCATCATCGCGCTGGCGCTTGCCGGCGCCACGGCCGCGGGTCAGTTCGACCACCTGCCGGCCATGCTGCATTTCCTGCGGATTCCGCACGATCCCGCGGCCGCGGGTGGCTTCCCGATTCCGGTCTGGGTCAAGGTGGTCTGCGCGCTGACGATGGCCGGCGGCACCGCCGGCGGCGGCTGGCGCATCATCAAGACCCTCGGCCACAAGATGGTGAAGCTGCATCCGATCAACGGCTTCGCCGCGGAAGGCAGCTCGGCCGCGGTCATCCTCACGGCGTCGATGCTCGGCGTGCCCGTCTCGACCACGCACAACGTCTCGGCCTCGATCATGGGCGTCGGCGCGGCGAAGCGCTTCAACGCCATCCGTTGGTCGGTCGTCGAACGCATGGTGTGGGCGTGGATTCTCACGCTGCCGATCACGGCGGGGCTCGGCTATGGCCTGGTGAAGCTGGGGCATTGGTTCTTTTGATGGGGTGTTGTTGACGGCTCGGCTTGCGCCATCGCGTTTTGCCTCGCGCTATCGCGAAGAGCCGTCGGCCACCGCCCTCGGCGCTCCGGGCTTCACCGTCGCTTGGGAAAGGATGCCGCTGCGCGGCCGTGTCTTATGGCTGACGCCCCTGCGCGCCCGCGCGGCGAGCGTGGGTTTTCGACTCGGCTCCTGCCTCGACGAAAACGGCCGGCCGTCCGGGCCGGCCCCCTGCGGGCCTGATCCGCTCGCCGCGCTCGGTTCCGCAAGTCGCGCCGAGGGCGGCGGCCGACGGCTCTGCCAATCCGCGAGGCAAACTGCCTGTGTAGGAGCCGCTATAGCGGCGGGCTCGTGTGGGAGCGGCCTTGGCCGCGATCGGGTCTTGCCGCGAGCACCCATCGCGGCCGAGGCCGCTCCCACAGAAAACCCGTCGACGGCATCGCGCGGTGCGGCAAGCACTCATCGGAGGCGGGCTGCCCTCATGCCTGCTTCTCCCGCCCGGCGCCTCGGAAGTCAGTAGAGCGGCCATGCGAAACCCGACACGATGGCGAAGCCGAGCCGTCACGGTATCCTTCCCGCATGCCGCCCCGTCTACCTCTCCGCGCGATGTCGCGACCGCGCCGTTCGTCCACGCCCGTCCATGGCCTCGCGCGCGTGCTCTCCAAGCGTGGCATCTGTTCGCGCAGTCAGGGCGAGCGGCTGGTGAGCGAGGGACGGGTGCGGGTGGACGGGCGGGTCGTGCGCGATCCGGAGTTTCCCATTGCGGGTACCGAGCGTATCGACGTCGACGGCGGCGAAGCGCAGGCCGCGGCGCCGGTCTTCATCGCGATGAACAAACCGCGCGGTCTCGTGGTGTCGGCGGCGGACGAGCGGGGACGCGACACGGTGTATTCGCTGATCGAAGACGCCGGGCTGCCGTGGCTGGGGCCCGTCGGCCGTCTCGACCGCGCGAGCGAAGGCCTGCTGCTGCTTTCCAACGATACGGTCTGGGCGGCGGGCATCACGGACCCGTCGACGCATGTGCCGAAGACCTACCACGTGCAGGTGGCGGGACGTCCCGACGACGCCACGATCGGGGCGATGCTCGACGGTGTCGACGACGGGGGCGAGCGACTGAAAGCGGGTGCGGCCTCGGTGCTGCGCCGGGGCGAGAAGAACGCGTGGCTCGAGGTGACGCTGGACGAAGGCCGCAACCGGCACATCCGGCGGCTCATGGCGGCGTTGGGGTTCGATGTGCAGCGGCTGGTGCGTGTCGCCATTGGCGAACTGGTGCTTGGAGAGCTTGCCAAGGGTCAGTGGCGGCATCTGAGTGCCGGCGAGGTGGCGATGTTGCGTCGCCGCCCGGGCTGACGTCGCCGCGACGCCGTTCGCGCGTGGCACTCCGGCACCGCCCAAAGACAAAAGCGCCGGTATGGAAGCGGCCTTGGCCGCGATGGGTGCTTGCCGCGAGCACCCATCGCGGCCAGGGCCGCTCCCACACGGACGCGCCGCTCCAGCCGGAAGCCGCCGGTGCGCGCGGCGATGCATTTCCCGATACGCCTTACGCTTTCAGCACGCCCAGCTTCTTGCCCACCTTGGTAAAGGCCGCGATCGCGCGATCGAGGTGTTCACGCGTGTGTGCCGCGCTCATCTGGGTACGGATGCGCGCCTTGCCCTGCGGGACCACGGGGAAGAAGAAGCCCGTGACGTAGATGCCTTCGTCGAGTAGCTCCGCTGCCATCGCCTGCGCCTGCTTCGCGTCGTAGATCATCACGGGCACGATCGGGTGCACGCCCGGACGGATGTCGAAGCCGGCTTCGGTCATCTTCTCGCGGAAGTAAGCCGTGTTTTCCTTGACCTTGTCGCGCAGGTCGCCCGCGGCGGCGAGCATGTCGAACACCTTGCTGCCCGCGGCCACGACGTGCGGGGGCAGCGAGTTCGAGAACAGGTACGGACGCGAGCGCTGGCGCAGCATTTCGATCACTTCCTTGCGGCCGGTTGTGAAACCGCCGAGCGCGCCGCCCAGCGCCTTGCCGAGGGTGCCGGTGAAGATGTCGATCTTGTCCATCACGCCGTGGAACTCGGCGGAGCCGCGACCCGTGTCGCCGAGGAAGCCCGTGCAATGGCATTCGTCGATATGCACCAGCGCGTTGTACTTCTTCGCCAGCGCGGTGATCTCGTCGAGCGGCGCGATGAAGCCGTCCATCGAGAACGCACCGTCGGTGGTGATGAGCTTGGTGCGGGCGCCGGCGGCGTCGGCGGCCTGCAGCTGCGCTTCCAGGTCGGCCATGTCGCAGTTCGCGTAGCGGAACCGCTTCGCCTTGCACAGGCGGATGCCGTCGATGATCGACGCGTGGTTCAGCGCGTCGGAGATGATCGCGTCTTCTTCGCCGAGCAGCGGTTCGAACAGGCCGCCGTTCGCGTCGAAGCACGCGGCGTAGAGGATCGTGTCCTCGGTGCCGAAGAACCCGGCGATCTGCTTTTCCAGCGCCTTGTGCAGGTCCTGCGTGCCGCAGATGAAGCGCACGCTCGCCATGCCGAAGCCATGCGTGTCCAGCGCGTCCTTCGCCGCCTGGATCACGTCGGCGTGGTCGGCCAGGCCCAGGTAGTTATTCGCGCAGAAATTGAGCACCTTGCGGCCACCCTCGAGCTCGATCTCGGCCGACTGCGGCGAGACGATGATGCGCTCGTTCTTGAACAGGCCCTGTTCGCGGATGGATTCGAGTTCGCTGGCGAAGCGGTTCTGGCCGGGGTAAGTCATGACGGGGAGCTTCCGGGACGGAGAAGCCCCCGATTGTGAGCCCTTTGGGCGGGGGAGAAAACCGTCTCAGTGAAGGCCGAAATCCACCCGGGTCGTGGGGCCGCCGTCGTCGATGCCCTTCGCGTCGACCTTCGGTGCCACGACGAAGACGCGCTTGTCGTCCACCTTGCCCTGCAACCACTGGCGGACGGCGTTGGCGCGACGCTCGGCCAGGTGGCGGAGCGCGTCGGCGTCGACCGGCATGTTGGTTTCCATCAGCCGGCGCATCTCGTCCGCCGGTTGCGACCGGGTGAGGCCGATCAGGTTCTTCGCCTTGGGAAACGATGCATGTCGGTAGGCGCGCTCCAGGTATTTTTCGCGCTCGTCGTCCGTCGGCGGGGCGGGATCGTCGCCCTTGTCGTTCACCTGCTCCTGCCGCACGAGGTCATCCACCATGACGCGGCGCAGGCCGGCATCGTCCATGGCCGGGTCGATCCGGCCGACGATGTCGAGGCTGATCGACGGCTTGTCGTTCAGCACTTTCACGACATCCGCGAGCTTCGCCTGGGCGCCGGCGTCGAGCACGTCGGAACCCGGTGCGAAGCCGATGTAGCCGAGATCCTCGCGGCCACCGCCGATCGATGCCAGCAGGCGGAACGGCGAGGTGACCGCCTTCACGATGAGATTGCCGATCGCCCGCCAGACGAGGCCGCCCACGCTGAACTGCGGATCGTCGAGCGAACCGGACACCGGAATGCGCACGTCGATGCGGCCCTCGCGGTCCTTCAGCAGCGCCACCGCGAGTTTGACGGGCAGGTGCGTGATGCCCGGGCCCTCGATGCGGTCGCCGAACGTGAGCTGGTCGATGGAGATGTGGTTGTCCGCGGTGAGCTTGCGCTGGTCCAGCAGGTAGTGGACGTCGACGTTCAGCCGTCCGCGTGTGATCGGATAGCCGGCGTACTTGCCCGAGTAGGGCGACAGGTTGGCGAGCGGGATGCCTTCCGCCTTCGCCGCGATGTCGAGGAAGGCGACGGGGGTCAGCGGATTGATCGTGCCGCGGATATCGACGGGGGCGTTGTCGTCGAGCTGCCCCTGGAGCGTGAGCTCGGCCGGCGCCGCGCCCGCGGCGGTACCGAATGCCCCGATGCTGCCGGTGAGGCTGGTCACGTCGGCGGTGTAGTTCGGCTTGATGAAATTGTCGGTGTAGTTCAGGCGGCCCTTCGTCAGGCTGACGCGACCGACCCGAACGTCGGCGGCGGGGCCCGAAGGAGCGACCGGGGCGGGTGTCGCGGTGGCATCGGGCACCGGCGTCGTTCTCGCCTCGGTGACCGACACGGCGCCCGGTGTTTCCGGCCCCGCGACGACGTCCTGCAGGTTGAGCCGGCCGTTCGCGTTGACGATCACGCGTGCGTAGAAATCGTCGAGAGCGATACCGCCGATGTCGATGCGTGGCGTGGCTTCGCCGATCTTCACCGACAGGGCGCTGGCGGTGAGCGAACCGATACGGAGAAAGTCCGCATCGGTCACCTTGTCCAGCACGCGCAGGCGACCGAGCGTGGCGTCGCCCTGCCAGTCGATGCGTGCCGGCGCCTTGCCCGGCATCGACGCACGCAGCCTGCCGTCCACGCTGAGCAGGGCGCTGGCGATGCGCACGTTGAGCGGCACGGTGACCAGCGACTGCAACGGAGCGAGGTCGAGTCGTGTCGCCTTGATCGTCAGGTCGGCAAGCATCGACCGGGGCGTCACCTGGCCCGCGATCGCGAAGGCTCCCTTGCCGAGCATGCCGTCGAGATTCAGGCGCACGGGCTTCCTCGTGTCGTCGGACAGACCGTCGATAGCGAAGGACGTCGCGTTCAGCACGATGTCGCGACGTCGGGCCGGCGCCTTCGCGTCGCGGATCGAGACGACGCCGTCGCCGACATCGACCCGGGCGATGCTCCAGCGCCACGGCGATGTGGCGGGTGCCTGTGGCGCGGTCGCGGGAGGCGCGGCCTTCAGGATGCCGACGAGATCGACGGAGCCGTCGGCAAGGCGCCGCACGTCGAGCGCGAGACCGTCGAGGGTCAGGCGATCGAGGCGCGCCTCGCTGGTGGCGAGGTCGAGCAGCGCGACGTCCGCCGCCAGCGAGCGCCACGTGACCGGCGCGACGCCGCCGTCGTGCGGCACGAGACGGAAGCCGTCGAGTGTCGCCTTCGCATGCGCGATGCGGACCGTCGCCGCCTCGTGCCAATCGACGAGCAGCTCGCCCATGGCGCCGATCGAACCCGCCTGCACGTCGGCGTCGAGCACCGATGGCGCGAACGGCATCAGCGTCGCGAGCGACACGTTCTTCAGCGTGATGCCGCCGTCGTATCGGCTGGCGGCGAGGTCGAGCCTGCCCTTGGTCGCGACGTCGCCGCCGGCCATCCGCGCGGTGACATCCATCGCCGCGACTGGCGCCTTCACGGTGCTGAGGCCGCGCAGCGACACGCGTACGTCGTCGAGCACGAGGCGGGCGGGCGCGGGTGCTGCGAGATCCGCGTACTCGATGCGCGACGATGTCACGGCGAGGCTGTCGATACGCACGTCGGCCGGCTTCGTTTCCGGCGCGGGCTTCGCCGCAGGCGCGGGCAGCAAGGCGTCGATGCTGCTGCGACCGGCGGGCAGGCGCGCATAGCGCACGTCGAGGCGATCGAGCGCGATCGCGCCGAAGCGGTAGCGGGACGTCAGGGGCTCGAGGGCGGTCAGGGCGATATCGGCGTGGCCCACGCCGAGCAGCGGCTTGTCCTGCGCATCGTGCACGCGGAGGTCGTCGACGACGACCCGGCCACCCAGCACCACGCGTGGCGCGGTGTCGGTCATGAGGAAACGGACGTCGAGATGGCCGGAAAGCCGGCCCTCCGGCAGGCGAACGGGCAGCGGGCCGGGCACGAAGCCGATGTAGCGGGGCAGGTCCAGCTTGTCGAGGCGGAACGACACCATCGACTCGCGACTGTTCGCGAAGGGCTTGGTCTGACCCTGGACGCGCAGCGGGCTGCCGTCGATCGTCATGGCCAGCAGCGGCTGCACGAAGATGTCGGTGGCGCTCGGCAGGTTGGCGATGAAGGGTATGCCGAGCTCGAGGTGGTCGACGCGGTGCGTCGCGCCGAGTACGCGGTCGTCGAAGTCGATCTCGCCGCCATGGATCGCGATGTTGGACAGCGCGAAGCGTGCCGGCTCGGAAGGCGGCGCCTTCGGGTCGCTGGCGAAGCGGTCGAGGATGTCCGATACGTTGAAGCGATGCGCATCGTCCCGGCGCAGGTGCACGCGGGGCCGGTCGAGCGTGAGGGCGTCCAGGATCGGCGCCGCGCGAAAGAGGGACGCCCACGACGCGTTCACGGTGACGCGGTCGATGTCGACGAAGGGCGTCTTGCCGTCGCGTTCGCCGATGTGCAGGCCGGCGATGACGAGGTCGAGGGTGAACGGATTGAAATCGACGTCGCCGAGGGTCACCGGACGGCCGAGCGCCGCGCTCGCGTGTTTCTCGACCTGCGAGCGGATCAGCGGAGGGGCGACGACGAAGCCGAGCAGCGCGAACGCCGCCAGCGCGCCGGCCGTCCAGGCGGCGATCCGTCGTGCGCGGCGGGACCGGTACACGTCCACGCCGCGGGCGCGCGCGGCGCGCCAGTGGGCTCTGCCTCGTTCTTTCAGCGATTCCATGCCGTCGCTCCTCACACGAAAAAAGGCCCCCGCGGAGTCTACCCGGCGGAGGCCTTCGTGAGCGTGGCGTCAACGCCGGAGCGTCTCCGGCGATTCAGGATTCAGGTCCAGGAACAGACGACCTTACCGCTCTGGCCGGCGTCCATCAGATCGAAACCCTTCTGGAAGTCGTCGATCGCGATCTGGTGGGTGAGCACCTTCTGCAGCGGGAAGCCGGTCAGCACCATCTGGGTCATCTTGTACCAGGTCTCGTACATCTTGCGGCCGTAGATGCCCTGCAGGGTGAGGCCCTTGAAGATGACCTTGTCCCAGTCGATGCCGGCACCGCGCGGCATGATGCCGAGCATGGCGATCTTGCCGCCGTGGTACATGCACTCCAGCATGTCGCCGAACGCGCGGGGGTTGCCGCTCATTTCCAGGCCGACATCGAAGCCTTCGATGTGGAGGTCCTTCACGACGTCCTTCAGCGACTGGTTGGCGACGTTGACGACGCGCGTGGCGCCCATGTCGGCGGCCAGCTTCAGGCGATAGTCGTTGACGTCGGTCACCACCACGTTGCGGGCGCCCACGTGCTTGGCGATGCCCGCGGCGATGATGCCGATCGGGCCGGCGCCGGTGATGAGGACGTCTTCGCCGATCAGGTCGAATTCCAGCGCGCAGTGCGCGGCGTTGCCGTACGGATCGAAGAACGCGGCGAGCTCCGACGGGATCTGGTCGGGGATCGGCCACAGGTTCGACGCCGGCATGGTCATGTATTCGGCGAACGCGCCATTACGGTTCACGCCGATGCCGATGGTGTTCGGGCAGAGGTGCTGGCGGCCGGCGCGGCAGTTGCGGCAATGGCCGCACACGATGTGGCCTTCCGCCGAGACGCGGTCGCCGATCTTGTAGCCGGTGACGCCCGGGCCGATCTCGACGATGCGGCCGACGAACTCGTGACCGATGGTCAGGCCGGGCGTGATCGTGCGCTGGGACCATTCGTCCCACTTGTAGATGTGCAGGTCGGTCCCGCAGATGGCGGTTTTCTCGACCTTGATCAGGACTTCGTTCGGGCCGACCTGCGGCACCGGCACTTCTTCCATCCAGATGCCCTGTTCGGGCTTGCGCTTGACCAGCGCCTTCATCGTCTGCGGCATGGGATCGGGGATTCCGTGGGAGGGTCCGCGGCGCGGACCCAAACCACCATTATATGCCGCCGGACATCGTTTTCGTGGTGCGCCGCGCCATTGCCTTCCGACCGGAAGCCCCTCTATGGTCGGTCGGCTTGAATGACCGACAGGGGCACGAAACACATGCAGATCCGCTCGATGATGCTTGGAGCAGCCATGGCGCTGGCACTTGATGCGAAGGCCGACGAAGGCATGTGGATGCCGTCGCAGCTGCCTTCGATTGCGAAGAATCTCAAAGAGGCCGGCTTCCGGGGCGACCCGAAGGACCTGGCCGACCTGACCCGCGCGCCCCTGGACGCCGTGGTCCGTATCGGCGGCGGCACGGGCGCGTTCGTGTCCGACGAGGGGCTGGTGGTCACGAACCACCATGTGGCCTTCGGCGTCATCCAGTACAACTCGAAGCCGGATCGCGACCTGATCGCGAATGGCTATGTGGCGCCCGACCGTGCCGGCGAGCTGCCGGCCAACCCCGATTACCGTCTTCGCGTGACCGTCGGCTTCGATAAGGTCACCGACACCGTGCTGGCCGCGGCGCGCGGCAAGACGGGCCGGGCGTATTACGACGCGGTGGACGCGGCCAGCAAGGCGCTGGTCGCGGCGTGCGAGAAGGGCGACGGCATCCGCTGCAGCGTCGCCAACATGTTCTACGGCCGCGACTTCTACCTGGTGAAGCAGCTCGAACTGCGCGACCTGCGGCTCGTCTACGCGCCGCCGCGCGCCATCGGTAACTACGGCGACGAGATCGACAACTTCGTCTGGCCTCGCCACGCGGGCGACTTCACCATCCTGCGCGCCTACGTCGGTCCGGATGGCAAGCCGGCCGATTATTCGCCGGACAACAAGCCCTACCGTCCGCCGTCGCACCTCAGACTGGCGACCTCGGGCGTCGTCGAGGGCGACTTCGTCATGCTGGCGGGCTACCCGGGCACCACGTACCGCCATCGCACCGCCGCGGAGTTCGCCGACCAGATCCAGTGGCGCCTGCCGACGTACGTCGCGACGATGAAGGCGTTGCAGGACGTCATCGAGACGCAAGGCAAGGCGGACAAGGACGCGGGGATCCGCTACGCGTCGCAGCTGCAGTCGCTGAAGAACGGCATCAAGCGGTTCGAAGGCGAACTCGAGGGTCTCGAGCGCAGCAACGCCGTCGCCGTCCGCCGCGAAGACGAAGCCGCCATGCTGGCGTGGCTGGCGAAGCAGCCGGATGGCGCGACGCTCAAGCCGCAGATCGACCAGGTGCTCGCGCTCATCGCGCAGGGCAAGGACGTGCGCGACCGCGACATGCTGCTGGCCCTGCTTGCCAGCCAGACCCAACTGATGCGCGGCGCCCTGGCCATCGATCGTCTTTCGGTGGAACGTCCGAAACCCGACGCGGAGCGCGAGTCGGGCTACCAGGCGCGCGACGAGGAACTGATCAAGAGCCAGCTCAGGCAGGCCCAGCGTCGCTACGATCCGCGCGTCGAGAAAGCGCTGGTGACGTCGCTCATGGTCCGCTACCAGAAGCTGCCCGACGCGCAGCGGTTGCCGGAGTTCGACAAGGTGTTCGGCCGCACGTCCGCCGAGCTCGCCACCGCGCTCGATCGCATCTACGGCGCAACGAGGTTCGGCGACGAAGCGGAGCGCATGCGTCTCTTCGCCGCGACGCCCGCCGATGTGGCGAAGAGCGACGACGCGCTGCTGGTGGCCGCGCGGACGCTGCGCCCGGCACTGTTGCGCCTGGACGACGAGCACAAGGCGCGCGACGGCGACCTGCTTCGCCTTCGGCCCGCCTACATGCAGGCGTTGATCGGCTTCCGCGAGTCGCAGGGCAAGGCCGTGTATCCGGACGCGAACTCCACGCTGCGCGTCAGCTACGGCAAGGTCACGCCGTTGCAGGCCCGCGACGCCGTCACCTACGCGCCGCTCACCACGGTCCGTGGCATCGTCGAGAAGAACACGGGCAAGGCGCCGTTCGATGCACCGAAGCCCTTGCTCGATGCGATCGCCAAGGGCGACTTCAAGGGCTATGCCGATCCGAAGACGGGCGAGATGCCGGTCGACTTCCTGAGCAACCTCGACACCACCGGCGGCAATTCGGGTTCGCCGGTGCTGAACGCGAAGGGCGAACTGGTCGGCCTGAACTTCGACAGCAACTGGGAGGCCGTCAGCGCGAGCTGGATGTACGACCCGCGTTACAAGCGCGCCATCCACGTCGACATGCGTTACATGCGCTGGCTGATCGACAAGGTCTATCCGTCGCCGTCGCTGCTGAAGGAACTCGGCGTGCCGGCGTCGAAGTAAGCGCAGCGGACTCGCAGGTGGTTATCCACAACCGGTGTGGATACCACCTGCATAACCGTGTGGACAACTCCGATTCGCCGTTACGCGGCGGTGACTTGCGTCGCACTGATCAGTGCGTGACCACCGGTGCGCGCCACGTGTCGCGTTTATCCACAGCGTGTGTGGACATGCACTGCATAAGCATGTGGACAACTCCGTTTCGCCCTTGCACGGCACGCACTTGCATCACGCTGCTTACAAAGTGACCAGGGCGCCGCGCTTCCGGTGCACTCACGATATCCACAGCCGGTGTGGGTAATCGCTGCATAAGCATGTGGATAACCACGAACGCGTCATACCGGACATGCACTTGCGTTTCGTTGGTCAGTCATTGACCAGCATGCTTGCGGTACCCTTGCGATCGTTCGCCTGCGCAGCATCGTCATGAGCCTCGATCGACGCCCCCTCGCCATCTTCCTGATGGGCCCGACCGCATCGGGCAAGACGGCGCTTGCGTGCGCGCTCGCCGATCGGTTTCCCGTCGGTCTGGTCAGCGTCGATTCCGCGCTGGTCTATCGGGGGCTGGACATCGGGTCGGCCAAGCCCGACGCCGCGACGCTCGCGCGCTATCCGCATGACCTGATCGACATCCGCGATCCCGCGCAGCCGTATTCGGCCGCCGACTTCCGCATCGATGCCATCGCCGCGATGGAGCGCATCTCGGCGCAGGGCAGGGTGCCGCTGCTGGTGGGCGGCACCGGCCTGTACTTCCGCGCCCTGCAGCGCGGCCTTTCCGATCTGCCCGACGCCGATCCCGCCTTGCGCGAGCGACTCGCCGCCGAGGCGTCGTCGATCGGATGGGAGGCCATGCACGCGCGCATGGCCGCGCTCGACCCCGTGGCCGGTGCGCGGATCCGGCCAGGCGACACGCAGCGCATCCAGCGCGCCCTCGAGGTGATGAGCCTCAGCGGTCGCACGCTGACCGAACTGCAGACGGGGGGAAGCGGCGTGCGCTTTCCGTGGCGCGTGCTGAAGCTGGCGCTCCTTCCGGTCGACCGAAAGGAGCTGCACGAGCGTATCGCGACACGCTTCGACGCCATGCTGGCCGACGGTTTCCTCGACGAGGTGCGTCGCCTGCGCGACCGCGGCGATCTGGTGCCGGACCTCCCCGCGATCCGTGCGGTCGGGTATCGCCAGGCCTGGGAATATCTGGATGGGCAGGGCGATGCCACGGAATTCCGTAACCGTGGTATCTATGCCACTCGTCAGCTCGCGAAACGCCAGATCACATGGCTGCGCAGCGAGCTCGACGCCCGCACGTTCGACCCGGACCGGGGGGATCCATTGCCCGAGGCCGAGCGCGCGGTGGCGCAGTTCCTGGGAATGCCGAAAGCATCACGTCCGGCGCTTCCAGCGGGCATTTAAAAGCAGTTAAGATTCAAGACACTTGGGCCGGGGCGCCTTCGCAGGCGTTTTTTCCCGGACCCGCTCGAGAGGCGTAGGGGAGAACAAAAAATGTCCAAAGGGCAATCGTTGCAGGATCCGTTTCTGAATGCGCTCCGTCGTGAGCGCGTGCCGGTCGCCATCTATCTGGTGAACGGCATCAAGCTGCAGGGCACGATCGAGTCGTTCGACCAGTTCGTGGTGCTGCTGCGCAACCAGGTCAGCCAGATGGTCTACAAGCACGCCATCTCGACCGTGGTGCCGAGCCGGAACGTCCGGGTCGGCGGTCATGAGAACCACGCGGACGCGACATCGGGTGACGGCGAGGGTTGAGGGGCCCCGCCGGCAAACCCATATGGAAGAGGACGGGTGCGCGTATGCTTACCGCTGCGCGCGCCCCCTTCACCCATGAGGTCATCCCGCTAAGTGTTCGATAGACAAAAGAAAGGCGACCGGGCAATCCTGGTCCTTCCGCATTCGCGTGGCGAGGGCGACGCGATTCGCCGTGGCGAGGAATTCGCCGAACTGGTGTCCTCCGCGGGCGCCGAGATCCTGACCAGCATTTCCGCTCGCGTCGCCGAGCCGAACCCCCGTTTCTACATCGGCAGCGGCAAGGCCGACGAGGTCGCCGAAGCGGTGCGCGCGCTCGAGGCCGACCTGGTCCTCGTGGACCACGTGCTCACGCCGGTGCAGGAGCGCAACCTCGAAAAGCACCTGAAGACCCGCGTGGTCGACCGCGCCGGGCTGATTCTCGACATCTT